>WASW01034581.1_pt1 | contig 42268 bp, 44 predicted proteins | sample 5698521 | NCBI WGS metagenome assembly WASW01 (sample SAMN11175560, study PRJNA528189) | sponge metagenome | isolation source: marine sponge | host: Leucetta | place: Antarctica: Western Antarctic Peninsula, King George Island | collected 2013-01
GGGCTATCGTTGAAATAGAAATAGCGGTCTTTTTAGCGATTTTTTGTTTACTGTTACCTTCAACGACAGCGGCAACGGGAGCAGCAGTAGTACAACCTGCTTCGTCCATGTGGTTTTCCACTAATGAAAAGGTCGCATTTACATCCTCTTTTGAACTGCTTGACACTTCCATGCTGCGAGTGTCATCGGTGAAATCTAATGTTACCTTACTTACCCGCTAGCTTATCATCACCTGACAGCCAATAACGGATGCTTAAGGGGTTCAATGGGCCGTCTAGTAATTCTTGCCGAGTAAAGTTTTTATCTAAATCCACCCTTATTGATGACGATTCAATTGACACTTTTTCAGTGGCGAGTGTTGCTGGTGTGGTACTTTCTGACTTTACAATGGTTCTAATGCCATCGATTAGATCACCCAGACTATCGTAAGATACAGCAGTAGGACAGTTGCTTTTCTCCTCTTTCGTATAGCTAGTTGCAGCTAAAGCGTTACTGGAGAGAATACAGAATAAAATAATTGTCAGTACTTTGTTCATGCTCAATTCCTTATTTTGGTTTAACGATGCGAAGCGAGAACAGTGCGAAACGCTTCTTATATTTTAAGTTCGAGCTAGCATAACGTTGATTGCGTAAGAGCGCAAGCCGCGAAACGAACGAATAACGCGATGAAAAAAGTAGCGGTGTTAAAATATGTGATGGCCTATACATCTAGACATTCATTTGCGTCGCATTTGCTAGAAAATAGTGATGATATCCACATGCTGCAAGCGTTAATGGGGCATGCTAATGTGAATGCGACGATAATTTATACACATGTTTTAAATAAAGGTGGCGAGGGTGAGTAGCCCATTGGGTGGGTTGTGATTAATATTTGATTTTATATCGTGGCAAAAAAACAAAATACAATAAGAATTAATGCAGGCACATGGCGCAGCCGTTTGCTTAAGTTTGCGAATGGGGAAGGTTTGCGCCCAACGCCAGATCGTGTGCGGCAAACTGCGTTTAATTGGTTAGGGCAAGATTTAACAGGCCAACATTGCTTAGATTTATTTGCTGGGACGGGTGCGATGGCTTTTGAGGCGGCATCACGTAACGCAAAATGTGTAATGATGATTGAGCTTGCTAAACCTGCATTTAAATCGCTTAAACAAAATCAAAGTTTGCTTGCGGCAGCGCGTTGCCAAATTTTAAATAGTGATGCAATGCAGTTTTTATTCAGTAACAAACAAACGTTTGATATTATTTTTTGTGACCCCCCATATCAAAAACAGTGGTTTGATCAATTGTTGCCAATATTGCATGCACATTTAAATATTGATGGTGTGCTCTATGCTGAGGCGGAGTATGAAATAAAGTCTGATGCTGCATGGCAGGTAATAAAGCAAGGTAAAGCAGGTAATGTGTACTATCATTTGCTAAAATCTAATTTATTAGAAAATGGTGAACTTAAATGAGTAAGCATCGTATAGCAGTCTATCCTGGTACTTTTGACCCGATTACATTAGGGCATGAGAATATTGTGCGTCGCGCAGCCGATTTGTTTGATGAGGTGGTCGTTGCCGTTGCCGGTAATACTAATAAAGACACTTTGTTTGATTTAGCAGAAAGGGTTGCATTGGCGTCAACAGTTTTTTCGCAAGAGGATAATGTTAAAGTGCTTGGTTTTAGCGGGTTGCTCATGCAGTTTGTACAAGCACAAGGCGCACAAATGGTGATACGAGGCTTGCGGGCTGCTAGTGATTTTGAATATGAGTTTCAACTGGCGGGGATGAATCGAAAACTCTACCCCAAATTAGAAACGTTATTTTTAACGCCAGCAGAGCAGTATATGTTTGTATCGTCTAGTTTAGTGCGCGAAGTGGCTAAATTTGATGGTGATGTGAGTCAGTTTGTTTCGCCTAATATAGAAGCTGCGCTCAAAAGAAAGCTTGTTAAACATTAAATGGCTTTATTAATCACAGATGAGTGTATTAACTGTGACGTGTGCGAGCCGGTCTGCCCGAATGAAGCTATTTTTCAAGGACAAGAAATCTACGAAATCAACCCTGATTTATGTACGGAATGTGTTGGCCATTTCGAAGCGCCACAATGTGTAGAGATTTGTCCGATTGACTGTATTCCGCTCAACCCAGCGTTTGAAGAAACAAAAGAACAGTTGCTAAAGAAATACCATCACTTGACAAAAAAATAGGAGGTAGCCATGCGGATGTTACATAGTATGTTACGAGTTGGTGATTTACAACGCTCGATTGATTTTTACACCAAGGTGCTCGATATGAAACTGATACGGAGCGAAGATTATCCAGAGAGTGAATTCACGTTAGCATTTGTTGGTTATGGCAACGAATATGAAAACACAGTGCTAGAGCTCACTTATAATTATGGTGATACACAATATGACATGGGCAATGCTTTTGGGCATATAGCGATTGAAGTAGATGACGCTTACATCGCTTGTGAACGCGTAAAAGAAAAAGGTGGTAATGTGATTCGTGAAGCTGGCCCAATGAAACATGGCAGTATTATTCTAGCTTTTGTTGAAGACCCTGATGGGTATAAGATTGAGTTTATTCAAAAGGGTACAATCAAGTATCCTCGATAACAAAATCATGGCAGAAAATACGAAACAATTGAAACAAGCTGTTGAGCTAGCTTTAGATGGTGATTGGGATCAATCACACAAAATAGCGCAAGATTATAGTGATAATACAGCTAATTGGATTCACGCTGTATTACACAAAATTGAAGGTGATGCTTCAAATAGTCGGTATTGGTACGCCTGTACAGCAGGTAAGGCTTATGAAGATTGTAACGATGCAAAGGCAGAGCTTACTGATATACTGAATTCACTTTAAAAAAGCCTGCAACAGCAGGCTTTTTTAACAATTAAGTAACCGCTGCTATTAGCTAGCAGTTGTTAAAGTCACGTATTTTAGCTGACCTTTTACTAGCATAAAGTTAGCATCTAGTTTTTTATTTTTGCTAGCTACAGAATCACGATATACCCAAACAACGCCAGTAACATCACCTGATAAGTCTCGTATTGTAACGATATTGTCTGGTGTGCCAAACGTATTAGCAAAATCACTTACTTTGGTGTTTTTTAGTATTTTGTAAAAATCGGTTTTTGAATAAACTTCACCATTATTGGCAATGTTTTTATTAAACCCAGCTGCATTAGCACTAAAGTTACCAAAGGCTAGTAAGCCTACAAGCAAACCACCAAGTAACGTACTTTGAATGAACTTTTGATTCATTTTTAAAACTCCTCTTTTGTTGAAAGAGACAGTACTTTAACCAAAAATTGTTGCAGTTTGATGACGTAGATGTAACGAAAGTGTAACCCCTATGAATACGCCGTGTTGCGTTGTTTTTAATCCAATAAGGCAGCTAACTTAGACGTCTGAAATTAATCGAAAAAGGCTTTCGCTTTATCTAACCAGCTTTTATTTTTTGGACTATGCTTACTCGAGTTTTCTTGTGTGCTTGCTTCAAGCTCATTGAGTAATTGTTTCTGTTTTTCAGTAAGCTTTACTGGGGTCTCAACAACGACATGCACCATTAAGTCGCCTTGCTGATTAGCGCGTAATGGTTTAATCCCTTTACCACGCAATCTAAACACTGCTGCAGTTTGTGTTTCTGTAGGGATCTTCATTTTTGCAGCACCATCTAAAGTTGGTACTTCTATTTCCCCGCCCAAAGCGGCTGTTGCAAAACTAATCGGCATTTCGCAATGTAAGTGGCCGCCTTCGCGCTCAAATATTTCATGTTGTTTTAAGTGCACAACAACGTATAAATCACCCGTTGGCCCACCGTTAACACCAGCTTCACCTTCGCCTGATAGACGGATACGATCACCCTCATCAACGCCAGCAGGAATTTTTACAGAGAGTGTTTTATTTTGTTTAGTACGACCTTCACCGTGACATGTTGGACATGGGTCTTTAATCATCTTGCCTTGGCCGTGGCATTTTGGACAGGTTTGTTGTACAGAGAAAGAGCCTTGCTGCATCCGTACTTGACCTTGCCCTTTACAAGTAGTACAAGTGACAGGGCTTGAGCCAGGGCGTGCGCCTGAGCCGCTGCAGGTTTCACAGCCTGATTGCACTGGAATACGAATTTTAGTTTCGCTACCACGCGCTGCGTCTTCTAGGCTAATTTCCATGTTGTAGCGTAAGTCGGCACCGCGATACACATTAGCACGTTGTTGACCACCACGTGCACCGCCAAAAATATCACCAAACATATCACCAAAGGCATCGTTAAAGTCTCCACCACCACCCATACTAGGGTCAACACCAGCATGACCATGTTGGTCATACAGGGCGCGTTTTTGGCTATCAGACAAAATTTCGTATGCTTCTTTCGCTTCTTTAAATTTTGATTCTGCTGTGGCATCACCCGGGTTGCGATCAGGGTGGTGTTTCATCGCTAATTTGCGATAAGCTTTTTTAAGCACTTCGTCGGATGCGCTTTTGCTAACACCTAATACTTCGTAAAAATCTTTTTTGGTGGCCATAAATATAGAGTCTAGTAAACAGTTATAGAAAAGTCGTTAGCGCCATAAAAGGCACTAACGACTGGTAACGAAGACATTAAACTTGTTACGTTTTAATCTTCTTTTTTAACTTCCTCAAACTCAGCATCAACAACTTCGGCATCGACCGTTTTTTCGCCTTCTGGGCTAGGTTCAGCATTTTGCGCATTTTCTTGCGCTTGCTGCTCAGCATATACTTTTTCACCTAGTGTTTTTGATGCTTCCATTAAAGCGTTTGATTTTGCTTCAATGGTTTCTTTGTCACCATCTTGCAGCACCTCTTCTACTTCTTTAATGGCGGTTTCAATTTGTGCTTTTTCTTCATCATTGATTTTGTCACCATATTCAGCCAATGATTTTTTCACACTATGCACCATGCCATCTGCACTGTTACGTGCATCAACAAGTTCACGTAATGCTTTATCTTCTTCAGCATGTGCTGCAGCATCTTCTTCCATGCGTTTGATTTCATCTTCGCTCAAACCAGAATTTGCTTTGATAGTGATTTTATTTTCTTTGTTAGTTGCTTTATCTTTAGCAGTCACGTGTAAAATACCATTCGCATCGATGTCAAAAGTCACTTCAATTTGCGGTGTGCCACGTGGTGCTGGGGGGATTTCACTAAGATTAAATTGGCCTAAACTATTATTACCAGCAGCGATTTCGCGCTCACCTTGTAACACTTGAATCGTGACAGCATTTTGATTATCTTCAGCTGTAGAGAATGTTTGCGAGGCCTTAGTAGGAATCGTAGTATTCTTTTCAATCAGCTTAGTCATGACACCACCCATGGTTTCAATGCCAAGTGATAATGGCGTTACGTCTAGCAATAACACATCTTTAACGTCACCTTGTAAAACGCCACCTTGAATGGCTGCGCCAACAGCGACTGCTTCATCAGGGTTAACGTCTTTACGTGGTTCTTTACCAAAAATTTCTTGCACTTTCTCTTGTACCTTAGGCATGCGGCTTTGACCGCCCACTAAAATAACATCTGAAATATCTGAAGCGCTCACACCAGCATCTTTTAATGCTGTGCTGCAAGGCTTAATTGTGCGTGCTATAAGGTTGTCAACCATGCTTTCAAATTTTGCACGGGTTATTTTTACAACCAAGTGTTTAGGTCCAGTAGCATCGGCAGTCACATAAGGTAGGTTCACCTCAGTTTGCGTGCTAGATGACAATTCAATTTTTGCTTTTTCTGCCGCTTCTTTTAAGCGCTGTTTAGCCAGTACGTCATTACGTAAATCTAGACCATCATTATCTTTTTTAAATTCATCTGCTAAAAAATCGATTAACCGGTTATCAAAGTCTTCACCACCTAAGAATGTATCGCCATTGGTTGAAAGCACTTCAAATTGATGTTCACCATCGATGGTTGAAATTTCGATAATGGATACGTCAAAAGTACCACCACCTAAATCGTATACTGCAATTTTACGATCGCCTTCTTGTTTGTCTAAGCCAAAAGCTAGGGCTGCTGCTGTTGGCTCATTAATGATGCGTTTTACGTCTAAGCCTGCAATACGGCCAGCATCTTTTGTTGCTTGGCGTTGATTGTCATTAAAGTATGCTGGTACGGTAACAACTGCTTCTGTTACTGTTTCACCTAGATAGTCTTCAGCAGTTTTTTTCATTTTGTCTAATATTTCGGCAGAAATTTGCGGCGGTGCCATTTTCTCACCACGCACTTCTACCCATGCATCACCATTATCAGCTTTGCTGATTTTGTAAGGCATGAGCTTAATGTCTTTTTGCACTTCTTTTTCGTTAAAACGACGGCCAATTAAACGTTTAACCGCATAGACTGTATTTTCTGGGTTGGTTACCGCTTGGCGCTTAGCAGAAGCCCCTACTAAAATTTCACCATCTTCTTGATACGCGACAATCGACGGTGTAGTGCGTGCGCCTTCAGCGTTCTCAATGACGCGAGGCTTTCCGCCTTCCATCACTGCAACGCAAGAGTTTGTTGTTCCTAAATCAATACCAATCACTTTACTCATAATTATCTTTACCTTTAATTCTTAAATTCAGTCTTCAATGAAGCTGATTATTGCTTCGATGATTAAATAATGGGGTTGTTTGTTTTGTTTTCAAGACCCTAAGTAAAAAATGGCTATTTTGCTTTTGAGACGACTACTAAAGCAGGACGCAACACACGATCACTCAATGTATAGCCTTTTTGTAATACGCTTAATACGGTGTTTGGCTCACCTTCAGCTTCTACTGTGCTAATGGCTTGATGTTTATTGGGGTCGAACTTTTCATCAACAGGATTTACTTCTGCAATGTTAAATTTATCAAACACACTCGTCAGTTGTTTTGCCGTTAGCGCTACGCCATCTTTATAGCTTTCAACTGTCGCGTTTTCTACTGTTAAAGCAGCATCAATACTATCTTTAACGGCTAGCAATTCACTACTAAATTTTTCTAAGGCAAATTTACGTGCTTTATCAACATCTTCAGCAGCTCGCCTCCGTATATTTTCACCTTCTGCTTTTACATACAGTACAGCTGCTTGTGCTTCAGCTAGTTGTGCTTCTATGTCTTCAGTCGTTTCTACAGCTTCTTCTACCACATCAGCACTGGTTTCTGCTTGCTCGTTTTCTACATTATCGTTATCTAGGTCTTCATCTTCTTGCTGCATATCGACGCCCGTTAAAACTTTTTAAAGTATTTATTGTTAATACCAATAAAGGCAATGTGGGGATATTGGCCTTGATTTCAAGGCTTAATTTTCATTAAAGCAGCTAACACTTCATTAGCAGAAGGCATGCTTGCAATGCCACCTAAGTTAACCGCTGGCATTTTACTACCAGAAAGCACGCCTGTTAACGTAGGGTTGGTATCCGTATAAATGGCAACCGTTGGAATATTGAGTGCGGCTGCTAAGTGAGATAAGCCAGTATCAACTCCAATGGCAGCATGCGATTGATTAATAATAGTAGCAAGTTGCGTAATACTCAGTTTTGGTAAAACCGTTGCATTATTAAGTGCTGCGGCAATTTCCTTAGCGCGCACTTGCTCAGCACTTGATGCCCAAGGCAGCACTAGATTCAAATGCTTATCTGCTAGGGCTTTACCCAGGGCAATCCAATGAGTATTTGGCCATAACTTGCTATCTTTGCTTGTACCATGTAGGCCTATAATATAAGGCTTGGCTAGATTCAAAGTGTTGTTAGTAGGTGCGTAAGCGCTAATGCCATAATCAGGCGCATTGCTTGGTATTGCATAATCTAGCGCATGCGCCGCTAACTCACGATTGCGTACGACTGCATGTTGCTTACGCGCTACGTTAAATTTTTCATCATAAAAATAACTAGCAAGCGACTCACGCGCGGAGCTTTTGTCTAAGCCACATTTTTTGCCTAATGCAAAACACGCCATAACGGCGCTTTTAATTAAACCTTGCGCATCAATAATGAGATCGTAGCGCTGTGCGCGAATTAAACGTTTGAAAGCTGCAATTTCAGACCAAGTATTTTGATTGAAAAGGTTTTTGCGCCAGCGACGGATCGCAACAGGAATGATTTGATTAATATTGGGATGCAGTGCGGGGATATCTGCAAAATTTTCTTCCACGACCCAATCTAATATAATGTCAGGATAATGTGCGCGAATGTCTGTAATCACAGGTAAATGATGGATAACATCTCCCAATGATGAAGTTTTAACAATCAAGATTCGGTTCATGGGCGTATTTTCGCATACAATTAACACTTTATGAGAGGGTTAAACAGTCATTGAAATTTGCATTCATTATTTTTAAGTATTTCCCATTTGGCGGCATGCAGCGCGATATGCTGCGTACAGCAAATGAACTTGTGAAGCGTGGGCACCAGGTAGAAATTTTTACCTTAAGTTGGCAAGATGATGCCCCTAAGGGTATTGGTATACATGTATTGCCACAAAAAGGTTTGCTAAACTTTATGCGGTATCAACGCTTTATTAATAGCGTATTTGAGTATATCGGTGCGAATGCTTTTGATTATATTTTTGGCTACAATCGCATGGTTGGCTTGGATGCACATTTTGCTGCAGACCCATGTTTTGTAGAACGGGCGGAAAGAAAAGGCGGCCTTTTATATCGTTTGAATCCGAGGCACAAATGGTTTGCTAGTTGTGAGAAGGCTATATTTTCATCCAAATCCACAACGCAAGTATTAGCCGTGTCCATGACAGAGAAGCCTAATTTTCAAGATTGGTATGGCACGCAAGATGAACGTTTTCACTATATTCCACCCTATTTGTCGCCAGATCGTTTTAAATTAGAAGATAAAAAAGCAATGCGCGCATTGGTGCGTAGGACGTTTAATTTCTCATCCGGCGACTTTGTTTATATGCTAACAGGGTCAGGATTTGCGATTAAAGGGCTGGATCGCGCTATTTTAGCCATGGCAGCGCTGCCACAAAAATTGTTAAAAAGGACTAAATTACTAGCGGTTGGCCAAGATAACCCAAAACAGTTTATGGCGATGGCTGAAAAGTTAGGGATCAAAGACCATGTTGTCATTTCCAAAGGGCGGCCTGATATTCCAAAGTTGATGCAAGGTGCCGACGTGTGTGTACATCCGGCATACAGAGAAAATACAGGCTTGGTGATTTTAGAAGCAATGGCTTGTGGCGCACCAATATTAGTAACAGAAAGTTGTGGTTATGCACGACATGTAAAAGAGGCAAAAGCTGGTTTAGTCAATGCCTTGCCATTTAACCAAGACCAATTTAATGCGCAGTGGTTAGTCATGCGTGAATCAAGAAAAAAACCTAAGTGGTCAAAAAATGGTTTGGCTTATGTCGAAACCATCATGCAAGCGAATGATGGTGGCGCTGAAGCTGAAATCTTAATCAGACTCGCCAATGTTAAACAGCATAAGGTTTCATGAAGAATATTTTATATGTGCCTGATGTAATTAAACGGCATTTAGCACATAAGGATGCTTTTAAGGCATTGATGAATATGCCAGGCAAAACATTTCGTGAGGTAAGGGGACGTAAAACCATACAAGTGCAATTAGGCGATAATAGCTACTTTGTTAAGCAGCATTTTGGTGTAGGCTGGGGTGAAGTTCTTAAAAATTTATTAGCACTTAAAAAACCAATTTTAAGTGCTATAACAGAAGTAAAAGCAATAGAGAAATTGGAAGCACTCAACATCGCTAGTACACCACTTGTGGCTTATGGTCAGCAAGGCTGTAACCCAGCAAATTTACAATCATTTGTGATGACGAAAGATTTGGGTGACATTACTTCGTTAGAAGATTTGTGTGCAGATTGGAAACTCCATCCACCAAGGGCTGCCTTTAAGCGGCAATTGATTATTGCCGTTGCCAAAATTGCTAAGACCATTCATGAAAATGGCGTGAACCACCGCGACTTTTATTTATGTCATTTTTGCCTAGATAATAAAAGCCTGCCGAAAGTTAGTTTGTATTTAATTGATTTGCATCGCGTATTAATACATCAACAACCATCTTCTATTGCCAATATGAAAGATATTGCTGCTTTGTATTTTTCTGCTATGGATGTTGGCTTGACGCTTCGAGATTACTTACGTTTTAAGCGATATTACCTAAAGCAAAACACTACTTTTTGGCAACAGGTTGAAAAGCGTGCACAGAAACTCTACGCTAAATTTAACAGCCATAAGTTTCAAAGGCAGCTGGCAAAAGAGCACGCCAAAATTAATATAAAGTAGGCCAATGATGATATGAAACGTTAGGTGATTAATATACGTTGTTTTTATTGCGCATTAGCATCGGTAGCGTATGATGTTTTTAACTTAATAAGGAGATTGAAGTGTATAAAAAATTAGTAATTAGTTCTGCGATAGCTGTTTTTACGCTGGGTGGTTGTGCCAGTATGACCGAGACGCAAAAAGGGATAGCAAAAGGTGCTGCAATTGGTGCGGGAGTAGGCGCTGTTGTGGGTGTGGTGGCTGGTAAAGGTAAAGGTGCTGCGATTGGCGCTGTTGTCGGTGGTGCGGCAGGCGCAATAGCTGGTAATGTTTGGTCTAAGCGTATGCAAGCACAGAAGAAAGAAATGGAACAAGCGACCGAAGGCACAGGTGTTTCAGTGACAAAAACTGCAGATAATCGCTTGAAATTAGATATTCCTAGTGATGTTTCATTTGCCGTTGGTAGTGCCAATATTGATGCTAATTTTAGATCGGTATTAGATGCTTTTGCAACAGGACTTGTTGAAAATCCAAATTCTACTGTCGCTATTACAGGTCATACGGATAGCTCCGGCAGCGATAAAGTTAACAATCCCTTATCACTCAAACGCGCGGGTAGTGTGCGTGATTATTTAGTTACTAGAGGCGTTGGTTCACTCCGTTTTTCTACTGACGGACGCGGTTCGCGCGAGCCGGTCGCGGCAAATGATACGTCTGCAAATAGAGCATTAAACCGACGTGTTGAAATTTTCGTAGCGGAGCCAGCACCAGCTGCATCGTAAATTGATTTTATTAAATTGTGATTAAAAAGAAGCCGGTAGCAATACTGGCTTTTTTATTGAGCGTCAGTTTCAGTGCTAGCTGGTAAAGGTTTCGCTTTTCGACTCACCTTGTAGCGATGGTAGTTCCAGTAATATTGATTAGCGCATTGTTTGATTTGTGCTTCAATAGCTTGGTTGAGTAGACTGGGTGTGGCAATTGCATGGTCCTCTAATTTTGTGTAATGCATAGTATAACCTTCACCATTTGCCAGACGCTCACCAAAACTCATGATCACAGTAGCGCCTGTTTTTTCAGCTAATCTACTGGCTAGCGTCATCGTGTAGGCTGGTTTGCCAAATAAGCTTGCCCATTCACCTTCTCCTGCACCTGGCATCTGATCAGGCAAAATGCCGACTGCGCCGCCTTTTTTTAATGTTTGTAGCAATTTTCTTACGCCGCTAGTATTGGCTTCTGCTAACGTAACATTATTACGCGAGCGCCCAGCATGAATAAGCGGCATTAGCCATTTTTTCTTAGGCGGGCGGTAAAGTACGGTGATTGGGTGATGCAGTGCGTAATGTAAAGATGCGATCTCAAAACAACCCATGTGCAGCGCTAAAAAAATAACACCCTTGCCTGACTTGGTGCTTGTTTCTGCTGCATCCCAGCCATGTACATGTCGTATTAATTGCGCTATTTTTTTATTATTACTATTCCATACGTATGGTGTTTCTAATATAGCTTTACCTAGCGCACTAAAGTTTTGACGAACTGCTTGTGTGGTTTTATTGGGGAATAAGTTACTTTGCGTCATATTCTCAGTCGCGCAACGCTTTCCTTTTTTCATACTATAAAACAAAATAAAACCTAAAGCTTGGCCTAGCTTATGTAGCAAAGGCAGTGGCAACTTAGATAATGATTTAAATAGCAATGTAAGCATTTTGCATTATTATAATGGCAAACAGTACTAACACAGCGACTCTGAAGTTAATGGCTGATATAATTTGCTCATTAAATAACACATGTGATTTTTCCCATTGTTCCCATTTAAAAAAATTTCAATTGCACAGTTTCAAAATAAACATTACCGCGAAGTTTTTGCACAGCATCAATTAGATCATTTTGATCAATTATGGGCAAAACAGATCAGTTGGTTTGAGCCGCCTAATCATCGACGTGGTGGTTGGAGTGGGGTGGGTCAATTAGAACTTGCATCTAAAAAAGGGGATGTTTTAAGTGTGTTCGTTAAAAAACAGCAAAATCATAGACGACCTTCATTTTTGCATCCAATTAAGGGTGAGCCAACTTTTCGGCGGGAATATAAACGGCTAAAATTTTTAGAAGCAAATAATATCAAAGCGCCTAAAGTGATTTTTTATGGCGAGAAACAAGTGGAAAATAATGTAACTGCTATCTTAGTGACCAAAACGTTAATAGGTTTTCAGCCTTTAGACGAAGTTGCTCAGCAATGGCGTGTTTCCGGCAATGTCACGCGTCAGCAAAAATACAACTTACTTAAAAAAGTTGCATCTTCAGTACGTGAGTTTCATCAGACAGGCTTAGTGCATCGTGCTTTGTATCCAAAGCATATTTTTGTGAAAGATGCAGGGCATCAACCAGAAATTGCATTTATCGATCTTGAGAGTGCGCGGTTTAGTCCCATTTTTTTATATCGTGCCTATTTTGATTTATCTAAATTGACTCGCTATGCAAATGGCTGGACGCGAAGTGAGCGCATGTATTTCTTTTTGTGTTATTTTCAAGCGCAACAAATGACGACATCACTAAAAAGAATGTGTCGTTTCATTATGCGTCGTGTATCGCGGGCTTAATTAATGCTAAGTACAGAAAAAAAAATAACACCACAAGAAAATGCTCATGTACTGATTGGGTTTGGGTTGAATGACGATGTTTTAAAGCTAGCTAGTGGCAAATTTTTAAAACAATTAGAAGTCGTGCGTTATCTATCTAAACGCCGTTGCGTTTGTCGTGCTGTTTGGCAAGAGAAACAGCCCGTATATGCCAAACTTTATTTTGGTGTGAATGCTGAACATTATGCCGCGCGGGATGTGGCTGGCGTTAGCTATTTGCAAGATGCAAAGATTGCAACGCCGAACATACTGTACCAAGGACGCACTTTAAACCCTAACTGCCATGCAGTGGTTTTTGAAGCGATTGAGCCAGCAGATAATGCTGAAAATGTTTGGTCTGGATTAAACGATAAGAAACGTTTTGAACTCGCAAAACGATTAGTACAAGTTGTTGCAGAGCACCATGCAGCAGACTTAGTACAGACAGATCTATATCTTAAAAACTTTTTGGTTAGTGGTGATAAGATTTACACAATTGATGGAGATGGTATACGTCAGTTGAGTGCTTTATCAAGACAAAAAGCACTGGCTAACTTAAGTGTTTTATTCTCAAAGTTTGACGTATTATTGTTAGCGCAGCATTTACCTGCGCTGCTTAATATTTATGCTGAGTCAAGGGTTTGGGATGAACCCCCTAATTTGGTTCAAATGAAAGTGAGCATCAATTCGGCAAGACGCAAGGCAACGTATGCTTATGCAGATAAAAAAGTGTTTAGGCAATGTACAGGTGTCAATATTATTAAAAACGCTAATGTTTGGACCGCAATTAGAAGTGTGTATTCGGATTCAATAATACCGATAACGCCTACACAGGCAGACGATTATTGCTTGCCTGATAACATTTTAAAAAGTGGCAATACTTGCACGGTAGTCTTAGCTAAGATTGATGAATTAAGCATTGTTATTAAACGCTATAACATCAAAAATTTTTGGCATCGCTTAGGGCGCGCTTTGCGTAAAACGCGGGCGTCTGTTTCGTGGGCAAATGCCCATCGCCTACAATTGCTCGATATTGCGACAGCTAATCCTATTGCGCTTATCGAAGCACGTCAGTTTGGGTTTAGGGGTAAGGCGTACTTTATTGCTGAATACATTGATGCGCCCGACATAAGGACATTTTTTAAACAAACATCAGATAAGACGTTGCGCGCACAGGCCATTAAAGCATTAGCGCAGTTATTTTATCGATTGTACTGTCTTAATATTGCTCATGGTGATATGAAGGCTAGTAATATTAAGATGCTGGGCACTCAACCGTTTCTGATTGATTTGGATAGTATGCGGCAGTATCGTTATGCATACTTTGCTAGTAAAGCGCATGGGAGAGACTTGCGGCGATTTATGCAAAATTGGAAAGATGAACCATCCCTGTATAATGGCTTCATTAAGGCATTTAAAGTGATATATGCTGATCATGCACCACTGTTGGTTGCGAATATTTTAAAATAATTGATTAGAGTTAACTAGATGATTGTATTAGGTTTATCCGGGGCTTTAGGCCACGATGCATCTGCAGCTATTTTGGTAGATGGAAAAATAATTGCGGCAGCAGAAGAAGAGCGTTTCATACGTGATAAACATGCGAAAAATAAATTTCCTTATGAGGCGGCAAAGTTTTGCTTAAAGCAAGCAGGCATTAAGCCTGAAGAGGTTGATCTAGTTGCCTTTCCATATGCAGAGATTCCATTAAACACTTATGCACGTTGGCACTATGCAAAACGTCACTGGTATGCACCAGACCGTGCTTTAGACGCTATATTCAATGGTAACCGTCGCTTTAGACGTAACCGCGACAAATCACTTACGCTGATGAAAGCACTCGGCTTAAACAATGCTAAATTTGTCCCCGTAGAACACCACTTGGCACACGCTTCTAGCGCCTACCATTTAAGTGGGTTTAAAGAAAAAACGGCGATTGTTGGGATAGACGGTAAAGGTGAATACGCCACGACATTTTTTGGATATGGTGAAAATGGAAAGATTCATAAAATTAAAGAGTTTTATGATCCGGATTCACTCGGTGGTGTGTACGGCGCGATTACTGAGTATTTAGGTTTTGATATGCTCGATGGCGAGTTTAAAGTGATGGGTATGGCGCCATATGGCGACCCCAGTAAATATGATTTATCTGATTTGGCAAAATTTGAAAATGGTGAATTAATTGTTAATACCAAATTAGCCAATGTTGTTGGTTTACGCCGCTATAAAGAAAATGGCAAAGGATACTACTTTACGCCAGCACTGATTGAAAAATTAGGGCCTAAACGCCAAGGTGATGAGATTGATGACCCTTATATTCATTACGCAGCATCGATACAGCATTTGTTAGAAAATATTGCGCTTGAAATGATTGAGTATTATTTGGGTGATATTATTCGTGAAACAGGGCTCATCGCGATGGCAGGTGGTGTTGCGTTAAATGTTAAATTGAATCAGCGCATTATTAGCTTGCCACATGTTAAAGAATTGTTTGTGCAACCTGCTTCAGGCGACAATGGTACGTCACTTGGTGCAGCAACTTATGCGGCTAATGAGGCCGGTGAAACGATCCAGAAAATGGAACACGCCTATTTAGGCCCTGCGTTTAGTACTGAAGCATGCATCGCGGCTTGTGAAAGCCATCCTAAAAAACCGAAATTTAAAAAAGTAAAAAACTTTCCAAAGAAGGCGGCGGAGTTATTGGCAGCAGGCAACCCATTGGCTTGGTTTCAAGGGCGCATGGAGTTTGGCCCGCGTTCTTTAGGTTGTCGTAGTATTCTGGGTGATCCTAGCCATCCAGGTGTCGCGGACCGCATTAATGCGCAAATTAAATACCGTGAACGCTGGCGTCCATTCTGTCCAAGTATATTAGACCGTGTTGCTGAAGACATTCTGCAAACCAGCCATCCGTCACCTTATATGACATTTACTTTTGATGTGGCTGAGCATTGGAAATCGCGTATTCCTGAAGTTGTACACGAAGATGGTACAGCACGTGCGCAGGTTGTTTCACATGACACTAATCCACGTTATTATGAGTTAATAGAACATTTAGAGAAGCTGCGTGGTAGTGCAGTGGTGCTCAATACGTCATTAAATAGGCGGGGTGAGCCGATGATTTGCAGCCCTACTGATGCACTTAATATGTTTTATGGCTGCGATTTGGAATATTTGATGTTAGAAGATATGCTAGTTACGAAGCAATAATTTTTTGCAATTTGTTTGTAGTTTGACCATATTCCCCTGTTTAAGGGATAATGGTTGGAATCTAAATTTACATGCTAACATATATTATTCGGCATAATTAAGCGAGCTTAATCTAGTATGAAACAATCCCATATAGAAGTAACAGAGCGCATTATTGAAGTGAGTCGTCCAACTCGGACCGCTTATTTGCAACGAGTTGATGAAATAGCAAATAGGCAGCGTGGCGCGGACCGTCTTGGTTGCGCCAATGTTGCGCACGCTTTTGCAGCAATGCCTTCAGATGACAAACTGCGTATCGTAGCAGAAAAAGCACCTAATATTGGTGTGGTCACTGCCTATAATGAAATGCTATCGGCACACCAACCCTATGGTAGTTATCCTGACATCATTCGTAATGAAGCGGCTAAGCATGGCGCAACATCACAAGTAGCTGGTGGCGTACCTGCGATGTGTGACGGGATCACGCAAGGTGAACCCGGCATGGAGCTTTCATTATTTAGCCGCGATACGATTGCGATGTCTACTGCAATTGCACTGTCTCATGATGTGTTTGATGCGGCGCTACTGTTAGGTGTATGCGATAAAATCGTACCAGGATTGTTAATCGGTGCCTTGCATTTTGGCCATTTGCCTTGTGTGTTTGTACCAGCAGGCCCCATGAGTACAGGCCTAGACAACACCTCAAAATCAAAAGTGCGTGAGCAATATGCACAAGGGCTTATTGGTCGTGAAGGCCTCCTAGAATCTGAGTCTAAGGCTTATCATGGCGCAGGTACTTGTACTTTCTATGGCACTGCTAATACTAACCAAATGTTAATGGAAGCGATGGGCTTACATGTGCCAGGCTCAGCATTTATACATCCGCATGATGGTATGCGTGAGTTATTGACGCGTGAAGCAGTGAAAATGGTATTAGAAAACACCAAAAAAGATCATTACACGCCTATTGGTAAATTAGTTGATGAGCATGTGATTGTCAATGCGATGGTTGCTTTACTAGCGACTGGTGGATCAACCAATCACCTTATTCATTGGGTAGCCATTGCACGTGCAGCTGGCATTATTATTGATTGGACTGATTTTTATCATCTTGCAAAAACAACACCATTGTTGACTAGTGTGTATCCAAATGGTAAGGCCGATGTTAACCAGTTTCAAGATGCTGGAGGGCCCGCTTTTGTGATTCGCGAGCTGATTGATGCGGGTTATATGTACCCAGATGTGTACACGGTGGCCTATGGTGGCTTGCGTGATTATGGGAAACTACCAAGCAAAGAAGAAAATAAATTGGTATGGAAAGATTTACCAAAAGAAAGCAAAGATGAAACAATCGTGCGTACAGCGACACATCCTTTTAGTGAGACCGGTGGTTTACGTTTACTTAAAGGTAATTTAGGGCGCAGTGTGATTAAGATTTCTGCTGTACCTGAAGATCGTCATATTATTGAAGCGCCGGCGATTGTTTTTGATGCGCAAGAAGAGTTATTAGCAGCATTTGACCGTGGTGAATTAGAAAAAGACTTTATTGCTGTCGTCCGTTTCCAAGGCCCTAAAGCTAACGGTATGCCAGAGCTGCATAAATTAACACCACCATTAGCTGTATTACAAAATAAAGGCTTTAAAGTCGCCATTGTGACTGATGGTCGTATGAGTGGGGCATCAGGCAAAATTCCTGCGGCAATTCACATAAGCCCAGAAGCGTCAGCAGGTGGACCATTAGCTAAAGTGCGAACAGGGGATATGATTCGCCTTAATGCAACGGTTGGCATGATTAATGTGCAAGTAGATGAAGATGTTTGGGCCGAACGCAAAGTAGATGAACTGACTGATGAGAAGCGCCATCATAATGAACATGGCATTGGTCGTGAGTTGTTTGGTGGTATGCGCCGCAATGTATTATCTGCCGAAGAAGGTGCTATTACCTGGCTATAAACTTTAATGATCAAATAATAACGTTGTTACACGTGCTTGACGTACTAAAGACTGCCTGCGCTTGAGGGCCTTGTTCTCACTTGATCATTAAAGTTTAGAGGCAAAAATCACAAGCAGTTTAAAGAATCTATTAAATAAACTATCGAGAGAAGCATGAATACATTAGATTTAGCAAAAGAAGGACCAGTTATTCCGGTGATTGTAATTAACAAAGTAGAAGATGCTGTGCCAATGGCAGAAGCACTACTTGAGGGTGGTATTAAAGTGTTGGAAGTGACGTTACGCTCTGCATGCGCATTAGAGGCTATGGAACAAATTGCAAAACATGTGCCAGATGCCATTTTAGGTTCCGGTACGGTGCGTAACCTCAAAGATGCACAAGCCTCGTTAGATGTTGGCTGTCAGTTTGCAGTAAGCCCTGGCTACACGTCGGAGTTAGGCCTGTTCTCTCGTAAAATTGGTTTGCCATTGTTGCCAGGTGTTTCTACAGGTTCAGAAATTATGATGGCGAATGCTGACGATTATTATTTTTTAAAACTGTTTCCAGCAGTAGCTGTGGGTGGAATCAATTTGCTTAAAGGTTTTGCTGGGCCTTTTGGTGATGTAAAGTTTTGTCCAACAGGGGGTGTTAAGGTAGATTCAGCCGCGGATTTTTTGGCATTGCCTAATGTCGTTGTTTGTGGTGGTACATGGTTAACCCCTGCAGATGCGGTTGCTAATAAAGATTGGGCTCAAATCACAAAACTAGCTAAAGCGGCCAGTATGATTAAAGCGGCCTAGTGAGATCGAAATGAGTATAATCAAGGTTTTGCATATTAATATGCAAAACCTTGATTATTGAGAAACATCATAGCAAGGATGTCAGCTTGAATAGAAATTTTAAAAAATATAAGACCATTGTATTTGATTGTGACGGTGTCATTCTTGATTCTAATATTATAAAAATCGATGCCTATTTTCGAACAACTAAAAAATTAGGCGCGACAGAGACTCAGGCGCAAGCACTGGTTGATTACCATGTAAAGCTAGGTGGCATTTCACGTTACCATAAGTTTGATTGGTATTTACAAGAAATCATGCAGCAGCCAGCAACTGAAAGTGCGATACAGGTTTATTTGGATGAGTTTAGTCTGGCTTTAAGAAAAGGCCTGTCGCGCTGTAGGATAGCGGAAGGCTTGCCTGAATTGCGTCAGGCGACACCTAACGCTAATTGGATGGTGGTTTCTGGCGGCGATCAGAAAGAAATTTGCGCCTTGTTTGAAAAAAGAGCGCTATCTAACTTTTTTGAAGGCGGCATATTTGGCAGCCCAGACAATAAAGACGAAGTATTAGCACGAGAAAAAAGCACAGGTAACTTACAAATGCCTGCATTATTTATAGGGGATAGTAAGTATGATTATGAGGCAGCAACCCGTGCAGGGCTAGACTTTGTGTTTTTGACGGACTGGACAGATGTTATTAATTACCAAGCTTTTTGCAAAATAAACAACCTTCATGTTTATAAAAATATAAAATCGTTGTTGGTGTAACTTTAGGCGATACCCCTTTTGCTTGAAAGCCACGTTAACAAGTGATGGTTTTGAAGCAGTGTGCGATAGGGGCTGTGCTTGATGGTGGCTGCTAGTGCATTACTTAGGCGGTTTAAATTAATTAAGACGTATATCTCATTCATTACATACAAGCACTTAGCAGAATGTTAGGTTTAATTGATGCTCAATTAGTTATTTATATCGATAACACTACTAATTTTTGATAAAAATATGTTATCTAAGCTGTACATCTTTACAACACCTTTACCAGCTTTACCTAGTTTCTCTCTCATACCTACATTAGATGCTAAGTGTTGAATATATGTTGACCACTCTTCATCATTACTAGCAAAAAAACCAGTTTCTCCATCAATCACTACATCTGCATTCATGCCAGATTTTGATGAGATGACAGGTAAGCCAGCAGCCATATATTGCAGTACTTTAAGTGCACATTTGCCTTTAGACCAATTGTCGTTTCTTAGTGGTGCAATGGCGATATGAGATGTTGCAAGTTCGGTTGCTTCAGTTGCAGAGGACCAAGCAACGGGTAAGATGTTTAATGTGTTGCTATTTAAGCTAAAATCGGCAATGACCTTAAGTCTTAAATTAGGTACTTTAATTGCAGCCATTTCAAGTGCGGGCAAGATGTCTTTGATGTATTTTGATGTAGATCGGCTACCTATCCATACAATATCTATAAATTGGGATGGTTTTTTAATGTTGATATTATATTTTTCAATATTAATTGAAGTTGGCACGATGATGGCATTAGTGGTGTCTTTCAGTGCTTGTTTTAATAAATATTGATTTCCAGAAAAAACAAAATCACTGGCGCTAATCGTTTTTCTAAAACGTTTCATTCTTGTTTTGGAAGGAGAGCCATCTGTGTTGCAAAAAATTGCATCATCATAATCAAAGACTAATTTTTTTGATGCGTGTCTAAGTAGCCAAAATATAGGATATGGGAAAGTTTTTCTAAGCAATAAAACAACATCAGATTTATTTGCAGCAATTAATGCATTAGCAATAGCTAGGAAACCACCTGAGATCGTAAGGTGTTGAGGAGTCCATCCTGCATTAATAAAATTTGGGAAGTATTGTAAAGCCCGATAACGCGTTGATGACGCAGTTTCGCCTTTCGATAGGATTAGAATCGATTTTGACATTACTTAGTCAATACTAAAAATATTTCATCACCTTGTTGTTTTGCTCTAGCCGTTAATATGTATATCTTAGCTAGCCATCTTTTCCAAGCAACCTTTTTCGAAGGGTTGCCTTTATTTTCTAAAACATAATCAATGCTGTTAAGAATGATTTTAGGCGTGCTTCTAGTGAATAACTGTGTAGTTGTTAGGTTAAAGTTGCTACCCAGCAATGAAATATTATTTTTTGCAAATAGGAATAGATGCCTTGGTGTATCATTTGCGTACCAGTTTGTACCTAGCCATGCTCTACCTAGGGCTTCACTATTAGGTGTTTTGATGATAAGCGTGCCATTCTTTTTTAAAATGCGGGCTAATTCTGCAAAGAACTCTTTTGTGTTGGGTACATGCTCTATAACATGACTGACATTAATGACATCAAAAGTATTGTTAGGAAGTTTGGCAGAGGCTAAATCACCGTGATGAACATCTAGCTGAGAGAGATTGCAAACAGCGACAGCACTTTCATTAAACTCCACACCTTTCACATTCCACCCAAGTTTCTTCATGCCATCTAGATAACGCCCATTGCCACAGCCTACATCTAGCACTTTTCCATTTTTGACAAATGGAATTTCAAAGTTACCACTGAATAGCTTGGCTATAAAACATAGTGAGTCAGTAAGCCAAAATGTTTTGAGATGAGCATAGCCATAATGCTTTTTTAAAATAGACTTTCTAATGGCGCTTATTCTTTTTAAACGAGACCGTTCTTCATATATTTCATAACTATCGGGGTAAAAAGAACTGATCTCGTCTGCAGAAGGAAAAGGAAATTGAAATACTAAGCTGCAAGTACTACATTTGTGATAATCGTATCGTTTATGCTTGTTAAACATAAGGTCTCTACCACTAAAACTATAGTTAGAGAATTGATTACATATAGGACATTTTGGTTGAGTCATAAGAAAGTGTACCTTAAATGAGATGTTGTTTTGGTTTTCGTCGTATTTCCATATCTACATTTTATAGGACATGCTTGATAATGAAAGCTTCTGATTGTGGTTTTATAAGGGCTTCTTAAGGAAATTTTATGAGACTCTAAATCGGTACGGTTTGTGAGTAGGCTTAATTTTATTTTATTTAGGATTTGTTTTTAGTTAAAACATGGAGTTGTGACATTTGGCGAAGTCTTGCTACTGTACACTGTAGATTAATCATTGAGTTGATAATTTATAAATGACGACATATTTTTTATGGTTTCGTGAGTGAAGTCTTTTAAGCTTTTTATACTCAGGTAGATTTTTCTGTAGGTGCTGTTCGGTTTTCTGATGCTCTCTAGATGCTGCAATGACCAGAAATTTATTTTACGAAAGTAAAGCCCTAAAAGCAGATTTAATGATTTGTAGAGGCTGTATTTGTTATTTGATGGCACAAAGAACTACCTGATAATACCAATACTATCTCAAACCACTTTAGGTTAATCGATTTGTTCTCAGCGCAGTATAACTTTCCTGCTGACTTTCTTTATTGCTGGATGAATAGATGGTGTCAATGTGGCGGTGTGTCTAAACGCTCATATATTACAATATGCTTCTTCCTTTTTCTATTGCTAAAGCGTTTTATTTCAATAAATTCTGGTAAATTTTCATTGATATATTTAAATCGCTCGGAATGCTTTTTAGAATAACTAATAACCAAGAATTTATTATTGTGGATAGATTTGTTTTTAATGGCCGATGATGTAATCTGCCAAGTGTTGCCCGATGTACCAGTGAATGCTTGATTTGAATAATAAATCATTCGTGTTTCATCATAAAAGACTGGCTTACCATCATCGTTATGAGATTTTACCCATGCAACAGCTTCTTGTCTGTAGTTATACCCGGCTTGTTTCGGCAATATGTTTTTGATGAAGCCTAGACATAACAATAGGCAAAGAGCTATGAAGACATAGCGGTGCTTTTTACGATTATTTGAAGAAAGTTCTGCTAAATAAAAGGCTGCAAATATTAATAATATCCAAGCTAGCGCAACCACATAACGGCTTGATAATACAAAAACTTTGGTGATGATAAGTGCCATGGTAATAAAGGCGATAATGCCAATGGCTAGTAGTACCTTTCTAATAGCTGGTTGCATACTTGTGGGTGAATACTTGAAATAAAACGCGGCTAAACCGGTACCAATAAGCCCTGTAGCCGTGATAATTTTTGCTCCCATGGCATATAAAAAAGTTAGTAGTAAGCCTGGTATAGCAAATTCTTCTAAAGAGTCTCCTAATACCTGAGTTGACATAATGTCTGCTTGAAAGAGTAATTTTTGCGACAACTCTTGATATAAATTAATAGTAAAGACTTCTTGCAATCGCCCAAATTGAGCCATGCTGATCTGCGGTTGTGTGACTAAAGTAATGCCAATGAAAATGGCCACAAGGGTAGAAATAGAATACGCATTGAACATTTTTTTAAATCTCGATGTTATCGAGCCCAATTGCCCGAACATGAAAAATAAGGGCAAAAACAATAAATATAAAATAGCTTCAATTCTAAATAAAGTTGCAACTATGATGCATATTTGCCATAACACTGCATCTCGTAACTTTTGTTGCTGATCATAGCGAATAAAAAATACCAGTGAAGTTAAATAGAATGCCCAAAAGCCTTCGTCTCGCATCAGCATTTCTAACACGTCGCCAACAATATATTGCGCGCTAAACAAGAGTAGGGCACCTGAAACTAGTGTGCGATTGCTACCACCAGCTAATTTGATAATTTGTAAAAAGCTAGCTGTTGCGATACCAAAAAACAGCATATTTAATATTTGGGCAGAACCATGAATGCTAAATGAGGTTAGCTTGTGGACGATGCCAATACACACGCCATATAGTGGCCAGCTGAAAACCTGCTTGACACCTTGCCAGTCACCGAGTGCGAATAAACGTGCTTGTTCTAAATATAGTAGGCTATCTCGGGTAATCCAACCGTGTTGAATATATTGCATCCAAGCCGCTAATAATATGCTGGTCGCTACAATCAATCCAAATAAGTTATTTGGATTGAACTGATCAATCTTATTTATCCATTTGTTCATTTATTTATTATGTTCCTAGTTTTTCGGTGAAGGTTTTTAGCAGTGGCAACCTGATTGGCTTGGTGGATTTTTGATACTAGGAACCTTTAAGATTAGATGAACGAGTCTTGATATATAAATATATTTTTATTATAGGTCAAGACTGTCATTACTTAATATTTCAACTGCATTAACCCCCCGCAAGCCTTTTTTTATGCGCTTATTTCCTTTACGGTACACTTTCTTTTTACTACCAAATTCAGGGTTTAATACCATGGTTGCATGGTTAAGGTGGTCTACATATTTACCTAATTTGGCAGTTGGTAAAAACAGCATTTCATACCCTGCTTCAATCATTTTACGATGTATCGCCTTTCCTGCTGTAGTTTGTTCATCAGAAAAGCAGGTGTTTAAACCTCTAATAATTTCTGTATTATACATTGCGCAATGGCTTCTTAGGTACCGTGCTTTGACGTCTAAGCGCTCAGAGTTATACCCTTGATAGCTAAATAGTTTGGATAGGCAATATTTCCACATTTGCTCAAACCGATAACCAAGCATTTGTAATTCATTTTTTGATTCTAATTTCCATGAGCCAACACCTGCTATATTTGGGTTGTTTTTAAAGGGTGCTAACAGTATGTTAATCCAGTCACTATGTTTGACAAATGTATCTGTGTGTATCGAGAGTACAAATGGTGTTTTAACCTGTTCAAGTGCTAAATCAAGTGCGCGTGAGTGAGATAGTGGGCCTGATTCCTGTGCGGCTCCTTTTCGTTCTATTAATGTAATCCAAGAAAGTGTTCTCAAGTACTCAACAGATGCATCACCAGAATTGTTGTCAATTACAATCACCTCCACTTGGTTTAAATCAGTATGCTGGCGAATAAGGCGCATACAGATTTTAGTGATTTCAGGTGTTTTGTGATTTGGAATTAATATCGTAACTTGTTTTTTTTGCATAGTTGGCTCTGCTTGTTAATTAAAAGCTTTTTTGAATGATACTTTCAGGCGTTATGCTATTTAAACAGCTTAAATGCTTAAGTGGGCATTTTCGCTTAAAGCAGGGGCTACATGCTAACGCTAAATATTCAATGATTGCATCTGGGTGCATGGGTGGCGTGTGATACGGATTAGATGAGCCAAAGATTGCGATCAATTTCTTATCTAATGCTGCTGCAACATGCATAAGGCCAGAATCATTACTGATGACAGTGCTACATAGCGACATGATGTCGATTGCATCACCTAGTTTTGTTTTTCCGCCTAAATCGATACAACGGTTTTCTGTAAGTTGATTAATGGTATTTGTCACAGGGATATCTTTGTCAGAGCCAAACAGTAAGACTTGCCAACCGTTAGCAATCGCAGTGCTCGCAACTTTTGCATAATATGCTGCTGGCCAGCGTTTTGCCTCGCCATATTCAGCGCCAGGGCAAAGCCCAAGTATTTTATTTGTGGGAAGCGTAATGCCTAGTTTTGTAAGGGCTTGTTTCGCATTGACCGCATCTGCCAATAGTTTAGGTTGTGGTATTGCAGGTAAAGTCTTATTTTTTTTAAGGCCTAATGCGACAAACCGCTCTACTGTTTTAGGTAATGCTTTTTTATCAAGTGGGCGAATATCATTGAGTAGACCATAACGCATTTCACCTAAAAACCCTGTGCGTTTAGGGATGCCAGCGGCAAAAGGCAATATTGCTGATTTGAATGAATTGACGAGTAAAATAGATTGCGAGTAATGCTCACTTTTTAGTCTTCGCCCAAATTTAATACGCGCTATCAGCCCTAACTGACCATGTTTAAATGGCAGTGCAATTTTGCTAGTCACTTCAGGCATGCGATCTAATAAGGGTAATGTCCACGCTGGTGCTGCAACATCAATTTGTACGTTCGGGTTTTGCTGCTTAAGTGATTGAAATAGGCTATGTGCCATCACCATGTCGCCAACCCATGAAGGTCCTATTACTAAGATTTTCTCGGCAGTTTTTTCAGCCATATGAATTAAGCATTCATTTTTTTAATGATGCTACTGGTGCTTCTACCTTCGACTAAGTCGATAAGCGCTATTTCTCCACCCCAAGATTCGACTTCTTTACCACCTACAACTTGGTCAGCAGTGTAATCACTACCTTTGGCGATGACATCGGGCTGGATTGTATTGATCAGTGATATTGGCGTGTCTTCATCAAATAAAATGACAGCATCTACGGATTCTAAAGCTGCCAATACGCGTGCGCGATCATTTTCATTAACGACTGGCCTAGTTGGACCCTTAATGGCACTTACTGAACGATCAGTATTTAAGCCCAATATCAATTGATCACCACGCTTTTTTGCTGCTTCTAAGTAAGTGACATGCCCAGCATGTAAAAGGTCAAAACAGCCATTGGTGAATACAATTTTTTGGTTTGCTGATTTCCAGTTATCTACTTTTTGCATCAACTGTGTTAAATCGCTGACTTTATGTGTCTGCTCGCTTTCTTGTAGGTTGCTGAGTGTTGCTAGTAAATCTTTATTGGTAATTGGCACCGTGCCAACTTTACCAACCACAAGGCCAGCGGCTAAGTTGGCTAGTTGTAGGCTTTCTAGTGGGCTTAACGCATGCATTAAGCCAGCGGCTAATGTCGAGATCACCGTATCGCCAGCGCCAGAAACATCAAATACTTTTTGTGCAGTAGCAGCAATATGGTGCGTATCATTATCAATTAATGTGATGCCTTCTTCACCGCGTGTGACTGCTAAAAAAGCTAGGTTTAATTTATTTTTAAGGTTGGCAGACTTGCTAATTAAATCTGCGTTGTCCACTGTGGTTTCACATGCTTCAGCAGTCTCTTTTTTATTCGGTGTGAGTGCCGTTGCGTCTTGGTATTTTGAATAATCACGCCCTTTAGGATCTACTAAAACCGGGATGTTTTTTGCATTACATTGTTTGATAATTTGTCGACAGACGGATTCGCTGAATAGGCCTTTTGCATAATCAGATAGAATCACGATGCTCGGGTTTAATGCTAGTTGGCTTTTAACAGCATTCAATAATTGTGTATTTTCAGTACTGTTATAAGCTGCTTGGCTTTCTTGATCTAACCTCAACATTTGCTGATGCCCACCCAGAATGCGTGTTTTTGCAATAGTAGGGCGGTTCTGTGACGTTATTATTGCAGCGGTATCAATGTCGATATCTGTGATGAGCTTTTTGAGGCTAGTTGCTTCAGTGTCATTGCCAACACAGCCAATAAGATGTGTTTTAATACCCAGTAATGACAAATTAGCGGCGACATTGGCTGCACCGCCAGCACGTTCGTTTTCATCTTTCAACAGCAGAACTGGTACAGGGGCTTCAGGTGAAATGCGGCTTACATCACCAATTAAATAACGGTCAAGCATGACATCGCCAATGACAAGCGCGTGTTGTTTTTTACTACCAAAGCTTTTAACGGTATTTAATAATTTTTGAGGCATATCTGTTAGTTTATAGTTATGATTCTAAAATTTCACACAGACAATGGCCGACAAAAATATGTGCTTCTTGAATGCGTGCTGTTACGTTAGAAGGGGCGACCAAATTCACATCGCATATCGTGGTAAGCTTGCCGCCTGTACCACCGGTTAAGCCGACTGTTGTGGCACCTATTTCTTTAGCTGCTTGCATGGCGTTCACAACATTGGCGCTATTGCCGGAGGTGGTGATGCCAATCACTAAATCCTCTGGTTTGCATAGTGCTTCTACTTGGCGTGAAAAAATATACTCATAACCGTAGTCGTTGCCTACTGACGTTAGAATAGAAGTGTCTGTTGTTAACGCAATAGCAGGTAGGCCTTTGCGATCTTTTTTAAATCGCCCAACGATTTCAGCTGCAATATGTTGGCTGTCGGCAGCACTGCCACCATTGCCCATTAGTAGGATTTTGCCGTCATTTTTAATGCAGTTTTGCATGGCAATGCCAATATCACTAATCTGTGGAAATAATGGCGCTAGGGCGTTATACATGGCCATATGTGCCGCATGTTCACCTTTAAGGTAATTAATGTAATCCATCAGCAGTATTGATCCTCTTGCATTAAGTAGTTTTGTACATAATCTTTCACGCCATCTTCTAGGCTGGTCATCGGTGCTGTGTAGCCAGCCGCCTGTAGTTTTTCCATGGTCGCTTCTGTAAAGTATTGATACTTGCCTTGTAAGTCTTGTGGCATATCAATATAAGTAATATCAGGCTCACGTTTCATGCTGGTCATTACGGCAGTGGCTAAGTCTTTAAAGCTACGTGCCTGCCCGGTACCAATATTATAGATGCCATTTGCCGTTGGTGCGCTGGTCAGGGCTGTATTGTAAAAACGGCATACAATCGCTGCGGCATCTTTCACATAAACAAAATCGCGCATTTGCATACCATCTTCTATTCCTTCCTTTGTACCTTTGAATAATTTCATAATACCTGTTTCACTAAATTGATTAAAGGTGTGAAATGCGACACTAGCCATGCGTTCTTTGTGGTATTCATTAGGACCATAGACATTAAAAAACTTAAAACCAGCCCAGCGCGGTGGACTTGGTTTTTTCTCTGCAACTTGCCTTAAGACCCATTGATCAAAAAAGTGTTTAGAGTAGCCATAACCATTTAGTGGGCGCAATTTGTCTATAGAGGCATCATCATAGCCTTGATTACCGTCACCATAAGTAGCCGCAGAACTTGCATAAAAGAATGGTACTTGGTTTTCTGCACACCAAGCCCATAAGTTTTGAGAATAATGGATGTTATCAGTGACTAGCTTGTTAAAATCACGTTCAGTTGTAGCGCTAATGGCGCCCATATGGATAATGCCAGTAATATCATCACGATCTTCAAGCCATGTGAGTAATTGGTCTTTATCTAAATAATGCGCATATTGACGATGGGCAAGATTGTGCCACTGGGTTTCATGTGTAAGATGGTCGACAATGACCAAGTTGTCGAGATTAAATTTTGTATTGAGATGCCAAGCGATGATAGACCCTATCATGCCTGCGCCGCCGGTAACGACGATCATAAACTGATGGTTAGAACAGGCGGCATTGCTGTTTGCTTGTTCGTCCTTTGTTTATGCGTTGCTGATTTCTTTGTCATTCTTTGCGTGGCTCCTAGCGCTTAATCAATCACATTTAAAAGTAATTTAACCAATTATAGCGCTTATTGTTTTGCGCCTAAAGTTTTTGCGCTTTCAACAGTGCGTTTTGCTACTTGTTTTGCTTTGTCTTTATCCCATTCAGTAGCCACCCAGCCACCTAGGTTCTCTAATGCAATCGCTGTCATTGCGTGTATCCAGGCGTCATTTTCATTAAGAGCAGGGATGTAATGGTATTCACCACCACCATTGAGCTGAAAAATACCTTTACCTTCTATTGCGATTTCTTCCAACGTTTCTAAACAATCACTACTAAAGCCCGGGCAGATGACATCGAGACGGTTTATTTTGGCTTTGCCTAAGTCTCTCAATGTGCTGGCTAGATAAGGTTTTAGCCATTCTTGTTTGCCGAAGCGGGATTGGAATGCGACTTGATATTGGTCTTTATTTAACTTTAAACTTTCAGCGAGTAGACGTGCTGTTTTATGGCACTCGCAATGATACGGGTCACCATTTGTAAGGTGTGCTTTCGGTACACCATGAAAACTCATGATTAATTTTTCAGGTCTGCCATTCGTCATCCAGTATTCGTTAATACTGGTTGCCAATGCCTTAATGTAAGCTGGGTGATCGTGATAATGACGAATGGTACGAATAGCGGGCACATTGCGCATTTTAAGTAATATCTTCCATATGGCATCTAATCCAGCTGCAGTACTACTGGCTGCATACTGTGGGTAAAGTGGAAAAATTAGAATCTTATTGCAGTGTTGTGCTTTTAATTTCTCAATCGCACTTTGCATGCTTGGGTTGCCATAGCTCATGCCCAGTACTACCGCAAAAGGAGATTTAATTTTTTGCACTAAATAACCCCGTAAAAGCTGTGTTTGTTTTTCTGCATGCACGAACAAAGGCGAGCCTTCATTTGTCCAAATTTGTGCATATTTTTCGGCTGATTTTTTAGGACGAAACACTAAAATGATGCAATGCAATAGCCACCACCAGATCAAACGTGGGATCTCTACGACGCGTCTATCCATTAAAAACTGTTTTAAGTATGGACGTAATGCTTTCGCCGTAGGCGCATTTGGCGTCCCTAAGTTTACAAGCAGAATGCCTGTTTTAAGTTGATCGCCATGTTCATAAGGTGGTTCAGGATTGTAATAGGCCATATAGATGCTTAAGTGTTAGATAGTGCGTTTGATAATAATTTTGCAGTGACGTCTACAATAGGGATGACTCGCTCGTATGCCATGCGGGTTGGCCCGATAACACCCAGTGTGCCGACGACATCCCCATCTACTTCATAAGGTGAAGTGACCATGCTACATTCATCTAAAGAGCTATAGCCGCTTTCGCCACCGATGAATATCTGAACACCTTCGGCCTTCTGGCTATTGTCTAATAATTGCATCAGCGAACTGCGACGTTCAAAAGCATCAAATAATTTGCGTAAAGTGACGACATTGCCAGCAAGCTCATCGACTTGTAGCAGATTGCACTCACCAGAGATAATGACATCTTCTTGATCTTTGCTTGTTGTCTGGTCGCTGGCATCTAATGCTGCCGACATTAAGTGACTGATATCTGATTGTGTCTTTTTTAGTTCGCTGTGCAGTTTATAGCGTGCCTCTTCAAATGTTTGACCAATAAAATGTTCATTGAAGTAATTGCTTGCTGCTGTCAGCTCAGATGCTGAATACGGCGTTTGACTAAGAATGATGCGGTTTTGTACATTGCCATCTGCCGTGACAATAATGACTAATATGCGTTTTTCAGATAACGGCATAAACTCTAAATGCTTAAATACTAAAGCTTTGCGTTTTGGTATCAGCACAACGCCAGCAAAATGCGATAAGCCAAACAACATGCTTGCTGCAGTAGAAATGAGTTCTTGTTGGTCTGGCGATTGGAGCGTATCTTTTAGTTGCTGAATTTGCTTCGATTCTAATGGTTTAACGCTCAATAATGTATCGACAAAAAAGCGATAGCCTTGTTGGGTAGGCACACGCCCTGCAGACGTATGTGGGCTTGCCACAAAGCCTAAGTTCTCTAAATCACTCATCACATTGCGAATCGTCGCTGCGCTAAGATTTAAACCAGAATGCTGCAATAGCGTTTGCGAACCGATAGGCTGACCATCACTAATGTAATGTTCAATGAGTGTTTTAAGTAGTGTTTGCGCGCGTTGGTCCAATGTTATCTTCATTTAATTAATGAAGTCATCATTTTGCCTGATTTAGCACAAATCTTGTAGTGCTGCCTTTAGATTAAATAGCGATAAGCTGTCATTATAGATGTTAAAGCCATAAAATTATTTCCATTTCGCTTAAGGAGCTAGTTGCCACTGGCTGTAATGTTATATCTGTGATTAAATTCTGAGATGCAAAAGAAATTTAAATCCGTCGCGATTGTTGGTAAATACATGCGCAAATCAGCTTTGCAAACCATGCAGAGTGATTTGGCTAATCTGGCGCGGCATTTACAGGCAAAGGATATTGATGTTTGGTTGGAAGAAAATACAGCACAATATGCAAGTTTAACAGGCTTTGAGACCGACTCTTTAGCAGCGGTGTGCAACAAAGTGGATATGGTCGTTGTCATGGGTGGCGACGGCACCATGCTGACAGTCGCGCGTGAATTGAAAGATGGCAATGTGCCTTTGGTTGGGATTAATCGTGGTCGTTTTGGATTTTTAACGGATTTACGGGCTGAGGAAATGCTAACAAGCATTGATAGCATTTTGGCTGGTCAATACAAAATAGAGTCGCGGATGCTGTTAGCAGCAAGCGTAAGTAGAGGTGGAAAAAGTATTCATCAAAATTACGCGTTAAATGATGTTGTATTAAAAAGTGGGATACGTTTGATTGAGCTAGCAGTAGAGATTGATGGCAAATTTATATATAGACAGCGTGCAGACGGGCTTATTGTTAGCACGCCTACTGGTACAACAGCATACTCGCTATCAGCTGGCGGCCCCATTTTGCATCCTAATTTAGAGGCAATCGCGTTAGTACCTATTAGCCCTCATACTTTGAGTAACCGTCCGATTGCAGTGAACAGCAGTTCAAAAATTGAGATTACGTTGATGCAAGTTGATGATGCGCAAATTAGTTTCGATGGGCAATTTGAATTAGCGTTAGCAGTGGGTGATAAGGTCGTGGTGACGCGTGCTGAAGAAACAATAGATTTATTGCATCCACAAGATTATTGCTATTATGAAATGCTACGCAATAAGCTGCATTGGGGTTAACGGGCATGACAATAGCATTGGCCAAGTGCAATTTAATTCGCATATATTTTAATTAAGAAGCTATATTTACATTTATGTTGCAAGCATTATCTATCCGAAATTTTATTATTGTTGAAAGTCTGGATCTTGAATTTAATCAAGGGTTCACGACGCTCACAGGCGAAACAGGCGCAGGAAAATCAATATTGATTGATGCGTTGTCATTGGCATTGGGTGCACGGAATGAAGGTGAAGTTGTGCGCGTCGGTAGCGAAAAAGCCGATATCAGTGTCACTGTTAATATCACCAAAAATACATCAGCCAAAAATTGGTTAGCCGAGCATGAAATAGACGCAAATGAAGATTTAATATTACGTCGCGTGATATATGGAGATGGCCGTAGCCGTGGCTTTATTAATGGTGCAATGGCTACTGTGGGTCAGCTTAAAGCGCTGGGTGAGTGTCTAGTTGATATTTATAGCCAAAATGCGCACCACTCCTTATTGAACGTGAATACGCAACGTCAAATCTTAGATGCGTTCGGAGGCTGTTCAACATTAGCCAGTCAAGTTGAAATGGAGTACAGGTCTTGGCATCAGTTACATTTGCAGAAAGTTGAAATTGAGAAAAATGCAGCTGCGTATACTGATGAGTTGGCCGACTTGCGTGACAAGGTGAGAGAGCTGCAACAGCTTGGATTTGACACAGAGGAATGGGAGGCGCTTCAACTAGAACATAGTCGCCTGAACAATAGTGCTGAATTAGTTTCTTGCGCTGAAGCCAGTCTAAATCTGTTAAGCGAAGGTGAGCCATCTGCTTTATCAATGTTGACACATGCCCAACAAAAGTTAGTGGGTTTGGTCGAACTCGATGCACAACTAACTGAGGCATCAGAAACTGTCGATTCTGCCATTATTCAATTGCAAGAGGCAACACGCAGCTTGAATCGCTACTTACAACGTGATGATATGGACCCTGCTCGATTAGATGAGGTTGAAAACCGCATACAGGCGATTCATGGCATCTCTCGTAAATACCGGGTGCGCCCTGAAGCGCTCAGTGGTTTGCTAGTCAGTTGGGGCGCACGAATGAGCGAGCTGGAAGCATTTGCAAGTGATGGTGAGCTAGTTAAACAAGAGAAAGAAGCCTTAGCAGCTTATATGCAGTCAGCAACAAAACTGAGTGAGAGCCGCCAACAATCAGCGAAAAGTTTAAGTGAAAAAATTAGTGAAGAGATGCAACGCCTATCATTGAGTGGTGGTCAATTCAAAGTCAGTTTAGAACCAAGTGAACAATCAGCGAATGGTTTAGAGCAAGTTATCTTTTTAGTTGCTGGCCATGCAGGTGTAGCGCCGAGACCGCTGAATAAAGTAGCCTCAGGTGGTGAGTTGTCACGTATTAGCTTAGCACTACATGTCACAACAGCGGCGCAAGGTAGTGTGCCTTGTATGATTTTTGATGAGGTTGATGTTGGTATCGGTGGTGGTGTGGCAGAAGTTGTTGGTACATTACTAAAGAAACTTGGTCAAAGTCGCCAAGTTTTAGTCATTACTCATCTAGCGCAAGTGGCAGCACAAGCAGCGCAACATTTACAAGTCAGTAAAACACAAACGGATGGCGCGACCTTAAGTCATATTCAGCATTTAAGCGAGGCTGAACGGATAGAAGAAATCGCGAGAATGTCGGGTGGCTTAGTCGTCACAGACGCAACAAGAAATCATGCGAAAGAAATGTTATCACAACCGACTTAATGCTTCAGCATTTAGCGAGGTTGGGGACGCCCTATACGGGTGTGGCGACTTGGTAGATTTGTATTGAACTGACTACTTTAGTGGTTAAGTGAAATGGTGAAGACCTTTACGGTCTTACCGCCTAGCGAGGTTGGGGGAGCCCATTACGGGTGTATTTTCTCTTTATGCTTATTATTTTTGGTCATATTAATTAAATTTTAATGGCTTCAAGCAATTGATAGTCTTCATCAGACAATGCGACTGAGAGCGCTTTAACATTTTCTTCTAAATGCGTAACTTTGCTTGTACCGGGTATTGGGATGATTATAGGACTTCTTTTTAATAACCAAGCAAGTGCCATTTGTCCTGGCGTCACTTGGTATTTTTTTGCCATATTGGCAAAGATAGAACCTGACTGAGAGAGACTACCTTTTGCAAGGGGATTCCATGGAATAAATCCAATGTTTTGCGCTGTGCAATAATCTAGCACTGCTTCGTAGTGCCGGCTTTCAAAATTATATTGGTTTTGCACGGTTGCAACTGTAAAGTGGTTTTGCGCCGCTTTAATGTCTTCAACACTGACTTCGCTTAAGCCTATATGTTTAATAAGGCCTTCTTTTTGAAATGCTGCAACCGCATCAAATTGCTCATCTCTAGGGACTTTTGCATCAATGCGATGTAATTGCCAAAGATCAATTTGATCAATCTTGAGTCTGCGCATGCTCATTAATACGCATTGTCTAAGGTATTCTGGCCTGCCTAGTGGCGCTCAAATATTATCGCCATGACGTGTTAAACCGCCCTTGGTGGCAATGAGTAGGTCGGTATAGGGATGTAGTGCTTCACATATTAAGTTCTCACTGACATCAGGACCATAACTATCTGCAGTATCAATAAAATTGACGCCAAGTTCAGGTGCTCTTTTAAGGGTTCTTAAACATTCATTGCGATCTTCTGGTTCGCCCCACATCCCTTGCCCAGTAATGCGCATGGAGCCGAACCCCAATCGGCTTATGGCAAAATCACCTAACTTAAATTTCTCGTTAGTATTAGCCATATTGTTATTTGTTTTCTAATCGGTGTTCTAGTTCGCCTATGTAGGCAGACAATGTCTTGCCCGTCTCTTCTACTGTTGCTTTAACCGCTACTTCCAAGTCGTTTATTCGCGCATCTAGTTTGGTATGCACATCTGTACTCTGACCATTCAATAATTCCAGCTCTTTTTGTAAGTAAGACCGTAATTCAGTAAAGCGTGAAGCTTCGGCTTCGTTTGCTAGCTTACGCTGTTCATCCAAATCACGTGTTAAACGCCTTCTCGCCATGATGACAGATGATTGCATGTACACGACATAGCCAAGAAAAAGCACAATGAGTAATATTGCCATGGATAATAGTATTAAACCAAGCGGGGCATGAATCGTTGTGAAAATAAGTGATAAACCGGTAGGCGCCATAATGGCATTCCAATTAACAGCTGCAAAAGCGGTTAATAGCCCTAAGACTATAACGATAAATAGACTCCTTAATGGCATAACTTCCTCACTTAAAAATAGATAGTGTTCTTTATGATAACTAATCGATAATCATTGACATTAACTGAGTGCTATTGCGTGAGTTCAGCTGCTTCAACCACTACCTTATACAAGCGTGCTTCTGCTGCTGTTTTAACACGCTCACCAATTGCTATTTGACTGCGTTTGCCAGGTTTGACATCTTTAATTAACATGGAATGACTTTGTGAAATGGCACGGCCGCTCTTACCGTCATATTTTACTACGCGTACTTGTACGCGGCTAATTGGAAGCGATGTCTTATTTTGAACGACTGCAAATAACTTACCATTTTTATCAGCTAAGGCACCCGATTGAATATATTTTGCTGGGTTACGTGGCAAGTCTAACCGTACAGCACGCTCATTAGCTTGCTTTCCTATCTCTGAATTAGAGCTTGCCGCCACTTGGTAATGTTGCAGTGCTAGATCAGTTTTGCCGTGACCTTCAGCGATCTCGCTTAATAATGCATGGCCAGGTGCAGTAGGTAGTAATTCATTTGCGCGTTTTAGATACGGCTCTGCTTCTGCTTTTTTGCCCATATTAAATAAGGCAATGCCGCTTTGAATATGTGGCTTAAAGTAGTCAGGCTGCATGTTGATGGCTTTCTTATAGTAAGCAAGTGCTTTTTGTGAATTTTTTTGAGTAAAAGCGATATCACCTAAAAGCTCTTGAAAGCGTGCTTCGCGTGGCTCACCTGCAATGGCTTTTTGGGCTAACTTCGTTGCGGCGGCAGTATCACCTTTTTTAAGTGCTGCAACGCCTTCATCATAGGCTTTGTAAGCAGGCTGCGTCGCTTTTAGTCTACCCACTATTTTTTTGTAAGTTTCCACACCCATTTCGCCACTAGCGCCAATTTTTGCTAAGGTCACTTTGTTGGCTGCTACACGTGCTGGTGAAGGTGGGTGGCTAGCAAATAGGCCTGAAATAAAATCACTTTTTTGGTCAGCGCTTAAGCGTACAAAAGTCTCTTGCAAGGTCACTGCAGCAGCTGGATTGTAACCTGTTTTTTTCATATACTGCATGCCATATAAATCAGATTCTGTTTCGGCATCCCGACCATATTTGCTTGAAACGAGCTGTGCCCCAAGTTGAGAGCCACGTACTATCAGGTTACCGTAATCAGTATTTTGTGCACCAATGCCGACAGCAATCATTGCGCCTTGTAAAAAAATGCCACGCTCCATGCTTTTGGCCCCATGCCGAGCGGCTGCATGCACGATCTCATGACCCATGACGGCGGCAAGCTCAGCCTCGCTATTAAGTTCATAGAGTAGGCCGCGGTTAAAGGCAATTTTTCCACCAGGCATTGCCCAAGCATTAGGCACAGAATGGTTGATGACAACAAATTCGTAAGGCAGCTCTGGCCTATCAGAAACTGCTGCCAAGCGTTTGCCTATTCCCTGTACGTAAGCTGTGAGTGCTGGATCAATGACATAATCACCACCTTGCGATTGCCTGGCAGGTGAGTAGTTTTGTTTACCGATTGCGATTTCTTTATCTTGTGAAACAAATTGAAACTCTTTCTTCTTAGTGACTGGATTAGTGCCACAGGCTATTACGATAGATGAAAGAACAATCGCTAAAATAAGGTTGCTAAAACGATTCAATGTAAAGTTTCTAAAAGTTAACGCAGTCATTTTCTTTTCTGCATAAAATGATTATTTATTTTTAGAAGTGCAATTTGGTTTATCGCAAATGCCATAGATCATTAAAGAGTGTTCTTGCATTTTGAAGCCGAGTGATTCAGCCGCATCTTGTTGCCTTTTTTCAATCTCTTCGTCAAAAAACTCTTCAACCCGACCACATTTGACGCAAACGATATGGTCATGATGACCACCTTCATTGAGTTCAAATACAGCTTTGCCACTTTCAAAATGGTGGCGTATTAAGAGTCCAGCATCTTCGAACTGTGTCAGCACGCGGTAAACAGTCGCTAAGCCGACATCGTCACCAGCGTTCAGCAGCACTTTGTAGACATCTTCAGCCGACAAGTGACGATCTTCGCTCTTTTCAAATAGCTCTAATATTTTCAATCTAGGCAGTGTTGCCTTTAATCCCGCGTTTTTTAAACCTTTTTCATCATGCATTGTAATTAACCCATTTCTCACACTAAATTGTGTTTTAGCCTGTTGGCCATCATGGTATATTAACGCCTATTCTTATAGATGTCTTTAGTAGATAAAAAACTATGCGTTATTTTTTAACATTAATTGCTTTGCTGGCCATTGTAAGCCTTGTAGCTTGCGGCTCCACTTTGCCCAAAGTTAAGTCATTTAAGATGGATATTCAGCAAGGTAATGTCGTGACATCTAAAATGCTATTAAAGCTTCGCCCTGGTATGACAAAAAAACAAGCGCGATACATCATGGGCACACCTTTGATTGAAGATAGCTTCCATACCGACCGTTGGGATTACTTCTATCAACTTCGTAAAGAAGGCAAGATTATTAGTCAGCGACGTGTTATTTTAGATTTTGAGCAAGATTTGTTAGCGCGCGTGCGCGGTGATGTGGTGCCAGAAGGTACGCCCGGTGCTGATACTGGTGAGGTAATGTTATCGGAAACTGAAGTGCAACCAGAAGAAAAAAGCACTTTAGATAAGCTAAAGTTTTGGAAGAAGGACGAAGTCGCAAAGGGTGATGCTGAGTCAGAAACAGAGGGCTTAGCGGCCGAAGTATTGGAGCCTATGGCAGTGCCTGCAGCGCTGTCTGAAGTTGCAGCGCCCCCCGCTGATGGTGTGGACGAAATGATTGAGGCAAGTAAAAACGAAAGTGAAGCAAATGCTACAACAGAAGCGCCGGCTTCTTTATTGGTTGTGCCGATTCCGCTTGAGCCATCAGTAGCCGGGTCATTGCCTGAAGTTGCAACCGCTGATGTTGCGATAAGAGAAGCTGCAGTGTCTGATGCAACGGTTGACACTCCGTCAATAGATACTGCCTCACCTGAGATTGCGGAAGCTGCTATGACAAAACCAGAGCCTGTTGCCGTAGCGCCAGTATCCCTTGCACCAATCGTACAAGGGCAGATGCCAAATGCAAATCAAGAGGACAAGATGATTTTCAGGCTGGATCGCAGCTTAAATATTGATAACTTGGCGCAAGAAGCTGCTTCAGCAGCGCCTGTGACTGAAGATGCAGTTAAGGCACAAGCGCTCGTTAATGATGCGCCACTACTAAATGAAAAAGAACCAATAAATGAAGAAGAACCAGATTATTTTGAGCGTATCTTAGAAAAAATTGGTTTTTGATTGATCTATAGATTGTTGTCATAAAGATAATTGCATGAAAACTAAAATAGTCATTGTAGGGGTCTCTGGTCGCATGGGTGCAGCTTTGTTAGCAGGTGTTTTTGCAGACAATGCGCTGGCACTGCATGCGGCTATAGATCGTGCTGATAGCGCACTGATTGGTCAAGATGCAGGCGCGCAGTTTGGCGTGGATTCTGGCGTAAAAATTAGTGATGACATCGTCGCGGCACTTAAAGGCGCTGATGTGCTGGTGGATTTTACACGGCCAGAAGCTGCAATACAGTATGTGCAAGCTTGTCAGCAAGCTGGCGTAAAAATGGTGATTGGTACAACAGGGTTTACAGAAGCTGAAAAAGTGAAAATACAAACGGCTGCTAATGATATTGCTATTGTATTTGCGCCTAATATGAGTGTGGGTGTGACGTTGCTACTTAATTTGGTGGAACAAGCCGCTAAAGTGCTTAACGATGGCTACGATATCGAAGTTGTCGAGATGCATCATCGACATAAAATCGATGCGCCTTCAGGGACTGCGTTACGATTAGGTGAAGCAGCTGCACAAGGTTTAGATCAAGATTTAAAAGATTGTGCTGTTTATGCGCGAGAAGGCGATACCGGTGAGCGTGAGGCTGGAAAAATTGGTTTTGCCACGTTACGCGGCGGCGATGTTGTCGGCGATCATACTGTTATCTATGCAGGCACTGGTGAGCGTGTAGAAATAACGCATAAAGCGAGTAGTCGTGCCACATTTGCGCTTGGTGCGCTACGCGCATCAAAATTCCTATCGGGTAAGAAAAATGGCCTATACGATATGCAAGATGTGCTTGGGTTTAAGTAATACCGTGTGAGCCACACTTAATAACAATGCGCGCTAGGCAACAATCTACTCGTTTCTTCGTTAGTCTTTTTCTTATATTTCTTACCGTATTTGTTTGGTCTGCTATTGGACCATATGATGGATTTACTTGGCTGCTGGAAGTGTTGCCTGCGATTGCGGGTCTATTCATATTAATCTTCACGCATCAGTTATTTCCGCTCACGCCTTTGCTCTATGTTTTGATTTTATTACATGGGATTGTCTTAATGGTCGGCGGGCACTATACCTATGCCGAGGTGCCGCTATTTAATTGCTTACAGGATTATTTTAATTTGGATAGAAATTATTACGATCGCGTCGGTCACTTTTTTCAAGGCTTGGTACCAGCCATTATTGCGCGTGAGATTTTGCTACGCAAGCAAGTAGTGGCGCAAGGTGCATGGTTGTTTTTTATTGTCTGCTGCATCTGCCTCAGCATTAGTGCTTTTTATGAATTGATTGAGTGGTGGGTTGCTATTGCATCGGGTACAGCAGCAGAGGCTTTTCTTGGTACGCAGGGCGATATATGGGATACGCAGTGGGATATGTTTACAGCATTAATCGGTGCGATATGCGCGCAATTTTTTCTTAAAAATCGGCATAATAAGGCGCTACGTATGCTTGATAGCAACGCCTGATTCCGCTATAATTTGGCAATTCTTGAAACGGGAAGAGTGCACCACTCCTCCCGTTTTTCATGTCTAGCGCCAGTCATGAATGTTGAATGCTGCAAAGTGCGTGAAAAAATGAACTGAGTATAAATTTAAGGAGCAACAATTGTCGCAAACACGCCATGTAAAAACGACACAAGCGGTACTCGTGTTAGCAGATGGGGCAGTGTTTCGCGGTATCTCAATTGGTGTTTCTGGATCGACAGTTGGTGAGGTTGTTTTTAATACTTCAATGACGGGCTACCAAGAAATCCTCACAGACCCTTCTTATGCCAAACAAATAGTCACGCTGACTTATCCGCATATTGGTAATTACGGCACGAATCCTGAAGATATTGAATCTAACCAAGTGAATGCCTCTGGTTTAATTATTAGAGACTTACCCTTACAAGCAAGTAATTTCCGACAGACGCAAACCTTATCTGAGTATTTAATTGCCAATAATATCGTTGCAATTTCTGATATTGATACACGCAAATTAACACGCGCTCTTCGTGAAAAAGGTGCGCAAGCTGGTTGCATTATGGCGGGTGATGATGTTGAAAATAAGTTGGAAGAGGCGCAAGCAATAGCGAATAACTTTCCAGGTTTAGCTGGGATGGATTTAGCCAAAGAAGTGACTTGTAAAAAAGCTTATGCGTTTACTGAGGGTGAATGGGTGTTAGGTGAAGGCTATACAAAACCAACCCAGCAAGATTTCCATGTGGTTGCTTTTGATTATGGCGTCAAGCGCAATATTTTACGCATGTTGGTTTCGCGTGGCTGTAAGGTCACAGTGTTACCTGCACAAGCAACTGCAAAAGAGGCTTTAGCTTATCAGCCAGACGGCATCTTTTTGTCGAATGGACCTGGTGACCCTGAGCCGTGTGATTACGCGATTGATGCGATTAAAACATTGGTCAGTAAAGATATTCCAATATTTGGCATTTGCCTTGGACACCAATTGTTAGCATTAGCAACTGGCGCTAAAACTTTGAAAATGAAATTTGGTCATCATGGTGCTAATCACCCTGTGCAAGATATTGCAACGAAGCGTGTTTACATCACCAGCCAGAACCACGGTTTTGCAGTTGACCCTAGCACTTTGCCGAGTAACGTTAAGGTTACGCATGTTTCTTTGTTTGATAACAGCTTACAAGGGATAGCGCTAACCGATAAGCCTGCTTTTAGTTTCCAGGGGCATCCTGAGGCGAGTCCTGGCCCAACCGAAATGTCTTATTTATTTGATCGCTTCATTAGCTTGATGCAAGAAAGCGTGGTGGGCTAATGGCTAAACGTACAGACATTAAGTCGATATTGATTATTGGTGCTGGCCCTATTGTGATTGGCCAAGCCTGTGAGTTTGATTACTCTGGTGCGCAAGCTTGTAAAGCTTTGCGCGAAGAGGGCTATCGCGTCATTCTGGTGAATTCTAACCCAGCGACCATTATGACCGACCCTGAAATGGCGGATGCCACGTATATAGAACCGATCACTTGGCGCGTGGTTGAGCAAATTATTGCTAAAGAAAAACCAGATGCATTGTTGCCAACCATGGGTGGTCAAACAGCGCTTAATTGTGCTTTAGATTTAGATAAGCACGGTGTACTTGGAAAGTATAATGTTGAGCTTATCGGTGCTTCTAAAGAGGCGATTGATAAAGCGGAAGATAGACAGAAATTCAAAGAGGCGATGACCAAGATTGGCTTGGATTCTGCCAAATCTGCTATTGCACATAGTATGGAAGAAGCGTTACAGGTGCAGGCAAATATTGGCTATCCAGCGATTATTAGACCCTCATTTACCATGGGTGGTAGTGGCGGCGGCATCGCATATAATCGCGAAGAGTTTATGTCGATATGTGAGCGTGGTTTAGAAGCTTCTCCGACTAGCGAGTTATTGATTGAAGAATCAATGCTGGGTTGGAAAGAATATGAAATGGAAGTGGTGCGTGATAAAGCAGATAACTGCATTATTATTTGTTCCATCGAAAATTTAGACCCAATGGGCGTGCATACTGGTGATTCGATTACCGTAGCGCCAGCGCAAACGTTAAGTGATAAAGAGTATCAAATTATGCGTAATGCATCGCTTGCGGTGTTGCGTGAAATTGGTGTGGATACTGGCGGTTCTTAAGTACAGTTTTCGGTTAACCCACATGATTGACGCACGATAGTGATTTAGATGAACCC
>WASW01097408.1_pt1 | contig 42201 bp, 40 predicted proteins | sample 5698521 | NCBI WGS metagenome assembly WASW01 (sample SAMN11175560, study PRJNA528189) | sponge metagenome | isolation source: marine sponge | host: Leucetta | place: Antarctica: Western Antarctic Peninsula, King George Island | collected 2013-01
GACGGTTTATGCGACGATGTATCCGATAATTTCCGCGTCATATCGCCCAAGGGGTTTCGGGTTCTGACGTGAACGGGGTATACCAAAAATTTCCCGATAACGTCGGTAATTATAGACAATACCGTTGGAGGGTCGTAACCGTAATCATGGATACGTTTGATTATATCATTGTCGGTGCGGGCTCAGCGGGCTGCGTCCTGGCCAACCGCCTTAGTGAAGATCCATCGGTCAGTGTTTTGTTACTTGAAGCGGGCGGTAAAGATAGCAGCCCGTGGATCCATATTCCTGTTGGTTATATCAAAACAATGGTTGACCCAAAGGTCAACTGGATGTTCGATTCCGAACCCGAGGCGCGTACCTTCAATCGCCGGATCCCGATCCCGCGCGGTAAGGTAATGGGCGGCTCAAGTTCAATCAACGGCATGTTGTATGTGCGGGGAAATGCCCGCGATTATGATGGCTGGGCACAAATGGGTAATCTGGGCTGGTCCTACGATGATCTGCTGCCCTATTTCAAGAAATCTGAAAACTATGAAGTCGGGGGAGATCACAATCGCGGCTCCGGCGGGCCACTGAATGTGGCGGAGGTTACTGAGACCTACGAGTTGCTTGATCAGGTGATTAAGGCCGGAGGAGAGATTGGGTATCCCATTAATACTGATTACAATGGTGCGATACAGGACGGGTTCGGTTATTATCAACTGACCCAGAAAAACGGTCGCCGTTTCAGCGCCAAAAAGGCCTTCCTTGATCCGGTCCGCCAGCGCCGGAATTTACATATAGAGATGCATGCCCATGCGTCGGAAATTGTGTTCACCGGATTATCTGCGGCGGGCGTTAAGTACAGGGTGAAGCAAGCGCACGATAAACAGGCCCGCGCCCGGCGCGAAGTTATTTTATGTGCTGGAGCGGTGCAGTCGCCTCAATTGCTTGAACTGTCCGGTATTGGTCAAGCGGGCCGCCTCAAAAAACTTGGAATTTCGCCCATTCACGATCTGTCGGGTGTTGGCGAGAATTACCAGGATCACTACATTTCGCGCCTTCAGTACCGGGTTAATCGTCCGATTACCTTAAATGAGAAAACACGGGGGTTACGCCTGATCGGGGAAGCCATCAAATTTGGGTTATTTGGCAAAGGTGCACTGACTATGTCGGCCGGTGTGGTCGCCGGGTTCGTACGCTCACGTGAAGGATTGGAAGTGCCGGATATCCAGTATCATATCGTCCATGCCAGCTTCGCTGATCCAAAAAAGCGGGTGTTTGATAAATTCCCCGGGTTAACCATTGGGCCCTGCCAACTGCGCCCGGAAAGCCGGGGAACGATCCATATTGCCTCTAGCGATCCGTTCGCAGCACCAAAAATTTGCCCCAATTTTTTCTCCAGCCCGCTTGATCAGGACGTTCACGTTGCAGGCATGCGGATCGCCCGGGACCTCGTCAGAACTTCCGTGCTTGCACCCTATATCGAAAAGGAGACGCTGCCCGGAAATGATTGTGATACGGACGAGGCATTGCTCGATCATGCACTCAGAACCGGATCGACAATCTACCACCCGGTCAGCACCTGCCAAATGGGGCCAACGCCCTCGGCAGGTGCCGTCGTTGATAACCAATTGAGGGTTCATGGCCTTAAAAACCTGCGCATCGCCGATGCCTCTATCATGCCACGCCTGACATCGGGCAATACCAATGCGCCGGTGATCATGATCGCCGAAAAAGCAGCCGATATGATTAAGGCCGACTGGCAAGGGTAAGCGGCGACGTTAAATTGTAAAGGTCTTGTCCAAAGAACCTTAAAACTACCCTGTATGTTCATGAACCCACCTTCTTTTATCAAAGGTTTAGTGATATCCCGCTGGTCCATAAATACCGCCCGAGCATGACAAAACAGACGGTGACGATCATCGGCCTTATGAGGCGCTCGCCGCCCTTGATCGCCGTCAGCGATCCAGCGTATGCGCCTATCATATTGCCAATGATCATGATGGCGCCGAGTTGCCACAACACTTTGTCGCTATAGACGAATACAACAAGCGAAGCGATATTGGCCGAGAAGTTCAAAACCTTCGCCGTTGCCGTGGCGTGCAACAGGCTTTGCCCCCGTAGGATGACGCCGCCAGCGGTGAAGAACGATCCCGATCCCGGGCCAAACATGCCGTCATAAAAACCAATGGCTGGCACGGCAAATCGTTGATACTTCATTTTGCTGATCTTTGGTGTTGTTTCGACAGAACCGGCCGTCGGCGCAAAAAGAAAATAGACGGCGATACTGGCGAGGACGATGGGGATCATAATATCGAGTGACTGTGTGTCGATTAACAGCACAACGCTGGCACCAAAGACGGACCCGACGAGGCTTGATATAAACAGGAATTGTACTTGTTTGATCGTGACGATACCCTTGCGGATCATCGTCAGGCTCGACATGAAGGTGCCAAAACTGCCTTGTAGTTTGTTGGTTGCCAAGGCGTGAATTGGAGAAATTTGGGTCAACATCAAGGCCGGCAAGGTGATCAATCCCCCCCCACCGGCAATGGCATCAATAAATCCGGCTAACAGGGCTACTGCAAACAGCATGCCCATGTAGTCCGCCTGTAACATAAGTTCCATGACGCGTTCTCTCTATTTGATTTGTGAAAACTTGAGGTATGAAAAAGGGCTTACGCGGCCTGGCGTTGTTCCCCTGCACCGGCGTTGACGTCTGGGGCGAAAACGGGGGAATAGACACCGTGGTCCGACTGTTCCCAGTTGTGGAAATTGTCCAAAGTGTCGGATACGAACACCCGCTGGGCCCAGCGATGCGCCCGTCCCTGATCATCAAAGGTAGCATCGAAAGGTGTGCGTGCGTGCAGGGTGACAAAGTTGTCGATGCACAGGATTTCGCCCGGGGTGACGATTTCGTTGATTGCTACTTCTTCCAGCGCCGCTTCGAAATTCTGCGTCGCCCGTTCGGCGGCGGCGGTTTCAAATTCGCCGATCATATCGCCATAGAGGGCGGCGTTGACGGTCATGCCGTTTGGACAAAACTTGATCAACGGCATTGGATCGGACAAAACCTGATCAAACCCGTCGCGGAATGTCCGCCAGCGGTAAGGCAGCTTTATTCTGTAGAGGGGGCGCGACAGGATGTGGCGGTCTTCGTCAGACAACAGAGCCAGAGCCGGACGCGCGTCGCTGACCCGCGTAAAGGGTGGTGTTTCGTCCTGACAAACGCCGGTCAGGAATAAGGCTTTGGGTGAACAGTCACGCGGCGTTAGCGTTCGGAGCAGGGAATTTTCAATATGAAACCGCAAATCGGATGCAGCGCCCAGCCCGGTCAGTTGGCTTGAAGTTGTCTGCGCCGGGACCAGATTATTAACCAGTCCTTTGCCCTCGCAATACATCGAATAGGGCTGACCGAAAAATGATGAGATAAGAACCAGCACGTTTTCGGAAACATAGGTGTCTTTATTAATTTTTTTTAAGTTCCCACCCTCGATCGGGGGCCGGGATACGTTTTCGTCCGTTGGCAGGTTTTCGATTTTGATGGTACCGGTGAAATGCGGGTAGGACCGACTGAGATCGCTTCGTTCGATCAAATCTGCAAAAATCGACTGGACGTGCTCACGGGCTATGGCAATTTCCTTAAGGTAGGGCAAATAGCCATGGTCAGGATAGTCAATGTGCCGGACAGAATTTTCAACAGTATCGCGCTCGAGATTAGTTAGGCGCTTAACATATACTTGGGTCTTTTTCATGATGATAGTTCCTCAAAAGATTTTTTTTGTTTCCGAAAAATGCACAAGCGAACCTGTTGGCGGCAGACGGGTGTCTCCACGTTGATCTCTCGGATTGATTATAATTTGTATGATGGCCCTAAATGGTCGCGCAGCACCCTTTGTGCGGGGCCAATGTTATTCAGCCCGCATGGGTAACCCAGGACGGCGGTGGACCGTTCACTTAAAATTCTGCAAGTATTGAGGGCTGTTCTCTACCTAATAACGGGAGTACTGAGCGCCACCATTCTGCTATTGCTTGAAAACCATTTTTACGGGCTACCGTCGATACGACGATCCCCCCCCGTTTTTTCCATTCCCCTCCTATTGTGGTCCCTCTCCACATCGTATTTTGCGCCCGACACCGCGACGATCCCCATCGTTTGCTGCAGTGCCATAAAAATGCTGCAGCGCAAGATACGCCGCGGTCGTACAGTGGTATGTATTGAATTACAAGACCGAAAACAACCATAGCAAAAGATACAATTATTAGTAGATTTTAGTATTATTTTACGAGCAGCGTAGAATTTTATGCTGACATATATTAAATTTAGAAATAATTTTAATTCTACACATTATGATTGCATATTGGCACGTGTTTGTCGTTCCAAGTATGGCGCGGGTGGCGGTATCGTCCGTAAATTTGACGACGTTTCAATCTTGTCGCCGTATAGGCGCATCGTGTTCTTCGCAACGACTTTAACTTGTCGACGCCTCGTGACGGCCCTAGAGTATTATACGGTCCATGAATAGGGGCCAGCGTTGAAACTGGACATCCGTTAGATAATGACGTGTTAACAAAAAAGCCATCTTGAACCGGCCAGGGGGCGGATGGTCTAATAGATTTTCAGCGAAATCAAATAATGGTTAAACTGGCCGTTAACGGCGACATTGCATCGGGTGTTTTTAAAACTAAAACCACAAATGGATCACGACGAAACTACAAACGTAAATAAAGAGCCCAATTTGGCATCAGGGATCGGGCGCCGTGTATTGATCCTAATTGTGCTGTTTAGTTCTGTCATTACGTTGGTCCTGACCCTGCTCCAGCTTTATCTGGATTACAGGCACGACCTCTCCGTCATCGATAAACGCTTCGATGAAGTCGAAGAAAGTCATCTTACCAGTCTGGCGCGAAACCTCTGGAATATGGATTCTCGAACGGTCAAACTGCAGATGGAGGGCATCGTTCGCCTGCCGGATATGCAGGCATTGAAGTTTCGCGAAAAATCGCCGTCTCTAGCGACGGAGACATTGTTGGTTATCGAAGTCGGGGAATGGGAAGACCGGGCCGTTATTTCACGTTCCTTTCCGGTACTTTACAACGGCAATGAGATCGGTAATTTGGATGTGCAGGCGTCTTTGCGCGGCGTATATGAGCGCCTGATCAATAAAGGTATCGTCATTCTCATCAGCCAGGGTATTAAAACCTTCATTGTTTCGTTTTTTATCCTCTACATCGTGCACCGGCTGATCACCCGGCACATTGAAACCATTTCTCGGTTCGTCAGTAATTATTCGCCGACGCGTTCCCTCGCGCCCCTCGAACTCAATCGGCAGCGCCCAGCCAAACCGGATGAGTTTGACCAAATGGTCGCGGCGTTTAACAAAATGCGGTGGAATCTACAGGACACGTACGATCAGTTATGTGAGGCAAACGCCGATCTGGTGATCAAACAGGAGCGTTTCGACAAATGCCTGAATTATGCCAAGGCGGGTGTTTGGGAATGGGACATGGAGAACGACGTCCTATACTGGTCAAAACAGGTGTGGTCAATTTTCGGGTACGAAATAGAGAAGGACGTCGCGACCGTTGATGATTTTTTCTCCCGTATTCACCCAGATGACTTAAAAATGGTGAAATCAGAAATCAGAAAATCCATAGTGCAAAATGTTTCCTATGTTTTGGAGCACCGCATCATTCTGCCGGACGGGGCAATCCGGTGGGTGGTTTTGCGCGGGGACACGACCCGCGATGAAAGTGGCCGGGCCAGCAGTATGCTCGGCACCGCTGTTGATAGAACGAAACGCAAAACTGCAGAACAACAGATCAAGCGGGCCAAAGAGGAAGCGGAAAACGCAAGCGCGGCTAAATCACAGTTCTTGGCCAGCATGAGCCATGAACTCAGAACGCCATTAAACGCTGTTTTGGGGTATGGGCAATTGCTGCAACTTCAATTGAAGGACAGTCTGTCGGAACTTCATCAACAAGGCATCGAAAACATATTGTTGGGCGGTAACCATTTGCTCGAGCTTGTGAGTGATATACTTGATCTGGCACAGATTGAAGCAGATCGAATTTCTATTTCGATAGAAGTTGTCGATGCCCCTGAATTGATCGAAGAGTGTTTGCGGCAAACCCGTTATCTTTATGAAGAACGCGATATTCGGATTGTTGATCGGTATTCAGATATTAACGCCCCTCTGATCCGGACAGACCCATTGCGATTAAAACAGGTTGTGATCAATCTTTTATCCAACGCGGCGAAATTTAATCAGAAGGGCGGATCGATCATTATATCCGCCAAGGAAACCCTCGGTGGATTTTTGCAGGTGTCGATTACCGATACCGGTATGGGCATTACCAATGACCGCCGTGACGGCATTTTCGAGTTGTTTCAGCGCTTTGACCCTGATCCGGAAGTCGCCTGTGAAGGCACAGGCATTGGCCTGACGGTTTCAAAAATGTTGATGGAAAAGCTGGGCGGCTGGATATGGTTCGAATCCGAAGTTGGTGTTGGCAGCACGTTTTCGATTTCCCTGCCGCTGGCTACAAATGACAGCGTATTGATCTGGACGGATGACCTCCGCGTGGGAATTGATGCCATAGACAGAGATCATCAGGTTTTGTGTAAATTGTCGAACGAGGTTTGGCGGGATCTGAACGATGAAGATATGACGTTTGAAAATAACCTTGATCGGTTCGTCGAGCTGATTACGCAACACAAACTTCACCTGCAACGCGAAGATGCGATCCTGGAAGTCTGCGATCACCCGGAATTCATGACAATATACAAAGCAAACCAGGTTCAGTTACACCAAATTGACACCCTGCTTCACGAATGGCGGCTCGACCAAGACGGTAAAACCCGGCAGCGCCTGGAGATGGTGCTCAAGAATTGCCTCACTCATCACATCGCCAATGCGAACGTAAAGTTGCGTGATTATACGAGCGGTAAGGAGGTGGAAATCAGCCAAACGCTTGAAAACTTTTTCTAGAGAGATCCACGCAAGCATTGTCAGTTGAAAAATTGATTTTTTTTGAAATTTTCAATCTTGAGATATAGACGTTTTGTAATTCTTGATACCAGAGCTGACGGTTAATTTTATTTTGATCGGCTGTTGTGCCGAAGATTATTACAAAAGTAACCATTAGCGGTTCGCCCAATTCATCGAACCATCAACCAAAAAAAGAGGATGTAATCATGGTTTCACAATTCCTGACACGCGGCATCGTTTTATTGTTTATATTTGTGTTGTCTATCGGTTCGCTCCGGGCGGAAACGCTTGTCCTGCTCGGGTCCGACAACCTGCCACCAAAATCATGGATGGATGGTGACGTCGCCAGGGGATATGCAATTGATGCAACTCATGAAGCCCTGAAACGTGCTGGGTTCGATGTTGAGTTTGACTTAAAACCCTGGAAACGAGCGGTCGAAACAGCGCGTCAGGGCGGTGGTGTGATCACTCATTTTTCGAAAACACCGGAGCGCCAGAAGTCCTTTTTGTATTCCGACCCGATTGTTTTTGACCGCATTGTTGTTGCGGTCAAAAAAGGGCGTGAATTTCCTTTTAAGTCGGTTAAATATCTGGCCGGTAAGACGGTTGGTGTCCTCCGGGGAGTGGCCTACGGCAAAGATTGGAGTGAATACGTCAGCACCTTCACCCGCGAAGAAGATACTGACGCAGAGGCGCGCCTCGGAAAACTGCTCCGCGAGCGGATCGACGCTGCGGTCATCAGTTCCGGGGCCGCTGGCCTGAAGATAGCGGCTCAAAATGCCAAGATCGATCCCGCCGAGTTTACCATACTTGCCGAGCCAATTTTGCTAGACCCTAATTATCTGGGAATTGCCAAACGTCCAGAGAACGAAGAAAAGATTGCCCGCATCAACGCGGCTATAAAGTCCATGCGCGAAGATGGAACGATCAAGAAAATCTTGGCTAAATATGGTGATAAGTACGGCGCTCAATAGTAAATTAGAATTCGGACGCGCGGCTAATTGCGCCGCGCGACCTAAGATGCCAAACGAGGGGCGGGGCATGATCTATAGTGCTGAAGTATCCGCTGGGCTAGGCTGAACGGCGACACCCGTGACAGACATAATATTCTCTAGCGTTACCTGGGATGATTTCGAAGACCTGTTGGCGCTTCGCATTCTTGTCATGCAGGATCACCTTGAGCGGATCGGTCGGTTTGATCCAGACAGTACCCGCAATCAATTCAAGGCCGGATTCGAACCTCAATACATGCGTGAAATTTGTATGGGCGGGAATAGTGCGGGTGTTGTGTCTCTGAAACCATTTGACGACGGATCAGAGTCAAAAAAATTGATCGAATATAATGGCATAGAGTATGGTCAGGATATTTTGCGCGGGAAAATCGGCGACGACGCCCGCCGGGAAATCTTGCAGTTTCTTTCACCGTGATCATCGTCGTTTACGCCCGGTACTCAGTTCAGTATTTTTACAAAATAATACCGGCGAATGCCGGCGCCGATGGTTTTGTTGCTGATCGTCTCAGCCACCTGTTCACGGATCAGTTGATACCCGGCACGGCGGTAAAACGACAGGGCGGCGGGTTGCAGCTCTGAGGTGCTGAGGTCGAGACGCGTTTTGTTGACAGTGCGGCACTGGTTTTCGGCGAAGGTTAGCATTGTTCCGGCGATACCGCGACGGCGCCAATCGGCGGCTACATACATACGGCGGAGTTCCATGGCGATTTCGCCGGACGGTTCAAGTCCGAACATACCGACCAGATGGTCATTAATTTTTGCCGTCCAGAAACTGCCTCTCTTTTCCGCGTAGTAGTCTGCTACGCGGCCAATTTCTTCATTTATTGAATTGCCGATGTAAGTTTCAAAAACATCTTCGAGCGCCGGCGGCGCTAAAAGGCGGTTGATCCCGATGAACAGATCCTTGACCGCGGTCGCGTCCTTATCAATGAAAGGGGCGATGGTGACTTGTTCTACCAATGATGAGGGTCCTCAGAAGGGATGTTGCCGCGTGCAGTTCTTCTTAAAGGTGGTTAGATGGCGGCACGAATGCAATACACCGAGAATATATCACAAAAAAAGGCGGCCCCTGTGGACCGCCTTTTCTTTAAGATATTAGGGATGGCTTAATAACGATAAGCTTCCGGTTTGAACGGGCCATCAACGGAAACGCCAATGTAATCGGCCTGTTCCTGGCTCATTTTGGTCAACTGGGCACCCAGTTTTTCAAGGTGCAGGGCGGCAACTTTTTCGTCCAGATGTTTTGGCAGAACATAAACTTCGTTCTTGTAAGCCTGCGCATTTGTCCACAGCTCAATCTGCGCCAGCACCTGGTTGGTGAAGGACGCGGACATCACGAAACTTGGGTGACCCGTGCCGCAACCGAGGTTCACCAGGCGGCCTTCGGCCAGAACGATCAGGCGTTTGCCATCCGGGAAAACAACTTCGTCAACCTGCGGTTTGATATTATCCCACGTGTAGTTACGCAGCGCACCGATCTGAATTTCGGAATCGAAGTGTCCGATGTTGCAGACGATGGCCCGGTCTTTCATCTCGCGCATGTGGTCAAGCGTGATGATGTCAACGTTTCCGGTGGTGGTGACAAAGATGTCGCCGCGGGTGACGGCGTTTTCCATGGTCACAACTTCGAAACCTTCCATGCAGGCCTGAAGGGCGCAGATCGGATCGGCTTCGGTGACCAGAACGCGGCAACCGGCATGACGGAGTGATTCAGCAGACCCTTTACCAACATCGCCAAAACCGCCAACAACAGCAACCTTACCGGCCATCATCACATCAGTAGCGCGGCGGATTGCGTCAACAAGGCTTTCGCGGCAACCATATTTGTTATCGAATTTTGACTTGGTAACGGAATCATTAACGTTGATCGCTGGTGTCATCAGGGTTCCGGCTTTTTGCATTTCATGCAGGCGGTGGACGCCGGTGGTTGTCTCTTCGGACAAACCTTTGACGTCTTTCATCATTTCAGGAAATTTTTCGTGCATCATGACGGTCAGGTCGCCGCCATCATCCAAGATCATGTTCGGTGTCCAGCCGTCGGGGCCAGTAATAGTTTTTTCAATGCACCATTCGGCTTCGTTTTCGGTCTCCCCTTTCCAGGCAAAAACAGGGACGTCGGTGGCGGCGATAGCCGCAGCGGCCTGATCCTGGGTCGAGAAGATATTGCAGCTTGACCAGCGCACTTCAGCGCCAAGCGCCGTCAGTGTTTCGATCAGAACGGCGGTCTGGATCGTCATGTGCAGACAACCGGCAATACGGGCGCCTTTTAGGGGTTGGGATGCGCCATATTCTTCGCGCAGAGCCATCAGTCCAGGCATTTCTGTTTCAGCGATATTGATTTCTTTACGGCCCCATTCGGCGAGGCTTAAATCTGCTACTTTGCAATCATCGAACGGCATGTCGACGGCTCCTGATTAAAATCTAAAAGATAAGTACGGTTATATATGGAATTCGACGGCGGGTTTACCAGTCTCCGCCCGCTGGAGCAAGGATTAGCGTGCGATTCAAAAAAGGGGCCGGCAACCGCCAGCCCCCAAGTTCATGCAATACATACGATTTGGCCCGGTGGTCAGGCTGCCGCTTTTTGGCAGAGAGTTGAAATTCCTTCAATCGCCCGGTCGATATCCTCGTCATCAGTGAAGAACCCGGGTGAGAACCGAACCGTTCCTTTACCCTCAATGGTTCCCCGATCTTCATGCACCACCGGCGCGCAGTGCAGGCCGGGCCGGACACAAACCTCAAAATCAGCATCAAGCATTGATCCGACCTGATCGGCGGCAATACCATCAACACTGATCGACAAGGTTGCGACCCGTTTTTGATCTACATGGTCAGGCCCGTGAACGGTCACCCCGTTCATTAGGCGAAAGGCCGATGCAAGGCGATTGATATGGGCATTTTCGACGCGGTGGATCTCTCCCAGTGCCAGGCGGCAGGCTTCCGCGTAGCTCAGTTTTTGGCCTGTATCACCAAATTCTTTTACCGCGATCTCGCGGCCCATGGCGGCAAACCATTTCTGCGCCGCATTCAGCCCGGCGATGCCCGGAATGGACGGAGTGCCGGCTTCGAGGCGAAATGGATAAACATCGGGCTGAAAAGGAGAAATGGAATCAACCCCGGTGCCGCCAACGCGTGGGGCTCTGATATCGATACCGTTCGAGACAATCAAACCACCGATACCCATGGGGCCGAACAATCCTTTGTGGCCAGTGAACACAAGCACATCAATGCCAAATTTATCCATATCAATCGGCAATACACCCGCCGTCTGGCATGTGTCGACAATCAATACGGCATTTGATGCTTTAACAATTTCACCAATACGGTCGAGGTCCTGCACGGCTCCTAAAACGTTGGAGGCGTGGTTAACGACAACGATTTTTGTGTTTTCCTGAATTGCCGCAGCGATATCATCGGGGTTCACGTAACCACAGGTATCACCGCCAATACGTGCGACCGACACATTGTGGTCACGTTCAAGATGATTGGCCGGGCGCAGAACAGAATTGTGCTCAAGCCGGGTGATAATCATATGATCGCCTGGATTGACCAGGCCCATGATGGCTGTGTTCAGAGAATCCGTCGCGTTCTGGGTGAAAACCACGCGCTGTGGATCGCCGCTAAATCCGAAAAACTCTGCCAGCAAGCGGCGGGTTTGGGTAACCATCATTTCCGCCTCTACCCCCATGGCGTGACCCGCGCGTCCCGGATTGACACCGTAGTCGCGGAAAAACTGATCCATAAACTGGTAAACGGGTTCTGGTTTGGGCCAAGTTGTTGCCGCATTATCCAGGTAATAGTTGTCCTTCATTTGATTTTGTCCCCCACCGTCGATTGGCCGCCGACCACGGCAAATGTTTTATTGGGGATAGAATATCGAGAATTCGAAAGTAATATGTGCTAATTTTACCAATATAATTAAAAATTATAGAAATTTATTCCAAGTTTAATTATAAAATTAACATAAACAGTTCACATGATAACGACTGGCGTTTTCTCTGGTGCGGTGCTGGATTTTATGTAGCTTTGAATGAGAGCATCCGCACTTTAAGGGAAAAACGCAACTATGTCTGAGGTATTTGAAGTTTTCGCGCTAAAATACGCGACCCATATGCGCACCGCAGTTCTCAATTTTGCCGACCCTTCTGATTTTCATGACGGCCCCATGCCGATCGATTATTTTGTCTGGCTGGTACGCTCAAAGCACCGCACGGTGGTTGTTGATACAGGTTTTAACGCAGCGACCGCGGCGGATCGGGGCCGCGATCTGATACGTTGTCCAGCGCAAAGCTTGGCAATGGTGGGGGTTGACGCGGGCACAGTCGATACCGTGATCATCACCCACCTGCATTATGACCATGTTGGTAATTTTGATTTGTTCCCAGCAGCGCAATTTCACCTGCAGGACAGTGAAATGGCGTTTGCAACGGGGCGTCATATGACCCACGAGCCGCACCGCGCACCGATGGACGTTGAACACGTCACGGGTATGGTTCGAATGGTTTATGGAGAGCGTGTGGTTTTTCATGACGGCGACGCTGAACTCGCGCCGGGATTGTCGCTTCATCACATCGGTGGGCACACGGCGGGCCTGCAGGTTGTGCGCGTGAATACCCGCCGCGGATGGATCGTTCTAGCGTCAGATGCGAGCCATCTGTATGCCAATATGGAGCAGATCAATCCCTATCCGATTATTTTCCGTGAAGACCAGATGCTGGACGGGTATAAGACATTAACCAAGCTGGCAGACAGTTTAGATCATATCATTCCAGGTCATGATCCTTTGGTAATGGAGCGTTATCCTGCGCCCTCGGAAGACCTTGAAGGTGCCGTTGTTCGGCTGGACTAAAAAATATAATGATAAGGGGCTAAGATTTCATCATGGTCGATAAAATATTTATCAACGCTCAGGATCTTCTCGACGACTCATTTCGGCTGGCACGGAAAATTTACGAAGATGGATTTCGGCCCAATTACATTGTTGCGGTCTGGCGCGGCGGCACGCCCGTCGGCATCGCTGTACAGGAGGCGTTGGACCATCTCGATGTCAAAACGGATCATATTGCGATCCGGACGTCTTCGTATGATGGGATTGATCAACAGCGCGCCGATGTCCGGGTCCATGGCCTCAACTATATTGTCGACCATGTGAATGCCGAGGACAGTCTGCTAATTATTGATGACGTGTTTGATACGGGCCGTTCGGTGCAGGCGGTGATTGATAAAATCAAAATTGATTCCCGGCGTAATACCCCGCAAACCATCCGTATCGCCACGGTCTATTACAAACCGTCGAAACGCAGTGTCGATTGTGAGCCGGACTATTATATCCATGAAACGGAAGAGTGGCTGGTTTTCCCGCACGAATTGCAGGGGTTGACCGAAGCGGAAATCATGCAACACAAACCGGTTGCCTCATTGGCCCGAGTTGATATGGAAAAGGCTGCGGAAAAAGCCTGATCTTGCGCCGCTGTTATACGGCGACGTTATCAATCAGCCGGGTGCTGCCGAGCCACGCGGCGGCAAGAACCCGCGCTGGCCGTGAGGCGTCACTGACCGGCTCCAGTGTTTCCGCATCACGAACCGCAACATAGTCAACCGCGCCAAATCCGGCTTTCGTCAACTCAGATTCGGCCCACTGTCTCTGATTGGCCGGCGGGTGGCCTGACCTGACATTTTCAGCGATTTTTGTAAGGATCTGATACAGTGTGGCTGCGGATTTGCGTTCGCTTGCGCTCAGATATTTATTGCGCGACGACATGGCAAGACCATCGGTTTCGCGGATTGTAGGTGCACCAACAATCTCCACCGGGATATTAAGATCCCTGACCATGGATTTGATCACACAGAGCTGTTGATAATCTTTGTCGCCAAACACAGCAACGTCAGGCAGTGCCTGGAGCAATAATTTTGCAACAACAGTCGCAACGCCGCCAAAAAAATGCGGCCGGAATTCGCCTTCCAGCACCTGGCTGATACCCTGAACTTCAATCTTGGTCGAATGCCCATCCGGATATATCTCGGCCACGCTGGGTGCAAAAATCAGGTTGGCCCCTGCGTCTTCAAATTTTCTGAGATCGCCAATTTCATCACGCGGGTAGGTGGCAAAATCTTCATGCGGCGCGAATTGTGACGGATTGACAAACAATGTCGCGATGGTTTTATCCGCCCGGGCGTTGGAAGCTGTAACCAAAGATAAATGGCCGTCGTGAAGGCCGCCCATGGTGGGGACAAGGCCAACAGAATTGCCCAGTTTGCGCCAGTCTTTGACGCGCACGCGCAGCTCATCAATCGTGCGTACAATGTCCATAAATTAACCTGCCAGGCGGGATGTTTTTTCCAATTGGTAGACGTGGCCTTGCTCGGGGAAACGGCGGACCTTTACGTCGCTCGCGTATTCCTTGGCTGCCTGCTCAATCTGCTTGCCAATCGAGCCATATTTTTTTACGAATTTTGGCGTAAAATCACTGAACATGCCGAGCATGTCATCGACCACCAGAACTTGCCCATCACATGCGGGGGATGCACCAATGCCAATGGTCGGGATTGGTAATGTACCGGTAATCTCGCGGGCAAGGATTTCGACTGTGCCCTCAATAACAACGGCAAATGCACCAGAGTTGTAAACCGCCCAGGCATCGTCAACAATATCCTGATAGGCTTCGTCATCACGGCCCTGAATTTTGTACCCACCAGCTTCCGTTACCTTTTGAGGCAGTAATCCAATATGCCCCAAAACGGGGATGCCAACATCAACAATAGCCCTAATTTGAGCCGCCACAGCAACTCCGCCCTCGAGCTTGACGCCCTGTGCACCAGTCTCATTCATTACTCTTTTCGCTGAAATAACAGCCTGCTCTGGGCTTTTTTCATAGGACCCTGCCGGCAGATCAATAATCACGCAGGCATGTTTGGAGCCGCGCATGACCGCCTGGCCATGGGCGATCATGGTATCGAGCGAAACGCCAACTGTGGTGTCCATACCATAAATGACCATTGCAAGAGAGTCGCCGACCAGTAACAAATCAACCTGATCATCAAGACGCTGGGCCATTGGCGTTGTATAGGCGGTCAGAGCGACGATCGGCGTGGTATTTTTCTGTTTGCCAATGTCGGCCGCAGAAATTCGATCCTCGGTACGTGTGTTTTTATCAGCCAACGAGCCGCTCCATTCTCAGTTTTGTCTAAGTCCGGTTATATTGCGACGCACAATAGATTATTTTGCTGCGCTGCACAATAAAAGGTTGCGAAAATTCCTATCGACCGTTTAAAACCGGCACAATCGTTACTTAGAATGTTTTCGGAGAAGGTCCGCTGAGCCTAGGAAAATTTGATGTTAGCGATATCTAGCATGGATGGTGTCATATTGCCCATTGGACCTTAACACCGCCAATGCCGTATTGAATTTTTTTGACAACTCATCATGTTTTGGCCATTTCTTGCTGAAACACAGGTGATACTTACGGGTCGGAATATCGTTCAGTGGCATGAATTTCAGCTCATCCGTGAGCCCTGCCTCCGCTGCGAGGAATCGACCTGCTTCAAGGCTTAGAAACAGGACATCAAACCGATTGTGGGTCAACATGGGGAAACCGTTGCTGATATGGGGCAAGCTGTAAAAGGAAATTCCGGCGTCGGTCAGTATTTTATTTGCCGCATATCCGGCGACAGAGGCAACCTGAACCTTTTTTAAATCGATCAAGGATGAGAGTGGCGGACCGGCATAGTTTTTATTCACAACAATACCCTGAGTTGCCGTACTAATGGCCGCAGAATAGTGAACAAATTGCTCTCGTTTTTTCGTATAGGCACACGAAAACATCCCCGTCGCATCACCGATTTTTACGGTAGATATTACCCTTTTCCAGGGGAGAAAGCGAAATTTTACGGGAATATTGAGATGGTTGAAGGCGGCCTTGATGACCTCAACATCGAAACCGATCGCCTGTCCATTTGGCATTGCATATTCATAAGGTGGAAAATGGTCAGCGACGAACAGGAGCTCTGTTGCGAATGAGGGACGCGGCCGGAAACAGGTAAATCCAATAAGAATAATAAGGGCCGATATGATGATGGGTTTTAATGTTTTCATCTGGGTCATGATTCCTCAGCCTGCCATGCACGTTAATCGCAAAATTACTAATTCATCTTTTGCCGAGTATTTTATTACAAAAAACTATTATAGATCTAATTGCAGCGATTATAAATATTTGATGTTCGGCGATGTCCCTGCTAACACGAATGGAGAATGACAAATCATCAAACCAGTCCCGCTAAACCCGGCATATTGCCGACGCAGGCGATCAGAACGCTAATTGCCGAAGGGATCATTTCCTCCGATAAGGAGATCCCCGAATCCCAAATCCAACCAGCCAGCCTCGATCTGCGGCTGGGCGATAAAGCATATCGGGTGCGGGCCAGTTTCTTGCCGGGCCCCGGCGCGCGGGTGATGGATACGGTTGCCACCCTCGGTATGCATGAAATTGATCTGTCCGAGGGTGCGGTGCTTGAAAAAGAGTGTGTCTATATCGTCCCGCTCGAGGAATCAGTTGATTTACCGCCAGGCCTTTATGGTATCGCCAATCCAAAAAGCTCGACCGGGCGGCTCGATATCTTTACCCGGCTGATTACAGATGGCGCAAAAGATTTGCCGTCCGAGTTTGATCGTATTCGGGAGGGATATCGCGGACCTTTATATGCTGAAATTTGTCCGCGGGCTTTTGCTGTCAAAGTGATCGCCGGAACCCGCCTCAATCAGCTGCGATTGCGCCGCGGCGCGGCGTCTTCTTCCGATATCGCCATGCGTCAGCTCAATAATACAGTTGGCCTGACGGATCAGAATTTGAGCGAGCAGGACATAAGCGGCGGCGTTCCGTTCAGTGTTAATCTGTCTGGTGAGAACAGTGACGGGCTGGTCGGATACCGGGCAAAACGCCATACCGGGATCATCGATCTGGAAAAAATCGCCCATTATGACTGGCAGGATTTCTGGGAACCGCTTTACGTACGGAAGAGTGAAGGCCTGATCCTGAACCCAGGTGATTTTTATATCCTGGCCTCAAAAGAAGCAGTTCGGGTGCCGAATGATCACGCGGCGGAAATGGTTGCTTATGATACTTTGGTTGGTGAATTTCGCGTTCATTACGCCGGATTTTTCGATCCTGGGTTTGGCGTCTTTGATGATGGGCGTCCGGGCACGCGTGCCGTTCTGGAAGTACGCAGCCATGACGTTCCGTTTGTTCTGGAAGATGGGCAGGTGGTCGGGCGTTTGGTGTATGAACCGCTGACAGATATTCCGGACAAAGTTTATGGCATTGATATTGGATCAAATTATGCCAGTCAGGCCCTGACGCTTGCAAAACAGTTCCGAACGCCTGGCTGATGCCGATTTAATATCACGGTCTTTTTACTGCCATTTGCGAGGCCCGGCCCTAGACTACCGGTTTTTGAGCGAGGGCTGTGTTTGTCTATTCCAAATATTAGATCGATCATAAATGCTCAGCGCCGGACTGTTTTACGGCAGTTGGTTTGTTTTGGATCGGCCCTGATCACCCCCTTGCCGGTATTTGGTCAATCGGGACCGCCATCTTTTCAAGGCGCCCGGCGCCCCTACACGGTGGTCAACCCACCCTATCCGGCCCCAATTACCCCGATGTACACAGCCGGTGGCGGGGTCACAAATCTCCGCAAGTTCCGCGGTAAACTGGTGCTGTTGAACTTTTGGGCGACGTGGTGCCCGGCCTGTCTGTATGAGTTGCCAGCGCTTGATCGTCTGCAAAGGGACCGCGGCGGAGATCGCTTTGAGGTGCTGACGTTAAATGTTGATCAGGGCGGGAGCGCTAACGTAGATGGATATTTTGATCGCTTGAAAATCCGGCACCTGCCATTGTTATACGATCCGGCCGGCCGTGCGCCAACAGCTTTTAAACTTCACCATGGACTGCCGTGGACCTTTATTATTGATGCGGACGGATATGTGCAGGGGTATGTTATGGGGATGGCAGACTGGGACTTAAAGGAAGCACAAGCCTTACTCGATTATTATCAATCTTAAAATCAGGTGTTAAAGGATGTGATGGTCGTTATCGCGGTCGCGTTGAGCTTTGCGCCGGGATTTAACGCCCCAGTAAAACACACCAATGAACATCACTATCAACCAGATCAGAGAATTATCACGTACATGCTGAAGGATTTGATCAATCATTTTGAGATCCGTAAAAGTGTTACTACCCTGAGTATGCCAGATTTGTTATAAAGTGCCATCACGTGGGCTTTGGGATCCACGGAACTTTCTTATGGGGATACTGCTAGACATGAAAAAAAATGTTGTTCCGGCCATCTTGACGCTTGGCCTCACCGCCCTCGGTGCGTGCGCCGTGATCCCCCCACCGCCGGAAGGCTCGTCCTCAACCTATGCCCAAAACCATATGATTTCAGCGGCCAACCCGCTGGCCGCCGAAGTCGGGCGCGATATATTACGTGCTGGCGGGGCGGCCATTGATGCCGCCATTGCGGCGCAAATGGTACTGACCCTGGTAGAGCCACAGTCCTCCGGCATCGGCGGCGGCGCATTTCTGATGCATTTTAATAAAACATCCGGCGCGATTGATAGCTTTGACGGCCGTGAAACCGCGCCAAAATCAGCGTCACCAAAAATGTTCCTGAAAGCCGATGGCAAACGCAAAAATTTCTACGATGCAGTGGTCGGCGGCTCGTCCGTTGGCGTGCCAGGTATCATGCGGATGTTTGAAGCGGCCCATAACGAACATGGTAAACTTCCGTGGAAAAACCTGTTTGATCCGGCAATCACCTTGGCCGAGAACGGTTTTGTCATCTCGCCTCGCCTTGCCGGGTTGCTGGCCAAAGACAAGTTTATCAAAACTGTGCCCGGCACCAAATCCTATTTCCATGATGCCAGTGGCGCGCCGAAAAAAGCCGGGGTCGTTCTGAAAAATCCCGAGCTTGCAGCGACCCTGAAGGTGCTCGCCAGTAAAGGCGCTGGTGCGCTTTACGCCGGGCCAATTGCTGAAGCCATTGTTAAAACCGTCAATGGTGCGGCAAAAAACCCAAGCGGTATGACGCTCGGCGATATGGCCGCTTATGAGGCGAAAAAACGCCCGCCGGTCTGTATGGATTACCGGACATGGAAAGTTTGCGGCATGGGCCCACCGTCATCGGGCGGCCTGACGACGCTGCAGATTTTGGGTATAGCTGAACAATTTGATCTGGCCGGGTTTGTGCCGTTCAGTGCGCGGCCAATTCATCTGGTGGCTGAGGCCAGTGCGCTGGCGTTCGCTGATCGTAATACCTATATCGCTGACTCTGATTTTATTCCGGTGCCAAGCGAAGGCATGCTCAATAAGGGGTACCTCAAAAGTAGGGCCAGCGAAGTGTCCCGTTTTAAAGCCGGACGCAAACGGTTTCCCGGTATGCCGGGGCTGGTTGGCGAGCTGAAATATGGCCCGAGCGAAAACGAACACGGCCTGTCGACAACCCATATGAGTATCGTCGACGGCGATGGTAATGCGGTCTCAATGACATCAAGCATTGAAAACGCCTTTGGTTCGCGTTTGATGAGCGGCGGGTTCTTACTTAATAACCAACTCACTGATTTTTCGTTTCAACCAACGAAAAACGGATCCCCTATCGCCAACCGGGCTGAGCCGGGCAAACGCCCGCGCAGTTCCATGTCACCAACATTGGTGTTTGATCAGGCTGGCAATCTGGTGATGGCTATTGGCTCACCCGGCGGGTCCAGGATCATCGGATACGTTGCCAAAACGATCATCGCCGCCCTGGATTGGATGATGGATATGGACGCCGCCATCGATGCGCCGAACTTCGTTAACCGCAACGGATATACCGATCTGGAGGCGGGCGCCGGTCTTGATGATCTTAAACCGCTGCTTGAAGATATGGGTCATAAGGTCAGGCTGGTGAGTAATGTCAGTGGACTGCATGGCATCCGGGTAACCAAGTATGGCCTTGAAGGCGGCGCCGATAAACGGCGGGAAGGAATAGCCATTGGCGATTAATCTGTTATAAGGCGGCACCGTTTCCGCAATACAGGCCAGCCTAAAGGACAAGTCGATATGCTCTATTCATCCACAATGCCGCGCGTCATGTTACGTCCCGGCGGCGATAAACGCTTCAAACAGGGGTATCCCTGGATCTATTCCAACGAAGTGCGCATGAGCGATGACACCAAGGCGATTGAGCCAGGCGCGGTTGTTTCCCTGGTCCGCGTTGATGGTAAAGAGATCGGCGTTGGCACCTTTAATCCGCACAGCCTGATCTGTTACCGCGCCTTCACCCGGAACGGCGCGGGTACTGTGGACCGTGCGTTTCTCGCCGAACGTCTCGAAAAAGCCCTTAATCTTCGCGAGAAACTTTATGACGAGCCGCACTACCGCTTGATTTACGGCGATTCCGATGGCCTGCCAGGATTGGTTATTGATCGGTATGGGGATGTTTTTGTGATCCAGACCGCAACGGCGGGTATGGATCATATGCTGAGCGATATTCAGGAAATTCTTGAGGACGGGTTTAAACCAAAGGCTATTATCGTCTCTAATTCCGGCGCCTTTCGCAAAATGGAAAATCTCGAGACCTATACCAAACTGGTTTATGGCGAGACCGATGGGCCAATTGAAATCCGCGAAAACGGCCTGACTTTTTTTGCCGACCCGCTGCATGGCCAGAAAACCGGCTGGTTCTTTGATCAGGGCGTAAACCGTGCCTATGTCGCCGGTTTGACCGAAGGCCAGACCGTGCTTGATCTTTATTCTTACGCCGGTGGTTTTGGCGTCGTTGCCGCCGCTGGCGGGGCAACGGAAGTGACTTGTATCGATCGTTCGGAAAATTCGCTCGCGCTCGCCGCCAAGGCCGCTGCCGCCAATGATCTTGGCGATGTGGTTACAGTCAAAACCGGTGAAGTTTTTGAAACCCTGGAAAAATACGCGGCTGAGAAAAAACGTTTCGGTATCGTCATTGCCGATCCGCCGGCTTTCATCAAATCGAAAAAAGACGTCGGCCCCGGCACTAAAGGGTATCGCAAACTGGCAAAACTCGCCGCTGCCGTGGTTGAACCCGGCGGGTTCCTGTTTATCGCATCGTGTTCCTACAACATGTTTGAAGACCGTTTTATGGACGAAACCGCCCACGGCATCAGCCAGGCTGGCCGCGCCGGCCGCATCATCCACCGCGGCGGCGCCGGTCCCGATCACCCGCTGCATCCGTACCTTCCGGAATCAGCATATTTAAAAGGGTTGGTTTACGCGCTGGATTGAGACCGAAAAAAGAACGGGACTTAAAAGCGATGTGTTGAATGAGCGGGAGGTGTTGGTGGGTTTTGCCCCCAAGCTGACGTCCACGTTTCGATGCCACAAGGGTCCAGAGACGTCGCGGCATCATCTTTAGCTCGTCTGCATAGCAAATTTCACGCATTGCCCATTACACCTCGGCGAAAATGCGGGTCGAGGATCGCTAATATGATATCAGTAATGAAATTCAAACCAATTATCGACGCCGTCAGCAAAAATAAGATCGCCGCGGCGAGTGGTTGATCGTTCGATCTCAGAAGCGCTTCCAACAATAACGCCCCAGCCTCCGTAAGCGTTAGGATCAAGGCGACGATCGGCAGTTCGTTGAACACCCGGTTGAGGTCAAATCCCAGGGAATTGATGATCGGCCCGAGGGCATGGCGCGCCGGGTAACGCCACAACAACTGTTGTCCGGACAGTCCCCGCGCCCGCGCCGCAGTGACGTATAGTTTGCCGTATTCATCGGACATCAGTGCGCGCACGGTCTGCAAGGCGAAGGCAGTGGCTGACCACCCCAAAATTAACACTGGAAGCCAAGCGTGCGACAGGAAGTTAACAACCTTGTCGTAAGACCAGGCAACATCCTGATACTCCCTGCTGAGCATGCCCGAGGGGGTGTCGCCATAGAGAATAGTTGACGCCAGTATGATCATTAACGCGAGAAGGAAGTTCGGTATGGCCAGGCCGAGATAGGAAAAAAACCGTAGGAGATTGTTAATAACACGGTTGTTTGTCGTCGCCGAATAGATGCCGAGGGGTGTGGCGATGACATAAGCCAACAGCAAGGACGACAGGCAGATGCCGAGCGACATCCAGAACTTGTTTCCGAGCAAAATGTTTACCCGCCTCGTACCAAAACCGAAGCAGGAGACGCCGAAATCGCCGTGCAGGAAAACGCCCGTCACCCAGTTCACCCAGCGAATAACGTAGTGTTCATTGGACACCTGATAGCGTGCCGAGCAGTTCACTGGCGTTAATTCCATCAAACTGAAAACGATGAAAGTCACCATGAGCAACGTGACAATTGCCATGATGAAACGCATGCCCACGAAACGGCCAAATTGCAACATTATAGATAGCTCCGAATCTGCTCAATGTACGCCCATTACACCGGCTCGCGCTAATCCGAATAATATATTGATGTCAGTCTATTATAGCTTGGAGTGTGTGTCTAATCGCTCCGCATTGACCCCATGGCTCACAAAACAAGGCTAAACAGTGCCTAAAACTGAGCTTCGATTTTTGTCCGCCCGATAGCGCTGCGCCGCCTTAAATTACTCCGGAAACTCGGCAATAACCTGCGGCTCCTATCAGGCGGCGCTTATAGTGGTTACCCAGCCGCTCACTGTTGGCGCTCTCTTACCTCTTTAACGAAGTGCAGCTGGATTGTGCGGCGGTATTGAATTGCCCCGGTTTTCTGGCGCGAAAATAAACAATGCGATAAAGAGAACATAAAGTGTAAAGATCATTTATTTGCTTTCAGATATCAGTTATTGTCTTCCTTCACTACTTAATTGGTAGGTTCGCTTTAGATAAGTCCCAATATTCTGAACAAACTGTTCGCAGACATAAACAATGAATGAACCTTTTGAAAAAATGGCAATTTTCGCTAGAATTGCTGAGAGCGGCAGTTTTACGGCGGCGGCAAGCGCGCTCGGGCGCTCGAAAGCTTATGTCAGCCAGCAATTATCGAAACTGGAGGGCCAGTTAGGCATACAGCTTCTGTTTAGAACGACGAGAAAGTTATCTCTCACGGAAGCCGGAAAGGTCTATCTGGAATATTGCCAGGCCATCATTAAGACCGCAGCCGACGCCAAACAGGCGATTGCCGCGCTGCAAGGAGAGATGACAGGGTTAATTCACATCACTGCGCCCGATTCATTCGGGGAGATTGTTGTCAGCGAAATTTTGTCCAGTTTTCAGGCAAAATACCCTGATGTTCAAATCGATCTGGATCTATCAAGTACAGTTAAAGATCTGCAGAGCGATAATATTGATATTTCATTTCGTGGCGGCGCCGTCGAGGATGACGATCTGGTCGCGATTCCCCTTGTTAACTGGAAAATGATTATTGCGGGAACCCCTGATTATTTTGACAGACACGGCACCCCGCTGGCGCCGGATGATCTAAAAACCCATAACTGTATTGGCACCAAACATGAAACATCCGTCTTAGGTTGGCCATTTTTGGTCGACGGTAATGTTGAGCGGGTTAAGGTCGATGGCGATTTTTCTGTTAATCAAAACCCGCTTATCAAACAATCGATCCTGCAGGGAAAAGGGCTGGCGTGGATACCATCCTATGTTGTTCACCGCGAAATAATTTCCGGGCAATTGGTTCGGGTTTTAAGTGACTACGATCCGCCGGCGTTTACATTTTATCTCGCGTACGTTTATCAAAAAGCGATGCCTCTCCGGCAACGCCGTTTAATCGATTTTGTAAAAGAGTGGTTTGCAAAATCTGATGTGCTTGGACGGCACTGATTTTGGGGGTCCGCGTTCTCACAAGTGGAAAAATGGATTGCCAGTAAAAGATAGCGTCGGCAACCATGTTAGATGTCAGTCACCATATCGTTTTTCTGCCACATAATACACTGGAAAGCCGACAACATCTTGGAGCTCTAGGAAGGTGATGCCCTGATCCGGCACGCGGTTGTTTTTGAGATCGATCAGTGCTTTTTCCATAGCCGGGATCATCGCCAGATGCAGTGTCAGGGGATAGGCGGCGAATTTGAAACCAAGGTTTTCCAGGGCAGCTGGGTTGAGGATCGGGGTGGTGCCGCCGTCGAGCATGTTGGCGAGGGCCGGGACGGTGACGGCGGATGTGAACCGGGCCATTTCGTCTTCATCAATCGGAGCTTCAAGAAAAACCATGTCCGCGCCCCAATCTTCATAAGCTTTAACCCGGGCGAGCGCCTCATTGAGTCCATCTGTGGTTCGGGCATCGGTTCTCCCGAGAATGACAATGTCGATGCCCTCGGCCTGCAGCTCGTTCCGCGCATCAACAGCGGCGCGGATACGCAGAACCGCCTCGCTGCGGGCGACAACCTGTTTACCCTTGGTATGGCCGCAGCGTTTGGGCGCGACCTGATCTTCGATCATGACCGCCGCGAAGCCCGCTTTGGCGAACCCTTTGACGGTGCGTTTGATATTAAGCGCATTGCCATACCCCGTATCGCCGTCGCCAAACACGGGCAAGCTCGTGGCGGCGCAAATGTTGCGGCCCTGATCAAGCACTTCGCCGTAGGAGAGTAGGCCCGTATCTGGTAGGCCTAGGCGGGTTGCCGCGACGCCAAACCCGCTCATGAAAGCAACATCAAATCCGGCCCGTTCAATCAGTCGCATGCTGAGTGCGTCATGACAGCAGGGCGTGATGTGAAGACCGGGTTTTTTGAAGAGGTCTCTAAGATGTTTGGCGGCCGTGTTCATACATCAATTGGTCACACGCGTCGCCGGGAAGGTCAACTGAAAGGCGGCGCCAAATTCAGGGTCCATAAAAACAAAATCGCCGCCATGGGCGCGCAGGATCTCGCGCACGATCACCAGGCCCAACCCTGTTCCACCTTCTTTGGCCGAACCTGCAAACGGCTGGAACATCCGCCGTTTGGCTTTATCCGGCAAACCTGGGCCGTCGTCGGCAAACTCGATGACATAAGTATCATCCACCTGTTCGGCAGACAGGAAGATGGTTTTAGCGCCAGATTCAAGCGCGTTGTCGGCGAGATTGCTGAACACCCGAAACAGTTGCTGGCGATCGCCGCTAATACGGAGGCCAGGCGGAATATCGCATTGCCAGTCGATATCCATCTCCTCAGCCGGGCTGTCATCAAACAGGTCTTCAGGGTTCTGGTTGGTCCGCACTTCTTCGAGCAGATCAAATAAATCAAGCCGTTCAATATTAAGTTGCGGCGCTGTATCCCCAACATAGTTAAGAGTCTGGCTGCAGAGTTTAACAGCTCTATCAATGGCATCATAGAGGTGCGGAAGTGTGCGTTTAACTTCCGGGTCTTTGCTGGTCAGTAACTTGTCATAGGCGAGAACCGCCGTTGCCAGACTGTTGCGAAGATCATGATTAACCTTGGCCACGGCAGCGCCCAATGTCGCCAGTCGGTTCTTCTGGGACAGGGCATGGCGAACTTCATCCTGCATGCTGGCTAGTTCACGTTCGGTAATGCCGATTTCATCGCTGCGCCCGCTCGGTTTGATCTCCCGCGTGGCGTCCCCGGGGGCGCGGCGAAATTCTGTAATGTTATTGGTAATTCGCCGTATTGGCCGGATCATCAACCATTGCAGGCTGACGAACACCAAAAACGCTGTGAAAAACGATATGCCGATGGAAAGTTTGAAGATCCGCGCCGAATATTCGTACATGGCTTCGCGCATGGGCGTTTCGTCCATGGTCAGCTCGACCATGATGTTGGGATCTTTATGCGATTTTCCCATCACCCGCAAAATACGGTTCTGGTCCTGAGACAGGGTGTCAAAGGCCCCGCTGATCCAGCCAATCATCGTATCTTCGGTCAGATCAACCCGGAGATCTACTTTCGGTGGCATCGCTTTTGAGACCATCAGCAACCGTTTCTCCGGATGGCTGAGCGCAATGCCGTAGGCTTCTGCGTGGAACAGAAGTTTGTCTTCCAGTTCCATATCAACAGCGCCTTGCGGAAGCGCGTCAAGCGTCAGGGTCGCCAGATGAGCGCGGACAACATGATCTTCCAGATAGACCTTGCGAAAGCGCGATATGGACGGCGTCCAGATCATGAGTTCAGCAAGCATTACAAAAAACACGGTGAGCAATAATACCCGCGCCGAGAGGCTGCCGGTAATAAAACTAAGTGGTGATTTTCGTTCTGCCATATCGGTTAAGAGTTTACCCGAACCGCGCCAAAAACCGCACGATTTTCCGTGTCCGTTCACTGAACAGTGACGGGGTGTAAAAACCGCTCGCAGCACGTTTGGAGACCTCGCCCAGCGTCGGATAAGGCGTGATCATCTGCGCCATGGCGCCGATTTTCAGGCCCTGACTGAGGGCCAATACCCAGGTTTGAATAATCTCACCGGCCGACGGACCAACAATGCTGCAACCGAGAATTTTGCCTTTCGGCGTGGTGATGGCCTTGATCAGACCATCGGTTTTGCCCTCCGCCAGCGCCCGGTCGTTCTCATGAAACGGCCAGCGGAGAATTCTGATCTCGTTGTGCGATTTGCGCGCTTCGGCCTCTGTCAGGCCAACCTGAGCCAATTCCGGCGACGTGTAGGTAACCCATGGGACCGTGCTGTGATCGGCCTTGGCCGGAAGTCGGAACAGGGCGTTTTTGATCACCACGCCGGCATGATATCCGGCGACATGGGTAAACTGAAATCCGCCCGCGACATCGCCGATGGCAAAGATTTTTTTGTTTGTGGTGCGCAGCCGGGCATCAACGTTGATACCTTTTTTGGTATACGCCACGTCCGCTTTTTCCAGATCGAGGTTATCCACATTGGCAACCCGTCCGGCGGCGATCAGTAGATCAGTCCCCTTGATGGTCTGGCTGATGCCATCATTTTCGATGTGGACCGAAATGCCCGCGCCGGACTTTTTAATCGAATTGACCTTAATGCCTTCAAGAATGCTTATCCCGTCTTTCCCCAGTTGGCTGCGGACAACATCAACAAGTTCCGGATCATCTTTCGGCATGATCGAAAACAATTCAAGTACGGTAACCTTTGCGCCAAGGTGACGATGGGCCTGCGCCAGTTCAATGCCGATAGGACCTCCGCCGATGACAATCAGGTGTTCGGGCAGACTTTTTGCTTCGAATATTGTCTCATTTGTGTGGTAATTGACCTGATCTAATCCCGGGATCGGCGGAACAAAGGCGCGGCTGCCGGTGGCAATAACAATTCGGCGGGCTTTTATAATGGTGTCATCGACCCGGACGGTGTTCGGTCCGATAAACCGTCCCTCGCCCTTGATGACGTTAACCCCGAGACCTTCAAACCGCTCAGGGGAGTCATTGGGCTCGATCGTAGCGATGGTATCGTGAACGTGTTTGTAGACTTCTGTCGACTTGACTTGGAGGTCACTGGAATGGATACCGAATTTTGTCGCACGGCGCACGGCATCTGCCGCATGACCGGCCGCCAGCAGGGCCTTTGAGGGGACGCAGCCGGTGTTCAGGCAGTCGCCGCCCATTTTATGTTTTTCGATTAGAACGGTTGCCGCACCCATTTGCGCGGCCCCGGCAGCGACGGACAACCCGCCGGACCCGGCACCGATAACACAAATATCAATGTCCAAAGTATTGCTCATATAAGTCCCATTAAGTGGTATCGCTGGTTAACCCGCCCATCAGGTTCGTGCTGTCGTAACTTTCTTATATATGATCGGAACCAGCGATAGAACCGCAAGACCAATAATGGGCATAAGAACTTCTGGATTCAGGATAATATCTTTCAGGATGATTTCATCGCCGTCCTCAAAAACCACACCGAGGCCGTTGCCAAAACTACAAAAGATCGCGCTTCCTGGAATGATGCCAACGAAGGTCCCGATGACATAGGTACGGGTCTTTACGTGAAGAAATGCCGGAACCAGATTAACCAGCCAAAACGGGAACAGCGGAACCATGCGCAGAAATAACATGTAACACAATGCGTTTTCCTGAAATCCTTCTTCCATCCGGGCGCCCATTTTTCCGGCTTTTTCCCGAAAATAATCGGCCAACGCATAACGAGCGATTAAAAAAATTCCAAGTGCACCGATTGTGGCGGAGACGACAACAACGCCGGTTGCCATGACGGTTCCGAACATAAATCCACCGGCCAAAGTCATCCAGGTAGCGCCCGGTACCGAACAGGCGACAATGAGTGCATACAAAACAGCAAAGCTGACGATAGCCAGCGCCTGATTGGCCTGATACCACGACAACAAAATTTCCCGGTGATCACGCAAGGTTTCAAAAGACAGGTAATGATCAAGCCCAAGAGCAAAAAATAATGCCATCAGAACAATGATCACAGCCAAGGGCAGAAGCCGTTTCCAGAGAGATTTTGCGGGCGCTTGCACCGCGGGTTCGTTAGGGAGTTCGTTCATGCTGACAGAGTCTTCAATTCTGAGTGTTCGGGCCACGTTTATCTTATACTGTTGAAGCCTGTTTCACTAAATAAAGCCAATAACGATCCCCTATTTTGCGATAACGTTCACGTGAGTAGGTCGTAATGCTGGCCTGGGTTATGAAATTTGGCAAAATTAATGCGCAATAAGGTGATTCAGATCGTTGACTTAGTCCCGTGAAGACCGTATACAACGCCAAATTTTCCGTGGGAGCAGACCCGTGAAACGTACATATCAACCAAGTAAAATCGTCCGCAAGCGCCGTCATGGCTTTCGGTCTCGTATGGCAACCGTCGGTGGCCGCCGAGTCCTGAGCAACAGACGCACTAAAGGGCGCAAAAGCCTGTCCGCCTGATTGCCAGGCCGTACCAGTCACTTTTGACCAGCTTGCCCCCCCAGAACCCATCTCGTCCCCGCGCCGTCACCCGGCTCCGGCGACGTTCTGAGTTCTTAAGGGCAGCAAGGCAAGGCAAAAAGTGGGTGATGGCCGGGCTTATTGTTCAGGCGCGTCAGCGCAATCGAGATGAAGACCCGTGCGACGGCGGAATTGATGCCGTTCGCGTGGGTTTTACCGTGACAAAAAAGGTTGGAAATGCTGTCATCCGCAACCGGGTCAGGCGTCGGTTGAAAGCTGCAGCATCCGAGATTTTACCCAAATATGCAGGTCCTGGTCAGGATCTCGTCATTATTGGGCGCATGGCGACAATTAAACGAAGTTATGCGGCCCTGGTAAAAGATCTAAAGACATCGGTCAGGAAGCTGAACGATGGTGGTAAGCCTAATAAGCCGAACGCGGGGAAACCCGTAAGTGGGCATAAGAGGGACGGAGGAAACACGGGGTGATCAATTCAGTTGCAAAATTGACCGCACTGCCGCTGCGAGCTCTTGTCCGCGGGTATCAGCTTTTGATCTCTCCATATCTTGCGGGCGCGTGCCGCTATCATCCGACCTGTTCCAGTTATGCGCTTGAAGCGCTGGACACCCACGGCGCCGCCAGGGGTACCTGGTTATCTATAAAAAGAATTTTGCGGTGCCGCCCATGGGGCGGTTCCGGTTATGATCCCGTCCCCGACGCCCATCCTCATTCGCACGATGCGTGCACTGACCCTTCTGATAAGAGAATTCTGGCAAACAAATGATCGAAAATAAAAACATGATCCTGGCGATTGGGCTGTCCATCGCCATCCTGGTTATCTCTCAGATATATTTTGATGCGGTCCGTCCACCCGCGCCGGAACAGCCATTGACGACAGAACAGGGTATGCAATCTCCAACCAGTGGGGCGATACCGCAACCAGGCCAGACGCAAACCAGCGCCGCTCCGGGGGCTGGCGGTGTTCAAATCCCCGGTGCGCCGAGTGCGGCAATGATCTTGAATGCGACGCGTCAGGAAATTTTAGCGAAAAATAACCGCGTTTCTGTCAGCACGCCGCGTCTGCATGGATCTATTGCGCTGACGGGAGGGCGCATAGATGACCTGACACTGGCTGATTACCGCGAAACGCTTGATCCCGAGAGTGATGAAATTATCGTTTTATCTCCGAAGGGGGTTGCCGGAGCCTATTACGCTCAGTTTGGCTGGGTTGGCGCGGGCGTGAACGTACCGAACCAGGATACCAAATGGGTAGCTGATCGCAAAACGCTGACGCCGGAACAACCCGTCACATTGAGCTGGGACAACGGCGAGGGCCTGAAATTCTCGCGCACCTTTGCCATTGATAACAACTATATGTTTACGATTATCCAGAAGGTGCAAAATACTGGAACAATCGCAGCGGCGCTAAACTCCTATGGTTTTGTTTCCCGCCGCGGCACCCCCGAGACAACTAATTTTTATATCCTCCATGAAGGTTTGTTGGGCGTTTCTGAAGAGGTTCTCACAGAGCTTGATTACGACGACATGAAAGACGCGGGGCAGGTCAAACAATCCTCTGTTGGAGGTTGGATTGGCATTACCGACAAATATTGGTTGGCCGCTTTGGTTCCCGACCAGACCGTGCAGACGGAATCACGTTTCCTGCATCGTACTGAAGGCCTGACAGATATGTATCAGGTTGATTATCTGGGACCGCAACAAACGGTTGCGGCAAACAAATCGATTACATCAGTGAATAATTTTTTCCTCGGAGCAAAAGAGGTATTACTTCTTGATAAATATGAAGAAGAATATGGTATCGTGCGCTTTGACAAAGCAATCGATTTTGGCTACCTCTATTGGCTAACAAAACCGCTTTTTTATGCACTGCTCTGGTTAAACGACCATGTACTGAACCTCGGTGTTTCGATTCTGTTGTTGACCGTCGGCATCAAGATCGTCTTATTCCCGCTGGCCAATAAATCTTACACCTCGATGAGCAAGATGAAAAAACTTGCGCCCGAAATGACAAAATTGCGCGAGCGGTTTGGTGACGATAAAATGAAGCTCAATCAGGAAATGATGGGGCTCTACAAAAAAGAAAAAGTTAATCCGGCATCCGGCTGTCTGCCAATTTTGGTGCAAATCCCAGTGTTTTTTGCATTGTACAAGGTGTTGTTTGTGACCATTGAAATGCGTCATGCACCGTTTTTCGGCTGGATTCAGGATTTGTCGGCGCCTGACCCGACCAGCCTGTTTAATCTGTTCGGCCTGATACCGTTCACACCACCCGATTTTCTCATGATTGGTGTATGGCCGTTGATTATGGGCATCTCCATGTACCTTCAGCAAAAACTGAACCCGCAACCAACGGATCCGATACAGGCCAAAATCTTCCTGTTCCTACCGCTGATGTTCACCTTTATGTTGGCGCGGTTTCCGGCAGGGTTGGTTATTTATTGGGCGTGGAACAATTCGCTGTCCATGTTGCAGCAATGGTTGATCATGCGCAGAATGGGTATTACCGGCAAACAGGCGCTGCAGTAATCCGCCGCGCCTGTTAATCAACCGGTTAATCCACCCGATAATCCACCCGATAATTGCCAGGTGAGGAGAGGTCCGATGACATCAGATACAGAAGACTTCTCGCCGGATGAAATCGAGCAGGGCCGACACCTATTTGCCCAGAGCTGCACCTTTGTTCTGGGCTGCGTCAGCCTTGCACAATTACCGGATGGGCAATTGCCTGAAGTTGCGTTTGCTGGGCGCTCGAACGTCGGAAAGTCCAGTTTGATCAATGCTGTTGTCGGTCATAAGGGTTTGGCGCGTACCTCTAACACGCCCGGACGGACGCGCGAGATCAATTTCTTCGATCTCGGCAATCGTTTGATGCTGGCGGATCTGCCGGGGTATGGATATGCCCGGGTGTCAAAATCCCAGGTCAAACAATGGACAGGATTGGTTGATTCCTATCTCAAGGGACGGGTTGATTTACGCCGGACCTGCGTTTTGATTGACTCCCGGCACGGACTTAAAGTCAGCGATCATGCGGTTATGACGATGCTCGACAAAGCGGCCCAACCTTATCAGGTCGTGCTGACCAAGTGTGACAAGGTGAAACCCGGCCCTCTTGCTGAGCTGGTTAAGAAGATTACTGCCGACCTGGCCAAACACCCGGCGGCACACCCACAGGTTATTGAAACCAGTTCGAGAAAAGGCGAGGGAATAGCAGAACTTCGTGCTGCACTAACGGCACTGGCCGCTCCGGCTATAGTCGATTAGGGTAAGGTCAAAATGACAGATCAAGATATCAGCACTTCAGATAACTGGCTCAATCAGGCGAAGGTATTGTCTGAAGCGTTACCCTACATGCGCCGGTATACGGATAAGACTGTTGTCATCAAATATGGTGGCCACGCCATGGGTGACCCCGAAATGGCGAAACTCTTTGCCCATGATGTTTTATTGCTGCGCCAGGTCGGCCTTAACCCTATTGTTGTTCACGGCGGCGGACCACAAATCGGCGCCATGCTCGATCGGCTTGATGTCAAAAGTGAGTTCATCGATGGCCTTCGGGTGACGACGAAAGAGACCGTTGATATTGTTGAAATGGTATTGGCTGGGTCGATCAATAAAGAGATCGTCAACGCAATTAATGAGGCGGGTGGCCGGGCTGCTGGTTTGTCCGGCAAAGATAGTTCCTTGATCCGGGCTGAGAAATTAAAAAGAACCAAACGTGATCCAGATTCCAATATTGAACAGGTTCTGGATCTCGGCCTTGTCGGCGAGCCAAGCAAAATTGATCCTTTTATTTTAAAAATTTTTGAAAATTCTGAAATAACTCCCGTAATTGCGCCTATCGGCGTTGGCCCAAACGGAGAAACGCTTAATATTAATGCTGACACCGTCGCCGGAGCCATTGCCAGTGCTATGGGGGCCAAACGATTACTGATGTTGACCGATGTCAGTGGTGTGCTTGATAATGAGGGTCAGCTGATTGTCGAGATGACAGCCAGCAAGGCTGAGGCTGAGATTAAATCGGGGGCCATTTCCGGTGGTATGATCCCAAAGGTCGAAACCTGTCTCGAGGCGGTATCCAATGGTGTTGAAGCGGCCGTTATCAGTGATGGCCGGGTACCACATGCTATCTTGATAGAGTTATTCACAGCGGGCGGCGCGGGAACCCTGATCACGGCCGGTTAGCACCCACCTTAAATTCGGGCATAGGCATCTCAGGCGACCTCGGAAATGACCTCAAACTGCCATTCCAGATCTCCCTCGCTGAGTGGAAAATCACCGTTCGCTGATTTTAGAATTTTGTCGTCGTCAAGATTGACGATGTCGCGCTGAATGCTATCGGCAATTTTAGCACTGAAGCCAGCTTTCCATGTCGCCGCGACGATGCCTTTCGGGTTCTTATCGCGAAAAACTTTTTCGAGCGCGATGGGGCGCATTTCGGCACGGCGGGCGAGCGCCGCGATGATAAACTCGCGGCGTCCTTTTTTGATGGCGGAACGCAGGGAGGATTCTTCCAATTCGCCACTCTCGTCCAGTTTCTGAACTTCCGCTACGGCGATTTCGAGGGGCGTATCATTGTCGCCAGATGGTGGTTCAGTATCTTCAGCCTTTTTATCAGGGATCTCGGTATCCAGCCTCCGGGCGACAACGGTTCGAATTTGCTTCATCATTTCAGGTGAGAAATCGGTGCGCGCTGTCATTACTTCCAGCAAATTTTGGGCTACAAATCCGGCCAGTTTTTTTGCCGCGTTTAAGGACAGCAGGGGTCTCTTGATCAGAGGGAAGTGCCAGCTCTCAACTTCTCTTGCTTCGTTAATGACCCTATCGAGGGTTTCTTCGCGAATTTGCGCGCTGTCATTTCCAAGCAGCAGCCCAATGGCTTCGACATTCGAGGTTTCAACCAGCGCGTCAACAACAGATTCCGAGACGTTTTGGCGTTTTGAAATCGCATTCAGTTGCCCGGTTGCTGTTCCATGGGTAATGATTTCAAGTAAATCTTCGTCGGTCAGGACAGGTGAGAATTGAAGAACAGGGCCGGATACGACAATTTCGGCATCCCAGGCGAGAGTGCGAATAACTTCCGGCGGCGCACCGGCAATATCTTTCAAGGTTTCTGAGACGATCTGCCGCACCCGGGTAACCTGATCGCGGGCAAGAATATCGAGGGCCTGATAGGCCATGGCCTTGACCTTGTCCTGATCATTGGCGTTGAGGTGTGGTGCGATCAATGCAATCTTTTTAGCCAGATCACCCCGAACGTTTTCATCACGATCTTTCGCCAGCCTTAAATCCGCCTGATGAGGTGTCGATTCGTTTTTGGCAATAGCGGCACGGACGGCTGGAGAGGGGTCGTCGGTTAAAAAATAGAGAATTTCCGGTTTGGTATCTTTATGATCGGCCAGTTCACGGCGTACATCGGGGTCCTCGTGACCGGCAAGTTCCCGGGATTCTTCATACGTAAAACCCTTGTTCTCGCCGTCCAGAAATCGATCCAGTAACTTTTTCATCGTTTGAAAAACCGTTCCTTAGTTGATCTGTTTTGCCAGCTTAGCATAAAATTCGATTTGCCATTTGGCGTTGTCGTTGGACATTATCGGTGCCTTGCCCTCGGGTTTAATAATATCATCTGGAGCAATTCGCCCCATACGCTGTTGAATTTTGACAGCTATTTTGCCCGAGAAACCAGATATGACACACAGTCCGACAATGCCTTTAGCGCTTTTATCTGTAAATATCCTGCGCGCGGTTTTTTCCTCGCATTGCGTTTTGATAATTAGCGCGGCCAGAACAAATCCGTAATCCTGAGAATCAAGAGCGCGATCAACGACGTCATTTTCCAGACCAATTTTTGAATACATCGCGGCAACATTTTCCAATGGCAAATCAGATTGCAGGAAATTTTCGGAACTTGGTGGACTTTTTTCAAGTTCGATAGCGTCGTCTAATTCAGCCAATCCATTGAGCAGTTTGTTTGCAATCTCAGCATCTCTGTCTGTCGGGTCGTCCTGAACGCGTGTATTGAGTTGTTCAATGAACTCATCGGCAACATATTCTGAAAGCCCGCTAACAGCCCGATCAGATAAAGTCGGGCGGTTGCACAAAGGGGCATGCCAAAGTTCGGTATCCTCGGCTTCGCTGACCAAATGGTCGAGTGTTTTTTCCCGGATCTGCGCGCCATGATTGGAGAGAAGGTCGGTAATCGCACCGACATCATTTGTCCCGACAATCGCATCGCTCACCCGTTCCTGAACACGCTCCCGCCGCGAAATGAAATTCAGGGCCCCCGGGGTGTGTATGGCCTCGATCAGATCGACGAGATTGTCCTCACCAAGGACAGGAGAACATTCCAAAACCGGACCACAAACTTCCAGTTTGGAGTCCAGCGCCAGCGTTTTGATGATATCGACAGGGGCGCTGGAATTTTGCTTTATGGACTCGGCAAGAACTTCACGTACGTCCGGCACCTGATCCAATGCGAGAATGCGCAGCGCCTGAAGGAAATCGTTTCCAGATACGCTGTCGTCAATCTGGCCCGCAGAAGGACGCCAGGCAAGTTTCGCGGCAAGGTCGGACCGGACGCCAGTATGGACGTCTTTGGCCAGTAGCAGTGATGCCTGACTTGGTGCCAGATCATTTTGAGCCACTGTGCGGCGTACTTCGGGGGCATCATCTTCAGCCAGAAAATAGAGGATCTCGGGCGGTATATCTTCCCGCCGTGCGAGGGCGGCGCGCACCACTTCATCTTGATGGCAGGCAAGGTCACGGGCTTCCTCGTAGGAAATCTCGACCTTGTTTTCTTTTATGCTGGCGTCTCTCATCACAATAACCGACTGTTATTACATTAGCTTTTTGACGGCAAATCAAAAGGTGGTGCGATCAGATACCCACCTTTCCCTGCATTTTTTACCCCGTACATTGCTTCATCTGCTCTGGAAACCAGATCCTGAAAAGATTCGCCGGTTGTCGGGTCATAAACCGCGACGCCAACGGATATTCCAAGAGGTTTATCGTCTGATCCAGAAAATTGTTGCAGTTTGGCGCTTGCTTCAATCAACTTTTCAGCCCTGGCCGGGGTGGCTTCGAGTGGAATTCCGTCCAGCCACATCGCAAATTCATCCCCCCCTAACCGGCCCATGACATCGCCAGGCCGGGAAAAATCCATCATCAAATCCCGTAACATCAGGATTGCTTCATCGCCTACTTGATGACCGCGGACATCGTTAACCAACTTAAAATTGTCCATATCGACATAGAATTAAGGCTGCGGTTTCCCGGTTACGTTTCAAACGGGCCACCCGCCTTGGCAATTCTTCTTCGTAAAACGCACGCCGGTTCAACAAACCAGTCATGCTGTCTGTGCGCGACAACGCAACGATGCGTTCGTGATTGGCAATTTGTTCGTTGGCAATGCCAAGCTGATTGGCAACGTCGCTAAGCAGAATATGGAAGTCTTCGTCCCAATCGCCCTGATCGACCGGTCGCCAGATGCTGATCGCGCCATTGATGACTTTTCGATATTGGGTTGCAACGGACAATACACGCCAATTATCCGCGTCAAACGAGAGTGCGCCGCTGTCCGCGGTCAAATCCAAAACTTTTTTGTCGAGGGTTTCGCGGGCACCGGGTGAGCCATATTCTGCCGCGCTGACATAAACGCCTGGTGTGCTTTGGCGGTGAATCATAGAGCCGGTAACTTCAAGTGCTCGGGTTACCGCGGTGGCGGCAGCCGAGAGCATGTTTTCTGGATCCAGTTCATCGCGGATCATGGAGACGATATAGCTGAGAATTTGTTCCCGGTGCCGGGCTCTGATCAAGGCAGATTCGCTTTGCCGCTCGGACGTTACATCCCGGCAAACACCCCGGGTGCCGCTCCAGATGTCTTCGCCGCCAACGGAGACAAAAAGCGGAACGCATGACAACATCATACAGGCCTGACTGCCATCTTTCCGTTTCATCCATATTTCTATGTCTTCTAATGGACGTGTGGACAGAAAAGGCAGGGGTGAATAGTGTTCCGGATCGACGACAAAATCGGCAGTATCACAATCGATTAAATCGGCAGATGAATAACCAATGGCACCTTTAGTTGAGACGAACATAAATTTCCCATCGACGGATGTCTCCCATGAGAAATCGCTGGAAATTTCAATCAGGTCTTTATAACGCTGCCGGGATTCTACAAGCGCGCTGCGCAGGTTTTTGTCCATCGTCAAATCGCGGCTCAAGACGACAAGGCGCTCTTCATCAAGCGGCACAACAATCATGTCGAGACTGATCTCGCCTTTTGAGCTGTGCAATACGATAGTGCCCGCAGCGACGGTTCTAACGCCGTGCGCTTTGGCGACCATATCCTTGATTTCGGGTACGGCGTCGTTGACGATCAGCGTCTCGAGCCCCGCGCCCTTTGCATTCGCCCTCAGAACGGCGTTGTCCGGTGATACAATAACCGCTGCACCCGGATACCCGGCCAGCAGAACTTCATCTTGATCCGCACCGCCTATGTAACTGGTACCATCGTCGACTGTGCTGTCGTCCATTTGTTTTGTCCTAGCCCCTCAGAGCCTGTGTCTTTGACAAACACATGACTTTGCCCAACCTTACGGCATTATTCCATTTTCTGTATATTAAAAGATCGTTTCCGGCTTCACCAGAGCGCAAATCAATCGAATTGTCTGTTGTTTAATGCCAGGATGCCCCTCATATAATGGGACAAACAAAGCGCAACAGAAAATAGCGGCCTTATGGACACCTCATCATCAGCAATCTTTGCCGAAAACGGGATTGAGAATATCAAAACCTGGGTTTTTGATCTCGATAATACACTGTACCCGGCGTCTTCCCGGTTGTTTGATCAAATCGACAAAAACATCACCCATTATATCATGGCTGCGCTCGGTCTGGAATGGGACGCCGCCTACAGGATTCAGAAATCATATTTCAGAGAACATGGCACATCGATGCGCGGCATGATGACTCACCACGGTACCGATCCGGCGGATTTTCTGGCGGCGGTGCATGAGATTGATTTAAGTCCCATATCGGCCAACCCTGATCTCAGTGATGCGCTCGGGCGCTTGCCGGGGCGTAAGGTCATCTTTACCAACGGATCGACCGGTCATGCCAATAATGTAACCCGTCATCTGGGTATAGATCATCACTTTGATGCGACATTTGATATTGTCGACAGCGCGTACACGCCCAAACCTGATCGCGGGGTGTACGCCAAAATGGCTGCAGATCTCGACATCGACCCGGCGTCCGCTATCATGATTGAAGATATGGCCCGCAACCTCATTCCGGCGGCTGAAATGGGCATGAAAACGGTATGGGTCCGGACCGATACCCACTGGGGTATTGAAGGATCGGACGGTGATCACATTGACCATGTGGTCGATGATCTGGCGGGCTGGCTCGGCGGACTGATGCGTGTCCCGCTCTGAAGCAGCTTCCTTTTATTGACACCTCGCCCCGCGTAGATCATCTTCGCCGGGATTTTTTACGGTACGAATTTCCACTCCACACTTTAGAGACACAGGTTAAATCACCATGACTGACTTACAGACCGCTATTGAAACTGCTTGGGACAATCGCGAGACCATTAATCTCGATACCACAGGCGAGGTGCGCGACGCAATTGACGCTGCGCTGGATCAGCTTGATAGCGGCAAAGCCCGCGTTGCTGAGAAAGTTGACGGACAATGGCAGGTTAATCAGTGGCTCAAAAAAGCTGTTTTGCTGTCGTTTCGGATCAATGACATGGCGCTGATCCCGGGCGGACCTGGCGGGTCCAGCTGGTTTGACAAGGTTCCGTCTAAATTTGATGGTATGGACGATGCTGCCTTTCGCGCTGCGGGTTTCCGCGCCGTTCCCAACTGCATTGTGCGCCGCTCTGCCTATATTGCGCCGAGCGTTATATTGATGCCGTCATTTGTGAACCTTGGGGCCTACGTCGATGAAGGCACGATGGTTGATACCTGGGTGACGGTCGGGTCCTGCGCCCAGATTGGTAAAAACTGTCACTTGTCCGGCGGCGTTGGCATCGGCGGTGTGCTTGAGCCTTTGCAAGCTGATCCAGTCATTATTGAAGATAATTGTTTTATTGGTGCGCGCTCGGAGGTTGTTGAAGGCGTTCGGGTTGGTGAAGGGTCGGTTATTGCGATGGGTGTGTTCATTACCGCCTCGACCAAGATTATTGACCGCAACACGGGGGAAATTTTTATTGGCGAAGTTCCGCCGTACTCTGTTGTTGTATCGGGGAATATGCCCGGTAAACCCCTTCCAGATGGAACACCGGGTCCGTCGCTCTATTGCGCCGTCATCGTCAAACGCGTCGACGCACAGACCCGATCAAAAACCTCCATTAACGATCTACTGCGAGACTAATATTGTGATTGCAGGTGCCGAACACGATCCCGTTCGCCTCAGCCAGGATTTGATCCGATGCCCGAGCGTGACGCCGGTAGACGAAGGCGCGCTGGGTGTTTTGCAGGTTTATCTTGAGGGGCTGGGGTTTACCTGCCATCGCCAGGTATTTTCCGAAAACGGTACGCCAGATGTTGATAATCTGTATGCCCGGATCGGCGACAATGCACCAAACATCTGTTTCGCCGGGCATACAGACGTCGTGCCGGTCGGTAATCTGGGCGATTGGACCGTTGATCCGTTCGGTGCTGAGATCAAGGGCGGCATTCTTTATGGGCGCGGTACATCGGATATGAAGTGCGCGATTGCCTGTTTCGCTGTTGCCGCAGCGCGGGTTCTTGAACGGCGCGGCGGCGCGGTGCCGGGATCGATCAGTTTTCTGATCACCGGCGATGAAGAAGGTCCGTCAATCAATGGCACTAAAAAGATGCTGGGCTGGTTAGCAGAGCGCGGCGAAAAACTTGATCATTGTATCGTTGGTGAGCCAACCAGTGCGGAAACACTGGGCGATATGGTCAAGATCGGCCGGCGCGGATCAATGAATGCCTGGATTGAGGTTCAAGGAACCCAAGGCCACTCCGCATATCCTCAATTGGCGGATAACCCGGTTCCAAGATTGTTGAATTTTCTAACCGCTGTAAACAGCGAAGAACTTGATACGGGCACAGATCATTTCCCAGCAACGAACCTTGAAATCACCACTGTTGATGTAGGTAATCCGACGACCAATGTTATTCCGGCTACGGCGGCAGCGCGGGTCAACATACGGTTTAATGACCAGCACACTGGCGATAGCCTGAGCGATTGGTTGGAGCAGGCCCGATCAGAGCTTATTGGAGCCGGCAGCGCATTGAAGGTTTCCGTCTCTGGGGAAGCGTTTCTGACACCGCCCGGAAAACTGAGTGATTTGATCACCCGAGCGATTGCCAAGGTTAAGAACGTGCATGTCGAACTGAGCACCACAGGCGGCACCTCAGATGCACGGTTTATCAAAGATTTCTGTCCGGTTGCAGAGTTTGGTATGCTCAACGCAACTGCTCATAAAGTCGACGAACATGTAACCATCGATGAAATCCTGACGCTGACGGATATATATCAATATTTCCTGGACGCTTATTTTGAGGACGTCTGATGGCGCCTTTGCCTGAAATCATAAAGTCACTGTATGGCGCGTACCGCCTGGGCCGTTTTTCCCTGGACGGAATGAGCTACTTTAATATCTCTGCCAGTGGGTTTTTTCGATCATTCTCCGCCGCGGCCGTTGTCGCGCCTTTTTTCCTGATATTACTGCTTGTGCGGTTCGCCGGCATGGAGGAACCGCCGGCGTTTGGTCGATACCTGATATTGGAGGTGTTGTCCTTTGTCATCGCGTGGTGCGTGTTTCCTCTAGTGATGGAAGGCTTGAGCCGTTCCATGGACCGGAGCGACAAGTACGTTCCGTTCATCATCGCCTATAACTGGTCGATGGTGCCGCAGAACGTGATCTATATCGTGGTGATTTTGTGCGGCCACATTGGTATATTTTCGGATGGTACAACAAATGGCCTGGCGCTGATTGTCCTGATCTGGAGCCTGGCGTTCACCGGATTTATCGCTCGAACCGCCCTTGGCGTATCGCCGATTACCGCAGGCGGCGTTGTGTTTATGGATTTGTTGTTAAGCATCTGTATTGAAATGTCGATCGGCTCAATGTCCTGATCATGGCTGCCGTGGGCCCGACTTTAAACTTCGGTTCCGCCAAGGCCGATCATTTGTTTGATCGGTTCAATATAGTCGTTCCAGTCGAACCATACGACAAATGTTGCAAGTCCGATTAAGGGCATCAGAATAGCTGATGTTAAAACCCCGGCAATGTTCAGTATAAGCCCGATAAATCCCCAGGAAATCTGACCCATAAAAAGTGCAATGATTGAACACAAAATGCCGAGCGGCGCAAAAACAAAACCAAACGTGAAAATACCCAAAAATCCAAACCCAACGGCGAACCAGCCCATAACCGGGCTCGATTGTTGTGCGGGGGTGTTTGATCCATTGGGACCTAAGCTTAATCGGGCGTCTTCCATGATGCATTCTCTATACCCGCGCATGCGGGTTACTGCAACAGAGCTTAATAACGAACGTCAGTAAGATAAAGCGCGTGAGCGGGTGCCGTTGGACCGCCTGCACGGCGGTCCTTTGCCTCAAGCGCTGTTATAAGGTCATCCTCAGTCCACTTGCCTTCGCCGACTTGTTTTAATGTACCGACGATATTTCGAACCTGATGATACAGAAAAGACCGAGCGCGTGATGTGATGCGAATTTCATCACCCGTTCGGGTTACAGTCAATTCATCCATTGTTTTGATAGCCGAATTGGCCTGACAATTGGTCGCCCGAAAGGTAGAAAAGTCGTGTTTGCCGATCAGTAATTGCGCTGCACCATGCATGGCATCGGCATCAAGCGTTACGGGAACCCACCAGGATAATTCGCGGTCAATAGCCAACGGTGCACGCCGATTGGTGATGCGGTAAAGATATCCGCGCTGAGTTGCATCAAAACGGGCGTTAAATTCGGGTTCGGCCAGCTCGGCGCTAATAATCGACACCGGATGAGGCCGAACCAAATTGTTGATCGCGTCCCGAACTGTATCTGTTGCCCAGTCCTTGTTCAGGTCGAAATGGGCAACCTGACCGAAGGCATGAACCCCGGCATCTGTTCGCCCGGCGCCTTGAACGGTAATCGCCTCACCGGAAAAGCCAAGGATAGCGTCTTCCAAAATCTGTTGCACCCCAAGGCCGGTATCCTGGCGTTGCCAGCCGACAAAAGATGTTCCGTCATATTCGATGATGATACGATATCTGGGCATGACTGGGTTCTATCCGGTTAGCCCGGCAGGATCGATAAAAAAAGTGGATAGAGTGCTGATTTGACTAAATTTGTAACTGCCCAGGTAGCTGATTGCCGGGGGTTGTGTGGGCAAATTTTGCAGGTTTGATGTGCTTGATGCGTATGTTTTGAT
>WASW01007495.1_pt1 | contig 41376 bp, 35 predicted proteins | sample 5698521 | NCBI WGS metagenome assembly WASW01 (sample SAMN11175560, study PRJNA528189) | sponge metagenome | isolation source: marine sponge | host: Leucetta | place: Antarctica: Western Antarctic Peninsula, King George Island | collected 2013-01
GTAGAGCGGATTGGTTTCGCGCCTGACAACATGAATACGAGATGATCCATCGACATGCACCGCCGCAGGAATCAGCGTTTTATTTTTTTCAATCATCTGAAACGCGATTTGCATATAAGGCGATAAATAGGGGGTTTTCAACCATTCTTGGAGATACTCTTCCTGAATCGATGGGGCATAAGGCATGAACCACTCTCGTTTTTTCAAGAGTTGGTTAATGCGACTTTTAGAGGATGGATTTCGCGGATCGGCTAAGATTGATCGACACCCCAGCGACCTTGGGCCATATTCCGCTCTTCCTTGAAACCACCCGACGACCTCGCCCTGTGCGATAAGCTCTGCCGCCTTTTTCGCAATATCGTCTTCTTCGCTGTAGTTGAGGCGAAACCGTTCTAGTAAATTTTGAATTTCATCCGTTCCAAAAGAAGGGCCCAGGCATGGAGTCAAAGGTTGGTTCCGTTTTCGTTTTTCTGGAGAAAGCTGATTTTCAATGTACAAGGCCGCCCCTAACGAGAGACCTGAGTCGGAAGGCCCCATCGGGATAAAAATATTTTCAAAGATTTCGGATTCGAGCAACGCATTATTGAGCGCAACATTTTGAAAAAGCCCCCCACTGAAGACGATATTCTTGAGCGAAGTACGCTCCTTTAGATGCGTTAAGAGTTCAGGAACCATTGTACGGACAACATGTTCTCCTGTGGCCGCAATGTCAGGAATAAGATATTCCAACGCCATCCGATAGATATTCGTATCGGCTGGATATTGTCGGAAAATTTTATTTCGATTGTATTCCGAAGGATAAACTTTATCCAAATTGACGCCGGTTCTTCGATATCGCTTCTGTTCAAAGCAAATGCCGTCATCCGTAACCGACAAAACGCTTTGAAATGCTTTTAGCAAATCGGGCTGTAGCGTTCCGTATGCAGCCAATCCTGAAGTTTTTCCATTTTCAAAATACGCAAATCCTAACGCCTCAGTTAGATAATCATGGAATAAACTCAGGTTTTGGCTTCCAAGGCGATCCGCTAAAATATGAAAAATTCCATTCTTGTATTCACCAAACATAAACCCGCGCGTATCGCCTAAATCGCCACCGCCGTCTTTTGTCAAAAATGCGCATTCTTCAAACGGTGAAGTAAAGACGGCTAAGCTCGCATGGGCCATATGATGATCAACATAATGCACATGCTGATGATGCCACGCATCAAAATTGTCTCGATTCCCTGTGTATCCTTTAATCACCTCCGAAAAAAAAAAGTACTGATCATCAAGGTCAACCGGTTTATGCGGCGTGGGGAAAACCCACTCGTCAATCTCTGCTGGAACAATTCCGAATTCTTTACACCCCATCATTAAACTTCGTTCAGGAAATTTTGAAGTCATTTCGCTCTTCGAACTTGTCAGTTTTTCTTCCTCATAAGCATAAATTGCCCCATCTTTGATGATCGAGGCGCTCATATCATGGGTTAACTGAACGTCAAAAGGAGACGGATACAACGATGCAATAATCATCTAAGCTCTCAACTAGAGTTATTTTTTCATTCGGCGCAAAATTGGTCTCGAAAATCGCTTTCCAAGATTACAGTTGGAATTTTTCTCGAACTGTAACGCAGATTTCGTCAAAACATTTGAGGAAATAATTGATATCCTCAAGCGTGTGCGAATAACTTAAAAACAAGGATAAGTTGGTTAAAATTCCTTTTTCGGCAAATAGTTCGAAAATGCAGGGAAATAATCGCTCAATTTCCGCGCCTTTTTTTAAGAGAAAATCGGAATCCACAGACTTTCCCAATCCGAGAATATTCCGGCACGGCATTCCTTGAATATCAAAGATGTGATCCAATCCGTGTCTTTTTAAGGTATTCTGCAACCCTTTACGAAGGATCATCCCGTTTTCATACAAAACTTTGGGCAGATCGACTTTATTGTAAAAATCCAATGTTGCGTTAGCCGCCGCCAAACTGAGCGTTTCACTGGCGTAATTCAATGCGTAAAAAATTTCTTCAAAGCGAGACATGTATTCACTTTTCCCAACCACGACAGAAATTGGCATGCCATTCGCGAGTGCTTTCCCAAAACACGCGAGATCTGGTGTGACTTTAAAATATGCTTGCGCGCCGCCTTTATCCATTCGGAAACCGGTAATCACTTCGTCAAAAATCAGAATGATCCCATTTTTTGCCGTGAGTTCTCGAACCTCTTCCAAAAATCCAGGTTCTGGATAGTAGCGCGCGACAATATCCATGACGACACAGCTGACCTCACCATTGAGTTCTTTAATTAAGCGATACAACGAATCGATATCATTGAACACAAATTTATGAGACAACGCACGGATCGCTTCTGGAATTCCTCCCGGACGAGATGTTTTGGCAATACACCAGTCATGCCAGCCATGATATCCCCCAAACACAACGTGGTCTCGTTGTGTGATATGCCGAGCCAATCGGACGGCTGCTGATAAAACGTCTGATCCATTTTTTCCATATCGTACCATTTCAGCGCAAGGAATCATCTCAACCAGCTTTTGGGCCACTTCCAGTTCTAAAGGATTGGATAAGGGTAAAGTAATCCCTTGTTCAAGTCGTTCGGTGATGGCCTTATCAATTTCCTCAAAACAATATCCCAAGGAAATGCAGCCTATCCCATTAATGAAATCCGTATACTTGTTGCCATCAACGTCCCATACAGTGGCACCGCTTCCCTTGGTTAAGGCAAAAGGGGTGGTGCCCTGATCAAAAAACGTTGTTTTATTGAAAGTATTTCCTCCCGGCATCAAGGTGTGATTTTGTTTTGTCAATTGAATGGAATTTTTGTAATTCATAATACTACTCAGTTTATATCTGACTGTCCTTTTGTTATCACAAAGATTGAATTGGAATGCGTTTAGCGAATTTCATTTTTAATAAGAGGACACAGTAAATTGAAATGATCTAGAAAAAAATTCAAATCAGCATGGGTATGCGCATGACTGATAAAAATAGAAGAATTATAAAGAATCCCTTCTTCGGCAAACCCTCGAATCATCAAGAGCATGAGATCATTGAGTTTATCTTCCTGTTGTAAAAATGGGTGGTGTTCGGGATTCTGAAACCCTAGAATTGGCCGACAAGGCATGCCTTGAATTTTGAAAATATCATTCAGATCGTGTTGATCCAATAAATTTTGCAAACCGTCTTTTAAAACCATTCCCTTTTCATGCAAATCTTTGGCGATTTCCTGCGTATCGTATATATCTAGCACCGCTTTAGCCGCCGCTAAACTCAGGGTTTCGCCAGCAAACGTTAAGGAATAAAACAGCTCTTCTGATCGTCGCATATATTCCGCTTTGCCAACCAATGCGGAAATGGGAGCACCATTGGCGAGAGCTTTACCAAAACAGGCCAAATCCGGTGTCACTTTAAAAAACGCTTGAGCGCCTCCTTTGTGCATGCGAAAACCAGTAATCACTTCGTCAAAAATTAACAAAATCCCATGTTTGGCTGTCAATTCTCGAACCTCTTCTAAATAGCCAGGTTCTGGATAATTTCGGGCGACAACATCCATCACGACACAACTCAAATCTCCGTCTAATTCGTGAATCAGTCGATGGAGCGAATCAATATTGTTATAAACGATTTTATGCGACAGTTTTCGAATCGACTCTGGAATCCCACTGAACCGCGATGTTTGCGCCAACGACCAATCCGCCATCCCGTGAAAACCCGTCGTCGCAACATGGTCTCTCCCGGTAATATACCGCGATAACTTAACCGCCGCCGCCAGAACGTCTGAACCGTTCTTTCCAAAACGTACCATCTCCGCGCAAGGCACCATTTCGACCAATTTCCGCGCCACTTCCAATTCCCAGGGCGTCGATAAAGAAAATGAAATTCCGTTTTTCAATTGTTCGCGAATGGCCTTGTCCATCGGTTCATAACAATAACCCAAAATAATACTGCCGAGACTTTGGATAAAATCCACATATTCGTTGCCATCAACATCCCACAATCGCGCCCCTTTGCCACGACAGAAGGAAAAGGGGGTGCTCCCTTGTTCAAACAAGTTTACTTTTCCAAAAACTTTCCCACCGGGAATCAATTGTTTATTCAATTCCAGCAATGCGTTATTTTTTTCCAATTTCATAGTGAGCCTCATTCTTAATTAAATTTTGCTGGCAGCGCAAATTTTCGTTTTTCTAAATGAAAATATTGATGCGTCTTTTTTTGATATGGATGAGATTTTTTGCGACTTGGTGTCTTTGCGCTAAGAAACTTAGCCATGAATAAAGGAAAGTTTAATATAGGAGTCTGGATCCGTTTCCAATCGTTGATAGTGGCTGACAGCTTCCGAAAATGGAACCACGGGTTTAATAAAAGAGTCTGTTCTCAGCCGTTTGGTTAGTAACAATTCATAGGCAGATTCAATCAGGCGTTGATTCGACCACCGTGGATGATCGAAATCCGGTTCATTGCACGCGCGACTGGAGACAATCTTAATCCGATTCCAATGAAATTCCATTCCGAGTTTTAAAGCGTCTGTCGCCGGTTTGCTCATAGCGCCGATCACGACTGTGCCCCCGTAAGCAGTACTTCGGATACAATCGTTTAACGCTTTCGATGAACCACTAAAATCAATCGTTACGTCCAATCCCATCCGACAAATCTTTTTTCGGATTTCCAATCCCGCGTCGCATTCTGTCGGATCCAGGGCTAAGTCAGCGCCGAGTTCTAATGCGAGTTGTCGTCTTGTTTCCACTGGATCCACCGCGACAACAACTGAAGCTCCTTGTAATTTTGCCATTTGAATCGCGAGCAGTCCAATGGCGCCCATCCCGAAAACACCGATTCGATCGCCCAATCGGATATGACTGTCTCGAAGGGCTCCCAGCGCAAATTCCGCTGGTTCCAAACAAACCGCTTCCTGCCAGGTCATCTCCGGCTTCATCTTGCGAACGTCTGCTGCGGAAACGGTGTGCGAATCGCGAGCACCCGCTCGAAAACACACGCGGTCTTCTGGTTGGAATCCCTCCACGCCCGCACCTATTTGCTCAACAATGCCGACTACCATATTGCCTAACGGTTGAGGAAACATCGACTCCGCAAATGGTTCCGTAAAAATCCGCATTTCCCGATCCCGTTTATGCGTCAACCAATGGGCTTTTCCCTGAATAATCCAATTTTCTGTGCCGTGTTTGCAGCTACTATACTCGCTTCTGATCAAAAGCTGGTTTTCGCCAGGAGGGAGATCCTCGTATTCTCGAAACGTAACCTTTCCCTTCTCAATTGCTATCAATTCTTTCGGCATTCTGTCACTCTCTTCAAATTTCTGACAACCCTTGTTGCGCTTCTAATAGCGACTGACGCAACGCAGATAAATTCTTGAAACGAATCATTACAATCGTCTCATCTGGTGATACGTCCACCCACTTTTTTGACTCAGAAAATCCTTGCTACAATCGCAGAAAATGCGGCAACAAACAAACTTTCTTTGATAGATTTTTTTTGAGAAAGATGGATTCCCTTTCCATTGAGATAAGCGTCTCTTGCTTTGCTAGATATTTTCATTTTTAATTTTCTTGCTGGACTTTAAATTCTTTTTCACGCAAGGCGCGTTTCAGTATTTTGCCAGAAGATCCTTTAGGGAGTTCTTTGACGATTTCAAATTCTGAAGGCGTTTTAAAATCTCCCAATTTTTCTTTACAATATGCTTGAAGCTCTTTGAGATCAACGGTTTGGCCTTGTTTCGGGATCAGAAAACTTTTAATTGTTTCTCCCAATAACAGATCCGGTTTGCCAATGGTTGCCACTTCTTCAATCGCAGGATGAGCCACCAGGATTTCATCAATTTGTGAAGGCGCAATATTGATTCCACCTTTGATGATTAAATCTTTTTTGCGATCAATATAGTAATAAATTCCATGCTCATCCACTCTTCCGAGATCGCCTGTCAGGAAATACCCGTTGTGAACACAGTCTTCAAATAACGCCGGGTTTTGATAATAGCCTTTCAGGAGATTGGGGCCTTTGATTCCAATTTCTCCTAATTCTCCAGCTTTGACTTCATTGCGGTTGTCATCAAAGAATTTCACATCAATAATATCAAACGGCCTCCCAATATTTCCGGTTTGACGGCCTGGCTCTTTCGGATTGTCAAAATGGCTTGTACCAATTTCTGACAATCCATATTGATTAGAAAGCAGAATGCCAAATCGCTTTTCAAAAGTATCTTGCAGATGTTTGGGAAGAAAAGAAGAACCACATCCGACAAATTCCATACTCGTGATTTGTTCTTTCCGAAACTGTGGGTAGGGCGTATTCAAAATAGTGATCAAGATTGTTGGCACTACTTGCATGAAAGTCGCCTGGTATCTTTCAATTTCATCCCAAAGGTTGGTGCGCAGTTTCCAAAAAGACTCATACAAAACCACGGTTGAGCCGGTACAAACACACGGTTTGATCGTATATCGCAAGGCTGCGGTGTGTCCGAGCGGTAAGAAACATAAGTGAGTCGATCCAGGGGTGATATAATCACTTCGTAACATGGCAGCTTGATTGAGCACCATACTGCGATAAGTGTATTCTATGATTTTGGGGCTCCCGGTGGTTCCGGAAGAGTAATACATCATTGCTGTTTGCCCATCCTCGATTTCAGGAGAAAGAAATGACGTCTCCAGATAACCTGCCAATTTATCCAAAAAACTTTGCCCTTCCAAATCATCAATATTTTTTACCGTATATTGGGAATCCGCTAATGCGGTAAAATGAGATTTGTGGCAAAACAGGGCTTTGGGGGCAATAATTTCTACTTTTGAGAGAATTTCATGGCCACTGAGATGAAGCGGAAAGGGACTTAACACAATGCGACTGCGCAAAGCCGCAAAATAAAGGGCTAGATACTCAACCGAGTTTTTGAGAATAATGGAAATAATGTCTCCTGGTTGCAACCCTAAATCGGCTAAATAACGACAGCCTTGATTCACCAATTCATTGAAGGCTTGATAAGTCCATTGGCGCTCGCCTTCAATTAAAAAAATCCGGTCAGGTGATTGTTCCGAGGTGTAGTTCAGTATTTCAGAAAATGTTGGAAACCCTTCCAGGTGGTGAGATAATTCGACTAATTTTGATTTATCCATGTTGTTGCTCAATTAATTCTATCAGATTTTTTTCACTGGTGTATAACCAAACGGTTCGAGTGTTATTATGCCCCGCACCAGGAACAATACCGCCCAAAATGAGTGAGCGGAGTCCTTTAAAATGCGCGATGGCCTCATCGATATCAGCGACTTCATAAGCGAGGTGATGAATCCCTCCCCCTGTTTTTTCTAAGAATTGACTCACTCGTGAGTTTTCCCCAGCCGGCATAATCAGTTCAATCATTGGCATGGGGCCATGACCCACTTCAAAAAACATAACCTTGACCTGATGGGCAGGTTCATCAATGATTTCTGTCAGGGGGTTCAGACCATAAGTTTTCGTATAATATTCTTTCGAGTGTCCAATATCTTTGACCACAATCCCAATATGGTCCAGCTTCATTTCCATTCTTTCCTTTCACACTTAGTAAATTTCCTGGGTATCTCCCATCGTAAAATACCAATGTTCCTTAGCTAAACAAGGTTTAAACAGCTCTCGCTCAAAATTAAATCGGCAAATAAAAGGCCGCCCCCCCTTTTCTTCAAAACCATATTCTCTTAACAATTTCTGAAAAAAGGAAGACCCCTGCATCCATAAATTGACCGCACTCCTTTTTTCTTTCTTGAAAAATTCCAACCCGTTTTGAATTAAAAAACACCCATACTCTTTTTCTCCCGGAATCGTAAATAAATCTAGAAAATGCCCTCTCAGAATTTTATCTTCTTGGTAAAGTTTCAAAACGCAATAGCCTACCAGTTTATTATGATCATACGCGCCATAAGCATAATAGGACACATCCGGACGGGCCATATAACGCCAATTCAAAAAATCAGCATTTCTAATCACAATGGCTTTGAATTGATTTTTCACCTGATCCCACAAGAGATCAACACTTTCATCAAATTTTTCGATTTTCCTAAATTCTAATCCGGTGGAAAATGTCTGATTCGGCATCTCAGAGGGATCCTCTATCCGCCTTTCAAGCAGTGGTTGCATCGCAATATCTTCATACTTGAGGAATTTCTTATGAAGCTCATAAGCATTTTCATTAGGATAACCATAAGTGAAAGGAAGTTTCTCTGCCTCAACTTCTTTGAGAACTTTATCGGCAACAAACACAATCAGCCCTCGATTTTGCAACTCAGGTTTGACAATCATTCCAATGGAGTGGGAGCCTCGGATCTTTTTTCCATCAATCCAATACCAGATCGGAAGCACAGAAAAGCAAGCGACGATTTCGCCTTGATCTTCCGCGACAAAATTGATGGCCGCACCAGCCGGATTATCTCCTGTAAATTTCCAATACCAATTCTCGATGGTTCTACGGTTCCAAGGGTGGATTTCTACCGCCTGATCCAGCGCGAAAATCCCAGCTCCATCTTGGGGGGTAGCTCGTCGAATTTGTAACATTTTGCCTTTACCTTTAAGAAAAATTTAGGAAGTCAAACAATAGCGCTGGCAAATTTCCTCAACAACTCGGATGACTCCTTTGCCATCAATAAATTCATTCCCCAATCGCGCCATCTTTTGCTTCATGGTTTGATTTCTGAGAAACTCAAAAAACAATTTCACAAAATCCGCTTCTTCTAAATCCCAGAGATAGCCTGGGCACTTCCCAAAACCCTGCTCATTGACTTTTTGTCCAATAGCTTCTTGATTTTCCGCAATCATCAAGATGAGTTGGGGAACCCCTAAATAAGCCAGTTCAAAGACGGTGGATCCTCCTGCTGTGATGGCAAAATCCGCTTGAGCCATCAGTGTTGACAAATCATAGGATTGGGAAACAAACCGGACTGTAATATGATCAAATTTATTCAAAAGGGGTCTGATGGATTCCAATTGCTCAGGATCACTATCGCAAATAAAATCAATCCTAATCTTTTCCGTCAGTTCTCTTTCAATTGCCGGGAACATTTGTAAAAATGAGCGGACTCGGTCAATGACATCCCCCCCCCCAAAAGACATGAAAATCCGGGACTTTTGAGGTTCTCGATTTGTCTGTAATAGATTGTTTCTCAGCAGGATATAGGTGTTTCCCAATAATAAAGTAGGTTTATGATCTGTTTGATAGTCGAGATTCGGAGCGGCAAGGCTTGAATTGATAATCAAATCAATTTTAAATCTTCGGTCTGCTAAATCATCAATGGCGATGAGGCGCGGGTATTTTTTCTGGTATGTGAGCATCTGCTCATAGGTGACATCATAATGATCAAAGAGCGTGATACATTGTGAGGGAACCTCCATATAATCCGCCAATTCAAAATCTAACCCTCTCTGATTTTCCGGAAAAGTAATCACCTCCATGCCCGAATCCATCAATAACGGCTCGTATTTTTCAAGATACTGATTGGTGAGGCAAAAAGTCTTGACCTGAGTCATTCTTTGAAATCCCTGCGCGAGCGCAATACAACGCATCAAATGCCCTAACCCATATTGGGGGCCAAAATCACAACGAAAACAAATCGAGGTTTCACTCTGTCGCATCAAAATTCACTGCCGTAGCTGGGGCCACATAATTATAGGTGGTGGATTCGACCGTTTTGACGATTAGCTGAGACAATAAGGCAAGTTTTGTCTGCTCTTGCTCACTAAACTGCCTATCATTGGAATTCTCATGGCCAATCGGGGTTCCATTATTTTTAGTATCAATCCCTAAAATTTTAATAAATTCTCTCACAAGAATCCGCTCTCTTCGACTTTAATCAAGTGGCTTATCACCAGATGAATTTTTTGCTCAATATTTTTTTTGCTCAATGGCCGCATTCAAACGAGACCACTCCTTATTTTTTTTTAAAAGTGCCAACATGTCTTGCAAATCAAATTCTTTTTTTACGGGATAAAGGGCATCAATGATTCTGGTGATCAGTGCCAAATCTTCTGGCATGTCAACCGTCCATCGATGCCGGCTTTGATCTTCATGGAATGTGATATTTTCTAATTTATACCGTTGCGCCTGATTTTGAATGAAGGGGGTGACGTGCTCACGTTCAAGTGGATGAATTGCTTCATTGAAGGCTTCTTCGAGGGCTTTGAAAGAAAAAACCTCAGTGTCCATTCCCCGCGGGAAGGTGCGTTTCAAAACATTCGTCACATAATCATACAAAGGGTATTTTTCAAGAAACCGCTCAATCGTTTGTCCAACCACCTGAGGGTCAATCACGGGACAATCCGAGGTGACTCTCACCACGACATCCGCCTTAAATTGCCGGGCCGCTTCATAATACCGGGATAACACATCCTGCTCCGAGCCTCGATAAAAAGATACCTGAAGACGCTGGCACAAATCCACAATCGGTTGATCCGTCTCATTGACAGTCGTCGCAACCACAATGTGATCTGCGGAAGGAACTCTTTTCAGTCGCTCAATCTGATGTTCCAGCAGTGATTTCCCTTGCACCTTTTTAAGCACCTTACCAGGCAAACGAGTGGAGGTCATGCGGGCTTGAGTAATGATGACAACTTTCACGGTATTAGTAATTTTTTTAAGGTCTGGATGATGTAATCTTGATCAGCATCACTTAAATCATAAAAAAGAGGCAACGAAATCGCTTCTTGGTAATAACGCTCTGCTTCTGGAAAATCCCCTTGTTTGAAGCCCAGTTTTTGATAATACGGTTGCGTGTGAATCGGAATATAGTGCAAATTGACTCCAATCTTTGCCCCGCGCAATTCCTCAAAAACCTGGCGATGGCTCTTAGAAAGTGCCTCTAGTTGCAATCGGATCACATAGAGGTGGAAGGCAGAATAAGTGTCAGGGTGTTGCCAGGGTAAGCGGAGAGGAAGGTCTTTCAATCCTTGATTGTATCGGACAACTAATTCATGTCGGCGTTTTACAAAGGTATCCAACCGTTGGAATTGACTGTACCCCAAGGCCGCTTGAATATCCGTAATCCGGTAATTGTACCCTAGTTCCAGTTGTTGATAATACCAAGGCCCGTGAGTGGCCTCTTCCATGAATTGAGGATCGCGGGTGATACCATGAGAACGGAGCCGAATCAACTTGTGATACAATTCCCTTGAATTGGTCGTGATCATCCCGCCTTCTCCGGTGGTAATCAGCTTTACCGGATGAAAACTAAAGATGGTCATATCTGAAAATTGACAAGAACCAATTGGTGTCCCTTTATAATTTCCGCCAAGCGCGTGAGAGGCATCTTCCACTAAACAAACTCCATATTTTTGCCCCATTTGATAAATCGGCTCCATCTCACAAGATTGCCCGGCAAAATGAACGGGGATCACAATTTTTGGTAAGGTGCCTGCTTTTTCCGCTTTTTTAAATTTTTGCTCCAATGCCGCGAGGCTCATGTTATAGGTGCGCGGATCGATATCAACAAAGTCCACTTGAGCATCGCAGTACAATCCACAATTGGCAGAAGCAACGAAGGTATTCGGCGAGGTCCAGAGCCATTCCCCTGGTTTGAGATCCCCTGCTAAACAGGCAAGATGTAAGGCGGCGGTGCCATTGCTGACGGCCACCGCATAGCTGACTCCGCAATAAGCGGCGACTGCTTTTTCAAACTGCTCAATCGCGGGGCCTTGCGTGATCCATTCTGAACGGAGAATCAAGCAAACTTCTGCAATATCTTGCTCTGAGATAGATTGCTTGCCATAAGGAATCCCTGGAGAAGTTTTATTCATACGTGAATTCCTATTATTTCACCAAACGGATCATATTATCGAGATCTTCAGGGATCAATTTTTGAGGGTTTTGATCACTACTATAACTGAAACCGTCCGGGCATGGTTTGCCATGATCATAGTGCTCCGCGTGAATATTCCAAGAAGAGAAATCAGGCTGGATGATGTAAAAATCTTCAAACTCTAGTGTGCGGCGCGCGTCATCTTCGGGAACGAGCACTTCATGGAGTTTCTCGCCTGGGCGGATTCCGACAAATTCATACTGGCATTCCGGTCCAATCGCTTTCGCCAAATCCATGATATTCATACTGGGGATTTTTGGGACAAAAATTTCGCCCCCGTGCATGATATCTAAACATTTTAAGACAAAGTGCACTCCTTGTTCTAACGTAATCCAAAACCGTGTCATGCGTTGATCCGTAATCGGCAATGTCCCGGTTTCCTTCATTTTCAAAAAGAAAGGGATCACACTGCCTCGACTCCCGATAACATTGCCATAGCGAACCACACTGAAATGAGTTTGACGCACACCGGAATAGGAGTTTGCAGACACAAATAATTTATCGGAACAAAGCTTTGTTGCGCCATAAAGATTGATCGGATTGGCGGCCTTATCGGTGCTCAAAGCAATCACTTTTTGAACATTACGATCCAGCGCGACATCAATAATGTTCGCGGCCCCCATAATGTTCGTTTTGATTGCTTCGATGGGATTGTACTCTGCCGCAGGAACTTGTTTGAGCGCCGCGGCATGGATGACAATATCGACTTGATCAAACGCACGAAATAAGCGTTCTTTGTCACGCACATCTCCAATGAAATACCGAATTGCTGGATATTTATCTTGGGGAAATTCTGCTTGCATTTCAAATTGTTTCAATTCATCGCGGCTAAAGATAATCAGCTTTTTCGGTTGGTATTTATTGAGAATCATTTGGGTAAATTGTTTCCCAAAAGAACCGGTTCCACCCGTAATTAAAATTGTTTTTTCGTTAATCATAGAGTGCTTCTTGTGTTTCAAAGAGAGATTGCAAAGAGAGCAACTAAACTAAGGCTACTCATTCAATTCATTTATTTGAGAGGTGCTTCAATTAAAATATCTTCGCGGACATGGCCAAACGGGAGTTGAGGTGACTGCGGAAGGACATACGCCTCGCATCCCAATTCCCGCGCTTTAGAAAGAATCGCGAGCACGAGACGATCATCGAATTGAACATATTCTGAATCGAGGGGTTTTCCCACTAAAGCATCTCCAATCGCTTCCATCTTATTATTTTTTCGCATTTCTTTTCTTCGTTTTTCCCATTGTACTTGATATTCTTTCCCTTGAGCGGACTGGAGAAAGCGCGCATCTTTAGAACAATTTGGAAGATCGCCCAATAACAATTTTCCCCCTGATTTTAACAAAGCGATTGCTTTCAAAATAAATTCGAATACTTCGTTTTCATCCGCTAAATAATGGAGAACACTGTAGATAATAATCTTATCAAACCGTTCATCAAGGGCCAGATCTAAAAAATTTCCAGGGATCAAAAATGCTCGTTTGCTCGTTTGCTCGTTTGCTCATTAGCGTCTGGAAATCGTTTTTCAAGTTTCTCTAGACATTTAAGATGGTCGATTCCATGAATTGAGCGCACATAAAAAGACAACGGGATCAGGATATTGCCCACATTGCAACCAATATCCAAACATTGATCCGTGACTGAAAGATCGAGCTTTTTGATGATATCGGGGACAATGTGTCTTTCACTCTCTTCTTGCATCAGATAACGGGATGCCATCGTGGTATAGTTGTCCAACTGTTCCGCGGCGACTCCAAAATTTTCAAATGATATTCTGCCCATAACCTGCTTGCCTTTCTTGAGTTCCCTGTTGTCAGTATTAGAAAAAGTTTCGTTATCTTTGCTCGCGTTTCGTGGTTTCCCTTTGTCTCAAAATTGCTTCAGCAAACGCCAGATTATCGAGGGAATCAATATCAATACTGCGTTTGAACGGCATCGTATAAATGCTTGATTTTCCATGATCTATCAATTGCTTGTCCTGGCACAGTGACGTGGTTTTTCTAATATAGATCGCGCCATTGATATAGAAAAAAGATTCTCGATAATCTTGCCGGCGTGATACGGAAATATCCGGTTTACGAAGATAACTCCATCCTTTTTCTAGCGGATAAAGACATTCATACGGATGCTCAATCATTTCATTCACACTCACCAACGAATCAAGGTTTTCCTGTTGACATTGTTCTATCGCAACGTCGATATCTCCAGCAGTTCTTAAAGGAGAAGTCGGCTGCAAGATCATAATATAGTCGGCCATGATATTTTTTTTATTTTGTAACCATTCGACCCCGTGAATGACCGTATCCACCATTGGCGTGGTATCCGAACCCAACGGTGCGGGGCGTTTATAATCACAATCGACTCCCTCAAAGGATTGGCAAAACTCAATGATTTCCTGATCATCTGAAGACAGCAGAATATAATCGAGGCGGTGGCTCTCACTCGCGGCTTCCAGGGTGTACTGAATCAGTGGTTTTCCAGCCAACGGATAGAGATTTTTCCGAGGAATCCCTTTAGAACCGCCTCGTGCGGGAATGACCGCTAAGAATTTCACACGTTTCTCCAAGTCGTTTTGCTTTCCTCTCAAATTTAGTATCGCGGGCAACTATAACGTCAGAGTTCCTGAGAAATCTTCAGTATTTTTTCCGCAATCTCATTGATGCGCTCATCCGTCATCTTGACCATCACCGGCAGCGCAATCGAACGTTCCAATAAATTGGCGGAATCTTGCCATTGAGTTTGCCAAGAATTTTCATAGAAACGGTATTTTTTGAACATATGCTGCCAATGTTTGGCAAAGTGCCATTTAATCGCATCGGGGAGATTCTTTGTTCCTAAGCCTGTTGCTCCCATTTTTTGGTAAAAAGTTTGCGCCTGTTCTTTTGAATCTAAATAAAACACCAGCGTATCCCCCAATTCCCCTTCCTTGTCTAAGATTCTTCTAAACTCGAAAGGCAGATTGCCCAAGGCTTCGCGGAGCTTTTTTTTGTTCGCTCTTTGTTGAGCAAGGATCATGTCTAATTTAGCAAGCTGAGCAAGCCCAATCGCCCCTTGCAATTCCGTGAGACGGTAGTTAAACCCTGACATCAATGCCCCCTCATCCGCTCTTCCTAACGTCTGACTATATTCATGGCCATGATCGTGAAGCCCGCGGGCTTGAATAAAATATTCCTCCTGCGACGTCACAACCATCCCTCCTTCTCCGGTCATGATTGTTTTGCCAGCATCCAAACTGAATGCTCCCATCTCTCCAATCGTGCCCAGATGCTGTCCCTTGTAGGTTCCGCCACAACCTTGAGCGGCATCTTCCAAGACGGATAACTTTTTGATTTTAGCAATTTCTAAAATTTGATCCATATCCGCCGGCGCTCCCATCATATGAACAGGGATAATCACTTTCGTTTTTTCTGTGATGGCCGCTTCTAAACTCTTCGGGCACATATTCAACGTATCATCAATATCCACAATCACGGGGGTCGCTCCCACCTCTAAAATCGCCTCAACCGTCGCCACAAAAGTGAACGCCTGCGTGATGACTTCATCCCCTCTTTGAACACCCAATGCCTGCAAGGCCACCTTGAGAGCGGCCGTGCCTGATGAAACCGCTTGCGCGTGAGGAACACCCATCCGTTCAGCAAACGCATTTTCAAACTCACGAACCCTGTAAATTCCGTTTCGCATGCCGTCAAACCCATGCGCTAATAGAATCCCGCCATTTTTTTCAAAAAGTTCATTGATGGCCGCTTGTTCTTCTTTTCCAAATACTTCAAAACCAGGCATAATTTATCCTTATAGATGTCAATATAATGTGTTTATATTAGGTAAACAATTCTTCAAAATCGCCATTCGCTCTCTTAAAATCGTCAATTTGCCCGATATCTAACCAATACTCATGAATCGGAAAAACAATCGCTTCCAATTTTTTTTGAACAAATTGATTGAAGAGATCCGGCATGTCAAGATAAGTGGTTTTAGGAATCATGTTGATCATTTCTGGTTCCAAAACATAAATACCTGCATTGACAAAAAAGCGTTTCAATGGTTTTTCATCAAGCCCGATAATCCGGTGCTTCTCCGTCTGCACCACGCCAAATGGCACTTGAAAATCAAACTCACGAATACACATCGTTCCTTGCGCGTTGTGGTCTCGATGAAAGTCCAATAAATGTTGAAAATTGACTTTCGTGAGCACATCGCCATTCATCACGATCACAGGAGATTCAGGAGTTTGCGGCAACAGACTCAAGGCTCCCGCAGTCCCCAAACGGTCATTTTCATGAAGATAATCAATCTCAATATCCCACTGAGACCCATTCCCAAAATAAGCCTCAATCATATCAGCTTTATAATTGACCGCGAGAAAAAATTTTCTGAAACCATAACTGATAAAATTTTCTAAAATCGTTTCTAAAATCGGTTTTTTTCCTACTTTGAGTAACGGCTTCGGACGCTCATCGGTCAAGGGGCGTAAACGAGTCCCCAACCCTCCGGCCATGATCACGACCCAGTTTTCTTGCTGAGCATATTGGAGAAGGTCATCCAATACTTTCAGGTCAACCAGACACCCCTCCTTATCGATGATGGGGATATGGTGAAAGGAGTGCTTTTTCATCAACGCGAGCACTTGCTCTCTTTTATCCTCAAGCTTCGCGACCGTGGGATGGTCATTCATGATCTCAGAAACGGGCTTTTCCAGGGGGAGGCTTCGCAAAATACCGCGACGAACATCCCCATCGGTCACGATCCCTAAGAAGTGTTTTTGTTCATCAACGACCAAAGCGATCTGCAATCCACTCCGATTAATCACCGCAATCGCTTCGTGGATGCTGGCGGAGGGAGAAATAATGACGGTTGTCCAATGTTGCATCAATTTCCAATATTTTTTGAGGTTACCTTCTTTGCGGAGCCTCCCGCACCCACCATAATGACAGGCTTCATAATTATATCACCTCATCCGCTTGATAATCTCGCTCCGCACGTTTTCCTAACCATTCCCAGTAATAAAGAGGTGAGATACCAGTTCCCGGACGTTTTATTGTTAGATTATCTTCAGTAAACACTTCTCCTTTCTCAATTCGGTCAGCAGCGACCAAACTTTTTAAGACAACGGATTTATTATTTTTTTCAGAAGATGAGGCTGTTTTTAAACCAGACCCCAACGCTTGTTCTATTTCCCGAACTCCTCGGATCATGGTTTTCAATTCTGTAGGATCCAAAGAAGCCGGATGATCCGGCCCTGGAAGCGTTTTATCCAAGGTGAAATGTTTTTCTAGAATAACCGCTCCACGAGCCACCGCGGCCAGAGAGACATTGATTCCGGCAGTGTGATCGGAATAACCAACCGGTAAACCAAACGCCGCTTTGAGGGTTTCCATCACACGAAGATTCACTTCATCCAAGGGAGCGGGATATTCCGTTGTGCAATGCAATATAACAATATTTTTCTTCAATGCCTTTTGCCCGGCCTCGGAACTATATGCTTCTGAAAAAGCGGCTATCGCCGGAGATACTTGAGGAGAGCAATACCCCAATGCCAACACCCCCAATGCCATTTCTATATCCGCCAGGGAACACATCCCGGTTGAAAGAATCGCAGGCTTTCCGGTTTGCGCAATCTTAAATAACAAAGGGGCGTTGGTGACATCTCCTGAAGAAATTTTTATTCTTGGTAAATCAAATTTTTTCGCGAGCAAATCAACACTCTCAAAATCAGAGGGGGTGGATAAAAATGAGATATTCTTTTCCTGGCAGTATTCAATCAGAATTTGGTGATCTTTCTCATTGAGTTCCAATTTTTGAGCCATTTCTAATTGAGATTCGGAAACATCCGTCGTTTGGTTTTGATATGCCGCTTTAGGAGCATGATAGCTCACTATCTTTTTAGCATTGAAGGTTTGAAATTTGACCGCATCCGCTCCAGAGATGGCCGCCACATCCACCAATTTTTTGGCCATCGCCAGGGAACCATTATGATTGACCCCGGCTTCCGCAATAATATAAGTTTTCTGCAACATAGTTGGTTTATTCACAATCAATATTATAGAATTTTTTAAACAAGATTCTTTTTAGATCCTGCTTCTTCAAAATGTCTTTAATCCGGACAGCAACATTCCCGATGCCATAAGGCGATTTGACCCTTGCTAAAGTTTGCTGAAATTCAGGAGATAAGGCTTTTCGAATCGCCACCACAATGCTGTTGCTGTTCTCAAGACAATCAATGACCGAAGAGGCTTTCAAGCGTCCGGCTTGACGCTCTCCGATATTAACAGTTGCTTTTTTCATTGCGGGAGCTTCGGTCAACCCACTGGATGAATTACCAATCACAACATTTGTATGCTGAATGGCACTCAGGTACCTCAATTGCCCTAGAGAAGTATATATTTTCACGCGCTGAGGATATCGCGCCCCATAAGCATCCAATAATTCTCCAATAATTCGACCCTCTGTATCCGCATTTTGCTTCGTGATAATAATATGGGCTTCAGGAAATTGATCCAAGGCCGTCAATAATTCCTCAACGGCCTGCTGAGGCCCTTCGGTACTCAAAGTGACGGGATGGTAAGTCAGCAGAAAATTGACCGTTCCCAATTTGAAATCAAGCGCTTCTTCAAATTCATGTTTAGTCAATAACGGCAGGCGCTGGATGTGATCGAGTCCGGGAGCTCCAAAATTAAAAACAGATTTTGGCGTTTCGCCCAGTTGAATCACTCGTGCCCGATACGACTCAGCCGCGACAAAATGCAGATGAGCCATTTTCGTAATTGCGTGTCGGATCGCTTCATCAATCGCGCCTTCTGTGGTTTCTCCACCGTGCAAATGAGCAATGGGAATTCGCGCGATCATGGCGGCCTGGGCGGCTACAAAGCTTTCATAACGATCTCCCAGAACAACAAGAAGATCAGGAGCCAATTGCGCCAAAACATCCGCAAAACCAATCAGCCCAAGCCCCATTGATTTTGTAATTCCAATCGAGGAATCACTGGATAAGAGCATTTCTACTTTTGCGGAAATAGCAAATCCATCCGCTTCAATAGTTTTATAGGTCAATCCAAACTCAGGAGACAGATGCGCTCCGGTGGCAATCACTTGAAGCTCCAGCCCGGTATCCTCTTTTATCTCGTGCATCAACCAGTACAAATGACCATACTCTGCGCGAGTCCCCGTTACGATACAAATTTTCCGTTGCATTTCAGATAGACTCCCCTTGCGTTAAAAAACGAGTATTCAGGATGGATGATATCTTCCTCAAATCAATTGTTGCTCGATATGGAAACGCTACTAGGGATATTGACCAAGCGCTTTGCGATATTTTCGGCAACACGGAGATCCATGCGGGGAAATTGCTCAAACATGGGAAGTTGGTGCATCAACGTCCAGGCCGGACGCATCATAATCCCGTTACGATTGGCCAAGTCCAGCAAAGCATCGCACTGATCCGCAGAGGCGTCATCCAACAATAAGACATTCAACCAATAGTTACTCCGCACCGATTCCATTTCTGTAAAAAAATGAATCCCTTTGATCGACTCAAACGCCTGGCGATAGGTCTCGGCTAAGGCGCGTTTTTCCTTGATGAAACCGGGCAGTTGTTCTAGTTGAGCGCATCCCAGGGCGGCATTGAGATTGGGCAAGCGATAATTATAACCAACCTGATCATGAATATATTCCCAGGGGTGTGGGGTTTTCGCGGTTGTGGTGAGATGCTTTGCTCGTTTTGCCATGTCTGCGTTATTGGTTAAAATCGCCCCGCCCCCTCCGGTAGTGACCACTTTATTGCCATTGAAGCTCAATGCTGAAACCGCTCCCCAGTGCCCGGTATGTCGTTTTTTATAGTAACTTCCTAACGATTCAGCCGCATCTTCGACTACAGCAATTTTAAATTGTTGAGATAACGCGATGAGAGGATCCATGTCAACGGGGTGGCCAAAGGTGTGCATCGGGACAATCGCTTGGATTCTCCGCCCTGTTTTTTTATTCCAGCAATGCCCCTCCCTCACTTCCGCAATCTCATGCAGATATTCATTCAATTTTTGAGGATCAATTCCCAGCGTTTTTTTCTCACTATCCACAAAATGGGGCACCGCACCACAATAGATAACCGCGTTTGCCGTCGCAATGAAGGTCAGCGCTGGAATTAAAACTTCATCGTTAGGTTCAACCTCAATGAGTTTTAAGCAAATATGTAAAGCCGCCGTCCCATTGATCACCGCAACCGCAAATTTGACTTGAGTGTAATTTGTCAATTCCTGTTCAAAACGTTCTACATATTTCCCTGCTGTTGAAACCCAACCGGTGTCCAGACATTCTTTGACATACTGCCATTCATTCCCGCCAAATTGGGGTTCGTGTAAGGGGATGAACCCTTGATTGGTGGGAAGTACTTGCCGCAGTGCGTCAACGACAGAAGCTATCTCTAAATCATTTGTCATTGATAGTTGATACTGTAATTGCCGTAAAAATTGGCTTGCTGCTCGACTCTTGAAAACAGATTTTGTTGCAATGCGCGGATCAATTCCTCAATCCCGTCAGAAACGGTGTACTGTGGTTCAAAATATAAGGTCTCTCGAATTTTCTGAAAATTGACTTTATAGTTTCTCGGATCGCTCCCATGTTTTTGATATTTAATCGGGGCATCGGGAAGAAAGCCTTGAATGGTCTCTACAATTTTTTGTTTCGTAAAATTATTCACATCGCCCCCCGCATTGAAGACCTCGAAAGCCACACGCTCAACCGGGGCTTCCAACACGCGACGAATGAGCAGAGAAAAATCTTGAACATGGCAGTAAGGCCGCCAGGTTTGAGCATCATAAACCACGAGTTCTTTCTGCAGGAACATCTCGCGAGTGAATTCACTGATCGTTAAATCAAAACGCATCCTTGGCGAGAGTCCAAAGGCTGTTGCAAACCTCAAGATGGTGGGCACATAATCGACTTTCCCTTGTAAAGATAACAATTCTTGCTCTATTTGCACTTTGGCTTTCGCATACAAAGACAGCGGTTTTAATTCAAACGTTTCATCCGCTAAGACAGTTTCCTCAATGAATCCATAGTTAGAGCACGTCGAAACAAAAACCACTTTATTCAAGTTTCTACGGTTCAATTGCTGAATCACTTTTTGAATGCCTGCCAGATTGATTTTTTGAGAAGCCTCTGGGTATTTTTTGGTGATCGGATCTCCGACCAATCCTGCTAAAATAACCACATCTCTCACGCCTTCCAAAGCCAAATCGAGGGTCGTCTGGTCGTCCATATCCCCATAAATAAATTCATACTTCGAGTTTGAGAAATAAGGCAGGATACAGAGGTCATTCTCATAAAGTAAGCGATCCAAGCAACGGACATGATACCCCTCTTTCAGCAAATATTCGGTGACAACCGAACCGACATAGCCGGCTCCGCCAATCAATAGCACTTTGTTTTGTGCGGAATGACGCTCCAAAGCACGAAGCCCTTCCGTAAAAAGTTGAGATTGATAGGAATGAGGCAATTCCTTGTTGCGGTCAAACGCAACTTCCTTAACTCGATCAAAATTCTCTTGTAAATCAGGCATGAAACATGGAATGATAAAAAAGGGTGCGACAAACAGGGAATGACAAAAACTTGAGCATCAGGCCATTCCTTGACAGGAATACCAAGTGTCATTTTTTAGAATAGTAATGAATAATTTCAATCTTTAAAAACTAAAAAAATATGAAAAATAACTTTTATTTTCAGTTAGAAACACAACTTTTTCATGAAGTTGGATTTTGTCGGAAACTGGACTCTTTTTTGGAAGAAAAAGGAGTGAAGCACATCGCGATCTTGGTGGATGAAGGCGTGGAAAAACAATCTGCCTATTATCAAGAAGTCTTGGAAACGCTTCAAAAAAAATACCCGGCTCTCGTCATCATCCCTTTGCGTGGCAACGAAGAACCAGACTATGATTACCTGGATCAGATCGCGGCACAAGTTCGAGCAATAAAGCATTTGGATATGCTCATCGGAATTGGCGGAGGGAGCACCCTGGACATCACAAAAGCGGTTGCTATTTTAAAAACAAATCCTGGAAAAGGGAAGGCTTATCGAGGATTTGATCATGTTAAAATCCCTGGAGTTCCGACCCTCATCATCCCGTCAACCGCAGGAACAGGGAGTGAGGTGACCGTCAATGCCGTTTTTACTGATAAGGTTGAACAAAAAAAACTGGGCATCAATGGGCGATTCATGAGCGCCTCCTATGCTATTTTGGATGCGGAATGGACGCTCAGTTGTCCTCAATCCGTTGCGGTTTCAGCTGGCATCGACGCGATGGTTCATACTTTAGAGAGTTTCATGTGCCGCCAATCCAATCCAATGACGAGAACATTCAGCCGTGAGGCTTTCCGCTTATTATATACGAATTTACCGGCTCTTATCGACGAACCTGAAAATCTGGAAAAACGGCAGAATCTTCTGCTTGGAAGCTCTTTGGCCGCGATTTCCTTATTCAACTCTGGTTCTGGGATTGCCGGAGCATTCTCATACCCCATCGGCGTTCATTACAAAGTGCCTCACGGGGTTGGAGGAGGTATTTTTATTACGTCGGTTGTCGCGTTCAATGTGGCACACGGATATCAGGATTATAACGAACTGCTGGACCTCATCGAGACTCACCCTGAATTGTCAGCCAGCGAAAAGGCGCATCAATTTGTGGAGCTTTTGAAAGGTCTAACGAACAAACTAAAGATCCCTCAATATCTCGATCCGTGGGGAATTACTCTCGAAAATCTTGAAGAAGTCGCTCAAATGTTGATTCCTTTACAAGCAGCTTTTGATCAAAATCCGCTTCCTTTTTCTGCGACAACAGATGCTTTGGCTCTGCTGAAACAGCATGTCGCTCCCTAGAGAAAACACCGCTCAGCCTGAAAATCGTCTTAAATTTTGGCCGAGCTTCGCCATTTGCGTTACATCAATGTGAACACAATCAAAATTAAGGAACGCTTGTTTGTTGAGTTACACAAGCTCAACATGTATCAATATGTGTCATAGAAAGTCAAGTTTTTCCTTCTATGAGCTTTTTATGGTGTGTCTGATTTTGAGGCCTGATTTTGATCAAAGTTGATTCTTTCTTTCTCGATCACCAAAGGCCGTTTGAGGACTTTGGTATGAATGGAGCCAATATATTCTCCAAGAATGCCAATAAAAAATAGTTGGACTGAGGCAAAAAAGAACAACCCCACCACCACGGGAGCCATCCCCAGAGAAAAATAATTCCAAAAAAACAGTTTGGCAATTAAATACCCGATTCCAGCCAATAAACTAACGCCTGAGAAGATGAACCCACAAATGGTCGCCAATCGCAATGGAACCTTAGAGTGGCTGGTAATTCCGAGCATGGCGGCATCATACAGTTTATAAAAATTACTGGAAGAGATCCCTCTTTGGCGTTGGGGTTGCGTAAAAAAAATCGTGGCGGTCTCAAATCCAATTTCTGCAATCAATCCCCGGAAATAAGGATAGGGATCTTCATGAGTTTCCAAGAGTTTTATGATGTTTTTGTCGTAGAGACCAAACCCTGTGAAATTTTCAAAGAGGGGAATATCAGCAAGGCGATTCACTAATTTATAATACAGCTTGCGACCCAGAAAGAGGATTGAAGATTCAGCACTTTGTTCCTTCACGCCAATGACTATTTGATAGCCTTCCAACCATTTATTGACAAATTTAGGAATCAGTTCAGGAGGGTCTTGCAAGTCACAAGTGACCATAATCGCGGCATCTCCAGACGCTTGTAAGAGGCCATAATAAGGAGAGCGGATCCAGCCAAAATTTCTACTATTGAAAATCACTTTTACTTGAGGATCAATGGCCGCTAATTTTCTCAGGCAATCCGGTGAATTATCGGTTGAGCAATTATCAATGAAAATGTGTTCATAGCGGCAAGTCTCCAATGTTTCAAAAACGGACTTCACACGTTGATAAAGAATTTCAATATTTTCTTCTTCATTAAAACAAGGAGTAACAATACTAATATAGTTCATGAGGCGCACCTGTGAGGATCGCAAAACGACTCTTTTCATCCTCATCAACGGAGGCAGTATTTTTGTATTTTTTTGGCATGTTTTTCTTCATGAAGAAAAATAAAATTCGTATCCAGCGTGTTTTCATCCATTGATAAAAACGCTTCTAACCCGTCATTTTTGACAGTGAAACAGCGATAGCCGATTTTATCAAATAACGCGAGTATTTCATTGGGATGATAATGAAACTTCCCAGACCATTTTCTGAGCATTTCACTGAAGACGATGGGTTGATCTCTTTGCAGGGTTTCGAGGGCACCTTGAAAGACAAAAAGCTCTGCGCCTTCGACATCGACTTTGATAAAATCGACGCTAATTTTTTCTGCTGCGACGACATCATCCAGCCGTTTCACTTGACAGGTAATTTTTGTAGTGCCTTCGTGATGCGTCAAATCTGCCATCGAAGCATTGGCTGAACAATCTGGATAATAATAGAAAATGAGATCCTCTTCTTCATTCGAGAGACCATGATTGAATAAATGGACGTCCTCTATTTTATTCAGTTGAAGGTTGCGCTGGAGGAGATCAAACGTTTTTGGAAGCGGCTCAAACACATACAGTTTCGCGTTTTTTATTGATTTGGCAAAGTTGATCGTATACCAACCAGCGTTGCCTCCAACATCAAAAATCGTAGACGATTCGTCAATCAAATGATGGCACATCGTGAGAAGATCCGATTCGTAGCCACCAAAATTGAGGATCTCGATTGGAGCGGTGCGTTGATCCAAAAATTCCGTGATCATTTTGATGCCGCTGGCGCGAGTCGTCATGATCACTTCATCATCCATTATCTCAATCTGTCGGATATCTGTATTTTTGATAAACTCCGAATATTGAAACAAGACGGCATGAATCTGGTACATTTTTTCAATATACTCAGGCTTCGAGCAGTGCCCCTTTTCATATTCTTTTTTGACATCCATTGGATTCATAAAAAACTCCTGATTGTTCTATGAAATCCTTCTTCAATTGAAAACACCGGCTCCCATCCGAGTTGAGACGCTTTCAAGATCGAAGGATAATGACGTGATATCTTACTGACAAGATAGCCTTTTTCAGCAACTCTGTCCTGCGGCACAACCCTGATTTTGAACTCAGGAAAGAGGGAAGCAAGAATATTCGCCAATGCGCTGACACTCGTCACGCCTTTATCATTGCTGATATTGTAGGCTTGCCCATTTTCTCCTTTCAACAAGACAGTCAAAAAGCCGGCAGTCGCGTCCGCAAGATAGCAAAACGCTCGCACAGCCGTTCCTTGGCTTTTGAGGACAATATCACGTTTATGAATCACATCAGAAACAAAATCCGCAAAGACACGACCATCCTTTAAATTCATCCCTGGCCCATAAGTATGAAACGGGCGGACTATTTTCGTCGGCACCTCATATTGCTCATGCCAAGCAACACACATCGTTTCGCCAACACGCTTTCCTTCCGCATAGCAACTCCTCACATTGACGGGATCCACATAGCCATAATCGCTTTCTGTCGTGGGAATTTGCGTTTCAGAAACTTCACCATAAACTTCTCCGCTACTAAAAAACAGCACGCCTTCCACCTCTTTGGCGCGAGCCAATTCCAAAAGATGATAAGTGCCCAGGACATTCGCTTTCAGAGTCCCTGCCGGGTCAATCCCAAAATATTTGGGGCTGGCTTGACTGGCGGCGTGGATGATAAAATCCATTGGCCCCTCCCAAATAATAGGCTCTGAGACATCTTGCACAATAAATTCCAACTCTGGCCGTCTCAAATACTCTGAAAAATGTTGCCGCGCTTTTGCGCCATTTCTGACAAGACAAAGGAGTTTTACCGGCTCCCCTTGACGACGTTCGTTCAAATAGAGAAACGTCTCCACCAGGTAGGTCGGCAGGAAACCGTTGGCTCCGGTAATCAAGACCGTTTTGCCGTAAAATCGCTCCCAAGGCAAATCACGCGCTATGATCCCCTCTAAATCTTCCTGAACAATCGGATGTCGCACACTTTTTCTCAATGTTCTCAAGGCTAATTTTTCTCACGTTGATGAGCAACAAACCGATTCCCCTGAGCAAATTCCTGATCGCTGGCATAAGGAAATTGATCATTGATCGGACGCCCCATTTCTCGTTTAGGCTCAATCAACGTGTTTGGATGTAAAATAACATCAACCACCAGCGGACCTTGGCTCGCAAACAAATCCTCTGTCAAATCTTCCTGATGCTCAACGCGTTTGTAGGGAATTTTATAGGCCGTCACAATCGCTTCAAAATCGGGCACGCTGTACCCTTTCCCGGAGGCTTCATAACGCCCCTCAAAATTACTATCCTGAAATTGCTTGATGATCCCATAACCCCCGTTGTTGAGAATCACAATTTTGATATTCAGATTGTTGTAGCGGATCGTTTGCAATTCCTGAATATTCATTTGAAAGCCACCGTCTCCTTCAAAACAAATCACCTGTCTCTCCGGTGCGGTAAAGTTTGCTCCAATCGCCGCGGGAGCGGTGTATCCCATCGGAGCCATTCCGCCCGAAGTAAAGAGGGTATGTTTGGTGCTATGAAAGGCTTGGTAAGCCCAGCAGGAAATACCACCACAGCCGACAATCACCACCGCATTCTCCTCAATCATCCGATTGATCCGTTCAACCACGAGGTAGGGAGAAAGCGACCCTTGTTCTTTCGCAAAAGTGCTCGGATTATTGCCAAAATATTTTTCTTTCATTTCCTTGAGATAGTGGCGCCATTCTGGTTGTAATGGAGGCGGGGAAAGATGCTCTAGGATCGGCGGCAAATCCTTTAAATTGAGTTGGGTGGTGGCATAAGCATTGATCTTGTATTTTTTCAATTCCTCCTGATCAATGTCAATCACATGAACGGTGGCTTGTGGGGCAAATGCCTTTGTGTTTCCCGGTCGTTGGCGAGTGTCCATCCGATTTCCCAAGACCAATAAGGCATCACAATTTTGTACAATATAATTGCTTCCGCGGTTGCCATAAACGCCAATTTGTCCATGATAGGCAGGAGAATCATGATTGAAATAGGACATGCCATTCCAACTGGAAAGAAAGGGGATCTTCGCGGTTTCCAGCCATTGGAGCACTTCCTTTTCCACTCCGGCAAGCCCGACTCCCGCACCAAAAAGCACCAACGGCCTTTCTGAGGCAGCAAAAAATTGTTCCAACTCTGCTTTTAATTTTTCCGCAATTTCCAACTGAGCAAAAGATTTTTGTGCTTCCTGAGGAGGCTCGTACTCAATCGTATCACCGGCTTCTTCCTGTTGAATATTCATGGGCACATCAAGAAGCACGGGGCCCATCCGCCCGGTGATGGCAAGATTGTAGGCTTTGGTCAATTCGTGTTTCAATTCTGCAATGGTGTTCACTTGAACCGCGTATTTGGTGATGGGTTTCACCATCTCGACAATATCGGTTTCTTGAAAACCCGCTTGCCGCAATTGCGCTCCAAAAAAAGAAACACTTTCCGCTTTATTGACTTGTCCGGTGATATGAATTGAAGGGATTGAATCAAAAAAAGAACAGCCAATCCCCGTCACCAAATTGGTCGCCCCCGGCCCACTGGTCGCCATCGTCACACCGACACGGCTGTGATCCACACGCCAAACCGCATCTGCGGCAATCGCGGCCGCCTGTTCATGTTGCACACAAACATAGGACATGCCAGGATGACGAGCAATGGCATCGATCATAAAAGCACACGCCCCTCCTGTCACTAAAAATACTCTGTCAGCATTTCGCTGTTTCAAAAATTCAGCAATATAATCTGCTCCTGTCATAATTTTTCCTTGAATTGAGAAGACACCGTCATTTTAGCAAAGCTCAACGACAAAAGCGTTGAATTTTTTCTAACATATACTGCAACTTAGCATCATTCATTCCTGGGTAAACGCCAATCCAGAAAGAATCATTCATCACGCGATCCGTATTTTTTAAGGGACCCACCACTCGATAATCGGTTTTACTTCTTTCTGTTAAAACAGGGTGGCGCACATAATTTCCAGCAAAGAGCATCCGTGTTTGAATCTGGCAAGATTCCAGATGTTGGACAAGCTCATTCCGCGAAAATCGTTTAAGATCCCTCACGGTCAAGATAAAACCAAACCAACTTGGCTTGGAATGGGGGGTCGGCTCTGGAAGGATCAACACGTCTTCAAATTCCTTCAAGCCATCATAAAGCGTTTGCCAATTTTGGCGACGAGATTTTACAAAGGAATCCAGTTTATCCAGTTGAGCACAGCCAATCGCAGCTTGCAGATCGGTGGCTTTGAGGTTGTAGCCTAAATGAGAATAGATATATTTATGATCATAACCTTTCGGGAGGGTGCCCAACTCCCAACCAAAACGTTTTTTACAAGTATTGTCTTTGCCGGAAGCACAATAACAATCGCGCCCCCAATCCCTGAACGACTCAAGGGCAACCTTCAAACGGCTATTATTGGTATAAACCGCGCCTCCCTCTCCCATCGTGATATGATGAGGAGGATAAAAACTACTCGTCGCAATATCGCCAAATGTCCCCGTCCATTGTTCTTGATAGAGCGATCCCAAGGCATCACAATTATCTTCAATCAGCCAAAGGTTGTATTTGTCACAAAATGCCTTGACAGCTTCCACATTAAAAGGATTTCCCAAGGTGTGGGCTATCATAATAGCCTTTGTTTTTTCTGAGCGGGCATTTTCTAAAGTCGTCACATCGATGTTATAGGTTGGCAAGGTCACATCAACAAAAACGGGAATTGCACCAAATTGTAAAATAGGGTTGATTGTCGTGGGGAACCCGGCGGCAAGAGTGATGATTTCATCCCCTTTACGAATACGGCGGTCTCCGAGTTTTGGCGAAGTGAGCGCCATGAACGCAATCAGATTCGCGGAAGAACCCGAATTGACCAAGGCACAATAGCGAACGCCTAATTTTTTGGAAAATGCCCGCTCAAATTTTTCGGTATAAGGCCCCGCTGTCAACCAAAAATCCAAGCTACTATCGACCAAATTGACCATTTCCTTCTCATCAAAGACGCGCCCCGCATATGAAATCGGAGATTCTCCCGCTGCAAAGGTTTTCTGTTGAGCTGGTTCATGAATCGCATGGTAATAAATTTCGGTTTGTCTTAAAGCGATCTTTTTTAAAATTTCGGAAAGCTTTTGCTGGGTTAAATGCCCCAGCCTTGTTTGAAGAAATTGGGGCGCGACTAAGATTTGTTGAGCAAGCGGAAAAACGATTTCATCTTGCAAAATTGCGTCTTCCAAATCTTGCTCAGTGACAGCGACTTGCCAAGGCTCATCAGCATCTGAATGAGCGGAGGAAACGCCGACAATTGCCGAAATATTCCCGGTGGAATTTGGTGCGGAAATGATCAGAACGGGGCAATTTTTGTTGATGTTTATTTCCGTCAGAGCAACAGAATAAACATAAATTTCACCTATCTTAACGTGTGTCATAACTACTTTTTCCAAACCTTCACAGGGATTGTGATCCAATGTTTCTCATCAAGTGATGTCTATGGGAGCGGTGTCAAGATAAACTCGAATTTGCTCCAGTGTTTTTTTTCGGAGTTGTTGCGGGTTTTTCTGATAAACATGATACCACTCCACGGTTTTCTGTAACGCGGTTGCTAAGTTCCAACGAAATGTCCACCCTAACCTGTTTTGAGCTTTAGAGCAGTCTAATTTGAGAAATTGCGCTTCATGGGTACGCCCCTCATGCTGTGTTTTCCATTGTGCCTCATCGCCCCAAAAAGCCGCTAATTGTTCGACCACTTCCAGCACGGATTGCTCACTTTCTTCATCGGGGCCAAAATTCCAGGATTCCGCAAATTGAGATCCCTCTTCATATAACCTTTGGGCTAACAGCAAATAACCCGTTAAAGGTTCAAGAACATGCTGCCAAGGGCGTATTGCTTGGGGATAGCGAATATCAATCACCCTCCCTGAAAGCCAAGCCTTGATACAGTCTGGAATCAACCGATCTTTTGCCCAATCGCCGCCACCAATCACATTTCCAGCACGGGCAGAAGCCAGCGCGATCCTGGGTTGAGACGAGTCAGTTGGCTTAAAAAAAGAATTCCGAAAAGAGGATGTTACCAATTCAGAACATGCTTTACTATTACTATAAGGATCATACCCTCCCAGAGGTTCGTTTTCACGATAGCCCCAAACCCATTCCTGGTTCTCGTAGCATTTGTCGGAAGTCACATTGAGCACAGCACGCACACTTTTTATCTGCCGAATCGCCTCAAACAAATGGACTGTTCCCATCACATTGGTCGAATAAGTTTCGATGGGATCTTCATAGGAACGGAGGACTAAAGACTGAGCGGCCATATGGAAAATTATTTCAGGCTGAAATTGCTCCAACGCAGAAACAAGCTGTTCAAAATCCCGAATGTCTGCCTCAACCGAGGTCATCCCTTCGCCAATATTTGTCAATTCATAAATATTGGGGGTGGTTGGTGGCTTTAAAGCGTAGCCCCCGACCACGGCTTCCATGTATTGCAACCAAGTGGCCAACCATGATCCTTTAAAACCGGTATGCCCAGTAATGAGAACCCGTTTGTTTTTCCAAAATTCAAAATTTACATTTTTTGGCTGATTCATTTTATTTTTTTGAAATGCAGTTCATCTGTTCGCGAATAAAAGGGGTTGAGCGTTAAATAGACAATATTTCAAAATCCGCATTCGACCAGATGACACGGTAACCAAGAGGCTTGAGTCGATTATTCAACCTCACGAGAGCGGGAGGAAATTTAAAACGTTCGGAGGGAGGCTGATTTCCCCAGGTTCGCTCTCTTGTCGAAATTTTCGTACGGACAATAATATTAGAAGCTGGCTTACTTTTGACCCAGTTCGTGAATTTTTCATTGAGTTTGCTCTCTTTTAAACTTTCTGGCCAAGGGGTTTCTAAAGCGGGGAAAGTTTGCGTGACAAAATGGATCATTGGAATCGCTTGATAGGCTAAGATCGTATCGCCAGGCTTAGTCAGATGACCGACTTTCTCAAAAAGTTGATTGAGACTTTCAGCGCGTCCCTGGCTTGTCAAGACCCCTTTCAAGCGATCATGCGAAAGCGGTTCAATCAATGCGAAACGATTGGCTGATTCCCGATAAGGATTTGTAAAACGAATCATAAATCCGCCAAACGCCAAAACACATAAGAAGGCGATGCTATATTGCTTTGCCTGAGGGAGAGAAATAGAGAGCCGCGGAAACATACTGCTGAGATCTTCTAGCAGGATTGGCAGTTTCCAAATCAAAAATGGGAGTATCAAAGCAAGCGTATAATTAGCAACATGGATCGGCCCCGTTGAACCCAAACCTCCAAATATAATGCACAACAATCCCATGATTAGTAACATAAAATCATCAATTTGATTTTGAGTATAGTGCCCTTTGCGCATGTAAACTAGGAGGTATCCGATTGCGCCGATCAAACAAGTTCCCCAGAGCAGGAGATGAAAACCAGCCGTTGACGTGAAAACTCTGAGCATGACGATCACCGCCAAGAGTCCTGTTGCAAAAAAAATAATTTGAAAGCCTTTCTGATTTGGCAGACACACTTTTCCTAACAAAACTAAAACGAAACAAACACTCCAAGTCAATAATCCGACAACAATTGATTTCCCGAAACCTAAGAGGGTCAAGCGTAATAACTGATTTTTAGAGTGCGCTACCGCAGGTTGTTTATCGAAAAAAACTTCTTGAAGGACTCCGATGTAATTTTGGAAGAAATCCATTTGATGCAAGTAGAAAAGACTGAGAAGGATTGCCACACCTGCTGAAATTAGAGAAATGAGCGCGAGTTTCCAAGAAAAATGATGCCATTTACCAGTGAATATTCTGAGTAAAATGGGCGGGACCACAGGAAAAAATAACGTCAATATGTAAGGCAATCTAGACATGATCCCCAAGCCTAAAATAAAGCCACCCAAGATGCTCCAGCGGATTGAAGTTATCTGACGAGCAGAACATTTTTGGGAAAAAATAAGGCAACTAACCGCTCCAATTAAAAGGAACGAAGGGAAATTATAGTAATTGATCACCGGAAACCCTCGGTGAAGAATCGCCACCATCGTCAATGCGATGAGAAGATAGGCTTTTTTCCCGCCAAGCTTGGGGGCAAACACACTATAACTCACCCATGCCAGGATGCTCACTAACAAAACCCAGCCGAATCTCGCTCCAATCATCCCGAATCCGTCCGTCCAATCTAACCAATATCCACCAGCAATATACGTCAACCAAACGGTCCAGTGCAAATCATAATCAGTAATATGGGGCCCTCTCATTAACCAAGCATTGCTGAGGTGAAACCCTTCATCCGTGACATCAATGCCTTGCCAGATCCAGAGTGTGCAATAAAAAAAAATGGAAAAAAGAATCGCACTTCGCCAAGATTTGATTGGTAACGGAAGCGATATTTTATTTTTGGATTGCATATAAAATTCTAACCATCTCGTGGCGTTGTCTCAGGATAAAAACGTGTTGTAAAAGTGACAATGCTATCAGCGAATCAAGAAGTTTCGTGAGAATAGAGGCTAGCAGTCTATCGGCTTGTGGTGGCCAGATAAGCGGAATCTTTTTCCAAAAGTTCAACATGATTCGGATTGACTTCAATGGCGATTGATCCAGGAACGGCATTCACACTGAGACGTAAAAGCTTGCGATTGACCCGGTCAATCTGGCCAACGAGTCCTTTCAAAACACCCTCACGAATGCAAACCCAGTCACCTTCCGCAAATTCAGGAGAATGAAAACACTGCCCAATATGTTCGGAAAGAAGACGGACATTGTGGATTTGTTCATCAGGGACAGAAGTGGGGCCAAGGCTCGTTTGTAAAAATTGAATCACTCCCAGGGTTTTCAAGACTTCCAGGTGGCTTTCTGGAGTCATGAGCGTTCGTAAAAACATATATCCGTTGAAGATCGGTTTGGTGAGAAGTTTTTTACGATCTTTGCGTTGACTCCATTCTTGATAAGTCGGATTGAAGGCTTCAAATTTTTTATTTTTTAAGGCTCGTTCCACCAACTGGTCAAATTTAGTACGAATCCGAAGAACGTACCAATTTTCTGTACTACTGTAGTGCATGCGAAAAGGCGGTTGAATTTAGGAAATCAAGGAATCTATCGCATCCTCAACCTTTATGGTTTATCTTGCAGAGACTGCTCCATTTTATGGATGGAATCGCGGCTCTTTCGATAAATTTTACGAGCCGTTTGATAGCCTTTTTCTGGTAGTAAGACCCGGAACAGCTCTGAGCCGAGAATACGATACTGCCCGCCTATTTTTGCTGCTCGAATGACTCCCTTTTTAATCAACCTCATCATGGTAGAACGTGAGATTTTCAGCAACTCCTCTGCTTCTTCTCTGGTATAAACCGTATTTTTTTTTATTTCGGGCATGAAGAAATTCCTGGCTAGTTTTGAGTTATATGATTCAGATTATGATCAATTTGTGTCAAGTTGCCTCAAAAATTTCAAGCTTTTTCTTGAGTACGCCTCACAATTAGGGCGAAATAATTTCGACAAATACCAAGCAATCGCATAGAATGATTGAAATCAATTCTGCTGACAATCACCAATATTATCAAATGAGAGAGATTATTTTAGGCCTGGGCGATTATGCTGTTTCGAGAACACCAGGAGACCATTTAAAAACGTTTGCCCTAGGTTCTTGTGTTGCCGTGGTGATGTATGACCCATTCATCAAGGCAGCGGGGATGATCCATGTTGTCCTGCCAGAAGCATCGCTTGCTCCAGAAAAAGTGTCAGAAAAACCCGGCTATTTCGCTGATACTGGTCTGCGTGCGCTGATGAAAGAAATGCGACAATTGGGGAGTTTCGGTAGAATCCTGACCAAATTGGTGGGTGGTGCTCAGATTGCGGATGCTAATTTCACATTCAATATCGGGAAACGGAATATTTTAGCGGTCAAAAAGAATTTATGGGCGCTCCACATGGGTGTCCTTGCCGAAGATCTCGGTGGCACATTTAGCCGAACCGTCAAAATCGAGACTGATACCGGGCAAGTGCTTGTTTCAAACCCTAGTAAAGGGACGTGGGAATTATAATGGTCGAGAATTTTTCATGCCTCCAAAAATATCAAACTCGGAAGCACCATGAATGAGCAACAAAAACAGCGATTGGAGCAAGTGAAGGCTCACATCATAGAGGCGGTGAATGAAACGATGGAAATGTATTTTATGGATGTCGAACACATGGGAGCGCACCATGATTACGCCGAAACCGTGGATTGGTTGAGTATGCATGCTTTGTATGCGGAAATTTTGATTCTGCACCCTTTTCCTGCCGCATTGCGTTTGATCATCCCACAAAAGTTGGCCACGCAGATGGCACAAAATATTTATGCCCTGGAAGAAGAACCTTCAAAACAACTCGTATATGATTTAGTCGCAGAGACCATCAATGTCATTGCCGGGCGCTTGATGGCCTCGATTTTACCACCTCATGAAAAGTTTAAAATAGGGATTCCAGAGCTTAGTGAAACATCTTTCCTACAAGCAGAGACTTTTTCCATCGCTATTGATTTTGACGCAGAAGGCTTCCCTCTTTGGCTAATCGCTTGTGGGGAAGGTTTTTTACAACCCCTGCCATGAGCGAATCCTGGCTTGATTCTGATCAACCGTAAGACGCATTCGTGTTAAAACAAACAACCGCGCCAGTCGTGCTCGTCGGAAAAAATTCGTAGGCATCGGTTAATTCAATCCCCAGTTCTTCGGCATTGAGCAGGTCATAAATCACTTTGTTTATAGAAACATTCTCTAAACCTGGATAAGCCGGGCTGTAACGAGTCCCTTCAGCCAATCCAATGGCTAATTTCTTGCGTAATCGGTTGTGCAGACAAGAAGCCATGTCTTCAGCAACACGATCAGAAAGACCCTGTAGCATAAGGGATGATTCACTATCGCCATCTTCCTTAAATTTTTCAATAGCCCTGGAGCTTTCGGGACTCCCTGTCGAAATTTGCAGGCCAATCAGATCCATTTTTCCGCTGGAGTGAGGAAGAAAAAACTGAGCCGCTGAAAAAATATCTTGGCTCCCTTTCCCCACTACGACTGTAAAGTCGATGCGCGCGATTTCCTTTTTAAGATCCCTCGAATCATATAAAATCACCTCATCTCCCTCTGCCTGACAGGGAAAAAGCCCGATCTTTCCTTGAGGGATGATCCATTGATTGCGATGGGATTGCTCGATCCATTTATTCTGCAACATTTCGACATCTTCCGGCGTGAGGCCCTTCGTTTCCCATGAACTTCTACGACCCAATTTCCAATTGAGCGCATAGAGTGTTTTGGTTTCCAGGGGCAAATCCGGCAAAGGGATGTGGATGCTTTCAATTTCATAGGGAATGGGGGGCGGTTGATAATGATCCAGATCAACTTGACGGCGAGGCAAAGTGGCCAGCAGTGTTTCGTTTTTCTCACTCTGTTTTTTGGCTCGCAAGTAGTATTTCTGCAATTCTTCTTTATTTTTCGCCACCAAATTTCCGACCTCTTTCGAGAGCAAGGCATTCATGATATTGACCCCTTCCATCACAGAAGGGCAATAAAACACATCCCCTTTAATCTGCTCCAGATCATCCTGTCCCCACATCGAAACATAACCCGCGTGCCTTTTATTAACGGGCGCGCCCCCCACCAATATCGGGAGATCCAAATTGGCCTCTTTCATCATTTTCGCGACCGTGATCATATGGTTGGAGGTCTGAACCAATAATGCGCTCATGCCGATAGCATCCGCCTTTTCTTCAATCGCTGTTGAGATAAACTTTTCCAGAGAAACCTGCACGCCTAGATCAATCACACGATAGCCATAATTCTCAAATAAAGTTTTTGCTAAATCTTTCCCAATGCTATGCACATCTTGATAAACCGTTCCCAACACAATCGTGCCTTTGTAAGAAATCTCCTCGGTGACCTCAACCCCTGACGCTCTTTTCATATAGGCTTCCAAAAATGTCATGACTTGTTTCATCACATCGGCTGATTTGAGCAAGTGAGGGAGAGAAACTTCACCACGCCCAAATCCATCCCCCAACTCTTGCATGGCGACCATCAGATGTTCATTGATCAAAACCAAGGGTTTCATGCTTGTAATGGCCTCTTTTACCTGAAGAACGATTTTGTCCTGATAATCAAAGGCCATTCCATCGATTTCAAAATTTCCAGCAAAGCGTTCTTTAAAACCATCCTTGATTTTTTCACAAATCGCCACGGTGAGCGGTAAATCCTCGTAGGTACTCCGGCGCCGACCTGTCTTGCCACGTTTCACCTGAGCAATTTCTTCCAACTCTTCAAAGGCTTCCATGTCACGCTCCAGAATGATCTTCAATCCCAATTGATAATCATAGGGATCGAGACTTTCGACAGGGACATAATGGTTTGGATTGACAATGGCCGCGTCCAGCCCTTTTTTGTAGGCTTCATCTAAGAAAACAGAAGTCAGCACAATCCGCATATAAGGTTTTTTAGCCAATCCATTGGTCAAATTCCCCACCCCAATCGTTGCCCGCAGATCCGGATGAATCGCTTTGATCATCGGAATCGCATTCAAGGATTCTGTCGAAAAATTCATCCCTGCCACCGATTCTGCTCCAATCGGAAAGGCATTGACATCAATCAACAATTGGTTCGGTTCGACTCCATGTTTGGCGCAATTTTCGACAATTTGGCGGGCTAAATCATATTTATCCTGAGCGGTCAATCCGGGGCCTTTCGGTCCGGTCGCCAGGCAAATATAAAGAGGATTGTGAAATTTTGTCACGGGCACCAGGGCTTCAATTTTTGTCACGCCTTTTTCATATTCTTCCATTGAAATGGAGTTAATGATTGGCCGCCCCGGATAAATCTTAATGGCCGCTTCCAAGGCTCCCACGTCAAAAGAATCAAGGCATAAAACCCCTGGAAAATCGGTGGTGATATGTTGAATCACGCGAGGAAGCGTTTTGACGGTATCGACCAGATTGGAATCCATACAAACATCAATCACTGAGACCCCTAAATCCTTGACTTGCTCATTGACGACTTCTTCCAGAGCATCAAAATTGATGATTTGTTCTTCATTTTCAACGGCCTCCCGTACTTTTTTCGATCCCCGCACATTCAATCGTTCTCCAATCCGAATGAGATTTTCCGAACTATCCAGCAAAATGGCGTTTTGACCGCCTGAAATATAAGTGCCTGAGTCAATTTGCCGAGGGGCTGGTTTTTTTCCTCGAACAAACTCAGCAATCGTCCGAATATGCGCCGGGGTTGTCCCACAACACCCGCCAATGATGCTGACCCCATATTTTTCAACAAACATCAGCAAATGTTCCGCAATCGGCTCCGGCCCGACTTTATAGACGGTTTGACCATTTTCAGAGACAGGAAGCCCAGCATTGGGAACCACAGAAAGCGGGAGTTTGCAGTAGCGAGACATTTTTTCTACGGTTGGAATCATCAAGTCGGGACCGATGGAACAGTTGATGCCAAAAATATCAATGCCAATCCCCTGCACTGTGGTCAATGCCGCATGGATGTCCGTGTTGAAAATTTGCATCTTGCAGAATTCATCCACGGTGACTTGCACCATGATCGGAATCCGAACTTTTTTCTCCTTCATGGCTCTCTGACCCCCAGCAACTGCGGCCTTGACTTCTAAAATGTCCTGCTGAGTTTCATAAAGCAAAACATCAACCCCCCCGTCAATCAACCCCAGCACTTGATGATAAAAATTGGCTTCTATCTGATCCCAGGTGCCTTTACTCAAACTCGCATGGGTGCTGGAAAGCACCCAGTTGGAAGGGCCAATCGAACCCGTCACAAATAAAGGCCCCCCATCGTATTCTTTTGATGCCATATATTCTGCACGAGCCGCACAGCCGGCTTCTGTCCCAATGCGACTGCAATAATAAGCGATTTCTTCATAAGACATCCGCGTCAAATCGAGATCATAGGGAATCTGTTTAAAAGCGTGCGTATCGATTTTCTTAAAATCAAATTCTCCCATCCGCAGTGGTGTCGATCCGAGGGTATTGGTTTCGATGGCATTTGCGCCAGCCTTAAAATATTCCAAGTGCAGATTTTTGACTTCATTCGGATGAGAAAAATTTAAAAGATCACTGCACATTTTAAAGGATGAACCGCCAAAATCCTCATCACTCAATCTTAAATCCTGAATCATCGTTCCCATCGCTCCATCGAGAACGATGACTTGTGTCTTCAAAGCGTCTAAAAAATTCATAGTCATTTACGATTTAATGATTTTTAATACCACTGGCAAGGATCACTCGAAAGGATTCTCCCCAGCGTTGAGGGTTAACTTCGATCTCAATTGATTGTAAACTGGCTTTAAACATCATCCCTTTCAGCAATTCAGGCTCAAATCCCAACCAAACATGGCCGAGTTTTTCACGGACCCAGTCTTCCTGATGAGAAGCCAGTTCCATAATAACGAGCCGCCCTCCGGGTCTGAGGATACGGACAGCTTCGCGCACCCCTTGTTCCGGTTGCTCAAGGTGGTGGAGCGATTGAGAAAAAAGCGCAAAATCAATAGAATTGGCAGGAATCGATAAATTTTCAATCCGTTCTGAAAGCAAGGTCGCGTGTTTGAAATTATGCCGCTCCAATCGTTCTTGTGCTTCTGCCAAGGTTTTAGGATTGTGATCCACTCCAATCACAGAACGAGCGAACCGCGCAATTTCTATTGTAATCGTCCCATCCCCACAGCCCAAATCCGCAACATCCATTTCAGCCATAAAAAAACCTAACGCCCGTGACCAAGTCAACCAGGATTGACCAGGCTCCAGCAAGCGTTCATTCAAACCAGAAACATTGTCCTCTCGCTGGCGTAAAATTTCTTTGAGGCGGACTTCATCCCGAAAAGGATCTTGCAACGCCGTCAATTGTTCTTGCAGATAACCCCAAAGCAATTTTAATTCAGCATCGAGATCCTCCGGCTCCACCAATTGATAATAACTCCAAACGCCGTTTTTACGTTCATTCAAGAATCCTAATTTTTTCAAATGACTCAAATGGCGCGAAACACCAGATTGCGCTAAACCTAAAATGGAAGTCAATTCACTCACATTGAGTGGAACCTGTACAATCAAATTTAAGATTCTGAGTCGAGTTTCATCGCCCAGCAAACGAAGTGCCTGAGTAATTTTTTCCATAGGAACTTAAATCGGTTTAGGTGTATAATTGCATTATCTGGAAACGATTATACAATATATATCACTAAATGCAAATATAGTGATATATTATTTTTAATCATTGTTTTTCGTGACTTTAGCTTGGCTGAAGCATTGAACGGTTGAGCAACCTTCGCTTGACGGGATAAGCGAAAAATTATACAAGCGCGTGAGGGAATTTTAGAAAATATAATAAGGATCGCAGAATGTTTGAATCGGATCTTCGCTTTTTATTCTGTCTTTTGATGGCTATCAGCCGCGGGTTGGATTTGTTGAGTACCTGGCTCGTTACTCCCAAAATGACTCTGGAAAGCAATCTGGCTCTGAAAAAGTTCAAATGGCGCAACCTTTTGCTGATCAACCTGCCGTTGTTGGGCTTGCCTTACCTCCATTTAGGGTTTTCATTGACAATGATTGTTTTGAGTTTTCTGGTTGCGGGAAACACCTTGAGTAATGCGGCTTTGACCAGAGGATTGGGCGAAAAGGATCATTTGAAAAGTATCAAAAGCGCGATTCGCGGCAATAGTCTCTCAAAATCTTTAGGGATGAATACCCTGGGGGGACTCTCGGTGATGGGAGCTGGTATCCTCTTGATGAGCCTGGCAGAAAAACCTTGGCAAGATTTATTATGGTGGGGAGCCTTGGGCATTGTTTGCTATGGTTTAACCGCTCTGTTGCATGTCAATTTGAGCTTGATTCGTTTATTTCGCAAAACCAATCACCGCAAAACAGAATTGAACCAATCCGATCAACTCAACAAAAAAAGGATTTCCTAACCCACGGCTTGCGTTCCTCATAACAAGGCTTGATCCAATGAATCCATCACCGGTTTTATGTTGTCTTCACAACCGACCGAAAGACGAATCAGATAGCGCGACAACCCTAATTCTTCCAGAAATTCATCTGATTCATGGTAATGCGCAAGCAGAGTGTACGGGCAAAGGATGGTTTGATTCGAGCCCAAACTAGGCGCTTTCAAAATATGCTGAAGCGGCGCATCATAAAATTGGCGCAATCCTTCCAACCCTGGCCGTTTTAACGTAAAACTCATGACACTGCCCGAACCGTTCAAGATCCTTTGAGAGACGTGATAACTGCGATGAGACGGGAAACTGTGAAAGTATAATCTCTCAATGCCAGGATGCGGTTGCAGAAATTCAGCGACCTGGATCGCATTTTTTTGAAAGCGTGCCATCCGTTCTTCAAAATCCTGTAACCGCTCCCAAAGCACCGCACTCTCCAGAGAAGAAAGTTCATTTTCCCAGCGCTGCTGATATTCTTTGATTTTTACGGCGGCGGCTGAATCATTGAGTAAAATGACACCGCCCGCATGATCGTTCTTCCCATTGAAAAATTTAGTCGTGCTGTGGAGGACATAATCCACGCCTAAATCGAGCGGATTGCAGTGAGATGGGGTTGCGAAAGTGTTGTCCACAATCACCGGAATTTTGTGTTTTTGAGCAAGTGCGGTAATGGCTTCCAAATCAGGGACATCATTGAGTGGATTGGTGATTGTTTCTGTAATGATAACAGCGGTTTGTTCATTGATCGCTCCGGGCAATTGCTCCATCTCATCAACCCCAATGAAGATATTTTCAACGGTCCCTGTCCGTTGTTTGGCATCCGTCAACAGAGCATAAGTATCTGTGTAAAGATGCCCCACGGCAATGATCTGAGATTTTCCTGGGCGACGCAGGAGGTTCAACAGAGTCGTGATCGCCTGCATTCCTGAGGGAAAAAGAAAGCCATGACGGGCTTTTTCTAAATTGCATAAACGCTCGATAAGCTGATTTTTATGAGAATCCCTGCCACTATCGATCTCCCCTAAAAAGTAAGCCGCATTGCGACTGGAGAGGATCGGTCCTCGCTGGATCCGTAATTCTTTCAGTTCGGCAATCTGACGATCCATATTGCTGAGGATCGCTCCTCCAACGACTGATTGTTGTGCCGAATTGAGCGGCAAAACCCAGTAATTCACCAGTGGCGCAGGCCAGTTTTTTTCAGGAAATTGAGCGGATACGACAATGATCGGAATCCGATGCGATTTCACTTTTTGCAAAAAATCATGGTGGGTTTCTAAAAATTGAAGCGGTTGCCGGACATTGATCACGAGCAGTTCATCTCTCGCCTCAGAAAGAGGCGACAAGGCAGAAAGCTCATCAGGGGAGGTGCTACAAAAAGCCGTATTCAATCCCAAAAGAGACGATGCGATTGAAAAAAGATCGCTCTCCTCAAAATCAGAAATCAGTTTCAAGGTCATTTGTGGTTTTGAAAGCAGTAGATAATCCAATAACTCCATCGTCGCGGTTTTCAGAGAGGTATAGACGCAACAATGGCGGATT
>WASW01010755.1_pt1 | contig 41255 bp, 45 predicted proteins | sample 5698521 | NCBI WGS metagenome assembly WASW01 (sample SAMN11175560, study PRJNA528189) | sponge metagenome | isolation source: marine sponge | host: Leucetta | place: Antarctica: Western Antarctic Peninsula, King George Island | collected 2013-01
TCTACATTTTTAATTTTTTCAATCAATCTTCTAACTGCTGCAGCTCCAGCATTTTCCATCATAAATTTTTTCAAAAATCCCATGTTGTGGCCTTTATTTTCAATATTGTACATTTGATCAACAGTAATTTCCATATCTTTCATGAAATTATATCTAAAATAAGAGTTTAGCAAACGGCTTTATCCTACTTTTAAAACAATGCTAAACATGACACTAAAAAATGTAAAACCATCATTAAACAAAATTGCAAAAGAGTTAGAAACAGTTCAAGATGCTAGAGAATTTCTGTTAAAAAATACAAGAGAAATAATTATTCTGTGCAGTAAATCAATTATCGCAGTACATAAAGGAGATTTAACAACTGGAAAAAATAATTTAAAACAAGCAGAGACATTATTAAAAAAATACAAGAAAAAAGCAACTGGTGGATTAAGAAGATATCTAATCACACCAGAACAAGAATTCGTAGAGGCTACATGTTTGATTGCAATTGTTGAAAAAAAAGAAATCCCTACAGATAAAAAATTGGCAGTAATGCCTGAATCATATGTTTTAGGATTATTGGATTGTGTTGGAGAGTTGAAAAGACAGGTATTTGATAAAATTAGAATAGATGAAATTGATGAAGCAACAAGAATTTTTGAAGTGATGGAAAATTTGTATCTTCAACTTTACACTTTTTCAATGTATGATAAAGTAGTAAAAGAAGCAAGAAGAAAAATTGACGTTAATAGGATTCTAGTAGATGATGTCAGATCTGTAATTACTGAAGAAAAAAGACGAACTGAATTAATTAAAATTTTAAAGAAAATAGAAAAATCTACTAAAAATTAGTGGTGCGGATGATGGGATTTGAACCCACGTACTCCTAAGAGACTAACCCCTCAAGCTAGCGCCTTTGGCCAGGCTGGGCGACATCCGCAATTAAAATTTCTTGCATGGTTTTTATAATCCTTGGTTACTTTTTCGTTCGTGTTAATTCCTGTTAGATGTTTAACTTGTGGAAAAATGGTCGCCGACAAATTTGAAGACTATCAAAGTAAAATAAAAGCAGGTGAGGATCCTTCAAAAACTCTCGATTCTTTAGGCGTTGAAAGATATTGTTGTAGAAGAATGTTTTTGACTACCGTAGAAACAATACAACAAATAATTCCATTTTATGAAGCAATTCAGAGAAGAAAACAAGAAGTTCTATCTGAGTTAGAATAACTTGGCTAAAATATCCTCAATTGAAGGACGTATTCTATACAACAGTAGAGGTAGTAAAACAATTGAAGTTGATGTTAAATCAGATAACAAATTTTTAGGAAGAGTATGTGCCCCATCAGGTGCAAGCGTAGGGAAATACGAAGCAGTTAGTTTTCCAAATGGTAAACCTGAAGAAAGTCTCAAAATACTAAAAGAAAATTCTCAAAAATTTATTGGTTTAGAATCATCAGATCTTAAAGGGATTCATGATGTTCTACAGAAATTGGATGGTTCTACAAACTATTCAGTAATTGGAGGTGCATTAGCATTTGCAGTTACAATTGCATCCATGGAATCAGCTTCAAAGGCAATAGATAAACCATTGTTTAAGATACTCTCATCTGAATCATCATTCAAGTTTCCATTTCCATTAGGAAATATTTTAGGAGGTGGAGCACATGCAGGTCCTGGAACTCCAGATATTCAAGAAATATTGATTTGTGCTACAGGCTCAAAAACTATTGAAGATGCCATTGAAACTAATTTATCAGTTCATAAAGAATTACGTCAAGTTTTAGAAAAAGAGGATCCCAACTTTACAAATGGTAGAGGGGATGAAGGTGGTTGGGCACCAAAATTAGAAAATCAAAAGGCATTAGAAATGTCTGCAAAAGCAATTGAGAATTTAGGATTCACTTTAGGAAAAGAAGTATCATTAGGAGTTGACTTCGCATCTTCAACACAATGGAATGATGAGAAAGAAAAGTATGTTTATGACAGATCAGGCTTTGAAAATTCAACTGGAGAACAAATTGACTTTGCAGCAAACATTATTGAAAAATTTAAATTAATTTATGCCGAAGATGCAGTTCATGAAGAGGCATTTGAAGACATGTCAGAATTAACAAAAAAATTCCCAAACAGATTGATAGTAGGAGATGATTTGACTGTGACAAACAAAAATATCCTAAAAAAAGCAATTGAAATAAAATCATGTAATGCAGCAATTTTAAAAGTTAATCAAGCAGGGGGTCTTTTTGATGCCTTGGAATTTTCCGAGGAAGCAACTAAAAATAATATCAAACTAATTACATCACATCGATCTGGCGAATCTACAGATTCTCAAATAGCCCATATCGGTCTTGCTACAAAGTCAAAAATGCTCAAAGTGGGCATTGTTGGAGGAGAAAGAGTGGCAAAACTTAATGAATTATTACGACTATCAGAGTTTGATTTAATACGCGGTATGGCAGAGATATAAAATCGTCATGAGTGAACAAGCTGAAGGAATAGACATCAAAAAGATGGTTTTAGCTACCGGAATTAGAGTAGGTACTCAAGTTAAGACCAAATTCATGAAACCGTTCATCACCAAAGCAAGTCCTGAAGGACTATACATGCTCGATTTAGATATTACATTAGAGAAAATCAAAACAGCAGCTAAATTCATCAATAGATTAGGTACTGAAAACCTCATAGTGTGCTCTGGCAGACAATATGCAGAAACACCAATTGAAAAATTCTGTGAAAGTTTGGGCTCTAAAAAATTACTTCGAAGATTCATGCCAGGAACATTAACAAATCCATCATTACCATATTATATTGAACCAAAATTAGTTTTAATTTCAGATCCACAAGTAGATGAGCAAGCAATTATTGAAGCAACAAATGCAGGCATTCCAATTATCGGAATTGCAAATACAGACAATATCACATCTAATCTAGATATGATTATTCCAGCAAACAACAGAGGAAGAAAAGCTCTAGCTACAGTTTACTGGTTATTGGTACGTCAAATTCTAATTGAAAGAGGAGAATTGAAAGAGAATGAACCAATGAAAGAAGAAATAGATGATTTTGAAACAAAGATTACTGAAGAAGAAATCGATGATTTTTAAAATTTTAATGTTTAATTGAAATCCAAAGCTTCTGCACCAGGAAAAGTAATTCTTTTTGGAGAACATTTTGTAGTATATGGAGTAAAAGCAATTCTATGTGCAATTAATAAAAGAATTACTGTAACTGCAGAAAAAATTGATGATGGAAAAATATCCATTCAATCAAACATTGGAAATTTAGAATTAGAACCTGGAAAACCAATTTCAGAAATTAATTCACCATTAAAACCATTTTATTATTTAGCAGATAAAATGTTAAAGAATGAAAATACAGGGATTAAAATTATTGTCGAATCAGACATTCCATTAGGAGTAGGTTTAGGCTCATCATCTGCTTGTTGTGTAGCAGGAGCTGCTGCAATTTCAAGATTATTTAGAAAAATATCCAATGAAGAAATTCTTGTGCTAGCAATAGAAGCTGAAAAAACAATTTTTGAAAATACATCAGGAGCTGATTGTACGGTCTGTACCTATGGCGGAATCATGGAATATGACAAAGAAAATGGATTTCATAAAATAGAATCCAAACCTAATTTTCATCTAGTAATTGCCAACTCAAACATGGAACATTCCACAGAATCAGTAGTGAGTGAAGTAAGACAATTTAAGGAAAAAAATGAAATACAATTTACTTCATTATGTAAAAAGGAATTAAAATTAATTGAAGAGGTTTTAGAATTATTGGTAGAAAATAATATTGAAAAACTAGGAACTAAAATTAAAGAAAATCAAGAATATCTAGAAACAATAGGGATTTCTAATGATAAATTAAGAGAAATGATCCAAATAGGTCAAACAGGATCATTTGGTGCAAAAATTACTGGTGCTGGGGGAGGAGGGTGTATCTACGCTCTAACAGATGAATCAAATCTTGAACATACCATTAATCAATTCAAAGATAAAAATTATGATTGTTTTTCAGTTAAAATCGATTTTAAAGGTCTGGATACTTTTTAATTGATCAAATAATTTTGAAAAATATGATTCTAATAAAATTAGGTGGCTCCATCATTACAAATAAAGAAAGACCTCTATCAGCTAGGAAAAAAACAATAGATAATCTTTCTAAAAGTTTGAAAAAAATTAATGAACCAATAATTATTGTCCATGGTGGAGGATCTTATGGACATTATTGGTCTGTAAAATACGACATGCATACAAAAGAAAAAAGACATGATCCAAAAGGAGTTGCAATTGTTAAAAATTCAATGATTGAATTAAATAAAATTATTTTAGATTCATTACTAAAAAATAAAATAAATCCATATTGTCTCCCTCCAACTGATTTCATGTCTGGAAATAAACCCATTACTAAAAAAATTAAAGAAATTGAAAAAATTGCAAAATCAGGTTTGATTCCAGTCACATACGGAGATGCATTATGGTATGGTCAAAAAAAAACATACATTTTATCAGGGGATAAGATTATGACCCATCTTGCAAAAATTCTAAAACCTAGGCTCTGTATTTTTGCATTAAATGAAGATGGATTGTATTCAGATTTAAAAACAAAAAAACTGATTTATGAATTACAGGGTGAAAATCCACATATTTCTGAAAATAAAATGGATGTTACTGGTGGTATGACTAGAAAAGTTGAAGAAGCATCAAAAATTGCAAAGATGGGAATGAGTGTATTCTTTGCAAACGGTAACAAACCTGAAAGAATTGTGAAAGCGGTTAAAAATAAGATATTTGAAGGAACATTGTTTAGAGGTAAAAGAAATGTCTGAAGAATTTGTAATTTTAGTTGATGAAAATGATAATCCTATAGGAAGTGAAGAAAAGGTAAGGTGTCACTTGCCAAATGGAAAATTACATCGAGCATTTACTGCATTATTGTTTGATGATGATGGAAGGTTAGTTCTTACAAAAAGAGCTAAGGGAAAAATGCTATGGCCCAATGATTGGGATGGGACATTTGCAAGTCATCCAAGAGAATCAGAAACATATGTTTCATCAGGAGAAAGAAGAATGCCTGAAGAGTTAGGAATTGATGGTACATTAGATTATTTACACAAATTTGAATATCATGTTCCGTACAAAGATGTAGGATCTGAAAATGAAATATGTGGAACTCTAATTGGTATAATTGACAAATCTACAGAATTAAAAGAAATTGAAGGAGAGATTGATGAAATTAAATGGATTTCATCTAAAGAACTAATTGTAGAATTAAAGAAAAATTCACAAATCTATTGTCCATGGATGCTCATTGCATTAGAATTATTGGGAAAATCGGATAAATCTATGCTTGAAAAGCATGCAAATGTCTTATCTACATGGATGAATAGTGAAGTGCATGATGAATTGCAAAAAGCAATTAAAATTCATCTGCCAAATAACAAATGGAGATTAGTAAATGAATAAAACTAAACAAATAGAACAAAATGCCAAAATAGTAAATAAACATCTAAATTCAAAATTAAAAGGGAATCCAAAAAAACTCTATGATGCAGCAGGGCATCTAATTGTAAACGGTGGAAAAAGACTTAGACCATACATGGTAATCAAAAGCTGTCAAATTCTAAAAGGTAAAGTATCCAATGCAATGCCTGCTGCCAGTGCAGTAGAGATGGTACATAATTTTACATTAGTTCATGACGACATAATGGATAATGATGAAATACGTCATGGAGTCCCTACAGTACATAAAAAATTTGGCATGCCAATTGCAATACTTGCAGGTGATGTTTTATTTTCAAAAGCATTTCAAATTATTACTGATTCAAAATTATCATCTAATGCCACTATTCAACTAGTATCTAGACTTGCCAAAGCTTGTGTAGATGTATGTGAAGGTCAATTATTAGATGTAAAAATGGCTGAAGAGAGAAAAATTCCATCTCAAGCAGAATACATCATAATGATTGGTAAAAAAACTGCAGCATTGTTTGATGTGTCTTGTGCAATGGGAGCAATTTGTGCAACAAACAAAGTGAAAGACATCTCAAATCTTTCATCATTTGGAAGAAATTTAGGAATTGCTTTCCAAATAACTGATGACCTCATCGGAGTAATGGGAGATTCCAAGATAACAAAAAAACCAGTAGGAAATGATCTAAGAGAAGGAAAAAAATCACTTCCAATTCTCATGGCAATAAAATCAGCAAAAGGTAACGAGAAAAAAATAATTCTAAAAGCATTTGGAAATTCAAAAATATCAAGAAATGATCTGAACAAAGCCGTAGATATCATTAGATCTTTGGGAATAGAAGAAAATGTTAGAAAACAGGCTCTAAAATATGCTGAAAAGGCTGAAAAATCATTAGAAAGTTATTCAGGGCCTGAAAAAACAGAGTTAATTTCATTGCTAAATTTTGTAGTTAAACGTAGTGTGTAGTTGTAAAAGGTAAGAAATAACATGGATGAAGAATTAAAAAAAGAAATTAGAAAAATGTCTCTTCAAAATGCTTTTGAGCACGGAGGAGAAACAAGAGATAAAATAATTTTAGGAAAAATTCTTGGAACAAAACCAGAATATAGAAATAAAGTGAAAGAAATTTCTGGAGATATTACTGAAATAGTTTCTTCAATTAATAAATTATCATCAGAAGAACAAGAAAACGAAATCAAAGAAAATTTTCCAGAACTTTTAACACCTAAAGAAAAAATCAAAGAAAGAGAAGGTCTTCCAGAATTAAAAGATGCAGAACAAGGAAAAGTCATTACAAGATTTCCTCCAGAACCTAACGGATATCCTCACATCGGACATGCAAAAGCAGCTATCATTAATTCAGAATATGCCAAAATGTACGGAGGAAAATTTATTCTAAGAATGGATGACACAAACCCAGAAGCCGAAAGAATGGAATATCACGCAGCTATCAAAGTCGGATTAGAATGGTTAGGAATAGAATTTGACATAGTAAAAAGTACATCAGACGATATGGAATTATTTTATGAAAAAGGAATGGAATTAATTAATTTAGGAAAAGCATACATTTGTACTTGTAAAAGAGAAGACATCAGTAAAAACAGAAGAGAAAGAAAAGCATGCAAGTGTAGTATGGAAGATATTGAAAAAAATAATAAAAATTGGGGAAAAATGAATAATAAATTCAAACCAGGAGACGCAGTTGTTAGATTCCGTGGAGATATGAAAGCAGATAATGCAGTTATGCGAGATCCAGTTTTGTTTAGAATTATTGAAGGAAAACACTACACTTTAGGAGAAAAATATAGAATTTGGCCAAGTTATGATATGGCAGTTGCAATAGAAGATAGTATTGATGGGGTAACACACGCCTATCGTTCTAAAGAATTTGAACTTAGAAAAGAGCTAATTGATGAAATTTTAGATGTATTAAAAATGAGAAAACCAATCCAAGGCTTTTTCTCTAGATTAGAATTCAAAGGTATGCCAATATCAAAAAGAATCATCAAACCGTTGATTGAAGAGGGGAAAGTTACATGGTATGATGATCCAAGACTACCAACTTTAGAGGCATTAAGGAGGAGAGGAATCAAACCAGAAGCAATACGAAAATTCATCATGTCATTAGGATTAACCAAAGCAAATACTTTAGCACCATTTGATGCACTAGAAGCTTTTAACAGAAAATTTGTTGATGCAGATAGTATTAGATTATTCATGGTAAGTAATGCAAAAAAACTTACAATAAAAAATTTGTCAATATCTTCTGTTGAAATCTCAAATCATCCGATAAACGATATGGGGAAAAGAACAATTGAAATCGATGAAAATTTCTACATTTCAGGAGATGATGCACAAAGTATCAAAGAAGGTGCACAAATTCGCCTATTAGGTTTAGGAAATGTAGCCATCACCAAACAAGGAATAGAATTAGAAGGAGAATTTATTGAAAATGGAGAAAAAATAGATATCCCAAAAATCCAATGGGTCCCACAAAAAACAGCACATGGAATAAAGATGATTATTCCAAAAACATTGTTCATTGGAGATAAATTTAATGAAGATAGTTTAGAAGAATTAGATGTTTTTACAGAACCACATTATCTACAATTAAAAGAAGGAGAGGAAATACAATTTGTTAGATTTGGATATTGTAGAAAAGATTCACAGAATCAAGCAATTTTTACTCACAAGTGATTTAGTATGAGAATAGCACGATTGTTACGTGATAATAAGGAAACATATGGTTTTGTTAATGGAGATAAAGTATCCACTAAAGATGAAATTACTTACTTGACAGGAGTTCCAATTCCTCAAAATATCAAAGATTTTCTTTTTGATGGATGGTATGATGAAATTAAAAATAAAATTAATGATTTACCATATGAAGAAAATATTTCAAAATACAAATTATTGTCGCCAATTCCTAATCCTAACAAGATAATTTGTCTAGCATTTAATTATGTAGATCACGCTAAAGAACAAGGATTACAAGCACCAGAAGATCCCGCATTAGTGATAAAACCAAGAACTGCATTAAACAGTACAAATTCAGACATCGTATGTCCAGATTTTGTTACACAATTAGATTATGAAGTTGAATTAGCCTTGATTATTGGCAAAAATTGTAAAAATATTAGTGCGGATGATGCATTTGATTCAATATTTGGATATATGATATTCAATGATGTTTCAGCAAGAGACATTCAATTCAAAGATAAACAATTCACTAGAGGAAAAGGTTTTGATTCTTTTGCACCTTGTGGACCATGGATTACAACAAAAGATGAAATAAAAGATCCTCAAAATCTCAAAATGACAACCAAAATTAACGGAGAATTAAGACAAAATTCTTCATCAAATAATATGTTTATTAAAATCCCAGAAATTGTTTCAAAAATTTCCAAAGTAATGACACTAGAAAAAGGAGATATCATATCTACAGGAACACCAGCAGGAGTTATGTTAAACAAACCAAATGCAGTATTTTTAAAAAATGGAGATAAAGTAGAAATGGAAATAGAAAATCTAGGAATTTTAAACAATACAATAAAAATTGTTAAATCAAATTAAACCAAAAATTTTTTCATTAAATGAAATGAAATTTTATATTCTAATGAATCAAAATTTGGTAATTTTTCTTTAGTTAGAATTTGAATTCGTTCATAGTTTTCCTCCCAACCGAAATTTTGCAAAAATGAAAGAATTTCACATACAGATTCATCCGAATTAGAGAATAAAGTAACAATCAGCGTTCTATCAAAATGCTCAGATTCAGTTATTATTGCAATGGAATTTTTATTATCAATTGAAGAATTTACAATTCTATTTTGTTCATAAAATGATTTTAGTGTTACATCATCAATAGGAAGCCACCTGAAAGATTTTACATAATGAGGAAAAGACTTAGAATTAATGGATTTATCAAAAGTGACATTATAATTTGAATTATTTCTTGGTTCAATAGAGTAAAAATTCCATGTTTGGAAAAGTTCATAATTTAGAGACTGCGCCATTGAAATAGAAACAGAGTTTTTAGTATCAATCAGCATATATGAAAAAGATAAATTTTTTGCTAAACCTATAATTTCAGCATGTTTTACTAGTTCAGAGGCCACATTTTGGCGACGAAAAGTAGATTCAATTCTGATTCCTTCAATCCAAACTTGATTGTCAGAGTAAAATGCATGACAAATTCCAACAGGCTCTGGTTTTTGACCCAAAAATAAATGACCTTCAGATATCCAAAAATTCCAAATTTGCTCTACATAATCTCCCCACGAAAAAGTATTTTTACAAAATTTCAAAACAGGAATTTTATCTGAATTATTTGCCTCCCTAATTCTCAACTTTGTCATATACAAAAAATTATTAAGAATGAGTAGATAAAAACTTCAATGGGAAAAATTATTGCAGGTAAAACATCAGATATTTTACCTGGAAAAATGATCAAAGTATCAATTGATGGTAGAGACATTCTAGTTGCAAATATTAACGGAGAATATTGTGCTACTGATGATTCGTGTACTCATTCAGGTTCTAGTCTGTCTGAAGGAAAATTAGATGGGTGTACTATCACTTGTGGATGGCACGCAGCAGAATTTGATTGTAAAACTGGAAAATTAATCAAATTTCCAGCAAAAATTAGGGATTTAACATCATACAATGTTGTCGTAGAATCAGACAATGTCTTTGTAGAGATGTAACTATATACTTCTAATTTTTAAGATAAGGTGTAAAAATGGTTGACGACGCTCAAAATAAAGAATCTATGAAAGGAGCAATTGAAACATTAGAACAAATTACTTCTAGCAACTCAACTCCAAAAACAGTCAAGAAATCACTTACAGATTTAATTGTCGAACTAAAAAAGCAAGAATATTCACTAGCAGTTAGAGCAGCAAATACTATCAGCCTATTAGATGATGTTACACAGGATCCTAACATGCCCTCATACGTTAGAACTCAATTATGGCAAGCCGTTTCAAAATTAGAAAGCATAAGAGAATAAATTCTCATTAATTGTATCAAACATAATGAAAATTGAAGAATATTTAGAAACACTTCCTGAAAACTTACTTAGTGGTGAGGATGTCCAATTATCTGAAAAATCATTTCGAGAAATTTTTAAATTTGTAAATTTAAGTGAAAAAGATGTTTTTTATCATTTGGGTTGCAAAGATGAAAAAGGAATTGAACTTGCTGTTAATGAATTTAGAGTTAAAAAAGCAGTAGGGATCGATAATAACTCTGAAAAAATAAAACAAGCAAGAAAAAGTCTTGAAGAAAAAAATGCCAAAGCAGATTTGATTTGCCAAAATATCGAAGATTCGGATATTTCAGATGCATCAGTAATTTTGTTCTGGTTTACTGATGAAAATATAATTAATAATATGTTAAAAAAATTTGAAAATCTAAAAGAAGATACAAAAATAATTACAATTTGGGGACCTCTGCCAGAGTGTCTTCCAGATAAAGTAGATTTTCCATACATTATCAACAAAGTTCCATTCAAAAAAGCAGAAAATATGCAGGAACAATTACTAGCAATTTTTGGTGTGAAATGTGTTGATTTTATTACAGCCTGGGAATTTGCTGAAAGATATACTAAATCAATTGGATCTCCAGAAATTAAAAATGATCGATTTTTGACAATTATTCAAACATTAGTAATTTGGATTAATGCAAAAAAACTAGGAGTGGCATGTGGAGAGGAAATTCCAGAATCAATTCAAACGTACATTAACATCATGAAAATGCATTTTGACATAGATTTTGAATATCTATTAAAAGACTAATCGGTGTAATCCTTTTATTTTGTTTTAACCTGAATAAAATATGGAAGAAAGGATCAACATCAATGTTTCAGCAGTAGATTATGATAAAACTAGTAATGCATTATCCCATCAGCTATCTCTTTTAGAAGAAATGGTTCACGGACAAGACGATTTTGTTATGTCAGATTCAGAGTTTGCATTTGGATGGCATTTTTTTGTTTTGAGTATAAACAAGACATTAGTGGAAAAACTAGCAGAAATGATGGGTGTTGATTTTGATAAAATAAAGGGAAAGGGAATAGAAAAAAAATTTTTAACATGGTTAACAAAAAATGTTGAAACCAAATCCCCTAGATTCAAGCTAGCGATTAAAGAAGAGATGGAATCTAGTAAATTTGGTATTTTTTAAAATAATAGAGGGCCCTCGAGGGGAATCGAACTCCTGTCCGAGGATCCACAACCCTCTATACTAACCACTGTACTACGAGGGCCACAAAAAAGATACTTGTTCAACCAGTAATATTCTTTAAGATTATGTTGAAAATTAAGATGTATCTTTATTATTGACTAGGTTGAAATCAAAACATGCGAAAGTGGTGGATTGCAATGGCAATAACCATAGGACTGGTTTGGATAGGTACAAACTATTTTCTTCCATGGGCACAATGAATATCTAAATTAGATTAGCCTTAAATTTAAAAACAGTTTTTATTCACTCATAGCGATCGCTTTAAATTTGTTGTATCAGGGTATTTTTCGACATGAGAAAGGGTTTCATCACTAATAGACTACGTTCGAGTAAAAAAGTAGTAGACATCCCTATTGAAAATAAAATAGAGACCATGCAGGGAGAGAAATTTGTATGGATTGACTTACAAAACCCAGATAGAAATGACGTTGAAAAATTGGCTGAAAAATACAATTTCAACACATTAAACATTGAAGATTGTATGACCAAGTTTGAGCTTCCAAAATTAGATAGTTATGATGATCATTTCTTTGTAATTCTTCATTTTCCACCATTAGCACAAAAAATAGGAATATCCAAAAATAGTCAATTATCAATATTTGTAGGGAAAGATTTCTTGGTTACGGTTCATCAAGGAGATCTTAAACCACTTGTAGAATTGGTAGAAATTTGTAAAACAAACACTGATCAACAGAGAAAAGATAGATTGTTAGGAAAATCTTCAGGAGTGCTACTTCACGAAATCTTGGATGTGTTAGTAGATGACCTTTTACATACATCAAGAAAAATTATTGCAAACCTAGATGACATTGAAGATAGAGTTTTTGACGAAACAAAACCAGTAGCAAGAAGTATTGCCTTACTTAGGAGAGAAATTAACAGATTACGAAGAATAGTAAATCCATTAAAGAAATTTGTGTTAGAAATAGCAAGAAATGTTAAACAATTTTCAGGTAGTGAAGATAATCAACTTGCATTATTCTATGATGACGTAATTGACCATATTGACAAAGTAATTGAAACATTAGAAGAATCTAGAGAAACCATGGAAATTTACAAAGATACAGATTTTGTATTAAGTAATGAAAAAACAAATAAAGTTCTTGCAGTATTAACTATAATTTTCACATTAGCAATTCCAGCAACAGTGATCGGTACATTTTATGGAATGAATGTTAATTTGCCAGGAGGAATTGGAAGTAATTTAACCATTTTAGGACCATTTACAACTTTCATAATTGTAATAATTGCATCAGCAATTCCTGTAATCATGATGTTTGCATATTTCAAAAAACTAGGCTGGATTAGTAGTTAAAATAAAAAATCTAAATATATTCATAAAAAATGAGCTTAGATAAATACAAGATAATTTCATCTAATTTATGGTGAAAATTAGAGTTAGAACAGGTAGAGGTACAGGAACTATTGAAGTTGACAATGATCCAAAAAACTGGTCTGGAGAAGAATTCAAAAAGATTCAGGAAGCAAGGAAAAAAGCAGCAGGAAATAGTATGATTCACACAGGTAGAGGAACTGGGTCTAGAAAACTAGGAGATATGCCTGAGCCAAAGAAAGCAGCTGATACCACAGGAAGAACCATCAGTACCGGTAGAGGTACAGGTTCAAGAAAAAGTAAGTAGTAATAGAATAATATCTACTTTTTATTTTTAAAAATTTTACTAAATGTTATTCTCAAAATTTTATTATATTTTGATATCAGGATTTCCAGATTTGAGCTTATCCCAGTCTGCAAGGAAATTTTCCAAACCAATTTTTGTTAATGGGTGTAGCATCATTTTATCCAATACAGCAGGAGGTAACGTAACAACATCTGCACCAATTTTTGCAGCATCAACTACATGTACTGGATGGCGAATACTTGCAACAAGAATCTGAGTTTTTAACTCAGGGTAATTCTTAAAAATATCTTTAATGTCTTGAATCAATTGCATTCCATCTTGACCAATGTCATCTAATCTTCCAATAAATGGACTAACATATTTTGCTCCAGATTTTGCAGCAAGTAAAGCCTGATTTGCAGAAAAGATCAATGTAACGTTAACAGGAATTCCTTCAGATGAAAATGATCTGCATGCTTTTAGACCATCAGGAGTCATAGGAACCTTTACTACAACATTATCTCCATATTGACGAAGACGTTTACCTTCTTCCATCATTCCAGAATATTCAGTACTGATAACTTCTAAACTCACATCACCTTTGATGATTTTTGTAATTTCTTCCATTGCATCTTTTGGATTACCTCCTTCTTTTGACATAAGTGAAGGATTAGTTGTGATTCCATCTAACAAACCCATGTCATTGAATTTTTTAATGGACTCCAGATTAGCAGTATCAAGAAAAATTTTCATAATTTTTTACTCCGAATTTCTCTGACTTGTTTTGCTATATTAAAAGATGTTATTCCATGTTTCTCTAAAAGTAGTGGAACTTCATTATCACGTGCAGATTCTCCAAACATATCCTGGGCTCCAATTCGCTTAATAGGTACAGGGTAGGATTCGGAAACAGATTCTGTTACTGCAGAACCCATTCCTCCAACAATATTATGTTCTTCAGTGGTTACAATACAACCAGTTTCTCTAGCTGCTTTTTCTAAAATTTCATTGTCTATTGGTTTTATTGAAAACATGTCTAAAACTCTACAAGAAATTCCTTCTTGCTCTAATGATTCAGCAGCTTCTAAAGCCATTCTAACAGTAATACCACATGCAGCAATAGTACAATCAGAACCATCTCTTAGGGTAATTGCTTTTCCAATTTGAAATTCTTGAGAATTAGAATGAACTAAAGGAGTTTTAGATCTTGTCATTCTCATGTAAAACGGGCCATATTCTCTTGCCATCAATGCTGTTAATTTTGAAACTGCAACAGTGTCAGCAGGAATAAAAACTCGAAAATTTGGAATTACTCTCATAATTGCAATGTCTTCAATTGTTTGATGTGAACCTCCATCAGGTCCTACGGACAAACCTCCATGAGATGTGACTAATTTCACATTAAGACCTTTTTTTCCAGGTGGGGATGGATAAGCAATATTGTTTCGAATTTGATCAACAGCCCTCCCAGGCAAAAATATTGCATAAGTGCTAGCAAAAGAAATTTTTCCAGATACAGCCAATCCTGCAGACATAGTAACAAGATTAGCTTCAGCAATACCCACATTAAAAAATCGGTTAGGAAATTCTTTTCCAAATCCAGAAGTTTTTAATGAATCAGTAGTGTCTGCACCCAAAACAACAACATTAGGGTTTTCTTTTCCTAATTGAATCAACGATTTAGAATATTCTGAACGCATGTCTGTCATTATTGGTTCATTCAAACGTATCCTGCCTCCTGAGCAATTTTTTTAATTTGTTCTTGTTTTTCACCAATCACATGCAAGCCAATCCATTTGTTTACTAAATCAATTCCACCTAATTCATTTGCTTTAGAAAGCAAACCATATCTCCTAGATTTTAAAACCGCCGTTCTAAAATCTCTAATTGCAGATCTAACATCTTGTTGGCCAACAATTGCACCACCACCCACAAAAATACGTGCACCATCAGCAAATACTGAACCAATATTTTCAAGATTTACTCCCCCATCAGCCTCAATATAGCCTGAAAAATTATATTGTTTTAAAATGGAATTCAACTTCGACATTTTTGCATGTGTTTCTTCAATGTATTTTTGACCAGATTGTCCAGGTACTACAGACATTACAATTAGTTGATCAATGGATTGTAAAAATTTGTATGACCATTCAGGTAATTCAGTGTCAGGGTTAATTGAAAATCCTACACCAATTTGATTTTGTTTTAGGATATCATGTATTTCTCCAAAACTTGATTCATCAGTTACTTCAGCATGAACGGTAATGATATCACTACCAGCATCAACATAGTCTTTAACATGTTTCACAGGTTCATTAATCATCAAGTGTGTATCAAAGGGAATTACTGTAAGTGGTCTCAGTTCTTTGATTTTATTATGATCAAAAGTTTTTGTTGGAACAAACTGACCATCCATCACATCAAGATGAATATAATCTGCTCTACCTGAAATACATCGTTTGATTTCATTTTCTAAATTTGTCATATCTCCTGCAATAATTGATGGTGCAATCATAAATTGTGAATCTAATTCAAGATTAATTATTGGGACTACATCAGAGTCAGGAGATTTACCATGCCATTGTGGATTATCCTCCATATGTTCAATAGATTTTCCTTTAATTGTTCTTGAAATAATTATTGTGGGCACACCTTTTGTAGCATTTGCTTTTGTAATAGCTGCATCAATTTGTTCAACTCGGTGTCCGTCAATTTCAATAACATTCCAACCAAATGATCTCCATTTATCACCAGTTTTCCAACGTGATGCATCTTTCCACATTTCAGAAATATCAGAACCTTCTAAATTTTCATCAAGTGGCATAATTTTTTCTGTATATGAATCTTGTTGAATAAAATTCCTATCAAGGAAAGCTGTAAGATTATCAACTTTGTATTTTGAAGCAGTCATTGCAGCCTCCCAGACTTGTCCCTCATCAGACTCACCATCACCAATGATAGTATAGACATGATGATCTTTGGAATCAATTTTTGCTGCTAGTGCAATTCCAACAGAATAGGATAACCCAGTACCTAAAGAGCCACCACAAAATTCAACTCCAGGACATTTTAGATCTGGATGCCCTTGCAGTCTACTACCGAATTTTCTAAGTGTCTCAATTTCAGATTCTGGAAAATATCCTGCAACTGCCATATTAGAAAACAATCCAGGAGCAGCATGTCCTTTAGACAAAACTAATCTATCACGATCTTCCCATTGAGGATTATTAGGATCAAATTTCAAATGTTTGTTAAATAAACATCCTAAAATTTCAGCCATAGAAAATGAACCACCAGGATGACCAGATCCTGCAGCATTAGTTCCCTTAATCACTAATTTACGGGCTCTGAGAATATTTTTCTTTGTTTGATAATAATTAAGACCCATCTGCAACGTTATCATTACAAATTGAATAAAAATCTATTTCTAAAAGAAAACAATGAATTGTAAAAATCTAAAAAATAAGATATTTAAAAAATTCAAACCTAGATCTCATGATTTTAAAGAAAATTCTACTTTATCCAACATAAATTTCAAAAATACAGACAATGGCTTTTTTCTCCAATGCTTTGCATTCCATTCTTTTACAAGTTGATTATAGAACTTCCACTCAGATTCATCTTCTTTAAGATGAGATACCATCATTTTTTCAAATTCTGCAATATCCCAATCTACTGGGCACATTATATTGCTCATTTGAATTAATTTTCCATTTTTCATTTGAAACGGATATGATTTGCACACTCCAGGTTTGAAATCATTAACAGTACATCTAAAGACATCTTTAGTTTCTTCAAGAAATTCGCACGCACCATTTTTTTGTTTCAAAGCAAGATCAATCAGACCTTCTTTTACCTTAATTCCTAAAGAATAGTCCTTTGCCCCATAAATCTCTAAAAAAGTCTCAGGTGCCAATCCTAATTTAGTTGAAAGTCTGTAAACATCATGAGCATTAACAAATATCACATATTCTTTACAACAATCCGTATGACATGAAACACAAGGGAATTCACCAGTCTTAGTATGACTAGAATCAGGATTATCCACAATTATTTTCATAAATCATCAAAATGAATTTGAGGTATTAAATCTGTAAAATTTTAATTTGATCGTTACTCTGTACTATTATGGAAATTAAAGAAAATATTCCAATTGTATTATTTGATAATCAGTGTTATTTGTGTATGAAATTTGCAAAAATTGTTAACTTTTTTGCTAGAGGTAAAATAACAATAATTGGACATTATTCAGATTTTGGGGAAAAGATAAGAAAAGAAATTCTAGATGAAACTGCCTTAGACATGTTTTGGTTTATTTCTGAAAAAAGAGCATATGGTGGAAGAGCAGCTTTACTTCCGTTGATAAAATCAATTTTAATTAAAAAATCAAAAAAAACATCAACAATTAGAATTGATGAAGAGTGTCAACAGGGTTGTAAAACTGTTAAAGCAGTATTTCTAAGATCAACAAGTCTAATTACCAATAGTAAGATAATAGATCTATAGTAAATCTAAATAATACTTGAAAAATAGATGCTCATAGTGAAAATTAAAACTGAGAATTCTACAAAAAAGAAAACAGGTCTTCTATGTGGATTTGTATTAGAAAATTCTAACAAAGTTATAGGTTTACCAAAATTTGATACTAAAACTGAATCTGCAATAGACCAGTCTCTAAAAGACATGGAAGGAAAACTAGGAAGACTAAGTATAATTCCAATTTCCGGTGAAAAACATGTTCAAAGAATCTTGTTAGCAGGAATAGGCAAAAAAGAGAATTTGACAAAAGATACAATTCGATTTGTTTCAGGCAAAATAGCCCAAAAAGCAAGAGAATTAAAATTAAAAGAATTTTCAATAATTTCACCACCGAGTTTTATATCTGAACCAATTTCTGCAGTTTCTCAAATAATTGAAGGTTCAAAAATGGCTCTTTACAAATTTGATAAATTCAAGTCAGAAAAAATAGAGAATTCTCCGGATCTCACAATTATTATTTCAAAATCAAATAAAATTTCAAAAGCTATCAAGATTGCAGAAATTGTTGCAGATGGTGCAATATTCACTAAAAGTATTGCCAATTTACCTCCAAACGAATGCACCCCAACAACATTAGCAAACTTTGCAAAAAATATGTCTAAAAATAATAAAATGATTTGTAAAATTTTTTCAGAACCAGAATTACAAAAGAAAGGTTTTGGAGGAATATCCGCAGTTGGTCAAGGAAGCAAAAACCAATCTAAATTAATTATTTTAGAACATAACAAAGGTCCACGAAATGAAAAGCCCATTGTTTTAGTAGGAAAAGCTGTAACATTTGATACAGGCGGTATTTCATTAAAACCTGGAAATGCAATGGACGAAATGAAATTTGACAAATGTGGTGGTTGTACAGTACTAGGTATAATGAAATCAATTTCAGAATTGAAACTACCAATCAACATAGTTGGAATTGTTCCTTCAGTTGAAAACATGGTAGATGGAGAATCATATAGACCTGGAGATATTATAAAATTATACAGTGGAAAAACAGCTGAAATTTTAAATACAGATGCAGAAGGAAGATTGATTTTAGCTGACGCGTTAGCATATGGAGAAAAACAATATTCTCCAAAAGCAATAATTGATTTTGCAACTTTAACTGGAGCCTGTATTGTAGCTCTAGGTACCAACGTAGCTGCAATTGTATCAAATGATGAAAAACTAACAAAGAAAATTATGGATGCATCTAAGAGAACTACAGAAGAAGTTTGGGAACTTCCATTAAATCAAGACTATATGGACATGATAAAATCAGATGTTGCAGATATGAAAAATGTTGGAATTGGGAGAGCAGCAGGTACTATAACGGCTGCAGCATTTTTGAAAAATGCAATCGAAAAAACTCCATGGACCCATATTGATATTGCAGGAGTTGCATGGACACAGGGAGCTACAAAAGAAAAATCATATAATCCAAAAGGTGCAACAGGTTTTGGTGTAAGATTAATTTTAGATTATTTACAAAATTTATAAAATTAGTATCCCCTACTATTTCTATCAGGTGTTTCAACATTTGGATTTCTCCAACCATGTTTTTCCATCATATGATTGAGTAACCTAATGTCATTATCACATATTTCTCCACAAACACTACAATTTGACATATTGAATTCATATCAATAAAATTAATTCAATATTAAAAGATTGATTGTAAAGGAGAAAATGCCAGCACTGTTGCTTCCCAAGAGCTCTCGCATCTTAGTAGCACAACAGCGACATTAGGTTTGACTTCCAAGTTCGGAATGGGATTGGGTCGCACCCTAACGCTATGGCCGGCTTGAAATTTGATGTCAAATTCTCATCTATTAACGTAACGCCAGTTTTGAAATATACTCAAAATAGGTATAAAGCAAAGAAAATACCGAATTACAACATGACTCATAGAGTAGCGGTTTTAGATCAAGATCTTTGTCAGCCGCAAAAATGTGGGCTAGAATGTATAAAATATTGCCCAGTAAACAAATCAGGCGCAGAATGTGTCACTATTAACGAAGAATCAAAAAAAGCACAGATTGACGAGGATATTTGTAATGGATGTGGAATTTGTGTCAAAGTATGTCCGTTTGATGCAATAACAATTATCAATTTAGCAAGTGAATTAGCTACGGACAAAATTCATCAATATGGAATGAATTCATTTCGACTTTACAAATTACCAACTCCAAAAAAAGGTGAAGTTGTAGGATTATTAGGAAGAAATGGAATGGGGAAAAGTACAGTAGTAAATATTCTATCAGGTAATCTTAAACCAAATTTAGGCAGATATGAAAATCCTCCTGAATGGGATGAGATTTTAAAACATTACAGTGGAACAGAACTCAAACAACATTTTGAAAAGATTGAACAAAAACAAATTAGCGCATCAATTAAACCACAACAAGTACATCATATTGCTCAGGCATTTAATGGAACAGGAAAAGAATTACTTGACAAATATGATGAACGAGGAGTATCAAGAGAACTAATCAAAGAACTAGGATTAGAAAATTCTATGGAACAAAGTTTGAAGGAGTTAAGTGGTGGGGAATTACAAAGAATAGCAGTTGCTGCTGCAGCATCTAAAGATGCAGAATTTTACTTTTTTGATGAACCATCTTCATACAATGATGTATTTCAGAGAACAGGTGTAGCAAGAGTAATACAAAATTTGGCCAAAATTGGAAAAAGTGTAATGGTTGTAGAGCATGATTTAACATTATTAGATTTTCTAAGTGATTATATCGAAGTGTTATACGGTGAACCTGCAGCATATGGTATTGTTTCAACTATTTTATCCACCAAAGTTGGAATCAATGTTTTTCTTGATGGATATTTACCAAATGAAAATGTAAGATTTAGAGATAAGAAATTTTCTATGGATGTATCGTCTACATCGACAGACATTTTTCAAGAAGGAAGTGACATTATTACATATCCAAAACTAGAAAAAAAATATCCATCATTTTCAGTGACAATCGAGCCTGGAAGAGTAAGAAAAGGAGAGATTTTAGGAATAATGGGCGCCAACGCACTTGGTAAAACAACTCTGATGAAAATGATTGCAGGAGTTGAGAAACCATATTCTGGCAGTATTGATAAAAAAATCAAAATAGCATACAAACCACAATATCTTCAAAATGATCTTGATGTAGAAGTGATTTCAGTATTAGATAAAGCAAATGAAAATCCAGTAGAAGGAAGTATGGAAGAAGAACAAATTCTAGACCCATTAAAAATTAAAAAATTATACAATAAATCAATCAAAAAACTTTCTGGTGGAGAATTACAAAAAGTTGCAGTTGCATCATGTTTATTACAAAAAGTCGATTTGTATGCATTAGATGAACCCTCAGCATTTTTAGATGTGGAAGATAGAATTGCAGTGGCAAAATTTTTACAAAAGTTTGTGCGCTCCTTTGGAAAGTCAGCAATAGTTATCGATCACGATATACAATTGATGGATTTGGTTTCAGATTCAATGATAATATTTGAAGGTGAATCAGGTTCTGCAGGAAGAGCTACATCACCAATGCCAAAAGCTGATGCAATGAATAGATTTCTAAAATCGTTAGACATGTCATTTAGACGAGATGAAAGAAGTCTTAGACCGCGTGTAAACAAGTTAGAAAGTAGATTAGATAAAGATCAAAAAACAACTGGAAATTTTTACTACAAACATTGACTCGAATGTTAAAAAAATCACTAGAAAATGTACTCACAGAAAAGGAGAGTAATGAATTAATTTCAGCATTTGATCAGATCGGTGAAATAATAATTGTGAGGATTCCAGATTCACTTTTAGCAAAAAAGAAAATTATTGGAAAGGCATTGTTAGATGAAGTAAAAATTGTTAGAAGTGTTTTCTATCAGGCATCAGCCGTAGAAGGTGAATTTCGCACAAGAAGCCTTGAGATACTTGCAGGGGAAGACAACACAGAGACAGAATACAAGGAATTTGGGTGCAGATTTACAGTTGATGTTGAAAATGCATTTTTTTCACCTAGACTTTCTACAGAAAGAGATAGAATTGGTAATTTAGTTCAAAATGGAGAGGTGGTGAATAACATGTTTGCAGGTATTGGAATGTTCTCCATAATAGCAGCTAAGAAGAAGAAATGTACTGTTTATAGTCTTGACATCAACCCTATTGCTTCAAAATTATGTGAAACAAATATCGGATTAAACAAACTTGCAGGAAACATAATTTCGATTAACGGTGATGCATCAGAAATTATTAAAGAACAATTAATGAATAAATCAGATAGAACGTTGATGCTATTACCTGAAAGATCAGATAAATTTTTAGAATCAGCAATAAACACAACTAAAGATGGAGGCATCATTCATTACTATTCACATATTCATGCAGATAAAAAAACAAATGCTGGAAAACTTTCAGAAGAGCATTATCTTAAAGTTACACCAGTAAAATCAGAAATTATAAATTCAAAAATTGTAAGGCCTGTTGGTCCTAGATTTTATCAAACAGTTGTAGACATTAAAATTTCTAAATAATCTAATCTTCAGAAGTAATAGAAGCAGGTGAAGGTTTTGTTGTTGCCATTACATATCCAATCCATGCAACAACTCCTAAAATTGCACCTGCAATCATTAAAACAGATAATTGTAATACAATAGGACTCCATTCAGAAAGCATTAACAAATATGCATAAAGGAAAAAACCACCAATACACAGTACAAAAATAGTAATGCCCATTCCTTTTCGTTTGTCCATGGCAAAGAATTTTTTTTGAGTTATTTATTGGTTTGAACTAAGTTAATTCAATTGCCATAAGATATGCATCTTCACCATCTCGATAATACGCGTTTAATTGTTGTCTAATTGCAAACCCATATTTTTCATATAATCGTACAGCATCAGTATTGCTACATCTTACTTCTAAATAGAATTCATCACATTGTCTTAATTTTACACCATTGACAGATTCCTCAACTAGTGCATTTCCTATTCCCTTTTTTCTATGTTCTTCAACTACCGCGATAGATACAACATGGCCTTTTTTGACAAAACCTAATTTCTTAAAATTTGAAAAACCAAATTCAGTTTTACACATAATGTATCCAACATGTTTTCCTCCAATTTCAGCAACAATGAAAGCCTCGGGTAACTCAGCAAGTAAACTTTCATAGAAATAATCTGAATAGTGCTCAGGTAGAGTTTTGAGATTAATTTCCATTACAGAAATTAGATCGCTTGGTCCAGCTCTTCTAATATCACAATCGCCCAATTGTTTTAGAATCACTTGCATGATTGTGTATAGTATCATCAATATTTAATTTTAAACCAAAAGACCATTTAATGGAAAAATCAAGCGTTAAAGAGATGGAAGATCCCTCACAAGAAGATGTTATTTCATTAGTGAATTCCATGTTTCAAGTTAGTGATTACAATAAAACTGAATTTTCATTAGAATTTAAAATTGAAGATATGGATTTTAAATCAAAGTTTGAGAGTTTGGCAAGAAAATTAGAAAATATGAGTTATGTTTGTAAATTAGAAAAGATGGAAGAGAGAGGACTATATGTCATCATTCAGAAATTCTCCCAAAAAAAACAACGAAAGTGGATGAGTACATCATGGACTCCAAGAATATTGTTTGTAATTGTTATTTCATTTGTAATGATAGATGGATACTATAGAACATCAGGTACAAATTCAATTGTTGAAATTGGAGATCCACTAGAAATGGCAGCAATATACACACTGTCATTATTAGGAATTTTAGGAGTTCATGAACTGGGCCACATTATTGCTGCAAAAAGACATGGTCTAAAAACAACGTGGCCATATTTTATTCCAGGACTTCCAATAATTGGAATTCCAACATTTGGGGCATTTATTCAATCAAAAGGGTTAACAATTAATCGAGAAATATTATTTGATGTTGCCATTGCAGGCCCAATTGCAGGATTAGCAATTGCAGTAATAGTTTCAATTTATGGTGCTTATACTGCACCAATTTTAGATTCCGAAATTGCTGCAGGATTGTTTGAAGGATCAAAATTAATTGAATGGAATCTAGGAGAACCATTGCTAATGACTGCTAGTTTAGCATTATTTGGCAAAGGTGGAGCAGGACACGAAGTGATTATGACGCCGATAATGTTTGCAGCATGGATTGGTTTCTTAATTACGTTTTTGAATTTATTACCTGCATGGCAATTAGATGGCGGACATATGGCAAGAACATTATTTGGAGCTAAACTTCACAAATATGCAACATATGGAAGTATGGTAATTCTCGTTTTGTTAAATTATTGGGTAATGGCACTTTTAATTTTATTTATGAGTTCAAGAAATCCTAGTGCAACACCATTAGATGATATTTCACCACTATCAAAAAATAGAAAACTTGCATATCTTGGAATTATTGTATTAGCAATTTTGTGTGCGCCACTACCGTCAGGATTTTTATCAGGTTTACTACCTTAACAATAATCTTGCACCATCAGCAACTATTGTAACTTTTTGGCGTGGTCCTTGGGTTTTTAAAATATAATCCATAGAGTATTTTATGCCCTGCATAGAAATCAGATTTAACTTCTTGGCATAAAATTCAGGTAAAATTGAAACTAATCCTATTTGAAAATTCTTTTGTATTTCTGAAAGAAACAATAAATTTTCCATTCCATTAATGTATTTACTTGGATTTCGTAGTTGCTCGATAGTCAATCTATCTTCAACGTATTGTTGAAGTGCATCAGAGCCTAAACCACCTTTACATTCAGCAACTAAAATAGCAAGACCATCTTTTTTGATTGCATTAGAACAATTCCAAAGTGAAGAAAATGAATTTCCAAGACTGTCATTACTTGCATCTTTTCCAGTGCTTATCACCATCGTTTTATGTTGACCAACATCTTTGATAGAATTTGATTCAAGGATTTTTGTTGACGTAATAGTTTCTGAAGGGTGCCCTATTGAAAAATCTACGATTCCATCAGAATTTGCAATAATCTCCATTCCCTGAATTTCAAAATTATCTGCAAATTTTTTTGCTTCAATTAAGCTTTCAGTGGATTGTCCGGGAGCAGGAAGATTTCCATGTCTTTTTGCATATGCCGAAAGCATTGATTCCTGACCAAATTTTTTGATAAGACGAGTGGAAATAGTCTCATATCCAAATAATCCATCAAATTCCATTTCCCCCATGAATACAAGGTTTGAATTAGAAATACCAACATCGTCAAATTCATTTATTGAACTTCCTTCAGGTAACCCTGATTTTACTAAATTTAGGATTTTTTTATCAGTTAATATTTTTGGGAATGGTTTTGATTTTTGTTCACATAATGTAAACAAAGAAGAGATGATTTTTAGAATAGATTTAGAATTATGTAATACTACTAGTTCCATGGGTTTAGACAAATCAAGTGTGTTTAATTTTTCATTGATCTCTGAATCATCTAGAATTTTACCTTCAGAATCAATTTTTTGCTCTAAATTTTCAGCTTTTATATCCAAAACTACGTCAGTGATACCATAATTTAACCAGATTTCAGGCATAATTATTACTCAATACAAAACAAAATAAATCAAGTGTAGTTAACTTTTGTATGGAATTTGTGAAAGAGTTTGCAACCTTTTTGCATCAAAACGGCATAATAAAATTCGGTGAATTTACGCTAGCAAGTGGAAAACAGAGTTCGTATTATGTTGATTTACGATTAGTTCCAAGCTATCCTATTGAATTTAGAAAAATGGTAAAATTTCTTGAAAATGAAATTGAGCAAGATATTGGATTAGATAATTTTGATTCAATTGTTTCAGTTCCTACAGGAGGTTTAGTAATTGCATCAGCATTGGCAATTGAAACTGTCAAACCCCTAATCTATGTTAGAAGTAAGCCAAAAGATTATGGAACATCAAAATCCGTTGAAGGGGAAATTCATGATGGCATGAAAGTTGTAATGATTGATGATGTTGCTACCACTGGAGGCTCTGTTGTTAATGCAATAAAATCTTTGAAAGAGGTAAACATTTCAGTAAAAGATGCATATGTTATTGTAAACAGAATGGAGGGAGCTGATGAAGCATTGCTAGGATTAGGAGTAAAAATACACTCAATTCTAAATATTTTACAAATTACAGAAGCTTTGTTTGAACAGAATCTAATTGATGCAAGCATCCTAGAAAAAGTAAAAAAACAAATTAACAAATGAGTAATGGCCGCTCAGTCAAATGCCTTCCAATCATCAATTCAGATATAACTCTGATTCTTCATCGCTGCCAAATAATTTTCAATGGGCTCATTTTAAAACTAATGGAAATAATGGGCCCGAAGGGCTTCGATCCCTTGGCTCACCGGTTATGAGCCGGTTACTCTACCAAGCTGAGTTACGGGCCCTAAGCAAAGGAATTATTTCTCAGATATAAAATGTTATGAGATTAACAGTATTCTTCGTAACAACTGTCAAGCAACAAATTTTGTGCTGAAATTGATCTATCAGCAATTTCAATCAAATTGCTAGAGTCAACTGAAGATTTCTCCAAAATATTTCTCCAAGATGCAGTGTGTCTAATGTCAGCTTCTGTGTGGAGTTTAAAGTATTCTGTAGCTTCATTGCTAGTTTTCCCATAAAATTCTGCCAAGCCATCAAGTTTAGTTTGACTAATTTTAGGAATTTCTTTTTCAAAAGCATACATGGCACAAGCACCACCATCAAAAGTATCCATTAATTGATTCAAGTCAGATACTGCTTTTTGGGTTTTAGTTGTTCCAGAATATGAGGTTAGTTCATCTTTAGATATTCCAAGTTCTCCGGCAAAAGCAATCCAGGATTTAATATGATCAGATTCTTCTTGTTGATTTTCTACCAACTCACCAACTACAGATTCAGGTGATTTTTCAATAATTGGAGTCATAAAAGATGGAACTGCTTTCACAAGTTGAAAGTATTCTTTAGAATAACCTGCTAGAGATTCCTGTGTTAATTTTCCATCAGACCACATTTGGTAAAATGGGTGTTTTAGTAAACTTCTTTCTTCTATCATTTCGTCAATTTTTTGTATTATGTTCATGCTTCATCTTCAATAATACCAATAAAAAATCTTTGTGGTTTACAAAAGATTTTATGGTCATAAAAAATAATTTTCATGGGTTCCAGTGGTGTAGACCGGTCAAGCATTTTGCCCTTTCAAGGCAAAGATCCCGGGTTCAAATCCCGGCTGGAGCACCAAGATTTATTTACTTATAGCAAAGTTTTTTCATCAGGTCATCTTGGACAGGAAAAATATCGAGATAAATCCTCTACTTGAAACTTATGGAAAGTATATTCAGCGAATTAATCAAGCATTAGACGATGAACTCTCCATTTATTCAGGATCGGAATTCATTGAACCTTTAAAATATTCCTTAGAGGGAGGGAAACGAATTAGACCCATAATTTTGAATTTGGCAGCTGAGAGTGTAGGTAAAATTGATGAAAATGTCCTTTCAGCTTCATGTGCTGTAGAATTTCTTCACATGGAATCAATCATCCACGATGATATTATTGATAATGAAACAATGAGAAGGCAAAAAGATCCTTTTCATGTAAAATATGGCTATAACACCAGCGTGTTAACTGGAGATTTTGTTTTAGGATTAATTCTTGCAATTTCTTCCAGATTAGATAATGCTAGAATTACAAAAGATTTGGCTACCACTGCCATGCAAATGAGTGAAGGGGAAATGATTGAAGGTATATTGGAAAATAGCAAGGATGTAACATTTGATGATTATCTTAAAGTTATTGAATACAAGACAGCAGTCGCATTTCAAGTTGCAGCTAGAATAGGGGCAATCATTGCAAATGGAACTGAAGAGCAAATTGAGGGTTTAACTGAATATGGAAAAAATATTGGAATTGCATATCAAATTAGGGATGATTTGTTAGATTGGAAAAATGAAGATAAATTATTTAATTTGTTAGTTAAGAAAAGTTCTGATCCTCGAGATGTGTTTAATAAAATGGAAGAAATGTTAAAAGAATTTTCAGAAAAAGCAAGAGCTGCATTAAGAAAAATTCCAGATAATGATGCAAAAATAAATCTAGATAATTTAATTAAATTTACTTCGTTTAAGGCATAAGACCTAAACTAATTATCGGAGTTGCAAATTCTACAAATTTAATTAATGGTTCTGGATATACACCAAATCCTACCAAGAAAATTGTTGAGAAAATCATAACAGCTATAATGGATTTTGGTTCTGCAACTCTCTTTTCAGTTTCTCCTTCAAAGTACATCTTTCTTGTAATCCAACCATAGTAAGCAAGGGATAATGCACTGTTAAGAACACCAGCAATTGCAAGCCAAGGTGCCCACCATATTACTGAACCAGCATCTAAAGCACTTCCAAATAACATCAATTTACTCCAGAATCCTGAAAGTGGAGGAATTCCTGCTAAAGCAAATAATGCAATAACTAATCCTAGTGCAGTAATGGGCATTCGTCTTCCAAGTCCCTTTAATTTGTCAATGTGAGTGACTGCAAGTGTTGTAACAATGCCTGTAACTGCAATAAATGCCGCACCTTTCATTACTGCGTGATTCATAATTTGATACAAAGAACCCTGTAAACCAAGAGAACTATGTGGTGCAACTGCAAGTCCAATCAAAATGTATCCCGCATGTGCTATACTAGAATATGCTAACATTCTAGAAATGTTCTTTTGCATAATTGCGGCAACATTTCCAATAGTCATGGTCATTACCGCTATAATTCCTAGAGCCATAGTCCAATCAAGATTCAAAACAACCATTCCAAGAACTACGATTCTAATTGTTGCAGCAAATCCTGCTTTTTTAGTTGCAGCAGCTAATAGTGCTGTAATTGTAGGTGGGGCACCCTCATAGGTATCTGGAAGCCATTGATGGAAAGGTACGAGTCCCATTTTAAATCCAAATCCTGCAATAAACATTCCAACAGAAAGTAATGCAAGCGGCAACATGGAAGGATCAAGTGTCGAATAACCTTGAATGACTTCTCCAATATTTGTAGAACCTGTTAATCCATAAGTAATTGAAATTCCGTAAACTATGATTGCAGATGACAATGCACCAAAGAGGAAATACTTTAGAGCAGCTTCATTTGAACTTGGATTCTTTTTCATATATCCAACCAAGATGTATGTTGGAATACTCATCAGCTCCCATGCAACAAATAACATAATCAAATCAGTAGAATATGCAACTAGCACCATACCGATAGTTGCAAGTAAAATTAGGGAATAGTAAACTGCTGGCGAGTTATGCTTTCGCATATAATTAAAAGATCCAACAGTTGTGAAAATAGCAACAATAAGCATTGCAATTGCAAAGAATCCCCCAAATGCATCATCTACAATTACATCTTCAGAAAATAGAGCAGACGCTGCAATATTTTCTGCATAAAATTGATATCCAACATAGCCCATGGATACAATTAATGCTGCAAATGCAATGATTGCATAAAATGAGTTTGAGCCTTGTTCTTTTCTTGCAATGCTGATTATTGGAAGAAGAATTCCGACAGTACCTAAAATTGCAATTAATACCAATGGAGTTGAAGTAATTTCTAACATTTCATCATTCTCCTATATCAACAATATCAGAACTACGAATAGTAATCCTGCTCCAAATACGAATAGATATGATTGTGAAACACCGGTTTGAGTTCCTTGAATGACTTTGGCACTCCATCCAACTGCTTTTTGGACTCCAGCATTCATACCGTAATCAATAGCTGTCTTTTCAAAGTATCGGAATACTCCTCTTGCAAGCCATAGAGGAGCTACAACAAAGCACCAGTATACCATTGCGTTAAGATACCATCTGTTTAAGAAAAATTTATGAATAGCATAAAAGACAATATTTGAATTTACAAATTTCACAGGATCAACCCATCTACCAATATAGAATATGTAACCTAATCCAATTCCAGTAGCAAATGCTACCAGTGAAGAACCTAAAGCAACAGGATTAAGACCTTGTAAGAATCCAGGTAAGATTGATGCTTCATTTGTAACATGTGCAGTGTGAATACCAAATGATTCTTCAAGATAGTCTACAAACAAGTGATGTAGTCCTTCTTCTGCAGATAATCCAATAAGACCAATTCCAATAGTAAGTACTGCAAGAATTCCATATGGAATCCACATAGACATTGGTGCTTCATGAATATGATGTCCTTCTTCTTCCATCTTTTCGATGTGTTTGCTCTTCTTTCCAAAGAAGACCAATCCAATCATTCTTGTTGTATAAAATGCAGTGATAACAGCAGTTAGAACAGCGATAAGGTATAGTGGCAGTGCCCATTCATTTCCAGATGTATAGACTGCAGCAAAGATTGCATCCTTACTCCAAAAGCCTGTAGTGATAAATGGTGCACCCATTAAACCAAGACCTGCAGCCCACATGAACACATAAGTTTTTTTCATTTGTTTTCTCAAACCACCCATATCGCTCATGAATCTAGAGCCAACAATATGTAACAAAGAACCTGCTGCCATGAATAATGAAGCCTTGAACATTGCGTGAGAAATTAAATGATAAAATCCTGCAGTATAACCATCAACATATTGATGAGATAATCCTGCAATACCTAATGCCATCATCATATAACCAATTTGAGAACCAGTGGAATATGCAAGAACTTTCTTAATTTCGTTATTCACCATACCTTGTGTTGCAAGTAATAATGCAGTAATTGCACCAGTCCAAGCAATTATCTCAAAGAATTGGTCTGCCATAATTCCTGCTGCACCTAATGCAAATACTAGTGGCCCAATTCTTGCAACTAAGAATACACCAGCTTTAACCATAGTTGCTGCGTGAATTAATGCAGAAACTGCAGTAGGACCAGTCATTGCTTCTAACAACCATTCGTTTAGTGGGAATTGTGCAGATTTTCCCATCGCACCACCAAATAATAAAACAAATGCAGGAACTAACAGTCCCTGAGCAGCCATACTAGTTGCCCAATCAGTATCATGCATTAATTCTTTAAATCCAAATGTACCTGCAAACAAAAATATCAACAGCATACCTGCAATCATCATCACATCTCCAACTTTGGTCATGATGAATGCCTTCATTCCAGCATGTGTTGGTGAATAGTAATCTAACATACCAAGAACAGTTCTACCTTCAACACCAACATGATCTTTCTTTTTATCACGATACCAAAAGCTGATCAATGCATAAGACGCAAGTCCTACACCTTCCCATCCAAAGAATACTTGAAGTAAGTTATCAGATAGTACGATTAATTGCATTGAACCAATAAAGAACAACATCCAGAACCAAAATCGTGTAATGTCTTTATCGCCTTTCATGTATCCAGTACTGTAAATCATAATGAGGAATGAAATCCAACCTACAACATTGGCCATTATTATTGAAAGCGGATCTGCTAATACTCCAGCTTTAAGACCAAGTGCATCTATCCACATTATCTGATCATGTATTTCGTGAGCCTCCAAAGCCATTGGAAGAAGGGATACTGCAGATAATGCACTCATCAAAGCAAATGCCACTGCAACATATCCAGTTGCATGTTTTGATAATTTTCCAACACCAGGAATAATCAATGCAGCTGCAAATGGCAGAATCCAAACTAGCCAAGCACTTGCTGCTCCAATTTCAAATGGTAATCCGAAAGATTCTGTCACCATAATCTAAACTCCCAACACTCCGTTCATGTATGGAATTATTGTCTTCAAGAAAATATCTGGATAAATACCAACTACAATTGAGAATCCTGCCAATACCATCATTGGTACAGTCATGTGCCAGCTTCCTTCCTTCACATGTTCAAGATGTTCAGGAGTTTTTCCAAAGAATACACGTTTTAGCATCCATAGCATGTAAGACATTGTAAGAGCTGTTGCAATTAGACCTAGACCAAATGTTACTGCTCTAAGGGTTGAACCCTCTTCAATTGCAGTCTCTAATGCACCGAAAAAGAGAATCCATTCTCCCATGAAACCACTTGTTGGTGGAACGCCCATTATGGTTAATGCACCAATAACTGCACATACTGCAGTAATTGGCATCTTTCCTGCTAATCCTCCAAGTTTAGAAATACTTCTAGTTCCAACTTTAACAATAATAATTCCAGCCATCATGAAGAGAATGCCTTTTCCAATGGCGTGTGTTACATACATCATCTCAGCACCTGCAAGACCAAGTACAGAAATCGAACCAATACCAAATAGGATGTAACCCATCTGACTAATACTAGAATATGCAAGCATACGTTTCAAGTCATCTTGCATCAGTGCCATTGCACCACCGTAAATCATTGTAACAAGACCCCAAATGTGGAACCATATTGCAAGATCTGCATACGCTGCAGGTAAGAATTCAACAATTAATCTGAAAATACCATAAGCACCAATTCCGATCATAGCAGGGGACAATAATGCACTAATTGGTGTTGGTGCAGAACCGTGAACATATGGAAGCCAAATGTGGAACATAAAGACTGCTAGTTTTACACCAAGTCCAATTGAAATCGCAACTGCCGAAAGCATGACAATGTCAGGAGGTATTTCAGATTCATTGATGTCTGCAAAGTCAAAACTTCCAATAGTCAAACCAATCATCAAAAAGCCCAATAGTAAAACAACTGCACCAGAATGAGTCCAAAACAAGAACATTAAACCAATCTTTCTTCTTGGGCCATCACCCCAAAGTGCAACTAAGAAGAAACCTGGAATTAACATGACCTCAAAGAATACATAAAATTCAATCAAATTAGTTGAAAGAACTGTTCCAAGCATACCCATTGCAAACACAAGATAAAGTGCAAAGTAAAGTCCAGATTTGGCATTTACATAACTTGTAAGAGATGAAGATTCAACGATAGAAGTTTGACCACTTGCAGAAGTGTTAATTTTATGTTCTTCCTCAAATTGTTCATGGAATTTATGAACCATGTATGGTTTTGAGTAAATTGCCAAGATAGTAGATAAAACATAAATCATTATTGCAAATGGTGATGCTAGTCCATCTAGTAAGAAACCAAATTCACCAAACTGCTCTGTCCATGGATAATGTTCCTCTACAGTACCAGATAATGCTGCATTAATTATGAGAATTGTTGCATACAATAGAATTGCAAATGTAAACCACATTGCATGGGTAGGTCCAAATTTCCTTCCAATAATGTAAGCTACGGGTGATAAAAGTAATGGTAAGAATACTGCTTGTAATAATGCATATTCCATTATCCCTTCAAGCTCCTAAAGTCTGCAATATCGACATTCTGATACATGCGATAAGCTACAATGATTAATGACAATCCTACGGCCACTTCTGCTGCAGCAATTGCAATAGAAAATAATGCCATAGTTTGACCACCACTATGTGGTAAGAATCTACCAAACGCAACCATGTTCAAGTTTGCTGCATTGATAATAATTTCAACTGCAAAAAGCATTCTAATGAAATTACGTTTTACTGCAAGACCGTAAATCCCTATGCCGAGCAAGGCAACAGATACCAGTGTAAAATCAATTAGCTCGCTGGTCATTCTCCACATCCTCTCGTCTAGCTAAAATTAGTGAACCTGTAACAGATCCTGCAAGAATTAATCCCATCAAAATTAATGCTGGCCAATAATAAGTTACAAAGTCAATTCCGATATCTCTAAAATTAGGAGCAGGTTCATCAGTAGTTACTGTTTTAATTCCAGAATCTAAGAATACTGCACCTAATGAAATCATAATTATTAGCATCAAACCAATACCTGCAAATTTTCTACGTTTATCTTCAATTTTTTTAAAGATTAATTCTCTTTTTACTAACATTACAGTAAACAAAATCAAAACAGCAATAGAACCAACATAAACTGCTATTTGGAATAATGCAACAAATGGTGCATCAAGCAAGAAAAAGAATCCCGCAACACCACCCAAAGTTCCCATTAAAGCAATGGAACCATAAATCAGTGATCTCATTTCAAGTGCTGCAATTGCAGAACCAATTGTAATTACAGTTAATGCAAGAAAAACAGCATCAGCCATGTGTTGCACCTCTATCAGAAATTTGTATTTCACTGTCTTGTGCAACGTATGGTTTTACCTGCAGTTGAGCAGGAGTATAGATTAAACCTTCTTTTGAAAATGAAGATAGTTCATAATCATTAGTCATGTATAGTGCATAAAATGGACATGCATCAACACAAAGACCACAGAAAACACATTTTCCATAATCAATTTGTGGCATGATTGATTTTTTATTTTGTTTTTGTTCTTCTGGAACTTTTACCATTGCAATAGCTTCTGCAACACCTTCACATGCAATTGAACATAATTGGCAACCAGTACAGTGATCATGGAATAGCATATGACGTCCTTTTAGTCCAGCAATACCAACACCTGTGGATGGATCAAATTGGTATCCATCACCTACAAACTTCAGTTTCTCTTCAGGATAACGAAGAGTGAACCTCTTCATTGCAATATGTTTAATTCCAGAATTTAATGCACGAATAATACCAGTTGCAGTTCCCATTATTGTAATCCTCCCGGTCCTAGCACTCCAGCGTAAAGCAATCCAAGTGCAATAAAGATGTTAACGAAAGCTAGTCCAATTAATTTGTTCCATCCAAGATTCAGCAACATGTCAACTCTAATTCTTGGGAATACACCTCTTGGTAACAATATGAAGAATATGACACCAGCAGTTTTCAAAACAAACCAAAGTGTACCATTAAGCATTTCTTGTGTGAATAATGGTAATCCAGGTAATGGTCCTACAGTGATAGGACCCATTTCAATTCCGTTTTCAAGAAGTTCTACTGGAAATGGAGGTACAACCATCGGACCATTCCAACCACCAAGGAATAATACAACAAACAAACCTGCAAACGCGTAAAGTTTTAGATATGTTCCTAATTGAACAAGACCATACATCATTCCAGATAATTCTGTTAACCATCCAGCTACAATTTCACTTTCTGCCTCTGGTAAGTCAAATGGAATTCTTTCTAATTCTGCAAGCATTGTAATGAAAAATACAATTGCACCTACTGGTAAAAATACAATCCATGGGAAGACAGATTGACTTGCAGCAATTTCAGATAGATTTAGAGAACCAGTTAGCATAACAACACCCAGCAAAGATAGAATTAATGGGATTTCAAATGAAACCATTTGGAATAAAGCCCTGATACCGCCAATGAATGGATATTTACTGTTTGAAGACCATGCAGAAAGAATTGTGATGATTGGGAAAAATCCAATTACTGCAAATACTCCTAGCAATCCCAAGTCTACATCTGCAACTACCCAACCAGGAGCTACAGGAATAAATGCAACAAATGCTGCTGCTGCTGCAACAAAGAGTACTGGGGCTGCCCAGAAAATTGGTTTATCAGCTTTTGCAGGAATAATAATTTCTTTTGAAATTAATTTTAGTCCGTCACCCATTAATTGTAAAATACCTTCAAACTTTCCACAGTAAAAAGGACCAACTCTTAATTGTAATTTTGCAAGCATCTTTCTTTCAACAAAGATTGTGCCAGCTGCTAGTAATGCTGCAAATCCAAATCCAGGAAATGCCATTACTCTAAAAATATCAGTTCCCATGAATGCTTTTACAACAGGAAGAATTCGTGAGGGATCAGCTAACCAAGTTAATGCAAGGAATGGTGTAAGTAATTCTCCATCGATTACTGGCATTTCAACAACAAATAGAATTATGAATACTGCCGGAAGACCAACTAAAACTAGTAGCAGGACTATCCAGAAAATATTATCAAGTAATGATTTGATAAATTCACTTAGTTTGAATTTTGGTGCAATGACTGACATTTATCGGTCTGCCTCCACTGGCCAATAGTTTAGACTCCAATAAACAGATGGCATGTTACCTAGTTTTTCACCTCTGAGAAGATTTGGTAATGCAATCAGATTTCTAAATGAGGGAACACTCAACTTTACTCTGTATGGCTCTACTTTTCCATCAGATACGATATAGCAACCTAAGGAACCTCTACCTGACTCTACACGCTTGTATACGGAATCAAGTCCCTTGCCTTTTGGATTTGGTTTTAGTTTAGTTCTAACAGAACCGGACTTTGGCATTTTTTGTAATGCTTGTCTAATTATATTACAACTTTCCAACATGTCAAGCCATGGAATTTTGGATCTTGCATAAGAATCTCCTTCCTTCATTACATTAGTATGAACATCTAATTCTTCATAGACATCATATGGTTCCTTTACTCTAAGATCATAATCAACACCACTTGCACGAAGTACAGAACCAGTTGTTCCATATCGAATTGCATCTTGTCTAGATAGAACACCAGTATCTCTAGTTCTGGCAATTAAAATTGGGTTATCATAAAAGATTGCAGCATATTCTTTGATACGTTTTTCAAAATAGTTAACTTGACGTAAGCAAACATCTTCAAAATTTGGCGGTAAATCATTTCTAACTCCACCTGGAATGAAATGTGCATGTGTAACTCTTGCACCAGTCATTTTTTCCATAAGATCAATTAAGAGTTCACGGTCTCCTGCTGGCCACATAAACATTGTAGAGTGACCTAAAAATATTCCATAAATTGCAAGCCAGTACATTATGTAAATACATCTGTTTAGTTCAGATGCAATAACTCTAACATATTTTGCACGTTCAGGAACTTCAATTCCAAGAATTTCTTCAGATCCCAAAACATAAGGATACAATACATTACATGAATCATGAATTACCGGTCTTTCCAAGTGAGGAATGTTTAGAATATAATTTCTATATTCGGCCATCTTTTCTTCTCCACGATGAACATATCCAGGATCAGGATCACATGCAACAATGTAATCACCATCAATTTGTACGATAAGTCTCATGTGTCCAGAACCAGGATGTTGTGGTCCAACATTGAGGGTCATTATTCTCTCATCTACTTTTTGGAGTGCTAACCCTGGTGGTAATTTAAAAGTCATCTCTATCTTCCTTTTATTGCAAAGTCCTTTCGAAGCGGAGGTAAGTCTGCCCAATCTTCTGGCAAAAGTAATCGTCTATTATCTGGATGACCTTCAAAGAAAACACCGAACATTTCAAAAATTTCTCTTTCATGAAATTCTACACTGTAAAATACATCTCTAAGAGTAGGGAGTCTAGTAGCATCATTTCCAGGGATTGGATTTGTTTCTCTTTGTGCTCTTGTAGCTAAAACTAGAATTTGTCTTGCCAATGAAGAATCATCATAGGATCCTATATGGTAAACAACTTCAATTTCATTATCTTGTGGGTAATCTACACCTGAAACAGATTCAACATGGTCATAATTTAATCCATCACGAATGAATTCAGCAACATCATGAACATTTTCTCTACCGACATTAATTCTAACTCTATCTTCTTTTACAAATCCAACTTCAACTTTATCACCAAATTTTTCAACAATTTTATCAGAAATACTTTTTTCAAACGCAGGTACCACTACAGGTGCTGCTTCAGGTTTTTTTGCTACAGGCTTTGGTGGTGATTCTACTTCAGGAGTGTCATCTGCAATAGGATTTTTAGTTTCAGTACTCATTATACAAACTTCCTAGCCAATAGTGATTTAAACCATTATTTTGGATGTTTCATTCAAAGGTATACCCACACTCTGAGCAATATTTCACATCTCCAAGGTAGATCGTTTCGCATTCTGGACAAATCATACAATATGTAATGTTAACTTGTTAAAAACATCTAGTATGTTCAATTGCAAACACACATGATTTTAAATCAGTTATAATCTCACAACTTCAGTAAATGCCCTTACAGTCTCATCCATATCCTCTGCACCCTCTACTGCATGTACATTCTCATCAGTTTCCTCCATACCTTTGGCTCGTATGAAATGTCGATGTCTTAATTCCTTTTCATTTAATTTATCTAATAGTAATAATTTCTCATCTAATGTACCAGGCATTTTCTCTTTGAAAATATGGTTCTCTAATTGCGTAGTTAGGGTATCCTCAAAATTATTTTCAATTACTGCTGCATCATAATTTTCCTTTTCTTTTCTTGCATTTATGGAATAATGGTCCTCAGGCATATCAAAATGAACTGACTCTTGTTTTGATATTTTACGTAGATTGTTATCTGCCAATATGTTTAGTTCAGTTATACTTCCTCGTGTATCATCAATTTCTACATCCAATTCAATTTCAGATATTCCATATGTTTGGTGAATTGAAATTATTGCAGGAGAGTTTTTTATCCTTTTGTATAACTCATATTTCTGTGGTGAGTTGACTATAATTTTTGCTTTATAATATGTCAAATTCGTTTCCTCGCAAATATCTCAAGTACAGTGCCAACTTTCATCTTCATTGAAGATACAGTAGTACAGAATGCTATTTTTTTAATAGTGCTCATGTCATCAGTTGGATTAAATTTCCAAGCAGATTCTGATTCACCAGTGTTTTCAGTTGCAGCATTACATGTACCAAATAGTTTTGATTGGTCAATAATTTTGTTTTGTTCTATGTGACATTGTGCGTGTATTACAGATGTAGTATTTGTTCCAATTACAGCACTTAAAATATAATGTATGGCTGATGCGTTATGGTTGAATGCTGTCCTTACACCGCTTTGAGGTGTCATGTATTGACCTTGATGTGTGTAATTTGCAGCAGCATTTTTATCATTAAGTATGATGCAAAGATTTCCTCCAAGCCCTCCTGAAATTATTGCATCTGATTCTGCAATTATTTTATCAAATCTATTCATATTGACATTGCCTAGTTTGATGGCTTTTGTTGTTTCATCTTTGTTGCATTGTACCCTGCCTATTGGAATTAGTCCAGAGCTTTCATTTTCTTCTGCTGGTTTATCATCAGTTAATCGTCTTGGCTGTACCAAATCAAATTCCATAAATATTAAAGATGCGACTGAACCTGATGATGGTGTTGTTATGGTAATTTCGTGATACCCTCTTGGAATTGATACAAATGACCTTCGTCCCTTGTTTATAATTGTAGAACGAGTTGATTGTAATGGTATAGCCGTGCCATCTATTTTTGCAGTAAAACTACTAGCACCAGATAAAGCCAAAGTCATGTAATAATCTCCACCTGAAAAATATCTGCGTACAAGTATTGATTTATTTGTATAAAAAAAACTTCCAAAGAAACCAAATCTAGAGCTACCAGTTGGTGACCTATTTATTTGATAACTATCATTAATATTATCAATATCCTCATCCACTGCATAGATTGTTGTTTTTCTATCATTTGCAGATAATGCAATTAGTACTGCTGAAATTGCATTGAATCCAAGTTTGTGGCCTGTTGATGATGCATTCTTTCCAGAGACTAATACTCGGATGGTATGATGTCCGCCCTCAAGGTATACTTGTGCAGACTCGTTAAAAATTTGAGATGTTGCGTTGTAACAGTCAACAGTCATTATTTCATCTGTCGATATATCACCTGCATCGATATACGTTTTGATTATACCATAACTTGCACCACCTAAAAAGTCTAAAGACATCAAGTATAACCCACGTTGAGCATATACATCAAACTCGATGTAATCACCAATTATTGGATTATACCCTGCTGATTGAGTAAATAGTGTACCCCAATCTACTGAGGTACTAGATAATGCTGTACCAAAGTTCCCATTTCGCCTTCTTGATTCTAATCCAAAGAATTTGAAACTTGATGACCCTTCAAAGGTATGATGTGTTGTACCATCTGTTTTGTTTAGTATGATTGCAGCAATTCTTATCTCTACTGGAAAATCAGATGCGTTATCAGATGTTTTTGGCTGTGCCACCAGTTTTATAAAATGATGTCCTTTTCCAAGATGTATGCCATCAAGTGTACTTTGTATATTGTCCGCAGTTGAACTATTACTTTCAAATGTTGCATAAAATACATTATCAATGTATAATTTAAAATCCCTATACGTTGTGTTTTTATGATGTACAAAATCAAAGTTATAATTTCCTTCATCACAAGTAAACATGAATATTACATGGTCTTTTGTTACATCAGAATTAGTGGCAAGTATGCGTATAAGATTTCCAAATACATACTGTGCGGTAAATAGAGAATGAGTTGCTACTGTGTAACCTTTCAATGGTGACTCTCTAATACCAGCATAAAATATCTTCATGGAATTTACATCAGGTTCGTTTGGAAAAAGGTAACTTTGAAAGTTCGTTAATTCGCCCCACATACCACCTGCATAATTAGTACCATCAAAGGATTTACCAATTACAACTTTTCCACTAGAATTATCTAACGTGTTTAATGTGGATACTGAAACACTCTTTTCATCTTGTCCAACAAATGAATTGCCTATTGTTAAACGAAGTGACTTTGAGGCAGTATCCGTTTTATCATAATGTAATGCTGCATAGTGCCATTGCCCATCAAGAAATCTATAAGCTGGTATGGATACATTGTATTGATTTGTTCCATCAGATATGATTCCATTTAAATCGTTATCACCAGCAAAATATAGCTTTACTACTGCACCAGTTGTGTCACCTATGCAAAATAATGTTTGATCTCGATATGCACCAAAACAACGAAACCAAATACCTGCAAAGAATCCATCAGTACCAAAATAACTAGTTGTTGGAGAATCACTTGCTAATTGTCTGCTTCCAAGATTTGTATCAAATACTTGATGCCCTTCAAATGGTGCATCTTTAGATGTTATCAATGGATTTGAAACATTAAAGGTATATTTTTGATCAGATGATACATCTTTTGTTTTTGTATTGGTACTTTCTACAAAAGTAGAATCCATTGGGATTACACTTTTTGCAGGTATTGTAGGAAAACCATCACCGAACTCATGAATCTGTGTTGATACTGGGAGATCTGTTTCACCTGCTAAATTTAATGGGGTTTGATTTTTTAATATCCATCTCAAATTATTACCTAAAATATATTCACGTCTTGTATCACGTTCCCTGAATATTGTAGGACGTCCAGCGTCATACGGTATGTTTGTGGGTTTTGACTCAGTTGATAATCCAACTATTATTCCACCTGGTAAAGTTATCAATTAAGATTAATCTCCGTATATGTTGAACTGTCTCTAATTACCATAATTATTTTTTTAGTTGTAGAATTAAACCACCATACTGCATCTAATGTCTCAGTCAGTACAGGTCTGGTAGTAGATATGACAAGTTTTGATAAATTAAGAAATGATATCTTTTTTGATTTAGCAGCACTACTTGCCTCTGATGAATCAATAATATAGCATACATCATCAATTGCAGGTGCGGTCAAAGGGGGTTTAGTGGATACCTTTGCAGACATAACAAATTATTTTTGCAAGTATGATTATTAAGGATTATTGTAAGTGGGCTTCCTAGAAATCATCAACCAAACTAAAGAAATCAAACACATTCTGTGACAATTATAAGCCAACACACGATACAACAACTC
>WASW01051294.1_pt1 | contig 40458 bp, 36 predicted proteins | sample 5698521 | NCBI WGS metagenome assembly WASW01 (sample SAMN11175560, study PRJNA528189) | sponge metagenome | isolation source: marine sponge | host: Leucetta | place: Antarctica: Western Antarctic Peninsula, King George Island | collected 2013-01
ACAAAGTAGCCGGCCGCAGGGCGGTTATTAGTGGCGGTGCCAGTCAATTACTCGGGATGCCCGAGGTAACGGGACAAATTTTGGATAAGCAGGTTCGGACAGGCGTTCCACAGACACTTGCCGGCGCGCCTGAAAGAGCAAGCGGCCCTGCATTTTCAACATGTATTGGGCTGCTTCGGTATGCCTTCGACGATAGTAACGAAATCCCCAATTTCACCTATGGCATCGATGCCGAATCGAGTGGGCGGTTCGGGCGTCTGGGCCAATGGCTTAAGGAGAATTTTTAATGAGACTACAATACCAAAATTTGCGTGTCCGGATGGCCGGTACGTTATCACTAATACCCAATGCGTCCGTTCAAAAAGGAGGTCGAGATGAGCATTAATCTTACCGTTCCAAGCAATTTGGAAACACCCGATCTGAAACCAAAGATCACTGTCGTTGGCGTTGGCGGCGCTGGCGGTAATGCCGTCAATAACATGATCCAGCGCGAGTTGGGCGGAGTTGATTTTGTCGTCACCAACACCGATGCCCAGGCCCTCAGCCAATCAAAAGCTGAGCGCCGCATTCAACTTGGGGCACATTTGACACAAGGTCTTGGTGCAGGCGCCAAACCGGAAATTGGTCGAGCGGCAGCGGAAGAAGCGGTGGAAAGTGTACTCAGTGAGCTGGAAGGCTCGCATATGGCCTTTGTTGCTGCTGGAATGGGCGGCGGTACAGGGACCGGTGCTGCGCCCGTGATCGCAAGGGCAGCACGAGAAGCGGGTATTCTAACTGTCGGCGTGGTGACCAAACCGTTCCAATTTGAGGGTTCACACCGTATGAAGTTGGCTGAACAAGGTATCGAAGAGCTTGAGCAATATGTCGATACTTTGATCATTATTCCAAATCAGAATTTGTTCAGAATCGCGAACGAGAGCACAACGTTCTCCGATGCCTTCGCCATGGCTGATCAAGTACTGTATTCCGGTGTTCGCGGCGTTACCGACCTGATCGTGATGCCAGGCCTTATTAATCTTGATTTTGCTGATATCCGTTCGGTCATGAGTCAGATGGGCAAAGCCATGATGGGTACGGGTGAGGCCGAAGGCGAACGCCGGGCACTTGACGCCGCGGAAGCCGCGATTGCCAATCCGCTGCTTGAAGATACCTCGATGAAAGGTGCTCAAGGTGTTTTGATCAATATTACAGGCAGTAATGATATTACTTTGTTTGAAGTTGATGAAGCGGCAACTCGGATTAGGTCTGAGGTGGACGATGACGCCCACATTATTGTGGGTTCAGCATTTGATCCTAGTCTTGAAGGCATTATGCGGGTTTCAGTTGTAGCAACAGGTATCGATGCCAATGCATCGCGTATGCCGGCGCCGATTACGCTTAATGTCACGGAAGAGCACCACAAGCCATTGGTTCTAGAAATCGATGATATGGAACCTGAGGCAATTGAAACACCAAAGGTTACGAACGCGACGGAAACCGATGAGAATATTTCATCCGATGAGGGCCGTGTTGATGCGGACAATACGCCGTCGGCGCTCGAACGACTTTTTGAGCAATCCGACGTTGTACCGGAGAACCCGGCGGAGGAAGAGGTTCATGAATTACCCGCCGAGCACCCGGTAATTTCAGATGTTGATGGTCCAACCGATGACAAAGATGAACCGCCACTGGAAGCCGAATTAGATGTCGTAGCGCAACCTGAAAAATCTGAAGAAGTTTCTGATCCGGTGATTGCGGCCCCTAGTGTGGGCGCTACGGATGCCTTTATACCGCCGAAACCGGCTTCTGCAGAAACATCATCGAAATCGGCTACTCCAGATCCATTTCGTGTCGCCGACATGGCAAATGGTAATGGTTCGTCCAAGGCAGACCAAGAGGACTCCGGTAAAAGTCGCCGTCCTAGCTTGTTCGAACGTGTAACCCGCAGCGGGCGAGCGGCAATCGATCGGGTAAATGGCTCTGAAACGTCTCAAGTAACGGATATTGCAGATAAACTAAAGCCGGCTGACCCCAAAATGAGTGCGCCAGTGGTATCTACTCCGGGCATTGCTCCGCCTCCGGTTCAGAGGACTGTTAGTGCGCAGGGAGAGATCGCTGGGCTGGCACCAGCACCTGTTCCGCTTGATCATGAAGACGCGGACCAAAGTGACCTGGATATCCCGGCTTTTCTGCGCCGTCAGGCCAATTGAAAGAAACGGACCTAGTCGATTGAGTGCAAGGGTAACACTCCGAAACAAAGAGTGATTTGAGAGCGTCTGGGTATGTTGGTACACACATATTCGGACGCTCTCCCTTATGCCATGTCATTTCATGTCATCGGTGAGTGGTTCAAATAAAGAATATCGGGTGCCACAAGGTACTTTGGGGTCAGAACGAAAAGATCGAGTGTAGAAACAACATGAAAACTGTTGATACCATTAATAATACGAACTCCAAGAATGCGGACGTACAGGTCGTGTATCAACGAACGATTAAGCAAGTTGCCGTTTGCGAAGGTGTTGGCCTGCACTCAGGCGAGGCAGTGACCATTTCCCTGCATCCTTCTTCTGTTAACAATGGAATTGTATTTAAACGCACGGATGTCCCGTCTGACGAGGCTACGATTTCAGCCCGCTGGAATAATGTTGTTGATACCCGTCTCTGTACCGTGCTTGGCAATGAACAGGGTGTTCGTGTTTCAACGGTTGAACATCTGATGGCGGCGCTGTCCGGATGTGGCGTTGATAATGTTGTGATTGAAATTGACGGACCAGAAGTGCCAATTATGGACGGTAGTGCGGGGCCGTTTGTGAAATTGATTGAAGCGTCCGGCTTGATTGAGCAAGACGCGCCGCGCCGGGTGATTAGAGTACTTAAAACGATTGAAGTTCAGGCAGGGCAGGCACGTGCTGTTCTCGAACCTGCCCGATCATGTTCGCTCGATGTGGGAATTGATTTCGAGGGTACCGCCGTTGATAAACAGTCTTTTGCAATGGGATTCGTTAACGGAGCCTTTTGCAAAGAATTGGCAAACGCGCGGACTTTTGGGTTTTTGCATGAAGTCGAAGCGATGCAGGCCGCGGGCCTCGGCAAAGGTGGCTCGCTGGACAACGCTATTATCGTTGATGGCGACAAAATTATGAATGAAGACGGGCTGCGGTTTGATGACGAATTTGTCCGCCACAAGATTTTGGACGCTGTTGGGGACCTCTATCTGGCGGGTGGCCTGATTGTTGGGTCCTTTTCGGGCGCGCGAAGTGGCCATGCGATCAATAATCAATTGCTTCGTGCGTTGTTCGAAGATGATGATGCATGGTGTTACGAGGAAATTAGAGGTAGTGATATTCAATATGCTGTTGATGGCGGAATTCGGGCTGAAGAGGGTGCTGTTTCCAGTCTTGCATCTTAAGTAAGGTCCAATTGATTAATCCTCACCAAACCCCGCTTGTGCGGGGTTTTTTTATACCAAAATTAAGTGTTTGAGGATCAGACTTGCTTTTGTTCCCGCTGGCTATGATATAATCTCTGCATCACGATACAATGAAGGCCTTGAATTTTTATGCATACCGCAATGCTTAATCAATTATCGAAAAGGTGTCGGACACATAGGCACCAAATTTTTGCTGTTTTAGCCGTAGCGGTTATTGCTCTTTCAGGCTGCGCCGGGAAGAAGAAACAAGAATACGTCGAACGGCCGGTTGAAGAAATTTACAATGAAGCCATAGACCTGATTGAAGATGGTAAATACAGCGATTCTACTGAAAAATTTGACGAAGTAGAACGCCAACATCCTTACTCGGTTTGGGCGACCAAAGCGCAGATTATGGCTGCATATTCTTATTACCAAGCCAATCGTTATGACGATGCAATTGTCGCTTTGGACCGGTTCATACAACTTCATCCCGCAAACAAGGATGTTGCCTACGCGTATTATCTAAAATCGCTTAGCTATTATGAACAGATTTCCGACGTAAACCGCGACCAGAAAATGACTGAGTTCGCGATGTCGTCATTGCGCGAACTGGTTACCCGGTTTCCCAATTCCAAATATGCCCGTGATGCTAAACTTAAACTTGATCTGACTTACGATCACCTCGCCGGCAAACAGATGGAAATTGGCCGCTATTACCACAGCCATAGAAATTACCTTGCGGCGATTAATCGATTTAAGCTTGTTGTTAATAAGTATCAGACGACGACCCACGTACCGGAAGCGTTGCACCGGATGACGGAAGGGTATTATGCACTTGGGCTGCCCGGAGAGGCAAAAAAGTTTGCTGCTGTACTTGGTCATAATTTTCCAGGGAGCGAATGGTACATCGACTCTTATGAAATGATGGAAAACAAGAAAGTACGTCAAGGCGAGGAGCCGGACAAAAAGTGGTACGAAGTCTGGAAAGGCTTTTAGCGTGTTGTGCAGCGATGCTGAATAGTATCTCGATCCGCGACGTCGTTTTGATCAGGCGTCTGGATTTAACCTTCCAACACGGATTGTGTGTCCTGACCGGGGAAACCGGAGCGGGCAAGTCAATTTTGCTGGATGCTTTAGGTCTTGCGATGGGCGCTCGGGCAGAAGCTCGATTGGTGAGACATGGCGCTGATCAGGCCATTGTTACCACCAGTTTCGAGCTGCCAGACGGGCATCCCGTATGCGCGCTTCTGTCAGAACAAGGACTCGACACGGAAGCTGGCGAACTACTGCTTAGGCGCATCCTCACGACTGATGGTCGCTCGCGTGCGTTTATTAACGATCAACCTGTCAGTATCGGGTTGCTCAGAGACGTCGGTCGGTATCTTGTTGAAATTCACGGACAGTTTGATAATCATAAACTGTTAAATTCCAATGCTCATCGCGGCCTTCTTGACGCGTTTGGTGGTTATACTCAGTTGCTGGAGATGGTCGCTGCCGCGTTTACGAACTGGCGCCGTAAGGCAGAAGAAAAAACCCAAATTGAAGCTGATATTGAGGCTGCCCGGCAGGATGAAGAATATCTGCGTCATGCTGTCGACGAATTGAAATCTCTTAATCCTCAACCGGGCGAGGAAGCCTCTTTGTCCGAGCAACGTGGTTTGATGATGAACGCCGAAGACCTGATGTCGGCAATGAATGAAGCACAATCGGAATTAAGCAAGGCAAAAGGCGCTGACGAAAAACTTCAAAAGGCGGCGCGTGCGCTCGGGCGTGTGGCAGAAAAAGCTGAAGGTCGTCTTGATGTGGTTATTACAGCATTGGACCGGGCGATTAATGAGACGGCCGATGCCGGCAATCTTTTGGAGCGTGTTTCTGCAGACCTCAACCTTGACCCATTGGAACTTGATCGCGCGGAAGAACGTTTGTTTGCTCTTCGCGCGCTGGCCCGTAAACACAACGTGCAGGTCGATAATCTTGCCGATCTGCAATCGCGCATGGAAAAGCAAATTGCGGCGATTGAAGACGGCGGTGCAGAACTGGCCCGCCTGACACGCGAAGAAGCTGAAGCAAAATCAAACTTTGTTTCGGCATCTGCAAAATTGACGGCGGAGCGCACGAAAGCGGCGACAAGTCTCGACGCAGCTGTGTCGACTGAACTGGACGCGCTTAAGCTGGGCCGGGCCGTATTCATAACTGAAATTTTACCAACCAATGAAGACGGGTGGAGCAAAACGGGGGCGGACCGAGTTGCGTTTATGGTCGCCACCAACCCGGGCGCTCCCGCTGGCCCTTTATCGAAGATCGCATCGGGCGGGGAGATGGCGCGCTTTATGCTCGCTCTGAAAGTTGTATTGGCGGAAGCCGATCCGGTATCAGCAATGGTGTTTGATGAGGTCGATGCTGGTGTTGGCGGCGCAGTCGCCGCTGCGGTTGGTGAGCGCCTGGCGAAACTTGCCGAAACGTCTCAGGTGCTGGTTGTCACACATTCGCCGCAAGTCGCTGCCCGAGGGGCTCGGCATTTACGGGTGTCGAAATCTGATGGTCCTCAGGATAATGGTGGCGGTCCACAAACATTAACGGCGGTAACACCGTTAAATGATGATGAGCGTATCGAGGAAATCGCCCGCATGCTTGCCGGAAGTCAGGTTACTGCGGAAGCCCGAGCGGCAGCGGACAGTCTTCTTTTAAGTTCGCGCTGATGGGTGGCTCATCGGATACCAAACCGGCGGACTTACTGCCTCTTGAGGTCAGTGGCGAGTTGGAGCGTTTGGCCAGAGAAATAGCCCAACATGACAAAGCTTACCATCAAAATGATGCTCCAGCGATCAGTGATGGCGATTACGACGCTCTGCGTCTGCGCAATGATGAAATTGAAACTCTATTTCCCAATCTTGTGCGCGTGGATAGTCCCTCAATGCGGGTTGGTGCGGCGGTAAAAGATGGATTTTCGAAGGTTGAACACGCGAAGCCGATGTTGTCGCTGGGTAATGCCTTTTCTGATGAAGACATCACCGAGTTCTTTGAACGCATTAGGCGGTTTTTAAGTTTGCAGGCGGATCAGTCTGTTGATGTGGTTGGCGAACCCAAAATCGATGGCCTGTCGGTGAGTGCACGGTACGAGAACGGAATACTGGTTCAGGGCGCTACTCGGGGCGATGGGGCAACGGGCGAGAATATTACGGCCAACCTTCGAACAGTATCCGACCTGCCGCAGCTGATTGTTGGCGATGATGTACCGCGTGTTTTGGAAGTGCGCGGCGAAGTATATATGTCAAAGGCTGATTTTGGTGCCCTTAATGCCCGTCAGGAGGCCGCCGGGAACAAGGTCTTCGCCAACCCCCGTAACGCCGCTGCCGGCAGCCTGAGACAGCTTGACCCGGCGATTACCCGCTCCCGGCCATTATCCATGTTCGCTTATGCCATGGGAGACGTATCAGCGCCCTTTGCCGGGTCACAGTCGGAGTTTCTCGAAAAACTAAAATCATGGGGATTTATTACCAACCCCCTGACCCGGCTGTGCAAAACGGCGGATGATGTTTTGGCTTTGTACGCTGATATCGGCGAAGCACGGGCTGATCTCGATTACGACATTGATGGTATGGTTTACAAAGTTAACGATTTTTCCTGGCAGGAACGCCTTGGGTTTGTATCGCGTGCGCCGCGCTGGGCCATCGCTCACAAGTTTCCGGCGGAAAAAGCTGAAACCACACTTAATGAAATTACCATTCAGGTCGGGCGGACGGGGGCATTAACTCCGGTAGCCAACCTACAATCCGTGACTGTTGGTGGTGTTGTCGTCTCAAGAGCAACACTTCATAACGCCGATGAAATTGAACGCCTGGGCGTACGCGAAGGGGACCGGGTCATTATTCAGCGTGCGGGTGATGTCATTCCACAGATCGTGTCTGTGATTCTTGATAAACGTCCTGAAGGATCGCAGGCCTTTAAATACCCCGAAACCTGTCCTGAATGTGGCAGTGTTGTATTCCAGGAAGAAGGTGAGGTGGTGCGCCGGTGCTCTGGTGGATTAATCTGTCCAGCTCAGGCAATTGAACGGCTTAAACACTTCGTATCACGTAACGCTTTTGATATCGAAGGTCTTGGCGGAAAACATGTGGAAAATTTTCGTAAAGAAGGGCTCATTACCACGCCAGCCGACATTTTCCTTCTTCCGACCCGACGCGAAGACCTAGAGGGCCGCGAGGGGTGGGGCGGCAAGTCCATCGACAATCTGTTCCGCGCGCTTGATGAGCGGAAAAATATCGAACTGCCACGGTTTATCTTCGCCCTTGGCATTCCTCATATTGGGCAGGCCACGGCGCGTTTGCTGGCCAAACAATACCTGTCTTTGAACGGCTGGATCGAAGCCATGGACGCGGCTGCCATTCACGGCTCGGAAGCTTTTGCAGATCTAACCAATATTGATGGTATTGGACCGGCAGTGGCGGCGGATTTATTAGCATTTTTCGCGGAATCTCATAATCGAACGGAACTTGCCCGCCTCAGCGAGATACTTGATGTCCAGGAATTCGAAGCGCCGGACGAAAGTTCGTCTCCTGTTGCAGGTAAAACAGTGGTATTTACCGGCACGCTGGAAACCATTGGGCGCTCGGAAGCCAAAGCGAAAGCGGAGTCGTTGGGTGCCAAGGTCGCAGGCACTGTTTCCAAAAAAACGGACATTGTCATCGCTGGTCCCGGCGCTGGATCGAAACTTAAGAAAGCCGAAGATATTGGTCTTCAGGTTTTGACTGAACAGGAATGGATCGATTTAATCCGTTAACGACCAATATTTGACGCATAAATTGGGTAATTGGCGCATTATACTGATTTTACCGCCTCCTCGGTTATGCGCTTTCATGAACGTGCGTTATGTTTGGTTCAGCTTTAACACGGGAGGAAAGCAGAAGATGACAATTCGATCCATTCTAACGCGTACAATGATCGCCGGCCTGGTGATGTTAACGCCGGCCGTGGCGAGCGCCGTTGATATTACATGGTACGGACAGGCAGCGTTCAAGATCACATCGCCTGGGGGCAAGGTGATCGTTATCGATCCCTTCATTACCAAAAATCCGAAAACACCGGAGGCCATGAAAGACCTTGGAAAAATCGGTAAAGTTGATCTCATTTTGATTACCCATGGTCACGGCGACCATATCGGTGATCTCAAACAACTGGCCGAAATGACTGGCGCTAAAATTGGTATAAATGCGGATATGGGACGATCCGTTGCGCAGGCGGGATGGGCGAGCATGAAACAGATGGTTCGTTTTAATAAATCTGGTCCGATTAAACCAATCGGCGACGGGATCACCGTTACGATGACCCATGCAGAACACAGCTCGATCATCAAGACCAAGGACGCAAACGGTAACACCTTACTGCTGCCGGGCGGTGAGCCATCGGGGTACATTATCAAACTGGAAGACGGGTATACCATTTATCATGCCGGAGATACCGGTGTGTTCGGTGATATGAAGTTCATTGGTGAGTATTATAAACCTGATCTTGCTTTGATCCCCATCGGTGGACATTTCACAATGGACCCGGCGCATGCTGCGTACGCCATGAAAAACCTGATGAAACCCAAAATCGTGATGCCGATGCATTATGGTACCTTTGGGCTTCTTAAAGGCACGCCTGATCAGTTGATCGCAGCGATGGGTAGTGGTGGACCGGAAGTGGTTGTCATGCAACCCGGAGACAGCAGAAAATTCTGATCTACGCCGAAACATAATAGTGATAATAAGGGTGGGGTAATCGTCCCCACCCTTATTTGTTTTGAGGTTTTAGATGCAAATCGTTATTACCGGCGGTGCCGGGTTCATTGGTCAAAAATTAGCCAAAGCATTGGCCAAACGGGGATCGTTGACTGGTGCCAGTGGTCGAGCGACTGAGATTAGTGAACTGATCCTCTTTGATACCCATAAGATCGATCCGGAACAGATTGGCGGTGTACCAATTAGGTCCGTTGCCGGTGACATTTGTGATGCAGGTTCGGTATCAAAAATCATCACCGAAGAAACCAACTGTATATTTCACCTGGCCGCCGTTGTCAGTGCGCAGGCGGAAGCTGATTTTGATTTGGGTATGCGGGTTAATCTCGATGGTACACGGACGCTGCTGGACGTGTGTCGGGCGCTGTCAAAACCAGTGAAATTCATTACCACAAGTTCCGTTGCATCATATGGTGGGGAGATGCCGGACGTGGTTCCTGACACGTTCACTCAAATGCCGCAAAATTCATATGGCATGCAGAAAGCCATCTCTGAACTGCTGGTCAGTGATTATAGCAGACGGGGTTTTGTTGATGGCAGGGTTGTACGCTTGCCGACAATCATTGTTAGGCCGGGAAAACCAAATGCCGCAGCGTCTTCTTTTGCCAGTTCCATATTGCGAGAGCCGATTCAGGGCGAAAACGCCGTTTGTCCGGTCAGCAAAGATGTGGCGCTGTGGGTGATGTCACCGCGCCGGGCGATTGACTGCCTTATCCACGCCCATGAATTGCCAGAGGCCGATCTCAGTGCCCATCGTTCCATAACGTTGCCTGGTATATCTGTCACGGTTGGGGAAATGGTCTCCGCGCTGGAAGACGTTGCTGGAGCTGCCGTCGCAGCGCGGATCGAATGGAAATTTGATTCGGTGATCAGTGATATCGTTGGCGGATGGCCGGGTGCGTTTGAAGCCACGCGGGCCCGTGAAATGGGGTTTAAAGCGGACTGCGATATTCGCGAGATCATTGAGGCGTTTATTGAGGATGATTTGGACGTGGCATAGAAGTCACGGCATAGAAAAAGGGAGCCGGAGCTCCCTTAAATCTAATTCGATTTTAAGACGCAAAATTGTCAGGCGTTTAATGCAACTTAGCTGGCAATTCGGCAATCGCGTCGTCAATCATTCCGTCGGCTTTGCCAGCAGCTGCCACTGAGCCCATGATCTGGCGTGTGGCATCCATGGCAATCTCTACCGTACGATTACGAACTTCATCAATTGCAGCCAGTTCGGCTTGAGCGATGCGTTCGAGTGCAAGTTTTTCGCGCCGTGCCAGTGACGCTTCAAGTAAAGTGATACCTTGCTCAAGAATACGCGAAGCTTCCTCAGCGGCATGCGCAACAATGGCTTCGCTTTCTTTAGCGGTGTCACGTTGCTTTTTCTGATAGGTCGCAAGAAGATCCTGAGCATCAGCGCACAGGGTCTCGGCTTCTTCGAGGTCGGCTTTGATTTTTGCGGCGCGGCTATCGAGAGCTCCGCCAACCATGCCGGGTACTTTCAGGTACGCCAATAACGCTAGAAACGCTACAAATGCAGTTGCGACCCAGAATGTGGGATCTTGAAACATCAAATTCTCCCTCAGGTCCGGTCTTTGATGGCATCGCCAACGGCGGATGTCACTGTGATCGGGTCAACGGATTCGCCAAGAAGTCGGTCACATGCTGCTGCGGCAACTTCTTCCGCGACTTCACGGACATTGCCCATGGCATCCTCAACCGCCTTGGCGATTTTGGCGTCGCTATCGTCAAGCATCGACTTCAGTTTCTTGCCCAATTCCGCATCACGGGCAGTCGTTTCTTCAGCAATTTTGGCATTTGCCTCAGCAATTGCTAGATGTGCATCCGCACGGGCTCCGGCAAGGGATGCTTCATATGCGGCGATTGCCGCTTCAGCATCTTTCTTGAATTCCGCAGCTTTCGCCAGGTTGTCATCCATCAGTTTCTGACGCTGTTCGAGAGAATCAGAAATACGTGGAACCGCAACCCGCCACATAATGACAAAGAGGACACTGAAGGTGACCACCAGCCAGAAGATCTGACTCGGGAACGTAGCGATTTGTTCTAATTGTGGCATGAAAACATCCTTAAATCAGGCACGGCCGGACACTCAAACATTTGCCCGGCCAACAACGAATGTTCGCTGATATCAGCCGAATAGAATGACGAGCGCAATAACCAACGCGAACAATGCGATGGCTTCAACCAGAGCAAAACCCAGCATGGTCATAGGGAAAACAGCGCCCTGTGCAGCAGGGTTGCGGCCAACAGCCTGAATGAAAGAGGCGAAAATTGTGCCAATTCCAATACCAGATCCGATAACACCGATAACAGCCAGACCAGCGCCAATCAGCTTTGCAGCTTCGATTTCCATGATAGTTTCCTTTCTAAATAATCAAATTATTAGTCAAATTGAAAAAATGCTCTTAGTGCAAGTGCAGAGCATCGTTGAGATACAAGCAGGTCAGGATCGTAAATACGAAGGCCTGCAAAAACGCGATAACAATTTCAAGTCCAGTCAATGCGACGACAAAGATCCACGGTGCAATGCCCGCAGCGCCAAGCGCAAAGATAAACCCAGCGAACACTTTCAGCAGTGTGTGTCCAGCCAGCATATTGGCGAACAGACGAACGCTGAGGCTAATCGGGCGGGACAGGTAGGAAATGATTTCAATGGGGATGAGCAACGGCGCCATGTACATAGGAACGCCAGGCGGCATGAACAGGGTAAAGAAATGCATCTTGTGTTTGACGATGGCGATCAGCGTAACACCCAGAAAGACAAACAATGCCATAACAAAAGTGACGACGATGTGGCTGGTAAAGGTGAAGCTGTAGGGCAACATGCCAAGCAGGTTGCCGACCAGAACAAACATAAACACACTGAAAATGAAGGGGAAATAGGGACGCCCTGATGAACCAACCGTATCTTTCAACAAGTTGGCGATAAAAATATAGCTGAGTTCGACAATTGACTGCCAGCGTCCAGGAACAAGTGCGGAGCGGCGCATGCCGAGAATTAGGAATGAGCTGATCACAACAACGGTCGCAACCATCATCATGGATGAGTTGGTGAAAGAGACGTCAACGTCTCCGACCTGCATCGGAACCAATTGCTTAATTGTGAATTGTTCGAGTGGGCTTTGACCTGCAGACACTGTCTATCTTCCTCTAGTCCCGGCTGGATTTTTCATCATTTCCAGCGTCACTGTTTTCTTTTACGTACCCAGGGGCATAACCAAAGCCGCTGGCCATTCTGTATACATTCATGACCCCGGCGGCTCCACCTAAAATGATGAAGACCAACATCAGCCAAGGTCGCGTATCAAGCCAAGTATCGAGTCCCCACCCGATAGCTGTAGCAATAGCGACGGCGGAAATTAACTCAACGCCCACCCGGAAAGCAAGACCCAGTGCACCACCTTTTTTATTGTTATCATTTTTATCATCTAGAGTTGGGTCAATTGGGCTTTTCCGCGCCTGCTTGAGACGCACACCCAAGTCATCGAGATCACTACGATTATTGTCATCGACCATAATAAAAACCCAATTGTTTCAGGGTCTTATAAGGGGTTAGGCGGAGTCGCGCAAGCGTTCTGCATTTTGCAGATCAACGCTGACAAGCTGCGATACGCCGCGTTCTGACATTGTCACGCCAAAAAGCCGATCCATGCGTGCCATCGTCATTCTATGGTGCGTTATGACGAGGAATCGGGTTTTTGCGTTGGCCGACATCTCATCAAGCATGGAACAGAATCGGTCAACATTGGCATCGTCGAGCGGTGCATCGACCTCATCGAGGACGCAGATTGGGGCCGGATTCGTCAAAAATACGGCAAACAGCAGTGATAATGCGGTCAAAGCCTGCTCTCCGCCGGACAACAATGAGAGAACCTGCATTTTTTTGCCGGGCGGACTGGCCATAATTTCAAGCCCGGCTTGCAAAGGATCATCCGAATCGGTCAATTCAAGATGGGCTCTGCCGCCACCAAACAAACGAATAAATAATTCTTGAAAATGCGCATCGACTTCTTTGAAGGATGCCAATAGGCGGGTGCGGCCTTCCTTGTTCAATTCCGCGATCCCGTGGCGTAATTTTTCGATCGCCTGGATGAGGTCCTCACGTTCTGAATTTAACGTATCGATCTGCTCGTGCATGTCAGCCGATTCCTGCTCAGCCCGCAAGTTGACCGGCCCCATGGTATCACGTTCGCGCAGCAGGCGTTCGACCTTGCGTTCTGTCGCCTGCAGTTCAGGTAACGGTGCGTCTTCTTTAAGGCCGGAAATTTCGAACAATTGGTCGGGACGGCAATCAAGCCTGTCTAAAACACGTTCAGCGATGGATTGGCAGGCTTGTCGGGACTGCTGCACGGCACCTTCCATACGCACCATTTGCTCGCGCGCCTGCGCCAGCGCGATTTCGGCCTCGCGAAGTGTTTGATCCGCTTCCCTTAAATCATTTTCAATTGTCTGCAGTTGATCTGCCGCGGTGTTCCGCCGCTCTTCGCTTTCCTCAATTGATGACAGCAGAAGGTTGCGTTTCTCGGCAATTTCGGCGGGTTTGGAGTTCAGAGTTTCCAGTTCAGCCGCAAGTTCGTCCCGCCGGGTTGTCAAGGCTTCCAATTGATCGGACGAGCCGGCCTGTCGGCGTTGCCATGTCTCGATCTCATGGGCAATGTTGCCAAGCCGCTGAACCCGTTCTCGCGCTTCTCGCTCAAACGCATCATGGCGGCTTTGCGACGCCAGCTGATCGGCGCGGCGTTCGGCCAACTCGGCTCTGATTTGCCCGATTCTTTCGCGCTCTTCCGTTGGATCGGGAATCGCTTCCAGCTCTTCGCGCGCATCTATCAATGCGGCATCTGCTTCTTCAAGGTCAACCGTGTTACCCACGCTGGCTTCTGATAGGGAGGCGATTTTAGAGGTATGGGCGTTGGACTTTTCCTTGGCGCGGCTCAAATTTTCGCGAAATTCATTAAACCGGCGATCACAGGCGCCAACGGTTTCCCGCGCTTGTCGCTCGCCGCCGCGGGATTCTTCTTCAGCGTTGCGTGCAGTGTCTCTTTTAAGGCCCGCTGTTTCAGCGGCCTGTGCGGCAGCCTCAAGATGGCTGCGAACATCGGCCAGACGATTGCGTTGCTCGAGACGTGCCGCCGCTGCTGTGATTGCGCCAGATGAGACCGTAAACCCGTCCCAGCGCCACAGCGCACCTTCCTTGCTGACCAGTCTCTGGCCCTGAGCCAGTGACGTCGATAGAGCGCGGCCTTCATCATCCGTATCGACGACGCCAATTTGGGTTAATCTCCTGGTCAGGGCTGCGGGCCCTTTCACCACGTCACTTAAGCGTTTGATGGTGCCCGGTAATGACGGTGCGCCGTCAAGCGGCGGCAGTGTACGCCAGTGGGCCGGTGCGGCCTCATCAGTTGGCACGGACAAGTCTTCGCCAAGCGCGATGCCTAATGCGGTCTCATAACCGGGCTCAACGGTTAAGGCGTCAACCAGAGGCGGCCATAAATCATCTTCCGATGCCGCTAAAATATTGGACAGCGCCTGCTCTTCGGCCTGCAACCGGGTTCTTTCTGCATTGGCATCCTGCAAGGCAGAAACCGCCTCGGCGGTTGCCTCCTGGGCTTCCGTACGGGTGAATTCTGCGGTTTCGCGGGCCTCACGGGCCTCTTCCAGAGCCGCTGCTGCCGCTTCAAGTTCCACTTCCGCATCAACGACGGCATCAGAATCAGGTTGATCCTCCGTCAGTTCAGAAATTTGACGGGCAAGATACTGGCCGCGGCCCGAGAACCGTTGATGGCGGGTTTCAAGTTCGCGAATTCGATTGGCAAGGCCATTTCGGCCGGCTTCACTGGCGGCGACCTGTTCGGTCAGCTCACCGAGTTTGGTGTCGAGCCCGGCCACTCCCTGGTTACAGGTTTGAATATCTGTCGCCGCCTGTTCGCGGTTTTCGCTTTCGCCTTCGCGTGAGGTTTCAATCTCTAGCTTCTCTGCCGCCAGGCGGTTTGTCGCCTGCGCTGCGTCGTGGGCGATCATTTTTTCGCGTTCTTCATCGGCTCCAACCTGCATAAACCGTGCTTTGGCGCTCGACTGGGCTTCTTCAATACGCGCCTCTTCCTGATCCAGTCCTTCGCGGGCGGCGATCAGGCGTTGCAGATGCGCTGCCGCTTCTGCTTCAGCCCGGCGCAATGGCGGCAACGCTTCGGCGCGTTCCGCCTGATTGGAATTAGCTTTACTGGAAAGAACAGTGAGTTCCTTGACCGCGTCTTCAGCTTTCGTCTGCTGTTCGCGATTGGCATCCAGTTCTTTCTCAGAACTTAACCACCGCAGATGAAACAAGGTCGCTTCAGCTTTTCGGATATGATCACTTAAATTCCGGTAACGCGTTGCCTGACGAGACTGTTTTTTCAGGTTTTGTAACTGGGCATCAAGCGTAATCAGGATGTCATCAAGACGCTCGAGATTGGTTTCTGCAGATCTCAGACGCAGCTCAGCTTCGTGCCGCCGGCTATGCAACCCGGTTATTCCAGCAGCTTCCTCCAGTAATGAGCGCCGCTGGGCAGGTTTGGCACTAATGACGGCCCCGATTTTACCTTGCGACACCATAGCGGTGGAACGGGCGCCGGTGGCCGAATCGGCGAACAGTAGTTGAACATCGCGGGCCCGGGATTCCTTGCCGTTGACGCGGTAGGTTGAACCTTTGTCCCGTTCGATCCGCCGACTGACATCAAGATCTTCATACTGATTGAACATCGCAGGTGCGCTGCGCTCAGTATTATCGAGACTAAGGACAACCTCGGCGACATTCCTTGGCGGGCGTTTGTCCGTGCCGCCAAAGATGACATCGTCCATTTCTTTGCCGCGCATTTGTTTGGCCGACGTCTCGCCCATCGACCAGCGCAGCGCTTCAACCAGGTTGGACTTACCGCAGCCGTTCGGGCCGACCACACCGGTCAAACCTTTTTCGATCACAAGCTCTGTGTTATCGACAAAAGATTTGAAGCCGGTTAGCCGTAATTTATTAAAACGCAGCAAGTCTGACGGCTCCTAATTGGCTTTTGCGAGGGCTTTGTCGAGGTAGACCTTCATATCGGCATACGGCAACCCGCCAGAAATTGTCTCGCCGCCAATCACAAACGATGGTGTTGCCTGGATCTTGTGTTCATCCTGACCTTTGCGCGCAAGCCCTTGAATGTGATCAAGAACAGATTGGTTCGCGAGGCAGGCATCTACGTCCGATCCAGACATGCCGCCAAACCGGGCTGTTTTTTTCAAAGCATCAATCGGGTTTTTTGCCTGGCCCCATTGTTTCTGGCTGCTGAAGAAAACTTCAACCATACCAAAATAACGCTGTGATCCGGCGCAGCGCGCAATCATTGCCGCCGCAAGCGCCGGTCTGCCGAGCGGAAAGTCCCTATAAATCAGCTTAACTTTGCCGGTATCAATGTAATTTTTCTTGATTTCCGGGTAGGTGTTAAAATGGAAATTGGCGCAATGCGGGCATCCCAGTGATGCATATTCGATCATTGTCACAGGGGCATTGGCATCGCCAACAACCATTTCTTTGGTCGCATCTTCAAGCGATGCAATACCGGCGTTCGCCGATGGTATTGATACGGACAAAATTGATGCGGATAATCCAAGAGAAAATACTAAACCTAGTAGAAAGCGATACATTTTTGTTACCTATATACAAGATGTTGGAGAATATAGAACCGGGACAACCGTTGAGTCGACTCCTTTTCGGAAGTTATCCACAGCATTCTGACGAAGTCCGTCTGTCCAGATCCGGACCGACATTAAAATTCCTGTTAAGTGGTGGGTTTTCTGACGCGCCCCATCACAGATTTACCTAATCCTTCAAGCGCTGCTTTCAGGTCTGGGTCATCGACGCTGATCAGATTATCGGCCAATGATTGGGTTTGGTTTTCGCTTAAGGGGCGTTGCACCGGATCTGGATCGGGTTCGGGGTCTGGCAAGGGGCCATGGGTTAGTTTGATCCGTGATACCGCCTGATAACCAAAATAGGTATTAATCCGGTCCAGAATAATCGGTTCCTGATGCTGGATTTCTGTTGCCAGCCCTGAAATGGAAACCCGCAGATGTAAGGTTCCACGCCCGCGTTGTCCTTTAATGTAAGTGATTTTTTCAGGCAGGCTGCTTTTCGCCAGCATTTCACCGATGATTTCGGGCCAATGATGAATAATCTTGCCATCGACCAAGCCGCGCTGGCCAAATGTCTGGCGGGTTAATTTGTCGACAGTGGCGCCGAGCGCCTGAAACTTTCGCGCACGGCGGATCGTTTTAAGGGGTGGTTTCTGCTCAGCCATAAAACTTTCTCATTGATTTGGACTGAAGGGTGCGCAGGATAGGGATCGATGCCAGCAAGAGCAATGAGGCATTATTATGCTGACCATGACAATCACGTGAACGATTGATGATAAAAACCAATACTGTTTCCCCCCTATATTTAGGTACGCGCCTGCTTGACTGGTTCGACGCCAACCGACGAGACCTCCCTTGGCGTGCGCGGCCGAACGAGACGCCTAATCCGTATTATGTCTGGCTGAGCGAAATCATGCTTCAACAAACGACGGTGCCAACTGTAATTCCCTATTTTGGCAACTTTGTGGCACGCTGGTCAACATTTTCAGATCTTGCCAATAGTGATTTGGACGAAATTTTACATGCTTGGCAGGGGCTTGGCTATTACGCCCGCGCACGAAACCTTCACAAATGTGCTGGCGTAATTGCCAGTCAATTGAACGGGGAACTTCCAGATACGGAAGACGCGCTTTTGAAACTGCCGGGAATTGGTGCTTATACGTCTGCAGCCATCGCCGCCATTGCATTTCAGAAACCGTCTGTACCGGTTGATGGCAATATTGAAAGAGTGATCGCGCGTCTGCATGCTTTGGAGCAGCCGGCGAAAACCATTAGATTGGAAATTGCCAACCTTGCCCGAAAGATGCTGCCGCCGGACAGGCCCGGCGATTTTGCCCAGGCAATGATGGATTTGGGCTCATCCGTCTGCCGGCCAAAGTCGGCCGACTGTTCAGCCTGCCCTTGGCAATCTGGCTGTAAATCCGCACTCTCTGGCGATTGGGCCAAATACCCCGTGAAAACACCCAAACCCATAAAACCGGTGCGCCGGGGTACTGCATTCTGGTTGGTTCGTGATGATGGCGCGATATTCCTCCGCCGTCGCCCTGAAAAAGGATTGTTGGGCGGGATGGCCGAAGTGCCGTCGACGGTCTGGCGGGAAGAGGCATGGCCTATAGATGAAGCGCTTAATTGGTCTCCTGGCGGTAAAAACTGGAACCAGCTACCCGGGACCGTGAAACACACGTTCACCCATTTTCACCTGCAGATAACAGTGCTCGTTGGGCAGGCAGATCATGCGCTGCCCAACGATGGATACTGGAGTAAACCGGCTCAGTTTGGCGATTATGCGTTGCCGACAATTATGAAAAAGATCGCTGCTCACGCAATCGGACACGCGATGACGGAATTAGATCAGTCGTCGTAAGCCATTAATGCGTCGAACGGCAGACCGTTCAATTTGTCGCGCCCATTCAGGAACGTCAATTCGATCAGGCAGGCGCCGCCAACAACATTGCCACCAACTTTGTTGATTAAATTAATTGAAGCGCCGAGTGTTCCGCCGGTTGCCAGCAGGTCATCAAGGATGACGACACGTTGCCCCGGTTCGACGGCATCTTCCTGAATTTCAACAATGTCCGTGCCGTATTCGAGATCATACTCGTGACTGATGGTTGGTCCCGGTAACTTGCCTTTTTTCCGGATCATTGTGAAACCAAGACCAAGGCGCGCCGCCAGGGGGGGCCGCAACCAGAAATCCACGGGCATCAATTCCGGCCAGAATATCCGGCTGATGGCGCCCAACGCATTTAGCCATTCGGCCAAGCGCAACCTGCCAGGCATCGGGATGCGCGAGCAACGTTGAAATATCGTAGAACAGAATTCCAGGTTTTGGAAAATCGGGAACGGAACGAATATGATCTTTTAAGTCCATGAATGCTGACCGCTATATGGTTTCAGGTTTGCCTGACTGTAGAGAGTCTCAAAGGGGGAGGCAATCTCAGTAGTGGTGCCAATTTATAGGATGATACAAATGATGCAATTTTAGAATAATTGTATCAAATTGTTGCATAGTAAATCATCTTGTGCCTAAGCTATTCGCTGAGGGGATCTTCAATTGACGTTGAAAATGGATTATACTGAATTGGTAAATCAAATTACCGAACAGTTTCCGAGGCTTAGTCCGCAGCTGCAACAGGCAGCGCGATTTGTGCTGGATCAGCCCGATGACGTTGCGCTTAATTCGATGCGCAGTGTGGCGACCAAAGCTGGCGTACATCCAACCACTATGACAAGACTTGCCCGAGCCTTTCAGTTCGATGGATACAACGATTTCAGGCAACCCTTTCAGAAACGTATGCGATTTCATCCAGCGGATTATGTTGGCCGGGTGCAACAACTTCAGGCCCGCGTTGGTGTTGAAAATGTCGAAATTGTTGATGAAGTGATGAACACGTCGGTTGGTAATCTGCACGAGTCATTTGCGTCAAACGGGACAGAGAAATTTGTTGAATGCGCTGCAGCCATATCCAAAGGCAAACGCGTGTTCGTTGCCGGCACCCGAAGCTGTTATCCGATTATTTTCTATTTTAATTACGTATATAGCGTATTTCGTGAAAACTCCATCTTGATGGACGGCGGCGGCGGGACATTCGCTGACCGATTGCGGGCTTTTGGGAAAGACGATGTCATTGTTGCGGCCAGCTTCGCACCCTACTCTCAGGCGGTCGTCAAAGCGGTAAGATTTGCGCGGGAAATTGGCGGTGAAGCTGTGGTGCTGACAGATAGCGCGTCATCGCCGATTGCCGGAAAACCTGAACACACTTTGATAATCAAGAACGAAAGCCCGTCATTTTTTCAGTCAATTGCCGCATCGATGGCGGCGGTTGAAGCCTTGGTTGCACTGATGGTGCTTGATGATGGTGATGACGCTTTAACAGCTATAGAGAAAAGCGAGCGCCAACTTGATCGTTTTGATGCGTACTGGACTCAAACGGGAAAGTTCGCAGACCGGAAAGTTTATTCATGACCCACATATTCCACCGCCAACTGACGTCTGCAATGCCGAGAGCCGTCAGTGGCGACGGTATATTCATTACAGATTCTGATGGTAAACGGTATCTTGATGCATCTGGCGGTGCCGCCGTGTCCTGTTTGGGACATAGCGATCCAGACGTTATCAGTGCAATTAAGAACCAACTCGATATTCTACCCTTCGCCCATACCGGATTTTTCACATCTGGGCCGGCCGAAGACCTCGCAGATCTATTGATTGATGCCGCACCGGAGGGCATGGGCGCAGTCTATTTTCTGTCTGGCGGCTCAGAAGCCGTTGAAACCGCGCTGAAGATGGCCCGCCAGTACTTTATTGAAGCTGGTGAGCCGAAACGATCACAATTTATCGCCCGCCGCCAAAGTTACCACGGCAATACGCTTGGTGCCTTGGCTGTTGGCGGTAATGTGTGGCGCCGAGAACCTTATAAAAATCTGCTGATGGACGTGCGGCATATTGCGCCGTGTTATGCGTACCGTGAACAGCTGGATAACGAGTCGGAAGAAGACTACGGGCTCAGGGTTGCCAATGAGCTGGAGGCTGAAATATTGGCCGCCGGACCAGATACCGTAGCCGCCTTTGTCGCCGAAACAGTGGGCGGGGCGACAGCCGGCGTTCTGCCACCTGTCGCCGGGTATTTTAAACGCATTCGTGAAATATGTGATCAATACGGCATTCTCTTGATTCTGGATGAGGTCATGTGCGGGATGGGCCGTACGGGGACTTTATTTGCCTGTGAAAAGGATGGAATTTCGCCAGATATGATTACGGTAGCCAAGGGTTTGGGTGCTGGATATCAGCCCATCGGCGCGACGATTGTCGGCCAGAAAATTTATGATGCGTTCGCGCGGGGAAGCGGGGCCTTTATGCATGGGCATACCTACATGGGACACCCTGTCGCCTGCGCCGGGGCATTAGCCGTGCAGAAAAAAGTTAGAGATGAAGGCCTGCTTGAGAAAGTGCGCCGCCAGGGAGAACGACTGGTCGATCTTCTGCATGAACGTTTTGGAAATCACGCCAATGTCGGTGACATCCGGGGGCGCGGCCTATTTATCGGCGTCGAACTGGTCGTCGACCGAGCGACGAAAGAGCCTTTTGATCGCGCGCTGAATTTACATGCCCGGATTAAAAACAACGCCATGGATGAAGGATTAATCTGTTATCCGTCTGGCGGAACGATGGATGGACAAAGTGGCGACCATATCCTGCTCGCGCCGCCGTTCATTATCAATGATGATGAACTCGCCGATCTCGTCGGTCGATTGGGACGGGCGGTTGATGGCGCTTTGAATGAGGTGGCTGTCAAATGATTACGGGTTCAAGGTTGCACGGGTTCGTACCTGTGTTACACTTATCAACTGGAAGATTAATGACTGGCCGAAAAGGGCTGGCAGCGGGAGGTGGCAATAGGGCCAGCGTATAACACGCCACATAAGATGGTGCATACGCCTACAGCCCAAATAGAAATTTTTGAATTCGAATATCAGTCAAGGAGTGGCCTCATTGAAGGACTGCCCTATTGGCGTTGATGTTCGGACCGCTTGGCAGAATCCCAGCGGGAAGGCCGATCAAATGGGATAACCAGATGATCAAAAGTACGATCATTCGACATTTCGAATGGACGTATGTTTAACTGGGGCGACCACAGGGTGACCCTTTATTTTCAAAGCTTGAAAAAAAATCTCAAGGAGGCTTAATTTCATGCAGTTCAAAAAAACATTGGCCGTAACGACGGCTATTGCAGGTCTGGCCCTAGGCGCCGGAATCTCAACTGCTAGTGCAGTGGAATTTATCACCATTGGCACCGGCGGTGTTACGGGTGTGTATTATCCAACGGGCGGTGCAATTTGCCGTTTGGTTAACAAAGGTAAAAAGAAACACGGCGTCCGTTGCTCGGTTGAGTCAACAGGCGGTTCTGTTTACAATATCAACACCATTCGCGCTGGCGAATTGGATATGGGCGTTGCTCAGTCCGATTGGCAGTACAATGCCTATCACGGCAAGGTCAAAAAATCTTTCATTGAGGCCGGTCCGTTCAAAGAACTTCGCGCTGTATTCTCGGTTCATCCCGAGCCTGTCAGTATCGTTGCTCGCAGAGACGCTGGCATCAAAACGGTTGATGATCTTGTCGGTAAACGCGTCAACATCGGTAACCCTGGTTCCGGTACGGAAGCCACTTGGGGCGTCATGTGGGGCGCCATGGGCAAGAAAAGAAGTGATCTTAAGCTGGCTTCGCAAATGAAATCTGCTGAAACGCCAAGCGCGCTCTGCGATAACAAGATCGATGCCTTCTTCTGGTTGGTTGGCAACCCGTCAGCCTTGAATAAGGAAGCAGCAACCACCTGTGATACTGTCTTCGTCACAGTTGACAATGCCGCCATCAAGAAATTGGTGAACGACAAACCTTATTACAAATATGCAACCATTCCAGGTGGCATGTACCGAGGTACCCCGAACGATACGACGACGTTCGGTGTCGGCGCGACGTTTGTGTCTTCGACAAAAACATCAGCCAAGACTGTTTACCAGGTGGTTAAGGCCGTATTCGATAATCTCGATGCGTTCAAAAAACTCCACCCGGCATTCAATCATCTTAAAGCTAACGAGATGATTCAGCCCGCTGGTGCTCCTGTGCACGATGGCGCGATGAAGTACTATAAAGAAAAAGGCTGGATGTAGTCGTTCAGTTTGGGAGTGGGGGGTAATACCCTCACTCTCACTTTATTTCTTGGAGTTTCGGACACTATTAAAAACAAAAACAGGATCAGAATTCTTTAATACTTCGATTTTGACTTATCGTGATTTTACATAATTTTAGAAGGCGAATGACCTTCGGGGAGGTAAAAATGCGGAAAAGTACATTCAAGACTGTATTAGGATCTGTCGCGACATGTTTGACGCTGACTGCGGGATCGTTCGTTCTTACGGCGAGCCCTCTGCGCGCTGCGGATATTATCATCGGGGTCGGAAGCGGCTCGGTTGTTCAAAATCACGCTGGCCGTGCAATATGCCGAGCGATCAAAAAGTCAGTTCAGGGATTGTCGTGCGAAATTAAAAAATTTGTTGGTCGTGATGCAGCAGAACCATTAGCTGTATTGAGCAACGTCCGGAACGGAGCTATCGAGATTGGACTGGTCCCGTCTGATTGGTTGCATTATGCGTTTACCGGAACCGGGCCTGCGAAATTTCTGGATGCAGACTTTAAGGGTCTGCGGGTGTTACTTGCGTTATACGACGAGCCTTTTACGGTGATCGCAAGACGCGATGCAGGGATATCTTCACTGGATGATCTCAAGGGAAAACGGGTCAATATTGGTAATCCTGGGTCCAGCCAGCGCGCGGTTATGGATCACGTTCTTAAAGCAAAAGGCTGGAGCAGGTCGACGTTTCAGGTTGCTGAAGAGTTGTCTGAGAATGAGCAATCTCTGGCACTTTGCCATAACCGTATACAGGCCATGATTTTGGTGACATCTCATCCCAATTCAAACATAAAGCAGGTGGTTGAGCTGTGCGGGGTTGAAATTGTCAGCGTATCAGGATCGGATATAGAAAAAATAGTTTCTCAAAATCCATATTATTCAGAAGTGGTTGTTAAAAAGGGTACTTATGACGGGCAAGGGGAAGATATCCTGAGCTTTGGTGTGCGGATCACTGTTGTTGGCTCCGAAGATCTGTCAGACGAACTCGCAAGCGTAATTTCGCAAGCGATTGTTGAAAATGTGGACGGAATAAAAAACGCACTGCCCGCGCTTCGTCATCATTCAATAAATGACATGATGCGCTTTGAAACGGTTACGCCAATGCATAGCGGGGCTGAAAGATATTTCAAATCAAAAGGTATGATGTGAACGATTGAGCCCGGATGAACGGATTTATGGGTTCAGAGGGAAACGGGTTTTGTAAAATAAAAACTTATAATAACAGGGGAAAGTAATGAGCGAAGAAATGACCAACACTGAGGCAGCTGCCAGCCAGGAAGAACTGGCTGACATGATTGCCGAATCGGATACTGGGGGGCGTAATCCCACCGGTATATCTGCAAAGGTTTTGTGGGGGGTGCCGTTGTTATGGGCGCTGTTCCAATTATGGTATGTGTCCCCTTTACCTTTCATCGTTAACATTCCGGCACTCCTGTTCATTTCAGATGAAGCGCGCTCTATTCATCTGGCTTTTGCTGTATTCCTGTCTTTTCTTGCATTTCCAGCGTTTAAATCATCACCGCGTAAATACATCCCGATTATTGATTGGGTTTTGGCATTTGTCGGTGCTTTTTGTGCTGGATATTATTTTCTGTTTTTTTATGAACTTGCTGAACGACCGGGTCTTCCTACGCAACAGGATGTGATCGTCGCAGCTGCCGGGATCCTGTTCGTTCTCGAAGCAACACGCCGGGCACTTGGCCCGCCATTGATGGTCGTCGCAGGGGTGTTCATGTGTTATGTGTTTTTCGGGCACATGGCACCGGAAGTTGTTGCCTGGAAAGGCGCTTCCTTCAATAAGGCGATGTCCCATTTTTACCTGACGACAGAAGGTGTCTACGGGGTCGCGCTTGGTGTTTCCACCAGTATGGTTTTCCTTTTCGTCTTGTTTGGTTCGCTTTTGGAAAAAGCGGGGGCCGGCAATTATTTCATCCGCGTCGCGTTTGCCCTTATGGGGCACATGCGCGGCGGCCCGGCCAAGGCCGCCGTGGTTTCATCCGGTTTGACGGGCCTTGTCTCCGGCTCCGCCATTGCCAATGTTGTGACCACCGGAACGTTTACTATTCCGTTAATGAAGAAGGTCGGTTTTTCGGCTGAAAAAGCCGGAGCGGTTGAAGTTGCCGCGTCGACAAATGGCCAGCTAACACCGCCGATTATGGGCGCTGTTGCTTTTTTGATGGTTGAATACGTCGGCATTACCTACACGGAAGTTATCACCCACGCCGCCCTGCCGGCACTGATCTCCTATATGGCCCTTGTCTATATTGTGCACCTGGAGGCAGTGAAGGCCGACATGAAGGGGATTCCGCGTAAAGTGGTGCCAAAATTCATGCAGTCTGTGATGAATTTCCTGCTGGTTTTCATCGGTATGGCTGTACTGACGGCGATCGTTTATTTCGGCCTGGGATGGATGAAAGGTGCATTTGGTGATGCAACGCCGTGGATATCTGTTGTCCTGCTGGCAATCGCTTATATTGCGCTTCTTAAGTTTTCGACCAAGTTTCCGGAACTGGAAACCGAAATCAGCATCACTGAATTGCCGCCGACCGGACCAACGGTCAAGGCTGGGTTGTATTTTCTTTTGCCGGTCGTCGTTTTGGTCTGGTGTCTGACCGTCGAGCGCCTGTCCCCAGGATTATCCGCATTTTACGCAACCCTGTTTATGTTGGTTGTCTTGTTGACACAGAAAGCATTGCGCTCATATCTCACAGATTCCGGTGATGATATAATGGCAAAATTACGCGAAGGCGTCGAGGATACGCTTGACGGTTTGATCAGTGGTTCACGTAATATGATCGGTATTGGTGTCGCCACGGCTGCCGCCGGTATCGTTGTTGGTACCATCACGCTGACAGGTGTTGGCTTGGTGATGGCGGAATTCGTGGAATACATCTCGGGTGGTTATGTGCTGCTGATGCTGATTTTCACCGCTGTTCTCAGCCTCATCCTCGGCATGGGTCTGCCGACGACGGCGAATTATATCGTTGTGTCGTCCCTGATGGCTCCGGTTATCGTCACGGTTGGTGCCCAGAACGGGCTGATCGTTCCGCTGATCGCGGTTCATATGTTTGTCTTCTACTTTGGTATTCTGGCGGATGATACGCCGCCGGTGGCGATGGCGGCCTTTGCCGCTGCCGCGATCTCTGGAGGCGACCCGATTAAAACCGGACTCCAGGGGTTCTATTACGATATCCGAACAGCAATCCTACCGTTCCTGTTTATCTTCAACACCGAACTGTTGATGATTGGTATCGAGAGCTGGTACCATCTGCTGATAACGATCTTAACGGCGATAATGGCGATGTTGCTGTTTGCTGCCGGGACGCAGGGGTATTTCCTCGTCAGAAGCAAATTGTGGGAAAGCCTTGTCCTCATCCTGATTGCTTTCACCATGTTCCGCCCGGGATACTGGATGGACCAGATTCACCCGGAACTGACCTCGGCACCCGCCTCAAAGATCTATGAACTGGCTGAGCAGGTTTCCGATAAGGGGCAGATCAGACTGCAGATCAAAGGTGAAGACCTTGAAGGTCGAATGATTGACAAAACGGTTATGTTAAATCTAGGTGTGTCCGGAAAAGGTAAGGATCGCATCATGTCTACCGGGCTCGAGCTCCGTGAAGAAGACGGCAAGATGATCGTCGATAATATTGTTTTTGGTAGTGAAGCTAACCGTCAACAAATCGATTTCGATTTTGAGATCGCCAGTGTGCAGGTCAAGGCTGACCGGCCACCTAAACAATTGTTTTATATACCCGCGCTTCTTGTGTTCCTCGTTATTGTTATGCTCCAGCGAAGACGGTTGCGTAACCCCGAACTGGCTACGGCATAAAGGAAGGAATAATGACTATGTATAAACATATTTTACTTCCAATCGACCTTGGGCAGGAAAGTTCCTGGAAAAAGGCGCTGCCAACGGCACTCAGTTTGTGTAAAAATTTTGACGCAACACTGCATGTTCTGACGGTAACGCCTGATTTTGGTATGAGTATTGTCGGGCAATATTTTCCGGAAGGGTATGAGAAGGAAGTTGCCGAGAAAATCCTCACCCAACTTCATGATTTTGTTGACGAACATGTCCCCGATACCGTGCCGGTTCAGCACGTTGTTGGTGAAGGGTCCGTCTATGAGGTCATTCTCAAGATTGCTGAGGACGTCAGTGCAGATCTCATCGTTATGGGATCGCACCGGCCGGAACTGAAAGACTATCTGCTTGGTCCCAATGCGGCCCGGGTTGTTCGTCATGCAAACTGTTCGGTTATGGTCGTTAGAGACTGATCCGTACAAGGCAAAAAAAGCCGCCTTCCCGAAAGGGGAGGCGGCTTTTTTGTTTTGATTTCTGAATTTAGAGCAATTCCCGAGTAAATTGGTTCAATTTACGACGACGTAATTGCGTATTAACAAAGGGTGAGAGCGTTTTCGGCAATCCAAAAATCGCCGAAAACGCTCTAGCTTATTTGCTTTTCAGAAACTCGATAACGGCTTTGCGGCGGTCTTCTTTTTTGAGACCAGCAAAAGACATTTTCGTTTTCTTCATGAATTTTTTTGGTTTTTTGAGAAACTTGTCCAGATTTTCATCAGTCCAGACGAGGCCGTCAGCAGCAGCTTTTTTCATGGCTTTAGAGTATTTAAAACCTTCTACGGCGCCCGCTGGTTTGCCTACGATTCCTTTGAGATTAGGGCCTACACGGTTTTTTACGAATTTTTTATCGTGGCAAGCTTGGCATTTTTTAAATACTTTTTTTCCGTCGGCGGCAAATGCAGTATTGGAAACAATACCCGCGCTAAAAGAAACGGCAACGGCCATCACGGCGGCAATAATAACATTCTTAACATTAATCATATGGAGCTCTCCGTTCGGTTTTCTCAAAAATTCTAATTAATTTCAGCGCGTTCAGTTTCCCGAAAATCTTCCAGCAGCCTTCTGATAAACTGCCTGCAGCATGATGTCCAAGCATAATCCCATCGTAATCCTATGGTGATTCTAGCGTAACCCTGGTGTAATCCTAGCGTAATTCAAGCATTTGAGCGCTTCTCGCGTTGTAGTATAGAGACCTGGAAGCACCAAGTATAAAACAATTTGAGGCCATTTTATGGCGCTGACAGTTCCTGCCATATGGCATATTCTTCGCGGAAAGTTTGCAGGGATTTCCACGTACGCTTGAAATCTTTGTCCTTTTTGATTTGTTCTTGGAGAACCTGCTTCCAGGCATTTTGAAACGCCGCCAAAATTTCGGCAGGCCAGGTTTTCATATGTATGCCAAGTTTCGTAAACTGTTTAAGGGCCGCAAACTGACGGGCATCACCCAGCGTCAATCCGCGCCGAATATTATCCCCGCAAGCTGTTTCAATTTGTGCCTTGGCCGTATCAGAAAGATCATCCCAGGCATCTTTATTAATCATTAGGTCATACAACGTTGCGGGCTGATGCCATCCCGGGAAATAAACTGTATTGGCAACCCTGTGCAGCCCAAGAGAGAAGTCCGTCGCGGGCTGAGAAAATTCGGCGGCATCGATGGACCCAGATTGCATGGCCACGATCAGGTCATTGTTCATCAGGTTTTCTGTTGTTACGCCCAGTTTCTCCATCACTTTTGCCCCCAGCCCGGTAATGCGCATACGCAAACCGGTCAGGTCAGCAGTCGACGAAATTGATTTATTGAACCATCCAGACGCTTCTTGAGAAGTCGCCGCGCAGAGAAGGCTGTGAATGTTGTGCCGATTATAAATTTCTTCAAAAATTTCCCGTCCACCACCTTGATAAAACCAGGCCAGATATTCTCTGGCGTGGGGGCCAAAGGGGACAGAAGTGAACAGGCCCAGCGCCGGGGTTTTGCCGGCCCACATGGCAGGGGATGAAAACCCTGCCTGAATTGATCCGGACCGAACGGCATCAAACAGATCCTCCGGAGGGACCAACGTTCCGGGTTCATGAAATGTCATTTTAAAGGTCCCGCTGGAGAGGACCTTCAGGGTTGTTTCAAGTTTGGCCGGAAGTTCACCCAAAAGAGGCAATAACCCTGAATAGGCGCTGGTCATACGCCACAGAATGTCCTCGGTCTCGATCGGAAGGTCCACCTTCGTTTCGGCAGGTGGAGAGGCTGCTTTTACCTCTGCTGGATTAACCGGAAGGTCAGGGGCAGATACGTGAGGCCCGATTTCGGGACGAATAACTGTAGCGCCGATTATAATGCCGGCGATAATCCCGATTATCATGCCAATAATAATGTGGCGCACTTTAACCTCCCACAAACCCGGCGTTTGCGTACGTGACCTCAATCGCAATCGAGACGCTATCCTACCCAGGAAAAGTGGACAAGATGAAACTCTCATCCCACCGGTTCGGGGCTTTATATTTGCCAATTATTTCAGATTTTCAGCGCTGGACACCAAATGCTGACTTCGTAGAACGATTGGAAGTGAGCTAACCTACCCACAAAAAAAGCCGGCAATTCAGGCGACTATGAAAAATGATAGGGAAACAATGGTCGGGAAGAGAGGATTCGAACCTCCGACCCCGTCGTCCCGAACGACGTGCGCTACCAGGCTGCGCCACTTCCCGACAATTTCGAGCGGTTTATACCGCTCCATGTGGATGAGGGCAAGGGTCGCGAGGGCTTAAAGGTGCTTCTAATAAGCACGATCGATACAAAATTCAATCAACTCATTAAACGCGGTTTTGGTTGGACTATCGTCAAAAATACCAAGAGCATCTCTGGCAATAGCGCCATAGTGCCTGGCGCGGTCAACGCTATCAGACAAAGCATTATGTTTGGTCATCAGTTCAAGCGCGTGTTGTAGATCACCATCACCCTGTTCAAGATCTTCCATAGTGCGGCGCCAAAATTTACGATCGGCTTCATCACCTCGGCGGAACGCAAGAATGACAGGCAGAGAGATCTTCCCTTCCTTGAAGTCGTCACCGATGGTTTTACCGAGCGTTGTTTGTTTGGCGGAATAGTCGAGTACATCGTCGATCAATTGAAAGGCAATGCCAAGATTAAGGCCAAAACTTTCCAACGCTTCTTCTTCGCTGCGGGGTCGCTCTGCAATGACGGGCCCAATTCGGCAGGCGGCGGCAAACAATTGCGCGGTTTTTGATTTTATCACTTCAAGGTAAGTATCTTCACCCGTCTCGGTATCATTTGTTGTCATTAACTGAAGGACTTCACCTTCGGCAATAACCGATGAGGCGTGTGAGAGAATTTTCAACACTTCAAGCGAGCCGTCTTCGACCATCAACTCAAACGCGCGGCTAAACAGGAAATCGCCAACGAGAACGCTCGCTTGGTTCCCGAACAGGGCGTTGGCGGATGCCTCTCCGCGCCTTAAATTGCTTTCGTCAACAACGTCATCATGTAGGAGGGTCGCGGTGTGAATAAATTCAACGCAGGCCGCCAGTGCAATATGACGATCTCCGGAATATGAACAGAGCCGGGCTGATCCCAGTGTCAACATTGGCCGTAGCCGTTTGCCGCCCGATGCAACGAGGTGCCCGGCAAGTTGAGGGATGAGCGTTACCGGAGATTGCATATGACGAACGATGACGTCATTGACGCCCTTCATATCGTTCTCTACCAGTTCGATTAATCGATCAACTGACGGTTTTTTACTCCGTCCTTCATCCAGGTTGACAACTACGCCCACAGAGAGTTCCTCATCCTATGCAATTTTCGGCTAAAGGATTCATTGTCTTGACCAATCCCGAGCCGCCGTTGAGCATAGGTATCGCATTTTACCGGGGCCAAGACCAGACCCGGAGCGGCCTTGATGACTGAAAACAGGCATTGTTTAGTGAGTGAATTTTAATGGTAGAGCTAACCCGTTCCAACGATCCAGTGTTTTTGTCCTGGTTAATGGCCCGATTGGGCGGCGAAGAGATTGAGGCGATCGTTTTTGATACCCATGCAAGCATCATGGAAGGCAGCATTTCCGCCATACAGCGCCGCGTAATGGTCGCGGATGAGGATTTGTGGCGGGCTAAACATATTCTTGCCGAAGCGGACGATCTGTAAGGGTTGGCATGAACGATCAAAATCACGTTATTGAGGCAACCTTGCTTGATGGCCGTGTTCGCTGCCTGCAACCAGAGAGCGGTTACCGCGTTGCGATCGATACGGTGCTTTTGGCAGCTGCCACCCCTGCAAAACCAGGAGAACGAGTGCTGGATGTAGGGACCGGCGCTGGCGCCGCCGGATTGTGCATTATGGCCCGAATGCCAGGGGTGCGGATTGATGGACTGGAGGTCCAGCCAACGTTTGCTGAACTTGCCCGGCAGAATGCCGAACTGAACGGTATATCCGATCAATTTAAAGTCATTGAAGGAGATATCAGCCTCTCACCAAATGGAATTCAGCCGGACACCTATGATCATGTCATGACCAATCCGCCCTTTGTTGAAGCTGGGCGCGGACGTGTTCCACCGGAACAGGCCAAAGCAATAGCGACCATGGAGTCTCATGTTCCATTGTCGGACTGGATTGCGTATTGCATCCGAATGGCCCGCACAAAAGGCACAGTTACAATAATCCACCGTGCTGACCGGATTGAAGAAATTTTGACGGCACTGGTTGGTAAAGTCGGTGAAGTGGTTATTTTCCCTCTATGGCCCGGCGGCGACACTCCGGATCAGCCGGCAAAACGCGTAATTGTGCAAGGCCGAAAAGGCATGAAGGGGTCGACAGTTTTGTCGACAGGCCTCGTGCTTCATAAACCCGGCGGTGATTATACCGAAAACACTAAAAACGTTCTTGTTAACGCTCAAACCTTGGAAATCAGATGAAAATGCCTATTGTCCCGGTTAATTGGAATTTATGGAAAAAATGATGAATCGCGAATTGATCACTGAGTGGACGCAAAAGCTGAAAAAACACCTTCCTGGTCAGGGCGGACCAGTTGTTACTGTTGTAAACCTCAATGGGGTAATCGGATCCATGGGCGCGTTTCGCAAGGGGCTGTCCATGTCCAGTGTTGAGCCGTTGCTGGAGCGGGCTTTTAAGCCGAAAAAGTTGTCTGCCGTTGCGCTGATTATTAATTCACCCGGCGGCTCGCCTGTTCAGTCTGCATTAATTGGCGCACGGATCAGGGCATTAGCGGCAGAGAAAGAAGTGCCGGTTATTGCCTTTGCTGAAGATGTCGCTGCGTCGGGCGGGTATTGGCTGGCCTGTGCGGCGGATGAAATATTTGCAGACAGCAATTCGATCATTGGCTCCATTGGTGTGGTGTCTGGGGGGTTCGGGTTCCCGGAACTGCTCAAGAAATATGGTGTTGAACGGCGGCTTCATACCAGCGGTGATAAAAAAGCCATATTGGATCCGTTCAGTCCGGAAAAACCGGCTGACGTCAAATTTCTGAAAGCGTTGCAGAAGGAAATCCATGATGGGTTTATCGATATGGTTCAGGTGCGCCGCGGTGATCGTTTGAAAGGTTCCAGCAAGGACCTGTTCAGCGGAGCCTTCTGGACGGGGGCAACTGCTGTGGAACTGGGGTTGATCGATGGACTTGGCGATCTTCGCAGCGTTATGCGCGAGCGGTACGGCGATGAAGTGCAGCTCAAAAAAATCGAAGAACACGAATCTTTTTTCAAACGAAAATTTGGTATTTCAGGGCAGTCGCAGCCGATCGACAGCTCATTACCGGACCAACTGGGAAAAAGCTTGATTAGCGCCGTTGAGGAACGTCTGCTCTGGAACCGGTTCGGGTTTTGACACTAAATTTGATTGCCGCGGCTTGACCAAAACGGCCGTGATCGCCTAAAAGGATTATCATGTTTGGACTTTTCAGCATTACAAAAATACTGGTGACTGGCGCGATCATTTTTGCCGTTTGGCAGGGTTTCAAGTGGCTTGGCAATAGAGAAAAAATCCAGAAACAAGCGGCGAAACAGCGCGCGAGAAAGGGGCCGGATCATTCTACCTCCGCCGCCTCGGGACCAACGGTGGAAGATATGGTCCAGTGTCCGGACTGCGGTGCCTATGTGCCGGATGATGGCCGCCATAAGTGCGGTTGAGTTTTTTTACATATACCCAGTTTCCGCTACTTGACCCTACGGAAGGTGGCGGCTAACTTCGCACCTGCAACATAAAGCGTAAAAACGTAGGAATTCCGGCGGTATGCCAGCCAAATCCGATAAAAGTACCTGTTTTCAGAACTTGATTCTGACACTGCAATCATTCTGGGCTGATCAGGGTTGCGTGCTTTTACAGCCCTACGACGCGGAGGTCGGCGCGGGTACGTTCCATCCGGCGACCACGCTGCGTTCGCTCGGGCAACCGGACGATGTCTGGAACTGCGCTTATGTACAACCGTCGCGCCGCCCGACCGATGGCCGCTACGGGGAGAACCCTAATCGGCTTCAACACTATTACCAATTTCAGGTATTGATGAAACCGTCTCCTGAAAACATTCAGGAACTCTATCTCGAAAGCCTGTATGCGCTTGGCCTGGATAAAACCCACCACGATATCCGTTTTGTTGAGGACGACTGGGAAAGCCCGACATTGGGGGCCTGGGGCCTGGGCTGGGAAGTTTGGTGCGATGGTATGGAAGTCAGCCAGTTTACCTATTTTCAGCAAGTCGGCGGATACGAATGTAGCCCCATACCGGTCGAGTTGACCTACGGTCTTGAGCGCCTTGCCATGTATGTTCAAGGTGTTGAAAACGTCTACGATCTGGACTGGGACGGCGTGCCGAAAGATCAGGGTGGTAAAACCTACGGTGATGTTTTCCATCAGGCGGAAGTTGAATATTCCCGGCACAATTTTGAAGTGGCTAATACGGATATGTTGCGCCAGCACTTTATTGACGCGGAAGCCGAATGCAGTGCTCTGCTCGACGCCGACCTTGTATTGCCCGCCTATGATTACTGCCTGAAAGCCAGCCATCTGTTTAACCTTCTTGATGCCCGCGGCGTTATCTCTGTCACCGAACGGCAAGCTTACATTGGACGTGTTCGAACGATGTCCAAAGGTGCGGCGGATGCATGGATGAAAAGCAAAGGCATGGAGGTGAAATAATGACCGAACTCCTGCTCGAAATTTTATCCGAAGAAATCCCGGCGCGGATGCAGGCTAAGGCGGCTGAAGATTTGAAACGCCTTGTTTGCGACGGTTTGAAAAAGGCTGGTCTCAAATTTGACAATGCCGAAGCCCATGTCACGCCAAGACGATTGATTTTGGTTGTTGATGGATTGCCAGCGGCGACACCGGATGTCAGCGAAGAACGCAAGGGGCCAAAAGTTGGCGCGCCGGAACAAGCTTTGGCTGGTTTCATGAAAGCCAGCGGGTTCTCATCTATTGATGAAGCAGAAATTCGCGAATTGCCAAAGGGCGAATTTTATTTTGCCGTGGTTGAGAAAAAAGGCCAGGCGACAGCGACGGTTTTAGGCGACATAATTCCAGGCGCGCTACAGAGTTTGCCGTGGCCCAAGTCCATGCGCTGGGCCGTGCATAAACTGCGCTGGGTTCGCCCTATTCAGTCGCTGACCTGTGTTTTCGGCGGCGCTGTTGTGCCGTTTGAATTTGGCCCACGATCAACCGGAAACGAAACCGTCGGTCACCGTTTTCTCGCTCCCGAGGCAATAACGGTATCGAATTTCGCCGATTATAAAGACAAACTTCGCGCCGCGAACGTAATGATTGATCGCGCGGAACGGCGTGAGCTGATTAGAGTAGAAGCCACCGCCTTGGCAAAGGCCGAAGGGTTAACCTTGAAAGACGATAAAGGCCTGCTTGAAGAGGTCGCCGGTCTCATAGAATGGCCTGTAGTGTTGATCGGAACGATCGACCGGGAGTTCATGGACGTGCCGCCGGAAGTTTTGATCACGTCAATGAAAAAACATCAGAAGTATTTCTCCTGCCTTGATAAAGGCGGCAACCTCGCAAACCGTTTTATCGTTGTCGCCAATACCATCGCGGCGGATGGCGGAAAAACGATTGTTGCCGGTAACGAGCGAGTTCTTCGCTCGCGGTTGAGCGATGCCAAGTTCTTCTGGGATCAGGATCGCAAGACGACATTGTCCTCGAAAGCACCGGCGCTGAAAGACCGTGTCTTCCACGCCAAGCTTGGTACGCTGGATGAAAAAATTGACCGTGTTCAGGCGTTGGCTGTCGAGATCACGGCTTTTGTATCTGATGCAAACAAAGACAAAGTACGTTCCGCAGCGCGTCTCGCCAAAGCCGATCTCTCAACAGGAATGGTTGGTGAGTTTCCTGATCTGCAGGGTGTTATAGGGCGTTATTACGCACTGAACGATGGCGAGAATGCCGATGTTGCAGATGCCATCGCCGATCATTATTCGCCTCAGGGACCAGGCGATACCTGCCCGTCAAAACCGGTAAGTGTGTGCATCGCGTTGGCTGACAAAATCGATACCCTTTGCGGTTTCTGGTCGATTGACGAAAAACCGACGGGGTCAAAAGATCCATTCGCGCTTCGCCGCGCTGCGCTTGGAATCATTCGGCTCATCCTTGAAAATGGTTTGAGGGTGCCGTTAATTTTGTTGCTCACAGCAAGTCAGGACTTGTTCAAAGTTAAGGATGATTTGAGCGCAGACCTGCTCTCTTTCTTTGCCGACCGCTTGAAAGTGCACCTGAAAGAACAAGGCGTTCGGCACGATCACATCGATGCCGTATTCGCTTTGGGTGACGAGGACGATCTGGTCCGCCTGCTGGCGCGGGTTAAGGCCTTGTCAGAATTCCTTACCAGTGATGACGGCGAAAACCTGGTTATCGCTTGCCGCCGTGCTGCCAATATTCTCAAGATAGAAGAGAAGAAAGACGGCCGCCGTTACAGTGAACAGGTCGATGCCTCGCTCCTCGATCAGGTGGAAGAAAAAGCCTTGTTTGAAGAACTGGACGTGGTGTCCGGCGTTATTACTTCTGCTGTTGAAGAGGAACGGTTTGGTGATGCCATGCTGGCTCTCGCCAAACTGCGCGGCCCCGTGGATGCATTTTTTGATGCGGTGACAGTAAATGCCGATGATGCGGCGTTGCGTGAAAATAGACTAAAAGTGTTGGCGATGATCAGATCGGCGCTTGATGGTGTTGCAGATTTTTCCAAAATCGAAGGGTAAAAATTCAAATGTCTAAATGGGTCTACACATTCGGAGATGGCAAAGCAGAAGGCAGTGCGGAGATGCGCAATCTGCTGGGCGGCAAGGGGGCCAATCTGGCTGAAATGTCTAGCCTCGGCATTCCGGTGCCGCCGGGATTTACCATCCCAACGGATGTTTGCGTCCATTATTATGACAATGAAAACACCTATCCAGCAGAACTGAAGGCCCAGGTCGAAGCCGCCATGGTGGAAATGGAAACCACGCTTGGAAATGGTTTCGGTTCGGTTGAAAACCCGCTTCTGGTTTCCGTACGATCCGGTGCGCGGGCGTCCATGCCGGGTATGATGGACACGGTTTTAAATCTTGGCCTCAATGATAAAACGGTTGAAGGTTTGGCCGCAAGATCTGGTGATGCCCGTTTTGCCTATGACAGTTACCGGCGGTTTATTCAGATGTACGGTGATGTGGTTATGGGGGTCGACCATTATAATTTTGAAGATATTTTGGAAGATCACAAAGATGACAATGGATTAACACTTGATACCGACCTTTCGGCGGAAGATTGGAAAACGGTGGTCGCTCAATACCTGGCTGTGGTCGAGACAGAATCCAGGACACCGTTCCCGCAGGACCCGCACGAACAGCTGTGGGGCGCCATTGGCGCAGTGTTTGGCTCGTGGATGAATGACCGCGCCAACACCTATCGGCGCCTGCACAGTATCCCGGCCAGTTGGGGTACCGCTGTTAACATTCAGGCCATGGTTTTTGGTAACATGGGTGACGACTGCGCCACGGGTGTGTGTTTTTCGCGTAACCCATCAACCGGCGAAAATGCATTTTATGGCGAGTTCCTGATCAACGCCCAGGGCGAAGATGTTGTCGCCGGCATCCGCACGCCGCAACCACTGACCTTGGCGGAAAAAGAAGCGTCCGGCGCTGACCTGCTCTCCATGGAAGAAGCCTTGCCCAGTATATATGCAGACCTGGTTGCTGTTCGCGACCGCCTGGAGACGCATTACAGAGACATGCAGGATATGGAATTTACAGTCCAGCAAGGTAAACTTTGGATGCTGCAGACACGCGGCGGCAAACGCACCGTCGTGGCGGCATTAAAGATCGCCTGCGATATGGTTGATGAAGGTATGCTAACGCCTAAGCAGGCCATCATGCATCTCGACCCAGCTCAGTTGGATCAGGTTCTGCACCCAACCCTTGATCCGGATGCGGAAATGACCCTGACCGGGCGCGGCCTGCCGTCGAGCCCGGGCGCTGCCTGCGGGCGCATCGTATTTGATGCGGACGAAGCTGAATTGTGGGTCGCCCGCGGCGAAAAAGTAATTCTCGTGCGGATCGAAACCAGCCCGGAGGACATCGCCGGTATGCATGTCTCGGAAGGTATTCTGACGACCCGCGGGGGCATGACGTCCCATGCGGCTGTGGTTGCCCGCGGAATGGGAAAACCCTGCGTTTCAGGCGCAGGTGAATTGCGCGTTGATTATGAAAGCAAAACGCTTGTCGCTATGGGCCGTACCCTTAAAGAGGGCGATGTACTGACCCTTGATGGATCAACAGGTGCCGTTTATCTTGGCGCGGTTGCGACCCGGCAGCCAGAACTTAGTGGTGATTTTGGCCGCCTCATGGAGTGGGTTGACGAGGTCCGCACGATGGGCGTTCGGGCCAACGCGGAAACCCCAGTGGACGCCAAAACAGCACGAAAATTCGGCGCAGAAGGTATTGGCCTCAGCCGTACGGAACACATGTTTTTCGATCCCGAACGCATCGTTCACATGCGCCAGATGATTCTCGCGACCAGCGAAAAAACGCGGCGAGAGGCGCTCGATAAATTATTGCCATATCAGCGCGAAGATTTCTCTCAGTTGTTCCGTATCATGGAAGGGCTGCCGGTCACCATCCGCCTGCTCGATCCGCCGCTGAACGAATTTTTGCCCCATACACAAGATGAACTCCTTGAAGTGGCCAAAGCTGCCGGAACTGATTTGAAAACGCTGGAACTGCGTAAACTTGAACTCGATGAAGCCAATCCGATGCTTGGTCATCGGGGGTGCCGCCTCGGTATTACGTACCCCGAAATTTACGAAATGCAGGCCCGCGCCATCTTCCAGGCCGCCGCGGAACTGGTTAAAGAAGGCAAGTCTGTCGTGCCGGAAGTGATGACCCCGTTGATTGTCGACAAACCGGAATTTGAGTTCCTAAAAGCCATTATTGACCGGGTCGCCGATGAAGTACGCGAAGCGGAAGGTGTTGAACTGGACTACCTTGTCGGCACAATGATCGAATTGCCGCGTGCCTGCCTGAAAGCTGACGTTATCGCTGAAACAGCTGAGTTTTTCAGTTTCGGTACCAACGATCTGACCCAGACGACGTTTGGTTTTTCCCGTGACGATGCAGCGCCGTTCCTTGATGTATACCACCGCAAAGGTATCCTCGCTGATGACCCGTTCATGACAATCGATCAGGACGGTGTTGGTGAGCTGGTCAAAATAGGTGTCGAGCGCGGCCGTAAAACCCGCCCCGATATCAAACTTGGCATCTGCGGCGAACATGGCGGTGATCCGGCGTCTGTTCGGTTCTGTCAGGAATTGGGGTTAACCTACGTCTCGTGCTCGCCGTTCCGGGTGCCAATTGCCCGCCTTGCTGCTGCTCAAGCGGCCATCGGTCAGGCACGTGAAGACTAGGGCAATTTCCGAGTAAATTGGTTCAATTTGAGGCGACGTAATTGCGTATTAACAAAGGGTTAGGGCGTTTTCGCCGATCCAAAAATCGCCGGAAACGCTCTAGGCGATCAAAACTCTTTCAAACTGCAATTGCAGCTATTTTGGCGTGCCTGTTTGATGCGCCGGTACGGGCTTGAGGGTGATATCAAAAAAGGTGAAGGTCTTGCCACCACCCATTGTGCCCGCTGTCACGTTATTGGTCCGTTCAATAAATTTGGCGGCCTCGGCTCGACCCCGTCATTTCCGTTGATCGCTGGTATGGAAGATGGTTATGAGCGGTTTGAAACGTTCTTTGAGCGCCGCCCACACCCGGTTTTTGTTCGTGTCCCCAACGTTGCGCGGTGGTCAAAAGATAAAACTCATATTACCGAATTTACGGTGACGACGAAAACCATTGAAGACCTGATGGCTTATGTCAGAACGATCAAAAAACTCGACCTTTCCAACGTCCCTATCGTTGGCGGTTTCGGACAACGCAAACGCTGACCATAGTTATTCTTTATTCAAATGAACAAATATTTTAAATACCAGCAGATGCCATTGAAACATCAAATTCTGTAGCGAACCCACCTTCAAATATTCTGGCAATTCTACCTTTAAATACTACCGCACCACCAATAACTAACGTTTGCTCTTGCCCAATGGCCAACGGGGTGCCGACGGGGGCGATTTTCGGAGGGTACATGATGGCCACCCCACTGTCAGATAAATCATAAAGGTTGCCGCCATCATACGGCCGGCCATTGTTTATCTTCACATCATAATGGATCCGAAGTCGGTTATGTCTGCGCCGGTCATCACTTAACATTAAATATTCCCTTAATTCTACTGATGTCATATTGGTTTATTAAACCCGCACATAGTGCCCGTCTGAGTATTACAGGCAGGTCAATGAAGCGTCGTAAGCGAACGGCCGGTCGTACCATGTTGGGTTAATAAAAAGAGCCATACGTCCGGTTGGATTTCTCGATTTTTTCACGGAAAATGATGCAGATTGGCCTTGTTTCAAACGAAGGCGCCTGGCGCTGACCGAGTATTTTTTGTCCCCCTCTAAACGGTAGATGGAAAATGATCCTGATTTTGGCCAGTCTGGACCGTTGTTTTTTATCTTAAATTTTGTAACGCCGGCAGAACAACTTGTGCTGATTTCAATCTTGATGGGGTTTTGAGTTATGCGACGTGTGACCACTTGAACTTCAATATCACGAACTTCATCGCTGACACCGGGCCGTCCTCTGTAATGTGTGGCGGTTTTTGACTCGGACGCCAGGCATTTGGTTACGGCAAGGCGCGCCCGCGACAATTGATAATACCGGGCAACGTCTTCGCGGTTGAGATTAATGTCCTCGCCCTTATAAGACAGGCGGGACCCCTTGCCGCTTATGACAATATTTTCGACCGTATTTAACTGATTTTCCAGTCGCTTGATATAAGATGCCCAATTGCCGTTCAATTTCTGTTTTACATACCCTTTAACGCTATCGTGGCTCAATGTTTTCCAGAGGCGAAATTCCGGAAACATATTGCACTGGGCAAATGCGCTGTTTGGCCAAATACCAATAAAGATAATAAGTAACTGCCCAGGTAGCTGATTGCCGGGGGTTGTGTGGGCAAATTTTGCAGGTTTGATGTGCTTGATGCGTATGTTTTGAT
>WASW01091171.1_pt1 | contig 40272 bp, 36 predicted proteins | sample 5698521 | NCBI WGS metagenome assembly WASW01 (sample SAMN11175560, study PRJNA528189) | sponge metagenome | isolation source: marine sponge | host: Leucetta | place: Antarctica: Western Antarctic Peninsula, King George Island | collected 2013-01
GCAGATGCCGCTGGTCTGAATGGCGTGCATCTCAACCTCGGCCAGTTCAGCCAGCAGGTCCGGTACGTCTTCCAGTTTGGGCCAGTTAAACTGTATATTCTGGCGGGTTGTGAAATGGCCATAACCACGATCATATTTGCGCGCGATATGGGCTAACTGACGCAGCTGTTTAGAGGTAAATGTTCCATACGGGATGGCGACCCGCAGCATGTAGGCATGAAGCTGCAGATAGAGGCCGTTCATCAACCGGAGCGGGCGAAACTCGTCTTCGGATAATGCGCCGGACAACCGCCGGGCAACCTGATCGCGAAACTGTTCGGTGCGTTCATGAACCAGGGTGTGATCAAATTCATCATAACGATACATGACAGCTACCTCGGCGTTTCAGGTTGATTAGTGTTGGATGGATTATCGTGACCAAATTCAGGATGGGTGCTTGGGCCATAAGCGCGGATCTGTTCGCGGTATCGGACGGGGCGCGGAGCGGCACCAGACAGGTCAACATCAATCGCGTACGGGCCAACCACCAACTGGTTATGTTCAGCGGTTTGTCCGCGGTCCATTGCAGATTTCAGCGCGTCCGCACCGTCCAGCACTTCGGCGCCCGCAAAGGACGCTGTCCAACTATTGTCTGCCGCCAGATAAACGACCAGACCGTTTTTCAGATCGTTCGCTGTAATTACATGCGATGTTGTGGGCGCTGTTGTAGAGGCCGCCATCGTTAATCCCTTTCGTTTCTCAAACAGGATATAGTCCAATCAGTTAATTTGTCAATTTTTTAATGTATATTATAATGTATAACACTAAAATTATGTGTTATACATTTCGGCTCTTTATGTATCCGGGCTGCACGCTGCCGGGTTTTAGCGGTTGGCGTAATCGACAACGGCGTTCAGCAACACCTGACACCCGGCGGCAACATCCTCCGGCGAGGCGTATTCGACCTCGTTATGGCTGATGCCGTCCTTGCACGGGATGAAGATCATGCCAACTGGTGCAACCGTTGAGATATGGCAAGCATCATGCCCCGCACCGGACAGTATATCACAATACACCGCGCCTGTCTGTTTGGCGGCGGCGCGAACTGCGTCAATGCAGTCCGGATCGAACACCACGGGCGGTATGGTTGTGACGCAGTCGACCTTTACGTCGAGATTTCTATCCGCTGCAATGGTATCGCAAATTTTGTGAATGGCGCGCTCCAGTTTCTCCAAACCCGCTTCTTCCGGGCAGCGGCAATCAATTGTGAACATTGCCGATCCCGGGATGGTATTGCGCGATCCCGGACCGATGGAAACAACTCCGACCGTCATCACCGGTTGTGGCCGAAACGATTGTGCCAGCTCATCAATCGCGACGATCATACGCGCCGCGCCCTGACCGGCATCACGCCGTTGATCCATGGGCAAGGTCCCGGCATGCCCTTCCGTTCCCGTCACATAAACCTGATAACAGCGCAGCCCCTGCGCACCTTTAACAATACCGATTGTAGTGTCCGACCGCTCCAGAACCGGGCCTTGTTCGATATGAACTTCAAACAGCGCCGATAAAGGAAAGCCGCAGGGTTCGGCCCCGTTGTATCCGATGCGCGCAAGCTCCGCTTTCACCGATTTACAGGCGTCATCTTCCATATCCAGCATCGCGGACATATCACGCCGCCCGGCAAAAACGCTCGAACCCATACATCCCGCCGGAAAGCGCGACCCCTCTTCATTGGTCCAGGCGACGATATCAACCGGACGCCGGGTTGTTATATCCGCGTCGTTCATCGCCCGCACCATCTCAAGCGCCGCCATAACCCCGTAGGCTCCATCAAACCGTCCGCCAAGAGGTTGCGAGTCCAGGTGACTGCCGCTGAGCACCGGCTCGGCGTCCGGATTGGATCCCGCGCGGCGGGCAAAAATATTTCCCAGTTCATCGACGCGAACGCTTAATCCCGCATCCCGGCACCACCCGGCGAACATATCTCGGGCCCGGAGATCTTCATCACTGAGCGCCAAGCGGCACACACCGCCCGCCGGTGTTGCGCCGATTTTAGCCAACTGCATTAAACTGGCCCAGAGCCGGTCACGATTAACAGAGGCGTCCGTCATCAATTTCGCGCCAGTTCGTCAAGCCAGCGGGCGGCGCGGAACAGCTTACCGTCGCCGCCTTTTGGTCCGATTACCTGAACCCCGATGGGCATTCCGTTCGGCCCTTCAAGTAAGGGTAAGGTCACGGTTGGCAATCCGGTTAACGTCCAAATCCTCTGAAACGCCGCATTGCCGGTCCAGTCCAGACCAATCGGCGCTTCACCAGGCGCGGCGGCGGTTACCAGTGCATCATAGTTCTCAAACAGACCCGCCAGCGCTTTACCCAAAGAGTCCGCCAGTTCAATCGCGTGGATGTAGTCGCTGGCTTTGATATCACGGCCCGCAGCAACCCGGGATTTGGTTTCTGTTTCAATATCATCCGGGTGCTGCTGTTGATAGGCACCGAGATTGGCCCACAGGCTGGCATTCATGATTGTCGCCTGAGCGTCCAGTGCCTGATCAAAAATACCGCCCAGTTCTACCTCTTCAATAATTCCGCCAAGGTCTTCCACATAGCTTTCAAACAGGGGCGGCATATGGTCTTCGGCATGCGCCCACGCAGGTCCTTTAACAAACGCCAGGCGCGAGGCCGTTTGCGCTTTTGGCGCGTCCATGACCTCAGCAAGATTGTCGCCGGGGTGAAACCGCATGTCGAAATCACCCGGATCATGCTGCATCAGGACATCACCCATCACGGCAAGATCCTCAAGCGAGCGGGAATACAGCCCAAGGTGATCAAGGTAGCGTGAGATAATAAGCACGCCGCGGCGCGAAATGCATCCGTATGTGGGTTTATATCCGTAAGTTCCGCAAAAAGAGGCCGGCCGAATGACGGACCCACCGGTTTGCGAACCAACCGCAAGCGGCACCATCATATCCGCAACGGATGCCCCCGACCCGGATGAGGACCCGCCCGGCGTTCGCGCCGGGTCATTCGGATTGGTCGTCCCGCGTGCCTGAGTCAGGGCAAATTCTGTGGTCACGGTTTTACCCAAAATGACCGCACCTGCCGCGCGCAGCAAAACCGCACAGGTTGAATCCTGAGCCGGCCTGCGCCCGGCAAACAGACGCGACCCCTGCTCGGTCGGCAGGTCCGCAGTATCAATAATATCTTTCAAGCCGACGGGAACGCCGTGCAACGGCCCAAGCTCAATGCCGCGGGATTGGCGGGCGTCAGCCTCGCGCGCCGCAGCCATCGCGTGCCCGGCATCGAAATTGACCCAGGCGTGAACCACATCATCGCGCACGGCGATACGCTCAATGCAGGCCGCCATCAGCGCCTCGGACGTAATATCGCCGTCTCGAATGGCTTTTGCCGCGGCCTTGGCCGTCATATGATTAAGTGCAATATCCACGTCGCTCCCTCCCGGGTCTGGTTCAGCCGTGATGGTGTCTGGAAAAATCATTTGAATCAACGTAGGAATTGTTAACCCATAAATTATAAAAGTGAGCCGCTTATGCCCGCCAACGATATTCCTCTAGATACAGCAGACAGTTATCGCTTCTGGACGGCGGTAACCATCCGGTTTTCCGATCAGGACCCGCTCGGTCACGTTAACAATTGCGCCTACGCAGCTTATATCGAAGCCGCCCGCACCATGCTGCTGGGCCACCTTCTCGATGAAAACTCGCCGCCCGAAATTGATTTCTCCCTGGTTAATCTCAACGTCAATTACCTCAAAGAAATGCGCTACCCCGGCACCGTCGACGTCGGCGGTCGTATTCTCAAACTCGGCAACAAATCAATCACATCAGGGTTTGGGGTGTTTCTTGGCGACGACTGCGTCGCCACATCAACCAGCGTCAATGTCTTCTTCTCAACCACCCAGCGCATTTCCATGCCGATCCCGGACGCCGTTCGCATCCGCCTGACGGCTAACCCTATGCTCGAAACACTTAATGGAAATTATACGCGGCGGCATTAATAGTCGAGAATGGCGCCAATATCGTTGCAAGAATATTACGTTTAGCGCACCACTCGGGTTATATTCCGTCCTATCCCCACAAGCCTTTGTAACGATGATGTTATTTGTTTTCGGCCTGTAGACAACGCCCCCATTTGACGCTTTATAATCAGATCAGAGACGAACAAATCGTCCCACCAATTTCCCTACAGGGCCGCGCACTAACGTAAAATTGAGGAGAAATTTAGTTATGGTTTTTTCAGTCGCCGATTACGACGATCATGAAGCGATCGTTTTTCATCAGGATAAAAAAAGTGGACTGAAGGCAATTATCGGCATCCATAATACAAATCTCGGCCCAGCGCTTGGCGGCTGCAGAATGTGGCCTTATGCCACCGAGCAGGAAGCCGTAACGGATGTTATTCGGCTATCCCGCGGCATGACCTATAAGGCAGCAATTACCGGCCTTAATCTGGGCGGCGGCAAAGCGGTTATTATTGGCAACCCTAGATCTGATAAATCTCCGGAACTGTTTCGCGCCATGGGCCGGTTTGTTGATCAGCAGGGTGGCCGGTATATTTCCGCCGAAGACGTTGGCACCACGGTCGAAGATCTCGATACCATGCGCGAACAGACACCTTATGCTCGCGGCACATCAAAAGGCATGGGCAATCCATCACCATTGACAGCACTTGGGGTTTTTCAGGGCATCCGCGCCGCCGTTAAACATAAATTTTCCCAGGGCGACATGAAGGGAATTCGGGTGGCCGTGCAAGGGCTTGGTAATGTTGGCGGCGCATTGGCTGAACTTCTGGCAAAGGATGGCGCGGTATTAACCGTCGCTGACATCGATTCGGCGCGGACGAAAAAATTCCAGAGCGCCTATGGCGCAGACATCACCTCAACTGAGCACATCATTACGGCCGACGTTGATGTTTTCGCACCCTGTGCATTAGGCGCCAGCATAAACGACCATAGCATTCACAAGATCCGGGCATCAGTCGTCGCCGGCGCTGCCAATAATCAATTGGCTGCCCCAAAACATGGGCTTGAGCTTTGGCGCCGCGATATTCTGTACGCCCCTGATTACGCGATTAATGCGGGCGGCCTTGTTGCCGTCGCGGCGGAAGGACCGGAAGTGGACGAGAACACCGTTACGGATAAGGTCAACGGTATCTATGATACGATGACCGAGATTTTCTCCCGCTCCAAACGCGAAGAAAAAGCGCCGGAAATCATCGCCAATCAGATGGCCGAAGAACGGTTTCGCGGTAAGATCTCTATCGCGGCGTAAGAAGAAAATTACAAATAAACCATCACTGGTCCGGTGCGGTAGTAAATATTTCCACTTCCGCGCCGACACCTCTAAGTGCGTGCGTTCCTAGCGATAACCAATCACCACCGAGATGTTTGACCACATCGCCGGACAGCAGGAAATTCTGATTGAGCGTTTTGCAGAAACTTTCGATCCGGGCGGCTTCATTGGCCGCTGCGCCGATAACACTGAATTCAAGACGGGTCGGCGTTCCGATATTGCCATACATGACATTACCCAAATGAAGGCCAATGCCGAATTCCAGTTCCGTCTTACCGGCAGTAATCCGCCCGTCATTCAGGGTACGCATTCGCCCCATGGCATCTTTTGCCGCCGCCGCTGCCAGCGCGCAAGCCTTTTTGACCCCTGCATCATCCTCACCCGCGGGAAAAATTGCCAGTGCAGCGTCGCCGATAAACCGCAACACTTCGCCGCCGCCATCCGTGACAGCGCCCGCCATACAGTCGAAGTATTCGTTAAGCAGACTGAGAAACTCAGACCGCGACATGGACTCAGCCAATGGCGTTGAGCCGCGCAAGTCGCAAAACCAGATAACGGCATAGATATCTTCGCCGTCACCGAGCTTGATGTTACCGGCCAGAACTTTTGCTCCAGCTTGTGGGCCGAGGTACGCATCCAGCAGGTTTTGTGCAACCCTTTTACTGGCCATAATTTCCGTCAACCGCGTTAAGGCCGGAATAATTCTTCGTATTGCCATAATTTCTGCAAGCGAGAACCCGCCAATCTGATCTGTCACCCAACTGGCAGCGTGGACCTGGCCGTCCGTAAACTCCATCGGCACCATCAGGTAATCCGAAAACCCTTCTGCTTTAAGTTCCGCGACAACAGGAAAATCATCAGGGCAATCAGGGTCACATATGACCCGTCGGAGCTCACCGTTTTTCGCCCGAACCTGATGCACCGGACTTCGAATATAGTTGTCGCTGTCGAGAATACTATAGGCAACCTCATTCACTTCAACCTGCTCAGAGTCAGATTTCCAGCGAATACTGCGCCCCATAACGTTGGGGTGCAGCGTTCGAACAAACAACGTGACCCGGCTCAGTGCAACACCGGACGCAATAAGTTTTTCGCACAACTGTTGAAGTATATCCGGCGCCACGGCCGCACTTCGGGCACCGCCAACCAACCAGTCGACGATAGGCTCAACATCAAGTGTCTCAATAGCCGAATTTTCATCCATTACAATCGACTGCACCTTAATTGCGGATATAGATTGATTATAAGGATGTAGCGCAGAATATCGACAACAAGGTTCAACCTGAGATCATTAACGCGTTCACATCGGCCAATTGATCGAGCTGCCAGATACGGTCAATCATTTTGTCCATTTGCGGGTCAGTAGAAACAACGCCCGCCAGTTCTCGGAACTTAGCGTCGAGATCAGCGTCACTCAGCGGCGCGTCAGGGTCGCCTTTGCGGGTCGGGGCGTGATGATTGAACGTTCCCCCATCTTTTGTCTGGATGCCCACATAAGCTGAACGATGGCCCGGGAAGGCCTTTTCTGTTCGGGGATCAATGGTGAGTTCGATGCGATCCATCAACGCGCGAAGGGTGCCATTTTTCAATCCATCTTCTGAAAACGCAGCGAGGCGTAAACTGTTTCCTTCAAGGGCCGCCATTGCCGCTGTATAAGAAAGGCTGAATTTCGCTTCATACGCGGTTTGTGGATCGCGGTTACCGCAAACTTCAACTGCTTTTGCGTAGGTTCCAATAGTAATTTTTTTAATGTCTTTTGCGCTGAGCGCGTTTGCCGAACAAATTTCCAAAACCGCGTCAATGGCGGCAAAAGTATGACCGCAGCAGCAGTGATTTTTCTGTGTCATCTGCGTAATGGTATAAGCCTGCCCAAGATCAGCGAAGCTCTTCTCCCAATCAACGTCCTCACTCATGGCATTACCAAATCCGCGCTCCCCTTCCAACATGTTATCGGCCCCGGTGACGCCGCGTTCAGCCATCAGAGCACACAGCAATCCTGTTTCCGCCGCCCGTCCGGCATGCAGGGCTTTGCTCATGGCGTCCGAACGAAACGCCTGTTGCAGGGCGGCGGCAAAGGTCGCCGCATTGGCGATAGCGTGTTTGGTTTGATCGGCCGAAAGACCAAGCGCTCGCGAAGCGCCTGCCGCAGCACCAAAAGCGCCAACAGTCCCCGTTGTATGCCAAAAGTCGTAATGTTTGGGCTGGATCGCGCGGCCAATTCGGTTTGATACCTCATAGCCGGCGACGGTTGCGGCTATCAGCTCATTACCACCTAAGTTTCTCGACTGGCAGGCAGCAAGCGCAGCGGCAATGACAGGCGGACCCGGGTGATAAATTGCGTCTCGGTAGATATCATCAACTTCCAGGGTATGCGCGGCCGTGCCGTTGATCAAAGCGGCGGCGCGCGGAGTTGCGGGCGCACCGCTTGGGATCAAACGCGCAGACCCTGTTCCCGTTTCTTCATCCAGCGCCAGCGTGACAAACCGCGCAGGCTCTTCAACGCCGCCTGGAATTGTTGCAGAGAACCAGTCAAGGATGCAGCGTTTGGCCGCATGTATCACGGCCGGTGGTAAGTCGTTTGCCGTAACGCCAATCGCATACTGACCAAGTTGCGCCGCCCACATGACTAAAACTGGGCCAGATACTGGGCCGGATCAATGCAGGCTTCGATCAATAATGGACGAGTGAGGCCGGTCGCCGCTTCCAAAGCTGCGACCAACTGCTGGCGGCTTTCAACCCGCACGCCGTCAGCCCCCATACCTTCGGCGATTTTGACCAGATCACCCGGCTCAAAGGTTGTGCTACCAACATCAAACTGATTGGTAATCTGTTTAAGTTCGATACGGTTAAGTTTGCCGTCCCGAAACACGACGACGATCATCCCAAGCTCAAGCTCGACCGCAAGGCCAAGTTCCGACTGCACCATGGCAAACCCGCCATCGCCGGTGAAACACAGAACCGGCTGATCGGGTTTCATCAGTTTGGCGGTAATCGCACCCGGCAGGGAAAAACCCATCGACGACAGGCCATTGGTCAACATCACGGTACCCGTCTTATACGTCGTCCATCCCTGCCCGACCAATAACTTGTGTGAGCCGACGTCCATCGTGATAATCGTATCCTTAGGCATTACTTCGCGCGCTGCCGAGACAACATCAACCGGGTTAAGCGCACCAGCGACAGCGCCGGATGAATAGAGCGCAAACACTTTGTCGCGGTGCACCTTGACGGTTTTTTGGTCCCACTTTGTGTCGCCAGTATAGGCCGCCGTCAGGGCTTCAAGAATAGCCGGGATTGAGCCAACCATTTCAATGACTGCGGGATAAATCTGATCTGTATTATCGACCGCGTCGATATGAATTACAGGAGCCGACACGCTCCATGGTTTGATCAACTCAACCGCGTCAAAACCGATACACAAGACAAGGTCTGCCTGCTCAAGAAAATCCCACAGCAGTTTGTTGCAGGCCATATCAATAACGCCGGCAAACAGCGGATGATCTTCTGACAAAACCCCCTTGCCTTTTGGCGACACGACAACGGGAACACCGGTTTTTTCGGCAAGCACGGTGAGGGCAGCAGATGCCCCTAAACGCGCCGCCGCCATACCGGCAACGATAATCGGTTTGGACGCATTTTTCAGCATCTTCACCGGATCAGGTTCGACACCATCAGCCGCATAAACCTGCATCGCCTGAACAATGGGTGCCATTGGCGGCATTTCAAAGTCGCCATCTGTAACGACCGCGTTACCATCATTGATGGGCATCGTGATGTGAACAGGTCCCGGGCGTTCAGATACCGCCGTCCGGTAGGCTTTGCGCAGTACTGTTCCGGCGCTGTCCGGTCCAATGCGGGCTGTCCATTTACTAATCGATGAAAACAGTAAATTGTGATCGACGTTTTGGTGGGTAAAGGTCTGTTCCTTACCCGAATGCATTTGCCCCGATATCGCAATCATCGGCGAGCGATCGAGATAGGCATTGGCAACACCATTGACCATACTGGTTGACCCCGGCCCCAGCGTCGACATGCAAACGCCGGGCAACCCGGTTATCTGACCGTACGCGTCAGCCATAAACGCTGCCGTGCCCTCGCGCCGAGCAAGAACGAACTCTGTTCCGTTAAGGCGGGCTTCTTCCATGAATGTAAGGTTGGGGTCACCCGGATAACCGAATATATGACCAATACCAGCTTGGTTGATCGAACTGGCCAATAAAGCAGCAGTGGTTTTGTTGTTTGGCACCGGTCACTCTCTTTCTTCCCGCGTAACTATAATCGCTTGAATGGATGATTGCAGCACTTTTGCAAATTGTATACAATTTTAATGCCGCGATATAATCGGATAACGAACTCACGATGAATGATTTAAAAACAGGTGTTGTTGTTGTCGGCGCGGGAAACGCCGCTTTTGCTGCCGCCCTCGCCGCACGCGAACAGGGCAGCGACGTTATCATGCTGGAGCGCGCACCGTTTGATGAGCGCGGCGGCAACAGCCGTTATACAGCAGGAGCCATGCGGGTGGCGTTCAATGGTGCTCAAGACCTTGCAAAACTCATGGACCTCAATGACGAGGAAATGACCACTGTCGATTTTGGCACCTACAGCACCGATCAGTATTTTGACGATATGGCCAGGATGACCCAATACCGGGCCGACCCCGACTTGGTCGAAATACTGGTGTACAAGAGCTTTGAGACACTGGTCTGGATGCGCGAAAAAGGCATCCGGTTTTCCCCGTCATATGGCCGTCAGGCCTTTAAGGTCGACGGAAAGTTCAAATTCTGGGGCGGACTGGCTGTCGAAGTGGTTGGCGGCGGTCCGGGTTTGATCGACGACTGGACGCAATCAGCTAAAAAAAATCAAATTGAAATTCTGTACGGGACCCGCGCCACAGACCTGATTGAAGATGAGGGCATCATCACAGGTGTTCGTGTTCGCAAAGGTGGGAAGTCATATAACATTCATGCGGCAGCCATCGTCCTTGCCGCTGGCGGGTTCGAATCGAACGCCGAATGGCGGACCCGTTACATGGGACCGGGATGGGATCTGGCGAAAGTCCGCGGCACGCGGTTTAACATGGGCGACGGCATTCGTATGGCGCTTGATGTTGGCGCCATTCCTTATGGCAATTGGTCGGGCGGTCATGCCGTTGGCTGGGACCGTAACGCGCCGGACTATGGCGATTTAAGCGTCGGCGACAATTTTCAAAAACACAGTTATCCGCTGGGCATTATGGTCAATGCAACCGGGCGGCGGTTTGTTGATGAAGGGGCTGATTTTCGAAACTACACCTATGCAAAATACGGACGCGTGATTCTTGAACAACCTGGTCAATTCGCCTGGCAGGTGTTCGATGCCAAAGTTTCAGCCCTGCTGCGTGATGAATACCGCATTCGCGAGGTGACCAAAGTCACGGCGAACACGATTGAGGAATTGGCTGCTAAACTTGATGACGTCGACGCCGGCGCATTTGTTAATGAGGTTGAGGCCTACAATGCTGCGGTTAAAACAGATGTCCCGTTTAATCCGGCGGTAAAAGATGGTCGCCGCACCGAAGGATTAGCAGTACCCAAATCCAATTGGGCTAATCAACTCGATACGCCGCCCTTTGAAGCATATGCCATTACCTGCGGCATAACCTTTACCTTTGGCGGGGTAAAGATTGACGGCAGCGGGCAAATACTTGATACAGAGGGACAATCCATCCCCGGGCTATATGCTGCCGGTGAAATGGTCGGCGGTTTATTTTATTTTAACTACCCCGGCGGAACAGGACTGACGTCCGGCGCCGTATTTGGTAGGTTAGCGGGTAACAGTGCAGGAACAGCAGCGGTTTCCCAAACGTAGACGATAGGAACGCCATTGACCCCGGACTCAAAACGTAAATCAACATCCAGCGGCGAGACCCCGCCCCGTGCCGAATTTGTCTACCGTGAGCTGAAACAGGCCATTCAGGACGGGCATTACGCTCCCGGTCAACCGGTCCGCGAAACCGAAGTTGCAGCCCGGTTAAACGTCAGCCGTACCCCCGTCCGGGAAGCTTTTCGGCGGTTGCAAACTGACGGCATTCTGGAATTTACGCCGTGGCGCGGCGTTATTGTTGCCGAACTCACCGAAAAACAAATTATTGAACTGTATTATATGCGCAAAGTTCTGGAAGGCACGGCGGCAGCACTGGCCGCGCAGCATGCAACGGCAAAACAAATTCAGGACCTTGAACAGATTATGGATCAGGCCGAAGGCGAAACCGAACCGGGCGTCCTCGCCGACCTCAACCGTGATTTTCATCAAGCTTTGTTTGATGCAGCCAACAATCGATACCTTCTGCATGCCATCAAGGCGCTTGGCAATCCAATGGCCTTGCTAAGCAAAACAACGTATTCGGTAAATGGCCGCCCCGTAAGCGCACAGGCCGAACATCGGCAAATCATTGAAGCGATCAAACAACGCGACGCAAAGACCGCTGAAATCTGTGGATTTGGTCACATCGCCAATGCCGAACAGGCACGGTTTAAACTCTTGTCAAATATCTAGCCCTTATTCCTACCACATGGAGCATCAATGGAGTATTTCCCCTCTCATCATGGCGACTGGGATGATGTTTCTCCGTCCGGTGCCGGATTTAACGCCGACCAATTAAGAGAAGCGGTCACCTTTGCAAGAACCAATGAAACATCCTGGCCTCATGATTTGACGGCCGCCGGATCGGTGCCTGGGCTAACCCAGATCGAACCAGAACCCTGGAACAAACCACTCGGAATTTACAAACCCCGCGGCGGTCCCGCTGGCATCGTTTTGAAGGGCGGACGAATCGCTGCACATTGGGGGGATGTCGGACGAGTAGATATGACCTTCTCAATCGCGAAAAGTTTTCTCTCTGTCCTCTGCGGTATCGCAATAAATGACGGTTTGATTAAAGATGTTGACGATTTGGTCAGCACTTATGTTCTCGATGATATTTTTCGATCAGAGCAGAACAAAGCAATAACGTGGCGTCACCTGCTTAACCAGACCAGTGAATGGGAAGGCACTTTGTTTGACAAACCCGATTTAGTCGATCGAAACCGCCAGGTTGGCCCTGGGTCAAATAATACGCGCAAAGGCCAACATCGCGATTTGCAGGCACCTGGTACATTTTGGGAATATAACGACGTAAGGGTCAATGTTTTGAGTTTGTCTCTCCTGCATGTATTCAAACGTCCTCTGCCCGAAATTTTAAAAGAACGGATCATGGAGCCCATTGGCGCGTCGAACAGCTGGTCATGGCATGGGTACGAAAATTCTTGGATCGAAATTGAAGGCGCGCAAATGCAATCTGTCCCCGGCGGCACACATTGGGGCGGCGGCATCCATATCAACACCTATGATCTCGCCCGGTTTGCTCTTCTGATTGACCGAAAAGGATTATGGAATGGCAATCGCCTGATCGCGAAGGACTGGTGCAAAGACCTGCACGCGCCCTCAGCCATTCGGCCGGGTTATGGTTATCTTTGGTGGCTCAATACCGGCGGCCATGAATATCCTGGAACGCCCGAAACAGCCTATGCGGCTGTTGGTGCCGGCACCAACATCATGTTTATTGATCCCGATGACGATTTGATTATCATCGCCCGGTGGCTCAATCAGGATTTTGTTATACCATTTCTCGCTGCTGTGGTTGGCGCACTCAAATCTGATCAGGCGTAAATCCAGGGCCGTTCTCGTTTATCGGCGTCCCGAAACGCATCAATCTCGCCTGCTCTTTGCAATGTTAATGTGATGTCATCGACGCCACTCAGCAATTGCTGCCGTTTGACGTCATCAATTTCAAAACTCAGGACAGCTCCAATCGACGGGCTTACGGTACGATTTTCCAGATCCACAGTGATGACAGCAGCATTGTCGCTGGCGCTGATTTGCTTGGCAATTTCATCGACGTGTTCGGCGGGCAATGCAATGGGTAAAATTCCGTTTTGGAAACAGTTGTTATAAAATATCGTGCCGAAGCTCGATCCAATCAGGCAGCGGACCCCGAGCCCTTTCAAAGCCCAGACAGCGCCCTCTCGCGAACTGCCGCAGCCAAAATTTGATCCGACGACGAGAATTTTTGCCTTTGTGTACGGTGCCTGATTAAGGATGAAATCAGGATTTTTTGATCCGCCCTTCAAAAAGCGCCACGGCTCAAACGCGTGTTTGTGCATATCGCTGCGTTCTGCGGTTACCATACGGTCCATAGGGATGATGATGTCCGTGTCGATATTCGGCATCATCATAGGCGCGGCAATTGCCGTCAGGGTTGTGAATTTTTCCATTAGACGCGTCCATCCGTATGTTTTCGCACATCGGTGATACATCCTGATATCGCCGCGGCCGCGGCCATTACCGGGCTGGTCAAATGGGTAAAACTGCCCTTGCCCTGCCGGCCAACAAAGTTCCGGTTCGATGTCGACACACACCGCTCGCCCGCCGCCACGGTTTCGCCGTTGGACCCAACACAAAGCGAGCATCCCGGTAACCGCCAATCAAACCCGGCATCAATAAACACCTTGTCCAACCCTTCGGCTTCGGCCTGATCTTTTACGGATTGAGACCCAGGCACCACCCAGGCTCTAACGCTCGCAGCCACCTTACAGCCTTTGATAAGTCCCGCCGCTGCCCTCAAATCACTCAACCGGCTATTGGTGCACGAGCCAATAAACACCCGGTCAATTGGCAATCCTTCAATCTGGTCGTTTGGTTTAAGGCCTGTGTAGTCGAGCGCAGCTTCTATGGATTGCCGTTTTTCTAAACTTTTTTCCCTGGCAGGATCTGGCACCCGACCCTCTATTCCTAAAACGTGCTCCGGACTGGTGCCCCAGGTTACCTGCGGCGAAATAAGCGAGACATCAACATCAAACTGTTTATCGAACTCAGCATTGATATCACCAACCAATTCGCTCCAGTGCGCCACGGCGCGGTCCCAATTGGTACCCGCCGGCGCATAGGATCGTCCTTTTATGAAGGCGTACGTTTTTTCATCGGGCGCGATCATACCAACTTTGGCCCCCATCTCGATCGACAGATTGCAAATGGTCATACGCTCGTCAATGGACAGCTCGGAAATGGTATTGCCGGCGTATTCCACTGCAAACCCGCTGCCCGAAGCAGCACCCTCACGCCCGATCAGATAGAGGACCAGGTCTTTGGCCGTGACGCCATTCTGCATACGTCCATTAAACATTACCCGAAGTCGCGGCGCCTTTTTTTGAATAACGCTACCCGTCGCCAGAACATGAGTGACCTCGCTCGCGCCAATCCCCCACGCCAGCGCCCCCAGACCGCCGTGGGTGCAGGTATGACTGTCGCCGCAAACAATCAACGCGCCCGGCACGGTCAGGCCCAATTCAGGGCCGATAACATGGATAATGCCAAATTCGGCTGTACCAATATCGAAGAACTGAACGCCTTCAGCTGTAGTTAAATCCCTGAGCGGTGCTACGCAGCGATCATAACGCTCGCCTGAATGAGTTGATAATGGGTCCGTCGAAACAGTGTGATCCGGACATGCAAAGGTTTGAGCAGGGTATCGTACCGAACGTCCTTGTTCGGATAGCTGCCGAATTGCCCGCGTACCACTCAGATCGTGGATAAAATTCCGATCCACATGCAATAGCGCATGGCCGCCTCCCAGATCAGCAATAATGTGCTGATCCCAGATTTTGTCGTACAGCGTTCTTGCACCAATCACAGATCACCTCCAGTTTAACGTTAAGCAGTGTAGAATGCCTGGATACGCGGCGGTAGCCCTTCTTTTTGATACAAATAGACGTCATAATGCTAATGTGATCGGGGATCACTTGTTTTGGTTTTCCTTTTCCCATACTCAGTTATTCTAATCATTTTTCACAATCGAGAGGCCGCCATGTCCAATCCCATTTCATCCGTCGACCCGGACGGCCTACTTGAATATTCCGTCGTTTTCACGGACCGGTCGCTTAACCATATGTCGCAATCGTTCCAGGGCGTGATGAACGACATCTCATCGATGTTAAAATCCGTATACAAAGCGGACAATGTTGCTGTTATCCCAGGGGGCGGAACTTATGCCATGGAAGCCGTTGCCCGGCAGTTAGCGACGGACAAAAAATGTATGATATTGCGCAACGGTTGGTTTAGCTTCCGCTGGTCCCAGATTTTGGATGCCGGGAACATCCCGTCGAGTTCTACGGTTCTGATGGCGCGCCGTATTGAAGACGGTCCGGAAGCCCCTTTTGCCCCCGTACCAATCGATGAAGCTGTCGCTGCGATTAAGGCAGAGAAGCCGGATGTGTTTTTTGCGCCGCATGTTGAAACGTCATCCGGGATTATTCTTCCCGAAGACTACATGCGTGCCATCGCCGATGCCGTTCACAGTGTTGGCGGATTGTTTGTCCTCGATTGCATCGCATCAGGTACCATCTGGGTCGATATGAAAGACATTGGCGTTGACGTTTTGATCAGTGCCCCGCAGGCTGGAGTGCATCACCTTGTGCTGGCCTCGTTATGTTAAACAGCGATGCCCGCGAGCGGGTTGAAAAGTCCACCAGTTCCAGTTTCGCTTGTGATCTCAAGAAATGGCTGAACATCATGGAAGCCTATGAAGGCGGAGCACACGCCTATCACGCGACCATGCCAACCGATGCGCTGAAACAGTTCCGCGACACCATGTTAGAAACCAAAGACTACGGGTTCGAAAAAGTTCGTGCCGAACAGCAGGAATTGGGCGACCGGGTCCGCGCCATGATGGCCGCGCGTCAAATCAGAAGTGTTGCCGCCGATGGATTTGGCGCCCCGGGTGTTGCCGTTTTCTACACCAAGGACACGGACATTCAGAACGGCAAAAAATTTAGCGCCGAAGGTATGCAAATTGCAGCCGGTGTACCGCTGCAATGTGACGAACCGGCCGATTTCAAAACTTTCCGGCTTGGTTTGTTTGGGCTCGACAAACTGCATAATGTCGAGCGCACCGTTGAAAAGCTCGAACGCGCCCTCGAACAGGTTTTGTAAACGCACCCCACTCAGGATACCCAATGACAGAAATTAAAATCAATACGGCAAACGAGGCTCTTTATAACAACGGCGCACTCGTTCCTGACTTTCAGGGCAGCCTTGATTTATGGCGGGATAAAAGCGTTGAAGCGCGAGAAACCTGCGCTTGCTCTTTGGGCGTCTCTTACGGTGACAGTCCTCGCCAATTTGTCGATTTTTTTCCGGCAAGCGAAAACAATGCCCCTGTCATGGTGTTTATTCACGGCGGCTATTGGCAGCGTATGGACCCCAGTTTTTCAAGTTTTATTGCCCCGGCACTCAACGATCTGGGGTTTTGTGTTGCCATTGTTGGGTACGATCTGTGCCCTGATGTTTCACTTGGCGACCTTACGCGGCAAATTCAAAACGCCTGCGCCTTTGTGTTTGATAATGCCTCCAATTACGGCGCTGACAAAAACCGAATTTATGTGTCTGGTCATTCGGCAGGCGGACACCTGACGGCGGAAATGATGGCAACGGATTGGGCCAAAATAAGAGAGGGCCTGCCCGAAACCCTGGTCAAAGGAGGCCTGTCGATCAGCGGGGTATTTGATCTGCTTCCACTGATCAATACAACGATCAACGAAGCCGTTGGTCTTAACGAGAAAATGGCCAAACAAAACAGTCCCCTTTTGAAAACTCCGACGAGCACGGGACCACTGGTTCTTGTTGTCGGAGCAAATGAAAGTCAGGGGTTTATGGATCAATCGGACTGGCTGCAAAGCGCCTGGTCGAAAGACCTAAACCAAATTTCCCGCATCGATATCGCCAACAAAAATCATTTCACGGTTATGAGTGAGATGGAGAACCCGGAAAGTTTATTGGTTAAAGTGTTTGCCAGCCTGCTTGATTAGGACAAACCCTAATGTACAGGTTGATAGCGATCTTTGTTTTGATTCAATATCATTGAGTTAAAGTGTTTTTGGCGATCCAAAGATCATCAATACGGTCCTCATCAATCGAGAAACTGGCGGCGGACTTTTTCTGGCACATAAAATAAAAAGTCATTGTCAGATTCGGCGGTATGGCAGTCATGACAGAACGCAACCTCGTTTGCTCCCGCACCTTGCGTATCACCAAACAGGCTGCCGTCAGGCATGATCATTTGATACCGCCAATCACCGGTATTCGGGTCTCTACCCTTGGGAAGTTTTTCCATCAGGAATAGGGCTCCGGCAAAGATCGCCCGATCCTTGGTCACCGTGAAACTGTCTTTGGCGAGAATTGACCCGGCCGGCAACGTCTCGCCCGGGTTCATTTTTCCATAACGTTTTGCAATTGGATTGGCATAGTTATTAACAAACCTGTTGCCATGAGTATCTGAAATATAGGGGACGGAATTATGTCGGCGCCAGGCACCGTAGGCTTTCGCTACCGAATCTTTAGAACCTGCATACCCCTTAAACATCTGACCCGACACATTGTCATAAGCGCTCATCGCCTCAGCTGATGAAAGCCGGGCCGGATTTTTGATCTTAAAATGGCGTTGCGGCTGCAGGGCATTACCAGACTGGGCCATTACTGGCGCTACGCCAACACTGATTAGGAGACCAGAAACGAGGGCTACGATAATGAGGCCCGTGGCGATAAAATTGACGGGATATATTTTAATCATCATAGGGACATCCTGCGCTGACAGAAGATCACATCAAATAAACATTCGCGTGAGTTCACGAACAGTTGAGCACATACAACCGTCTGATTTAGGATCAAAAATAGGTCTATCTTTATGGAGCGCTGTTTTGTATAACACGCGGCCAGACCGACAACACAGGTCCGCTCATGAATAATCGCGATAGTGCCACCGACAGAAACCTGCTTGGGATCATTCTGATGATCGCCGGTGTTTTTGTCATATCGGTTGAAGATGCCGGATCCAAGTTTCTGATGGAAGCCGATCTTCATGCTTTTCAGATCATCTCCATCAGTGCCTGGTTAAGTGTTGCTGCGCTCGCCATCTGGTCTGTTGTTGATCGTAAACGCAACCCCATTGGCATCCGCACTTTCAAAACCAAACACTGGCGTATACATCTGCTACGATCAGCGCTCAGCGTCGTCACCGGTTTATTTTTTCTGTACGCGTTGAAATATATGAAACTGGCTGATGTGACGATTATTTTCTTTTCGGCACCGATCATGATGACGGCCATGTCAGCGCTGATTTTAAAAGAAAAAGTCGGCCTGTTTCGCTGGACTGCAGTGATTGCCGGGTTCATCGGCGTGATGATTGCACTACGGCCGGAAGCTGATGACGTTGACTGGAAAATTCTGCTGCCCCTCTTCGGTAGCATGACTTATGCCGGGCGTGCGGTTCTCATACGCAGCATGGCAGGGGTCGAGACGGCAACTCAGATCGTTTTTCACACCCGATTGGGGGTCGCACTATTGTCGACGGGACCACTTATTTTTTTCTGGGTTCCCATGTCATTACCTCATTTCTACTTGTTGACGTTTTTAACAGGCCTTCTGCTGATCGCTCACTTGCTGATGACCAAAGCCACGGTAACCGCCTCGTTAGCCGTCGTCGGCCCGTTTGAATACACCGGGTTGCTATGGTCCGTGCTGTTGGGGTTTGTGATCTGGGGCGATCTACCGGGCCAGAACATGTGGATCGGCGCAGTGTTTATTATCGGCTCGGGACTGGTGGTCGCCTACCGTGAAGGTTTGCTTAAAAAGACGCGCTAACCCAATACAGGTTCACTCACCTCAATCGGAAAATTGATGTTCGGCACAGATTTTTTCACTGTCAGGCACGGTTAACGGCTCCTCCAGCAGACGGCAAAAATGTTTGATCCCACTCGGTCCGTTTACTTGAAAGAACCGACAGGACTTGCATTGACCAAAAGCATTTTGGCCACGCTGTCGCAGCATGGCCCGGAGAACCAATTGCAGGCCGTCCGTTAGCGCCGAAAGAGCGTCGGGACGAAGCTCCAAGGCGCTCTCGAATGCCGCATCTATCGGATCACTGCGCAGCAGATTAACGCCATCACCGGTCAGCCCCAACTGAACATTACGCCGATCACCGCGGTTCGGTTTTTTGGTAATCAGTCCCTTGCGCTCAAGCGCGATCAGGCTTTGCGACACCGTGCCTTTGGTGATGCCGAGATACGCCGTTACTGCCGATGGGCTATTGGAAAAACGATTGGCGTTCGCCAGATAGCGTAGCACCTCCCACTGCACCGGTTTTAGCCCGCCCGTATGGGCCTCGTTTTGCAAAACACGGGACAGGCGTTCCAAGGTTACGGTCAAATCATTGGGGGTTTTCATAACCGGTATAGTATCGAGTCAATATTACTCTTGCAAGCTTGAGTGATTTTGCTATAAGATAACTAGTATTGACTCAATACTATTATTACAAAACCTAATCTCAAAGGAAAAATGATGAAAACTCTGATCTTATCGACCTTGATTGCGGCGGCATCTGTCCCCAACGCGATTGCCCATGAAATCAAAAGCCCTGTAAAAGCAGAGGGCGCGGCGACGTTTGATATCACGTCCGCCAAGGTTACGACGGACGGCAGACTGACGACGTTTGCCATGGAACTAGTCGGTACGGCCGGGTCCAAAAAACCAACTGCGATTGGACAGCTCAAAGGGGCCAAGGTCGAAGCTTATGTGTGGCCAACAAACCTCGATCCCGAACGCGTCGGGTTCACCAAAAATTCCGGTATCCTGGCCCTCGCCGCAACGGCCCATCCCGATTTCGATGATACACCTCTATATGACGAAAATAACGATGGCGACCCCGCCAACGACTGTGCCAACTGGCATTCGCACTGGGTTGTTTTAACAAAAGACGAGCTATGCGGAGCCGGGCTTAAAGTTCGCGATGTGTCACCCGGTGTTGACCTTCTCCCCAACAACGCCCCAGGTCTTCCCATCGCGCTCTCCAGTCCCGGCCTCAGCCCGTTGCTGAGCGGCAAGTCGGTCAGCGTTACTGCCTCCATCGGTAATACCCAAAACACCACCTTTGATGCGGTCACCGCTGAACTGCGGGTCAACACCAACGGTGGCAATCCGCTTCTTTGTGTCAGCGCCGTGCACGACATCGCCTCAGGCGACCTGTCCCTGCCCGGTAAGATTATGTAAACAATTGGTGGGAACTGCGTTGTGCTCGGCCTCACGATAGGGGCCGGGTATCACCTTGTTCGCTTGGACGCAGAAGCAGATGTCACTCCAGCAATCGCAGTCTATTGAAGATTTGTCGGCGCCTCATCCGCGGCTAAATCGCGCACAACCCGTAAGCCACCCGCGATCCCGTATTGCCCCATCCGGTGACCCGAGCGTATTTTATCTGGTTGGTCTTTCCAGCTACCACCGCGAAAAACAGACGTGCGTTCATCTGTGTCATGACAATCCCTTCATACCGGCATTACAGTACAAGCATACCAACATGTGGAAGGGTATAATACGAACCGGATCACATAGCGTTTTAGCAGAGTCGATTAATAGCCGTTAATCATACGGATCCGCAGCGTCCCTTAAACCGTCGCCGAGGAAATTAAACGCCAGCACGGTAACGATAACCGGCAGCATTGGTGTCATCAACCAAGGATAAAGTGCCACTGCTTCGATATTTTGCGCTTCTGCCAGCAAAACGCCCCAACTGGTGATTGGCGGGCGTAATCCGAGTCCCAGAAAACTTAGTGCTGTTTCTCCAAGGATCATACTTGGCACACTTAACGTTGCCGACGCGATTAGGTGGCTCATGAAATTGGGCAGGAGATGGCGACCGATGATATGGCTTGGCGGCGCGCCCATCAAGCGGGCGGCGACGGCATAATCTTCTTCGCGAAGGGCCAGTAGTTTTGAGCGCACGGCTCGGGCCAAACCGGGCCAGTCAAGCAGGCCGAGAATTATGGTTATCCCAAGATAAATATAAATCGGGCTCCAATTCGCAGGCAGGGCCGCGGACAATGCTAACCACAACGGCAGTTCGGGCAGGGAACGCAAAATTTCGATCACCCGTTGAACGGATTTATCAACCCAACCACCGAAGTACCCAGCCATCCCGCCAATACTGATACCGAGAATAAAACTGATGGTGATGCCGATCAAACCAACGGTCAGGGATATCCGTCCGCCATAGATCAGTCGCGACGCCATATCGCGGCCCAACCGGTCCGTGCCAAACAGAAACATCGTGCCATTTTCCGGCGGACATATGACATGAAAACTGGCATCGAACAGGCCCCAGAATTCGTATGGATCACCGGAACATAAAAATCGGACCGATTGGGGGCGCGAAGTATCGGATGTGTATTCCCGTTTTAATGTCTCAAGATTGAGTGTGTATTTTTGCGGATAGACAAAAGGCGCATGCAAGGCTCCGTCATGAAACAGATGGATTCCCTGCGGCGGCGCATAGATGTGGTTCGTATCACGCGTATGCAAACTATACGGCGCCAATACTTCAGAAATAAAAATCGTCAGATAACTGAGCAGCAAGATGGCCCCGGCAACCAACGCCATCTTATGACGAAGAAACCGCCACCACATCATTTGCCATTGCGAGGCGAGAAAAAATTTTTCCTGTTCGGGTGTCAGTGTTTCCGCAGACACCGGGTCAAACGGTGCATCGGATACATAATGTGGAAGCCGGTCTGTCATTTTTTCAGCCCCCCTTCCAGGCGGATTCGCGGATCCAGCATGGCCAGCAAAATATCTGATACAAACATTCCAACGACCGTCAACATGGCGAGGAAAATCAAGAAGGATCCAGCCAGATACATATCCTGGCTTTGCAACGCATTCAGCAACATCGGTCCTGTGGTCGGCAGCGACATGACCGCAGAGACAATGACCGATCCGGAAACCACCTGCGGCAATAACGAGCCGATATCGGCGATAAACGGGTTTAAGGCCATACGCATGGGGTATTTGATTAACAACCGTCCTTCAGACAACCCTTTCGAACGAGCAGTGACAACGTATTGTTTCTGCAACTCATCAAGCAGGTTGGCACGAAGGCGGCGGATCATGCCCGCTGTCCCCGACGTTCCGATCACCACAACCGGCACCCAGAGATGAGCAAGAACCGACATCACTTTGTCTGATGTCCACGGCTGATCAATAAATTTCGGTTCCATCAAACCACCGATAGAGGTGCCAAACCAGACGTTTGCAAAATACAACAGGATCAATGCCAGCAGAAAGTTGGGTGTCGCCAATCCGAGAAACCCGAGAAACGTCAGGCCATGGTCGCTCCAACTGTATTGATGGGTCGCCGAATAAACTCCAATCGGGAACGCCACGAGGTATACAAAGATCACGGTTGAGAAATTAAGCACCATGGAGAGCCACATCCGGTCACCAACAACATCAGTGACCGGCAGATTAAATTCAAACGAATAGCCAAAATCACCCTGCAGAATGCCGGTGACCCAGACGAAATACTGTTCGACCAAGGGTTTATCAAGGCCATACTCCATACGCAGGAATTCAACCTTCTTTGGATCAACAACTTCGCCCTGGGCTTTCAGCTCTTCGATATAAGTGGTCAGATAATCACCGGGCGGCAATTGGATGATGATAAAGACCAGCGCACTAATGACCAGCATGGTCACCGCCATTGTCGCCACTCGCCTGATCAGGTAACTCAGCATTGGGCGCCTCTGTTCATACCAATCCTCATGGTTTTTCGTACCAGAACGTATCCGGACGGTAGAGACCAAAATGCGCCCCCGGATCCCAGTTATAGACACCACGCTCAGGCACATTACGCAACTGGTTGTTAACGACTACCGGCTGCAGCACGCCTGATATCAGGCCAATGGTGAACATTTGGTCAGCGTGAATCTCCAGCATTTCTTTCCAAATGGATTTACGCTCGGCAGCGGTTGTTGATTTGCCCCAGGCATTGTTCAGTTCTAGTAGACGTTTGGCTTTGGGAAGGTCAATCGGCTCGCCGCCTTTACCACTGGTCTGGAAATGGATACCCCATTTGGGCCAGTGAAGTTGACCGTCCCGCGTCGGCGCTAATTCTTCAGGCGAAGACGTATCGCTGGCAACACCGTTTTCCAACCCGAACCAGATCGACATCAAGGTCGACCCGGCAATTGATCTGCGGCGCAGGACTTCACGCCGTGTTGGTTTGGTAAACAACTTGATGCCGGCTTTGCGCCAGCTGTCCGTCACGAGTTGCAGCACATCAGCCTGATCACTGTCTTCTCCTGATGTTTCAACGATAATTTCAAGCGGGCGGCCATCAGGCAGAAGCCGAACGCCCTGATCATCACGTTTGATCAACCCAATTTTGTCGAGCAGCCGATTGGCTTCCTCTAAATCAAATTGCGCCCAGCGGGTTTGATAGGATTTTTCAAACAATGGGCTGTTCGGCAACACCGTATTATTGCCTTCGATGGCCAGTCCGAAATAGACAACTTCATTGATCTCATGCCGGTTGATGGCGAGCGATAGGGCGCGCCTGAAATCGGCGGTTCGCATTAGCTTACGCCAAACCGGGTCGCTGACATTCAGGTTGGGGAACATCGCCATCTGCGCGCCTTTGGCTGTTAACCAACGCCGGACAGTAAAACCATTGCGTTTTTCGCCAGCTTTCAGGAATGTATAGTTCTTGAACTGCAGGCCTCGCGCTTGGAGATCAGCTTCGCCACTTCCTGTTTTAGCAGCAATAAGTTTGGCGCTCGCGATGTTGACAATGCTTTCATCAATATAGGGAAGCTGCCGGCCATTTTTGTCAAACCGATGGAAATAGGGATTACGTTTGAAGATAAATCGTTCTGACGGGGGTTTGGTCGTATTTTTCCAGGGCTGCAGCGTTGGCAGGGCAATATTATCATTACGATATTGCCGGTCGACCGAAAAATGCAGGGCTCGCCAATCCCGCTTACGGGCCTCCTTAACTTTATCTTCAAGTTCCTTTTGTTGCGTATATTTTGCATGAAAGCCCTTCAAATAATGGGCTGGCCGATAAATATATACCGGCGACGCGGACGCCAATGCAGGCAGGAAAAATGGATTTGGTTTTTGCCACGTGTAGCGCACTGTGACCGCATCGATGACTTCAAAGGTCGGTTTTTTACCCTCGACAAGCATCGCTTTTGGCGGACCATATGGAGAGATAACAGCGTCCGTCGCCACATCGTTCCAAAAATATCGAAAGTCTTCAGACGTAAACGGGGTTCCGTCCGACCATTTGTGCCCCTTGCGTAACGTCAGCGTAAAAATACGCCCCTCCTTGACGTCGAAGGACTTTAGAATGTCCGGCACGATCTCATAACGTTGATTATACCCAACCAGACGGGCATAACCGTAGACAATCATCATTCTAATATCTTTGGCCCGGCCCATCAAAAGTCGAAGGCTTCCGCCATATTGCCCGGGTTTAAAAGTATTCCCGCCGACAATTGACGGCTCAATCGGTGCGCGTTCGGCAATTGGCGGCAACATCCCTGACAATACGGCTGGCAACAGTATGGGTGGCTCAATCAATGGGTTCGCGGCAACGGACCCCGCCCACGCGACCGTCATCACTGTTGCCGATTTTAGAATAAAACTGAGCGCCCGCATTCAGATGTTTCCTTTCGGCATGATCAGATAATTGGCATATCCGTGATCTGCGAAAATCCGATCAATACGGTACCCCAGTTCTTTGAGGATTGCGAGAAAGGCTGGACTGTTTTCATCCTGCACTTCCACAAATGCCGCTGGCTGATCCCGTTCAAACAGGTTCCGAGCACCCTTCAGGACGTCAACTTCCATACCCTCGACATCGATTTTAACAAAATCAACCCGCTCAGAAATCATATCATCCAACGGTTTTACATCAACCGCGACATCACCTTCCAGCTCTAGCGTGGCTGTCCCGAGATGACCACGCCTGCCAGTTTTCAGGTAAAGTTTCCCATTTTTTTCACCGGCGCCAATCCCGAGGTTTGAAAAATCCACCTGATCAAGACCATTAGCTGCGACGGTGGTTTTCAAAAACCTGGCCGTTTCGGGGTTTGGTTCAATGACAATTACTTTTTGCGCCTTTAATACCGCAGCAAAAAACACCGTGTGATTGCCGGTATTAGCCCCAACATCAACGACGACAGAACCCGGCTCAATGATACCTTTTAATGCTTCTAAATCTCGCTGCTCAAAGAAAACACCGCGCAACTGATTACGTTCAATCGTCGGATTTTTCCCGGTATACGGAAACTTTATTGGATGTCCGCCATACTCAATCGAAATAAACTGAGGGTTGTTGGCCAAAAATTCGACCAGCAGCCGCTTCTCCTCATCACCCCATGACGTCAAGTGCCCCGTTCCACGAACGTAAGGTTGCGCCGTTTTAAGGCATTTCCAGGATTGCCAAATTCGAATGAGGTATTCTGCAAACCAAGCCGCGCCGCTTGTCGCGTCAAAACGTAATTTTGCGGCGACTTCAGTTTTTACAAAATGGCTGCGTCCAACCCACCAAACCAGCGCCATATGCCAAGCACCCACCGGGTCATCGCAGGTGAACGTACTGAGTTTTGAGACGCTGCCATCAACATCCATTGCGCCCCATACGGCGTCATAAGCCTGTAACGCCGGCGCGGCAATTGTTAAGGCGTTTTCTTTCAAATCGACGCCTGGTTCCTGAAAAAAAATCCATTCGGCACCAATCTCCGCCGCCTTGTCTATTCCCGCATTCCAAAACTCAGCCAAACTGATATCATTTTCAGGCTCCCCGCTTACGATGAAAATTTCAGGACTGGTCATGTCAGACCATGGACCCTGTTTCAGGATGACGATGGGCGCGAACGTAATGCCCGCCGCCCAAATCAATCAGTGACGCATCAACGGCATCGCGCACATCAAAGGGAGATGGCCAATGCTCGGGTTCGGTCATCGCATTTTCGCAAATTTCAGTAAAATTCAGAGGCTGGCTTAAATCAGGAACCGGCACTGAGGCCAGCAAAGCCCTGGTATACGGGTGATGGGGTTTTTTGAATAACGTAGCGGTCGGCGCAATCTCCACCAGTCGTCCACGGCACATGACCGCTATACGATCAGCGATATAATTGACCACGGCAAGATCATGAGAAATGAACAAATAGGTCAGGCCCAACTCTTTCCTTAGGTCCTGAAGTAAATTCAGAACTTGCGCCTGCACCGATACATCAAGCGCCGAAACCGGCTCATCGCAAATGATTAGTTGCGGCTGAAGGGCTAACACCCGGGCGATGCCGATACGTTGACGCTGGCCACCGGAGAAGCTGTGCGGATATCGGTTTAAATGGCGCGGATCAAGCCCGACCAATTGCATCAGTTCGATAACAAATTCCCGGCGATATTTACGATCACCGATTTTATGAATATTCATCGGCTCACTGAGGATGTCGAACACCGTCATGCGTGGGTTGAGTGAGCCAAAGGGATCCTGGAAAATATACTGAATTTTCTCCCTGAACGGGATCATTTGCTGATCGTTCAAATCGAGCAAGTTGGTTTCGCTCATATCATCATTGAAGATAACTTTACCCGAGTCGGCCTCAAGCGCGCGCATGATCATTTTACTAACTGTCGTTTTGCCGCAACCACTTTCGCCAACCAACGCCAAACATTCCCCGCGGGCAATTTCAAAACTGACGTGATCGACGGCGCGAATTTCAGATACAGGTGACCGACCGACGGCAAAACCGTCACTACGGATTGCAAAACATTTGGAAATATTCTCGACTTTGAGAATGGGTCCGCAATTTTTGTCAATTTTCTTGTCTTTAGCACCTTTAAGAAGATGGCCCCGGTGGGGTTTGATAGCGCGCAGCGGTTCCAGCCGGCCACCAAGTTTGTTATCAAGTCTTGGCACGGCTTTCATCAAGGCTTTTAAATAAGGATGCCCGGGGTTCGAAAACACATCCTCAATCGCCCCGCTTTCCAACACTTCGCCGTGGTAAACAACCACCACTTCATCAGCCATATTGGCGACAACACCCATGTCATGGGTAATCATCAACACCGCCATACCAAGTTCTTTTTGCAGATCTTTTATGAGGTCCAGTATTTTCGCCTGCACTGTCACATCCAGAGCTGTTGTCGGCTCGTCAGCAATCAGCAGCGAAGGGCCGCAGACCAGCGCCATCGCAATCATCGCTCGTTGACGAAGCCCGCCTGACAATTCGAACGGATAGGTTTTATAGGCCCGTTCCGGGTCTGGAAAACGAACCAGCCGGAGGATTTCAATTGTGCGTATTATCGCATTCTCTTCCGTCAATTTTTCATGCAGGCGAAGCGCTTCAATGATCTGGTTACCGACGGTATGGAGGGGTGACAATGCTGTCATTGGTTCTTGAAAAATAATCGAAATTTTACCGCCGCGAATAGCGCGGTACTCAGGGGCGGCCGGATCGAGTTTCGCCAAATCGACGACGTTCCCTGTGGCTGCATCTGTAAACAGTATCTCACCGGAGTCGATTTTAGCGTTTCGCGGCAAAATTCCCATGACAGCCTGGGCGCAAACAGATTTCCCAGACCCACTTTCGCCGACAATAGCAACACAAGACCCTGGCTTAACGCGGAACGACACGCCGCGCACCGCTTCCATACGACCAGCCCGGGTATCAAAACAGACCCGCAAGTCGTTGACCCGCAAAAGGTCCGTCATCTGTTGCCCCTCCCTATCACTGCTTAAACAGTTGTTCGCCTGACAACCATTCTACGGTTTGTTGCTTTCGGGTCCAGCCCAAGAATGTTTCTATAAATGTCCAGCATCCCGCGTCATGGTCGAGATGATGTGTTAGTAATCCGGTTGGTTCGTTGACATCGTATTGCCCAAGCCGTTTTCCACGTAGATGATCCAGCACTTTTTCCAAAACTTTATCGGTACCAACAAACCCGCGCTGCCCGCGCCAATCAATGATATCGATGTGTGAATTTATTGATAGTGCTGAATTTGACGTATTCGGTCCGAACGTTGAAACTGCCCCGTATCCGTTGTCACGAAGGCAATCAACCAAGCGCGGCCCTATTCGGTTCCAAGGCGGAACAAACACTTTGAATTTGTTTTTAAAGCCGATTAACCGCGCCCATCCGCCGTTAATCTCATCAATCATGTCCTGTAGGTCGCGAGAGCCCGGATATTCGCTTGATTTATGGTCCGCGCCCGCGTGGTTTTTATGGGCATACCCGTGCTGAACAACAGACAATTTATCCGCGCGATTTATGCACTCGGCGAGTGTTGGCAGTGCGCCCTCCGGAATTACAGCAACGACAAGCGGAACAGCAAACCTGTCTGACAGTGCGATCAGTTGCTCCAACTTTGGCGTGACATCCACAGCATCATCATCCCGCCACCAGAACGTGACGGTCCGTCCTTCAGCCGCCCAGGTGTTCACTTCATTCTCGAGATCCTGCCACGCCGCCATCTTAATTGCGCCTGACGATGTCTTTGACCATACGTGCGGTTGTTTCCGCGCCGGTCAAATCGATATCAATCGCTGATTTAGCGCCTGTCTCTAATGCCGAATTTATGGTCTCGGCCAGGTTTTCCGCTGATAGCTCTTCGGCTTCCAGCATATGTAAAAGTCCCCGCCGCGCAAACTCGCGCGCACGATAAGTCTGCTCACCTTCGTCGCCATCTGCAAACGGCACGATCACTGCGCGGCAGCGGGCGCTGAGCACGTCCATAACGGTATTGTAACCACCAAGTGAGATTGACAGAGCCGCATTTGGCAGCATATCGCGAAAATCAGCCCGGGCCCACTCGACGGTAACGCCGTCCGGGGCGTTTGCCACCAGGTCATCAAAAACCGCTACCGGCAAATACCCGCCAGCCAATAAGCGCCACGGTAAATCGGCCGCGGCACTTAAAGGACGTGCGGCAAGAGCCTGGCGCAGCAAGTTTTCGCCAACCGCGCCACTACCCGTGGAGACGATAACTTCACCTCTGCCCTCATTACCGTCAATAGCGCCCGTATCTCCATCGGTTACGTATCCAGTATAGGAAATTTTGTCCTTAAACTGATTTACCAGAGGGAATGTTGCATCGAGCGGGATTACCGCCGCATCACCATGGACAAAAATATGATCGAAATAATCTTGAATAATTTCCGTTATTACAATATCGCGCGATGGTTTGACGCGCCCAACCAAGACCTCCCGAACAGAACAAACCACGGGAATTTTTTTCGCGATGTTATCTAAGAGAGGCAACAATTCAAACCGGAACTGGCGCCTTCCGAAGGGAAATAACTCTATCAGGAAAAGGTCTGGGTTTGCATCCGCGTAAACTTTTGCAAGTTCTTGTTTCCTGTTTTCACGCCATTCATCATCAATCGGAAGGTTATTTTCATCAAGCAAGACTTTAAAAGATGAATCCGCGGCCCGTGCGGATGGCAGTTGGCGCACATCGGCAGACCCAAAGTCGGCAAGTGGGACGGGCGGTCCACCAAGCACAACGACAACATCCAGTCCGAGCGAGGTCATCGCGCGGGTTATTGCAGCGGCCCGTTTAACGTGACCAATGCCGAGCAGATGTTGAACATAAAACAGAATGCGGGCGCTCATTTACTCTCCAACGAAATATTCATATTACCGAGTGTTGGTTTGCCGCCCTCAATGTTGAACAGATAGGCGGCCCCATGCCGAAACTTAATCGGCGCCTTTTCTTTCATTTGCCATCCCGTTGCCAATGAGTAAAGCGCCTGCAAAACACCTTTATGGCAAATCGCCACGGTTGGGTCTGCAAGTTTTTCCAGCCATGGGCGCAATCTGCTTTGAACATCACGCGGGCTTTCGCCGCCCGGTGGACAAAAATCCAATCCGTCGGCTTCATGCGCCGCCATGACAGTGCTGCCTAGTGTTGACTGCAGAACTTGCCAGTTCTCGCCCTCCCAGTCACCCCACGCCATTTCCATCAAAGCCGGCTCGATCGTTGGTGACAGGTCCAAAAGCGTCGCGGTTTCCCTGGCCCGCTGGAGAGGGCTTGAAACACACCGAAATGCAGTAAATTCAGTAGGCAGCGTCCACGTCCCCACTTCATTCCTCCCCACTTCGCTTAAGGCTTTGTCGGATTGACCTTGCAACCGATTTTCCGAATTCCAGTCGGTGACCCCGTGCCGAATAACCAACAACGGGATCATTGGATCAACGCCTCCAGGGCATCATTTAATATGGTCCCGGCGCCCGTCAGGCTATGATTACTCTGAATATAATCTGCCGCCACCCGCCCCATCGTGGTACGTTGAGGTTTATCATCCAGCAACAGTGAAACCATTTTCGCAAAATCATTTTCGTCTAAATGACGCGCTAATAATCCCGTGTCCCCATGCCGAACCACATCCGGCACGCCAAATCCGTCGCTGCCGACTGCGGGCAAGCCCGCTGCGCCAGCTTCCAGAAAACACATACCGGGCGTTTCTTTCACTGCGGGCCAGACAAAAATGTCGGCTGCGGCATAAATCTCATAAAGCTTCTCCGCCTCATGGCGCCCCATCCATGTAATGTGGTCTTTAACAGGATTAAACAACGCCTTTACGGCGCTCTCTGTTGGTCCGTCGCCGACAACAATCAGATGCCATGATTTCCCCCGAAGGGCCGCCATTGCTGCCGCCAATATTTTGTATGACTCGGTTTTATCGCCTTCTCTCATCATCGCCACACTCAGCAACCACGGCACATCTGGATTAAGGCCTCTATCGGATATTAATCGATTACGCGCATCGTCCCGATTTGTTCCTGCGCGGATTATAGGTTCGGCGTCGACAAATGGGGGGAGTTGCACGTACCTGGCACTGGAACGCAGGCGCGGCATGACGCAGGTGCGGTCAATATCAGTTAAACCAACCACCAGATCTGTTCGCGCCAAAGTGTCACCGACTGCAGCATGCCCCTCTGACCACGGTCCATCCTTTTGTTTTGGTGCGTATGATGCTTCTGCGACGACGTAAGGAATACCAAATTTCCGGGCGATGGTGGGGCCAATCCAGTCTGGCGCTTTGTGATACAGATGATAGCTGAACCACAAATCCGGTTTGTCCTCACGAAGCCGGCGACACACCCTGTCGGCCATCGCACCACCGAGTTTTTTAAGGCGCACCTGCCGACGTTTATCACCGCCGCGGTCATAACTGCGAAACCTGCTGACCAACTCAACTTGATGTCCAGAGCCCCTCAGCATTGCCATCAACAGTTGCGCGATCAAACGATCTCCAGATGGCGTACCGGAGGTGGGAGCCTTCATCGGCGCATAAAAGGCGATCTTCATCTGAAATCCGCCTTCGCCGCCAAACCAAAATATTCAGCGAGGGTTGAAATCGTATCATCATGAGAAAAATTCTCAGTGACGCGTCGATATCCTGCCTGCCCCAGTTTTTTCCGCAGATCAGGCGCAGTAATCAATTCCTGAAGGGTATCACTTAAGGCAGCGGCATCGTCCGGTTCGACGAGCATACCCGTCTCGTGATCAATAATCAGCTCGGGAACCGCCGAAACTCGGGTCGACAAACAGGCTAAACCCTGACTTTGCGCCTCCATCAAAACATTTGGTAAACCATCCCTATCGCCATCAGCAGCGATACGGCTGGCCAAAACAAACAAATCGGCCTCTCTGAATTTTCGCAATACGTCTTCTTGAGACAGCGCGCCGCACCATTCTATTCGATTATCGATACCATACTTTACAGCCTGTGCCTTAAGTGCCGTTAACAGAGGACCACCACCGACATGAACCAATTGCCAATTTAAAGACTTTGGCAAACCCGCCAATGCCTCCAGCAGCACAAAATACCCCTTTTTCTCGACCGCTCGTCCAACAGATAGTAGCGTAACCCTTTGATTTTGATCCCGTCCGTTCGCTGCCGAATACTCACGTTGAGACGCGCCAAATCGCGATAAATCCAGACCATGATACAGCAGCTTTACCTTGTTGGGATTCGCCGCAATTAGTCCTCGGAGGTGTTCGCAATTATTTTGCGTGCACGTCACAAGCCACTTCATGTCGGATAATTTTTCTGATTTTTCCCAAGCCGGGGATGTCCAGATATCTTTGGCGTGAGCTGAACAACTCCACGGCAGATCTCTGATCAACGCCGCATAACGGGCAACTGATGCTGGCGTATGGAGAAAATGAGCGTAAATCCAGGTGATGTGACCGGGCAGTTCATGCGCCAGTACAATGGCCTGACCAAATCGGCGAACCCGGTTTGGCGTAAAGTCACGCCTCAAATCTTTAATCCAGGTCGACCATGCTACTTTATAAGTTGGTTCTTTTCGTAACGCCCACCATGCCGTCAATAAGCGCCCGGGTTCCTGGTAAAGGTATTCCGGCAAATAATTAACCGGCGCGGAAATTTGATCATGGATGGGATGTGTGCGCCGATCCGTTGGGTGGCGCAACGAGACCATTTCAAAATCAAGACCCAATTCCTGGAGACTTAAAATTTCCTGGGCAATAAAGGTCTCTGAAAGCCGGGGGTATCCTTTAAGGACGATGGCGACATTTTGGTACACGTCGTTACTTGTCACCCATCACCAGGGACAACACGCAAAGGAGACCGCAAAATCTTCTCATCACTCAACCAATTATCGATAACTGAATTTACGGTCGACAATCCGTCGAGGAGCCCTGGCAAGTGAACCGCCGACGGATGTGCACGCTGTGGCAGTTCGCGAATTGCTGCTGCCATTTTATGTGGGTCACGATTTTCGTCGTCAACCACCATCGTGACCAGTCCTAGTTTTTCGGCCCGTGAGGCGCGAATGTATTGTTCAAGGCGAGGAACCGTACGCGGCACGATGATGCTGGGTTTGTCGAACGATAAAATTTCGCAAAACGTATTATATCCGCCCATGGCGATAACGCCGGACGCTTTGGAGACCATATGCTCCATATTGGCATCAAACGTAATTGCATGAACATTGTTTAGCACGTCAACACGCTGGCGGAACTCAACCTGCCTGTCCATATGCATGAACGGACCGAATACAATCATCGCATCGTGCGGAATTTCGGGATCGTGCTCATAGGCCCGGAGGACCCAATCAACCAGTCCTGCCCCGTCGCCACCACCGCCCGGCGTAACCAGAACAAAGGGTTTATGGAAATCGAATTTATCCGGCGGAGACGGATTAAATGTGGGCAGAGATGTCCGGCGCAGATAACCGGTGTACTTAACTTTTTTTAGAACACTTTTTGGAACGTTCACACCTTCAAGAGGGTTACAAACCTCAGGAATTCCGTAAACCCAGATATCATCATACAGATCTCGAAGCGCCGGAACCGCCATCTTGCGCTCCCACTCTTCCGTCAGTTTACCCGGGTCATCCATCACATCGCGCAACCCCAGAACGAGGTGCGTGCCCTTGGCTTTCAGCATATTCAAAGTATTTGAGACTTCGCCGCGCAGACCAAGTGGTTCTTTGTCGACCAGAAAGATATTTGGATTAAAGACTTCGGCGGTATTACGGATAATTGTCTCGCGGATGCTCATCGCATCTTCGATACCGATATCGAGGCCAAGCGTCGTATATCCGCCGCTGCGTAATTTGACGACGCCGGGAATTCGAACAAAATCAACCCGAGAGCGGAAATCAAAACTGCCAATGATCGGTGATCCGGACAAAATTAGAACGGACAGATATGGGCGATGATCAACCAATGAATGGGCAATCGCCCGGCACCGCCTGAGATGGCCAAGACCAAAGGAGTCATGGCTGTATATCAGCAGCCGTTTATGGGTCGATGGGTTTGGCATATTTCCCCTTGTACTGATCACGCCAGCTCCAACTGGTCTCGCCAGTTTGCAATATCCCGCATTATCGGCGTACAGGCTGCTGTTGCAAGGGACAATGTCCCCCTGAGGCCCCATTAAATATCATCAATTTTTGTAAATCTCAATCAATCAGGGCTTGCGCCCGGCGCCTGCTTCAACATTTAATACCTAACAGTTTTCAGTCCGGTCTGGGATTCGGCGCAACAATAGGCGGTAAATCGGCAATGGAACCGACGATCTTTAAATTTATCTGGCGCTTCAGTAAAACCCAGCAACTGTTCCTGCTTGTTATTTCAGTCCTCTCTTTTCCGTTTTATTATTACGCCCTCGACTTGCCCAAAACCATTATCAACGATGCAATTGACGGGGCAGATTTTCCGCGGATTGTTATGGGACATGAGTTTGAGCAGATCGAATTTTTACTTCTGCTCTGTTTTGCCTATCTGGCCCTTGTTCTGATCAACGGCGGGTTTAAATTCTGGATCAATGTCTACAGGGGGCGCATGGGCGAACGTATGCTTCGCCGACTCCGTTACATCCTTTTCGGCCGTATTCTTCGATTCCCGTTAAAACAGTTTCGCAATATCTCACAAGGCGAATTAATCGCAATGATCACCGCCGAAGTCGAACCGCTAGGCGGTTATATCGGCCAGGCGATTTCACTTCCCGTATTTCAGGGCGGCATGCTTGCAACGGCACTGATTTTCATCATGATCCAAGACATCTACCTTGGGATCGCGGCGATTTCTCTGTACCCCGTGCAAATGTATGTCATCCCGAAACTACAGGCCAAAGTAAACGCCCTTGGCAAAAAACGGGTGCAAGCGGTCAGGCGCCTATCTGAACGTATTGGGGAATCTGTTTCCGGCATTCAGGATGTTCATGTTCACGATACATCCGCCTATGAACTGTCCAACTTCGCGACGTGGTTAGGCGAAATATATCACATTCGATTTGAGATATATCAACGTAAATTTTTCATCAAATTTCTGAACAATTTTATCGCTCAGATTACGCCATTTATGTTCTTTTCCATTGGTGGTGTTTTAGTCATCAAGGGTAATCTGAGCATAGGCTCGCTGGTTGCGGTATTAGCTGCCTATAAAGATCTTTCGCCGCCCTGGAAGGAACTTCTGGCTCATTACCAAATCGCCATGGATGCCCGTATTAAATACGACCAACTGATAGACCAGTTTCAGCCTGCCGACATGTTGGAAGAAGTTCTGCAGCGAAATGCGCCTGACAGTATAGGTCTCATCAAGGGTGTTTTTGAAGCCAGCAACGTCATTGTCGAAGCGGAAGGCGGATTTAATGCACTCGACAGTGCCAACGCCATAATTGCGCTTGATCAAAAGACAGCGATACTGGGTTCAAGCGAGTCGGGCCGGGACGATCTTGCCAAGATGATTGTTCGCCTGTCTTCACCCGATCGAGGAAAATCACTGCTTGGCGGCGAAGACCTGCAATCTATTCACGAGGCCATTATTGGCGAACGCACGGCTTACGCTGATCAGAGCGCCAATGTGTTTAACGCCACGGTTCGCCAAAATCTGCTTTATGGTCTTAAACATCAGCCGGTAACGGAATTTGATTACGATGACGATGCGAAGGCTCAACGTCAGAAATTTATCATTGAGGCCGAACTATCAGGGAATTCCGTTGACGACTTTAAGGCGGACTGGGCTGACTTTGGCAAAATGGGACTATCGACGGAAGACCAGGTTTTCTCTCATATTATTGACACGTTGGACGCCACCAACCTGAAAAATGATCTTCATGAATTTGGTTTGCAGGCCAGTATTGACCCAGTTTCTCACCCTGAACTTGCGGATAAAGTCCTTGGGGCGCGGCGCGAATTACTAAATCGGCTGGAAGATCCAAAACTTGCACGGTTGATCGAACCTTTCGATAAAGATCGATTTAACAACAATATGACGGTTGCTGAAAACATTCTTATGGGTACACCGAAAGGCGATACCTTCAAACTCGACAGCCTTGGCACCAATACCTACATGTTGTCCGTGCTTGAAAAAGTAGACATTCATGATCATTTTTTACAAACGGGTCAAAAAATTGCCGAAATGATGATTGAGTTGTTCCAGGATATTCCCCCGGGGCATGAGTTTTTTGAACGCTATAGTTTCATTCAGTCCGACGAGTTGCCGGAATTCCAAGTTATGATCCGCCAAATTGAGGCAACCGGTCTGGACAGCCTTGAAAAAGAAGACCGCGCCCGATTAATGGAACTTTCCTTTATGCTTATTCCGGAACGTCATCGTCTCGGATTGGCAAAAGATGAAGAGAAAGAGAAAATCCTGCAGGCACGCCGGGCATTCGCAGAAGGATTGCCGGACGACTTGGCGGGATCAATCGAATTTTTTGATGTTGATTCGTTTAATGCGGCGGCTTCTGTCCAGGATAATATCCTGTTTGGTAAAGTTGCACATGGCCGTGCCAACGCACAAAAGAAAGTTACAGAAGTCATTAACGAGATCATTGGCAAACTTGACCTTGATAAGGTCTTGATCGATCTTGGCCTCGATACGAAAGTCGGTGTGGCAGGTGGTCGCCTGTCGATTGCACAGCGCCAAAAACTCTGTCTGGCCCGTGCCTTGATTAAAAAACCGGACGTTCTCATTCTGAATGATCCGATTAACGCCCTTGATCCACCAACCCAGGACAAAGTGATGGCGAACATCATTTCCCGGTTAGGAGATCAGGGCCTTATCTGGGTGTTGAACCGACCAGAACAGGCCCGGCAATTTGACAATGTTGTTATACTTGAATCCGGACGTGTTGTTGAATCGGGTACGACAATTGAACTTGAACGGAACGGAACCCATTTCCCCAAACTGCTGGCAGGATAAATTGCCCTTACAAACGAGAAAGATAAGAAAATGGAACTAGAAGAAGTTGCTCGAACCTTAAAATCCATCCCCCTGTTTTCCAATCTGGAGGTATCTAAATTGAAGTTGCTGGCCTTTGCCAGCGATCAACTGACATTTGATGATCAGGAAGTCATCTTCGAGACCGGCGATACAGCGGACTCCGCCTATCTTGTTGAAAGTGGGGATGCGGATGTATTCATTGGCGACGATGACCAGCGTGTTCGCGTTAATCAACTGGGTAAAAATGATCTGTTTGGCGAAATGGCATTATTTTTAAAGTCAGGACGCTCGGCGACCGTCGTAGCACGCGGCACACTTGTCGCCATGAAACTGGAAGGCGAGATGTTCTTAAAAATGGTAACCGAAAATCCTGATGCCGCCTTGGGTGTCATGGCGGCGCTTAGTGAGAAAATTGCATCAGCCAGTGAACAGGCGGCAAAAAACGCCTAAAGACTGAATAGCTCATGCATGCCATCAACACCCCGAAGCTCGTGTTCACCGAGAGACGTCAATTCGCCGTCATAATGATCGGCAAATGCCTTTGAGGCGATAATGCTGGTCCCAAGGTCTTTTGTCTTGGCCTCAATGCGCGCTGCCTGATTGACCGCTGATCCGATCACCGTAAATTCAAGGCGTTCCGGGATTCCTATGTTGCCATAGGTGACATCGCCGATATGCAGACCGATACCAAAGGCTATCTCAGGTTTGCCGGCTTTCACGAGTTCTATATTCGCTTCCTGCACAAGCTTTTCTGCATCGCGCGCTGCCTTCAGTGCCTGTTCGGTCGCAATGTTTACGCCGCCGCAGCAACCGCGATCTCCAGTGCGATCTTCAATCGGGAAGATGGCAAGCGCGGCATCGCCAATAAACCGCAGAACCTCACCGCCGTTATCAACAACTGCGCCGGCCATACAATCAAAATAACGGTTCAGATAATCCAAGAATTCCTGCCGTGATAATGTTTCGGCAAGCGGCGTTGAATTGCGCAAATCGCAAAACCAGATCACGGCGTGCAAATCTTCACTATCGCCGCGCTTGACCAGCCCATTAAGCACGCGCTCGCCCGTATGTTTCCCGATAAAAGTATGCATCAGGGTCGCGGCCATTCGTTCCTTGGCATGAACCTCTAACAAGCGGGTCATGACGGGAAGGATATCGTGAATATGCCCGAGAAATTCAGTGGTAAACCCGCCGTCAGCATCCGTCGCCAGGGTCAGGGCATTAATCTGACCGTTAGAAAATCTCATGGGCAAGGCAACATAATCGGTAGCGCCTTGTTCTTTCAGGTCTTTGATAATTGGAAACTCCAGCGCGGTTTCGGCATTGACCTGCCTGCGCACACCGCCTTCACCATCCAAAATCAGTTTCATCGGGCTTTGCAGATATATATCCGCGTTGATCGAGTCATGAGGCGCATCGAACCGAACGACTTCACCAGTCTCCCGTTCCCATCTGTACCCATTGGCAAGCAGAAGCGGATGCAGCGTCTGTATCAGGACGTTCACCCGCATCACGGATACACCAAGTTCATTCAGGTGATGGGCAAACCGCGACACCAACTCGCGGGTCGTTGTCGCTTCCCAGGCTTCGCGTAAAAGCCAGTCGACCAAGGGGTTTGACGAAATTGTCTGCCCTGATAACACCTGTTCCGCAGCAACGTCATCGCCTTCATACCAGGCGTCCATTCTGTCCAGATAGAACGACACATACCCGCCGATTTCAGAAACTTCCGGAAGGGGATCCTCATATCCCCAAGCGGCTTTTTCGGCGGTTTTCCCGCCGGCGCTAACATTCCAGTACGTCGCATTTCCCTTAAACGGGCAATAGGTGTGGTGTTCGGTCAATTGCAGAAGATCGAGACGAACGTCTTTCTTGGGAAAGTAATAGGTCGGGGCCAGACGGGTTTCACTGAGGATCATTGCGTTTTCGCTGTCAGCGATCACTTCGCCGCCAAACTCCACTCGAATGCGCTGTTCGGCTTTGACCAGGTCAACCCGGTATCCGGGATTTTTAGTAAATCCGTCGGCCATCGCAATTTTACGGGCGGGCGCTGACATTACTGTTCCTGACACAACTGTTCCTGATAAAGATAAATGAGTGCTGGATACATAACCCTGTGTTGGCGGTATGCAAGCCCTTTCCTGAGGCTGTCTGGTCCGTTAGGTTGCGAACATCTTAACACATAAGTACAGAAAGGATTGCGAAAATTCCCTTACCGCCATTAGATACCCGCGGGTTTAACCCTCTCGTTCGCATACGCGCCGCAATAATTGAAGTGCTGGTCGCCCGGCGCAATGCGCGGGCCGAAAAAATTCTGAAAGCCATTCCAGATCTGTGGGCGGCGATGATGGAGTATACCAAAGGATCAGACGTGACCGGAGCATCAATGTCTGACTTTCTCACCCTTTATGAACATGTACGCCTCCACAAACCAAAAGAGATCCTGGAACTGGGCACAGGGGTTTCAAGCGTCGTTCTGGCCCATGCCCTGCTTGCCAACGCAAGCGATGGTCATGATCTTGGCCGAATCACCTCAATGGAGGAAGACGAACATTGGCATCGCACGGCGGCTGAAAATCTACCCGAAAATTTAACGGATATCGTTGATATTATTCACAGTCCGAAAATCGATGGGTTTTATAAATTATTTCGCGGCGTTCGGTATACGGAAATACCGGATCGCCCCTATGACTTTATCTTCTCGGACGGCCCTGAGCGCCATTCGCCTGTTAATAATGACAAGTTATTTGATCTCGACCTTATCCTTACCGTACTAAAATCTGAACGGCCCGTCCGCGCCATCGTCGACAATCATTATTTGACATTCTATGTGCTTCAAAAAGTATTTGGTCTCAAACACGCCCGCTACAGCGTATCACATCGGCTGATGTTCGTTGGCCCGGTAACCAAAAACAACGCCCGCCATTTGCGTAAAGAAAACTTCGTTCCAGATCTTAGGTTGTTTGCGGATACGGAGCTAAAACTTCGCATGGCGCTGGATGAAGAGAAACCAACGCCAAGACCGGGTTCCTAACCGATGGCAATCAACACCCCGAAAACTGCCGATGTCATCATCATCGGCGCTGGCGCCGCCGGGCTTATGTGTGCCATTGAATGTGGCAAACGCGGGCAAAGTGTAGTGCTGCTTGAACGCTCCAAACAGGTTGGTGAAAAAATTCGAATATCCGGCGGTGGGCGGTGCAATTTTACTAATCTGAAGATCAAACCGGAAAATTTCCTATCGGATAATCCGCGCTTTTGTCTGTCCGCACTGCGCCGTTATAGCAGAACGACTTTAATTTGATTCAAAGTCCCTGATCCCTGAAAAGCACCTCAATATCGCAGTCGTTTTTTCGTCGGATG
>WASW01073591.1_pt1 | contig 40237 bp, 35 predicted proteins | sample 5698521 | NCBI WGS metagenome assembly WASW01 (sample SAMN11175560, study PRJNA528189) | sponge metagenome | isolation source: marine sponge | host: Leucetta | place: Antarctica: Western Antarctic Peninsula, King George Island | collected 2013-01
CCGACTCAGCTCATTACAGAATCACACCCACCTGATCGAAACAACAGCCCCGCGAAACCCGCCCCGCCAGATGTTGATAAAAAACAGCCCCCTCCGCAAGAACAAAGTCTTGCTGAAAATCAGCCTCCAACAGAAAACAAGATGGCGCCTCAACAGCAAGCAGTGACTAAAACGACAGAGACCCCGCCTATCGAAGATCCGGCTGTTTTGACCACCGCTCCGGCTGTCATAGAAGAGGAACAACCCGCCTCTGTACCCACTCAACCGGAATTGCTCAGCCTCTCCATTAAAGCAACTCAGGCGACCTGGTTGAATATTGCGGTTGATGAAGAGGATCCCATCGAAATTTCATTGCAATCTGGCGAAGAATACCCTTTAGAAGCAAAAGAGCGTTACACCTTAACCGTTGGAAATACGAAAGGCATTGAACTTTTTCTGAATGGCAAACCCCAAGCGATTGACCAACAAAACGAATTGTTGGAAAATTGGGTTTTGGATAAATCGTCTCTGGAAAATACGGAATAAACAGAGCACCCAATGGGACGCCACCGCCTCTTATCATTTTTTAATAGATCCGATAGAAAACATGACAATCGCCCTCAGTCTGCTATTATTTGCTATCACAGTTTCAATCATTGCCTACCCTTTGTATTTTCAGGAATTGAAAGACTATCTTTCTGGAAAAGAAACTTCGTCCGATTTCAATGAACAAGATGCGTTATTATTGGCATTGACCGATTTGGAGGAAGATTATCAACTAGGGCGATTATCAGAGGAAGATTATCACCAATTGAAACTTCATTTTCAAAGACAATATCTTCATCAAAAACAGCCGAGTTCTTCAAAAAAATCATAGCTCCCTCATTTGCCTTTTATCCCTATATTTCTAGATGCGAAATGCTGAAAATCTTATTTAAACCATCCTTGTTACTGACATTTTTTGGCCTGCTCTTTTTTTCAATGGCTTGTAATTTCAAAGAACGCCCTCCTGATGATAAAGACACTACAGCAACAACCACCGAACTTAGATTCACTCACGCTGATGGCACCATTGAAGAATTGAATTTCAGGGCGCCTCTCGAATTAGATAAGATTGGCAGCAATCCTCTCGGTTTTGTCGTAAAAGATTTAAACAAGGATGGCCGGGAAGATTTAGTCCTGCTCAATACCGCCATTGCTGAGAAGGATCAAGGCATCCGTATTTTAATGAGAACCTCTGTTGACCACACAGAAGATCCTCATGACTTTTTTGAAGACGCTCTCATCTTAAAAACAGGCCGCGATCAACGCCCTCAATATTTGGTGGTTGAAGATATGAATCAGGATGGAATCCAGGATCTTGTGACCACTCACCCCATCAAGGACACAATCAGTTTATGGGCGGGCCAGTTGTCGGGAAATCAATTTTCGCTGGCAAACACATCCACTGAAATTCAGGTCGGAGACTTTCCAACCTTCATTGCCGCCGCTGAATTTGGAGCACCCGGCACTCTTGGGGTCGCCATTACTAACCGTTCTAGTGATAATATCTCCCTCCTGTTTGACCTCACCAAAACACAGAAATTACTCTTGGATGGCAATCAAGGTGTGAACAAAAATCCATTACAGCTTGTCACAGGAGATTGGAACAGTGATGGCTGTCCGGACCTCGCTATCTTGAGTGGTGACAAAGAAAAAGTGAATTTCCTGAAGAACACGCCCTGCCCCTCAACGAGCAACCCTGCCCAGCAGAAAACCTTTGAGGCAATGGGAAATATGGATGTCGGAGAAAGTCCCCAAGGGATGATTGTTGGAGATTGGGATCATGATGGGCACTGGGATATTGCTGTCAGCAATCGGAATGATGATGATATTTCTCTCCTTTACGGAGCCGGTGATGGTAGTTTCAAGCGTTGGGATTTCCGAGTGGGTAAGGGCCCTGGACAGCTAGCGTTTACTGATTTCAATGGAGATGGTGTCAAAGATTTTGTGATTGGCGATCTGATTGACCAAGATTTAACCATCTTATTGAGCAATGGGGACGCGAGTATCCCTGGCACAAATTCTCAATTCTCTTATGCGCGAGGGCAGATTGCTTCAGGCTCCATTCTTTCAGGAAACCGCCCGGCCTTTATCAAAGTGATTGATATCAACAATGATAAAAAATTGGATATTTTGCTAACTTTGCCTTCTGAAAATAAACTTTCGATCCTCCTACAAAGATAGAAACGTGTTGCCTTCTTTGCTGAATGAGCGTTTTTTTACAAAGTGAAATCATCCCTATTGACAGGGATAGGTGCCAGGAGGAAGAGTCACTGTGCTCGGCCTCGCCACCGTTTGAGTGTAGTCATTCGCAAAAAAGATCGTGATCGTCTTCTCTGTGACAATCAACAATTGAGGCGCCGCCGCCGAAACATACGGTTTTGCTTGAAATTGAGGAATTCTGTAAACACCGCTACACAGGAAATCGATATCCCTTTGATCCAAGGAAGGGTATAAAAAAGAACGATCTCGCTCCGGAACCGGAGGGTACGTAACATTCTGAGCTGATTGACAGGCCATCAATCCGACCACCCCCATCAAAATGAATTTCCTAATTTGAATCCGCATCCTTCACTCATCCCGATAAGGTGTCATGCCTTCGGAAGGGAGAAACGTCAGAGCCGGAAGCACAGAGATCTGGGGCGTGATGTCATTCATCACCAAACGGAGCTTGCTTTGCTTATGTGGAGAAACGATTTGAATCACTCTCGGATAAATTTTCCCCTCAACTTCTTGATATTTCCCCACCGTCACGTCATATTCCTCAACGCCTTCCACCACTTTGACCATCCTTTCCAGAATCCCATTCGCACCCAGAGTGACAAAAAATACCGCGTTTTCAGTGGTAAATTTTAAATTTTTTGAAGACAACCTCTGCCCTTGACGTTGCTTGAATTCCTCTTGAGGCATCCGCCCCCAAACGACCCAACTCAATTCAAGGAGAGAGATATCAACACCCAACCATTGGTGGCGAGTGTGGGAAACATTCTCATCTAAAAGATACTTGTTCTCTTTAAAATCCAAAATCATGAATTGATCAGAATTTGCGCGAATTTCGTAAACCAACGTTCCAATGATCGGAACAAGAATTTGTAGACGCAATTCGAGATTTCCAGACAAACTGAAGGCTAGTTCTCCGGGAACTTTCTGATCCGGGGTGACCAGTAAAACACGTCCGGCAGACTGATAATTTTCAAGGGAATGGGGGAGAAAAAAAGACTGAGGTTTGGCGATAGGAGTAGGGGTAGTTGAGCACCCAACCACCCATAAAATATAAAGAGGCGAGAGGATCAATAAACATTGACGTAAACATTTCATCCAGTTCAATGCTCCATCTTTTGAGATGGATTGTCCATATCCGTTATTTGCGTTTTCCGATGACAATCACTTCCGCCAGGTAAAACAAAGAAACATAGATCCCTGAAATCACAAAAAACGTCACCAACGTGTTCATTTCATGCATAACTCACCTCATCAATTTTAAAACTCAAATGACCAAAAAAAGGAACTCTTCAAACACGCTGTCAGAAAAGATCCCGTCTCTTTTAAAAAGGTATAAAAAACTGTGACAGTCTCCCCTGATTCAAAAACTCTGTCAATCTTTTTATAACTTCTTCTTGAAATGACGGGGCTTTTTTTGTGTGCGCGCTGGAATCCACCTCGCGATTATCCTGATTTTGATAGGACTTATATGAATAAAAATCCATAGAAGAGACTGAATCCTGATAAGGACAGCCACGATTAGGGCGCATTTTTGCATCTGCCAGCTAAGAAGTCTTATTGATTCATTTTTCAATCACTCATGTTCTCTCTCACAAAAACTCGGTATGACGACAAAATTATACTCACTCAGTGTCTGGTTATTTTTCTGGTTCGCGCTTTCCGGCTTTGGTGCAAATACCGCCTTTTCAGCAGCCCCCCCTCTTCCCAAAGGCGATCTTGAACTTTATAAAGCTTCCTTTTTGATTGAACCGACGACAGGAACCATCCTTCATGCGGATCGTGAGCATGACAAAATTATTCCGGCATCTCTCGTCAAAATGATGGTTTCTTTGCTTGTGATGGAAAACCTGGCTGAAGGGCGCGTAACATTAAACGATCCAGTCACCGTTTCAAAATGGGCGAGTAAGATTGGAGGCCATCAGGTTTATTTGAGGCAGGGAGAAGTCTTTGAGTTAGGCGAGTTAATGAAAGCGATTGCCATCGGTTCGGCAAATGATGCGGCAGTCGCAGTCGCAGAATTTATTGGGGGAGACCAAGACGGATTTGTCGAACAAATGAACCAGCGTGCCAAAGAATTAAAAATGACAAACACCATTTATCACAACCCTCATGGCTTGCCTCCTGGCAAAGGGCAACAGGAAAATATCACCACCGCCTACGATCAGGCAATGCTTGGCATAGAATTGTTAAAATATCCCCAATACCTTAAATGGTCTTCAACAAAACGGGATACTTTCCGTAATGGCACCTTCGAACTGATGAATACCAATCGACGTTTATTGAAAAAAGTCGCAGAAGTCGATGGTTTGAAAACGGGATACTACCGAAAAGCTGGTTTCAGTATCGTCGCCACTGCTAAAAAGGAAAATACACGCTTACTCGCAGTGGTGATTGGCGGTAAAAAGAGCACCGTACGGACCGAAGTCGCCGCTCGTTTGTTGAGAAAAGGATTCAGTCAATATGGGTTGGTCAAACTCTTGGAGAAGGGAAGCAAACTGGAAGAATCGATTCCTGTTAATAATGGCCAGCATGAAAAAATCGATCTTTTGATTGCGGAAGAAGTCCGGTTATTCTTAAAACTTTCCGAGGCCAAACAGATTGAGCGTCACTTCACTCTCCCTGATTCAATTTCTGCTCCCGTGTTTGCGGGAACCGTTGTCGGCACTGTCGAATTGCGCATCAAAGATCAAGTTCTCAAAAAAGTGAATTTGCTCTCTGGACAATCGGTCAAAGTCAGAACATTCTGGGAAAAAGTGACAGAAATGTTCACGTTCTAAACTGTTTTTCGAGCCGTATTGATTTGATCTTTCAACTGCTTCGCCACTTCACCAGCCTTTTGCGCAAAATCTTTTCCTGAAGAAGCATAAAGGACATCACGCGACGTACTGATCAAATAAGGAAAAAGAGTCCCATCCTCTGCCGAAGCAATTGTTTTTTCCAAAGCCCCCCCTTGAGCACCAATCCCAGGAATTAAAAATGGCATCGGCCCGGAAGCGCGACGGATAGCCTGAACGGAATCTGACTGAGTCGCTCCGACAACCAACCCGCAATTCTGAGAGGTATTCCATGCTTTCACTTTTTCAGCAACCCGCAAATACAGATTCTCAGGACGTTGAAAATCATCGGCTCCAGGGTTGGAAGTCAGGCATAAGATGAAAGTGCCTTTTTCTTGATAAGCCAAAAAAGGCTCCAATGCGTCAAAGCCTTGATAAGGGTTGGCCGTGACGGCATCACAACCATAAGTTTCAAACACCGTTTTTGCGTACATTTTCGCCGAATGCCCGATATCGCCTCGCTTGGCGTCTCCAATGGTCACAATTTCTGAGGGAATCGCATCAATCACCTGAGACAAGGTTTCCATCCCTTTCGGCCCCAATGATTCAAAATATGCGAAATTCGGTTTGTAGGCCGCCACTGACATTTGGGTCGCTTCGATGATTCGTAATAAAAATGCCAAGGTCGGATTTTTTTCCCCCAGCACCGCTTCAGGAAGACGTTCTGGTACCGGATCAAGCCCCACACACAACAAGCTGTTTTTCTGTGCAATGCTTTGTTTGAGTTTGCTATAAAATCGCATTTTGTTATTTTTTCCGTTTTCGGCTTCGGCTTCGATAAGAAACAATTCCCACGATCCCGACGATGGCCGGAATGAGCAAGATATTCAAGGCGAGCAGCCTATTGCCAAGAGTTTCAATATCCTGACGCAAACTTTTTCGTACCAGGCGCAACCGTTTACGAGTTTGTAATTCTTCCGCACGGAATTTTCTGATTTCATTTTGTTGTTCTTTCGTGAGCAGGCGTTTTTTCTGAGGATCTTTCTTTTCTTGCAGATTTTTTAATTTCGCTTGCACCTCCTGAAGCGATTGCTGAAGCGTCGCTTCTTCTTTTTGAAATCGGAGCTGGGCTTGATTTTCAAGAGCAAGCACTCTGGTGAATGGACGAGAAAAACGTCCGCGAGAACGAACACTCATCAAAGCGTCATTTCCAGAAAGTGTTTCAATCGCATTAAAAATAAAATTCAAATTATCATTGAGCGGTTGTAAAACGACCTGCCCCAGAAAATCGAGTTTCTGCACCGAAAAGGTATCCGACACGAAATCAACATCCGCGACCACCAAAATAGTTTGCGGTTCTTCCGCTTGACTGAGATGAGCATTTTTCAACGGAAGATCCGCAGCCTCCTGACTTTGATCCCCCTCTTTTTTGGGAGGTTTCGGAGGACGACCCTCTGGAAAAGCCGTTTTGAATTGATCTCGCACTAAAGCGGCCAAGACCTTAGATTCTTGATCTGGTTTAAGGTCACGGGTGATCTGTGCGGGTTGACTGAACTGGACCATCATCGCATCAATTGTGCCACTATCAGGAGAAGTTTGGATAATCGGTGTGAATTCAACCGAACTATCCTTCACCTTTTTCAAATGTCCCGCATCCGCAAAAAGAAGGGTTTCAAGCTGGCTGGTGATCGGGTGTTCGGCATCCAACGCTTCTGATGACAAGCTCATCCAAACGGGGTAGCGCACAATCTCCCCTCTCCCTGCATTGATTTGAGTGGCATAACGAAAATCTCCCACCAACTTGCCAGCATCAAACTCGACCCCCCAGTTTTTCAACAATTTGGGAAGATCGCTTTTGGCATCAGGCGGTCGTCCCATTTGAGGTCCAGGAGCAGTCCGTGCTTCATGATTTGAATTTGGATCCACGAGGACAATCAGCCGCCCTCCTCTCAGCACGTATTGATCGAGCGCGTACTGAGTTCTCTCACTCAACCTTTTTGGGTGCATCAAGACTAAAAGCGTGATGGCTTCAGGAACCTCTTCAATATTGGGCTGTAACATTTCTACATCAAAATTCTTTTTCAACTCCGAATACATTGCCCATTCCCCCGCAGGTTGTTGCGGTCTCCCCATCTGCGGCCTCCCTCCTCTGAGATTCAATGCGGTCAAAATACCAATTTTGGGAGATTTCGTCGTATTCAGTGACAGAATTGCTTGGGAAATATCATATTCCAAAAATTTTTCACGCCGCAGATCAAAGAAGGGAATGCTGACTTCCTGATCTAAGAGCAGAGCGGTCATGCCTAGATAAAAACTTTCGCCATTGGGCAACCTGACTTGAGAAATCCCATATTTTTGTGCCCATTCCTCTTCCTCACTATCAGGCTCTGGATCGAACGTTTCCAGTTTAACAGCCCCATCCGCTAAATGCGCATATTCCCGCAACAGCTCCTCTATCCGTTGAGCATACGCTTTGAACTGAGGCGGCAACTCGGCATAATTTTTAGAAAAATAATACTTGATCGTCACCGTATCTTCGAGGTCGCTCAAAATCGTCTCAGTGCCCTCAGAAATCGTATACAGTTTATCGTCGGTCACATCAATCCGTAACGGAATAAAACTGAAAATGACATTGACTGCAACCAGGCAAACGACCAAAAGCGCGATACTTAAGGTTGAATATGACCATTGACTCCGTTTCATATGAATCCTAAATTTAAAGAGCTTTGTGAGAATCTAAAATGACGACGTTGACCATGAGCATGAAGACAATCACCGAGACAAAATAAATCAAATCCCGTAAATCGACCACCCCACGGCGCAAGGCATTGAAATGTGTTGTAAAACTAAATTGTGAGACTAAATCGGAAATCCAGACAGGAAAAAAGGAATTGAGAATCGTGTTCAAGACCCCCCATCCCAACAAGACCAAAATCAGGCAAATCACGACACTCACGATAAAACTGATCACCTGGTTTTTGGTTAAAGCAGAGGTACAGCTGGCAATGGCCAAATAGGCGCCTGCCATTAACAAACTGCCAAGATAGCCGGCAATAATCGGCCCGTTATCCGCATCTCCCAAATAATGTACCGTCACAATCATCGGAAATGTGAGAAACAACGCTATCGCAATAAAAGCCCAGGCTGCTAAAAATTTGGAAACCACCGCCGTCATGGTTGTCACGGGGAATGTCAGTAATAATTCCACGGTTCCTGACTGCCGTTCTTCAGCCCAAAGGCGCATCCCGATGGCCGGAATCAGCAATAAATATAACCACGGATGAAAGAGAAAAAAACTCTCCAGGCTCGCTTGACTCGCACTATAAAAATTTCCCAAAAGAAATGTACAGCCAACGCTGGAAATCAAAAAAATGATGATGAACACATAAGCAATGGGCGAATGAAAATAAGCCCAAAGTTCACGTTTAAAAATTGGCATTAAACCTTTCATAAATCCCTCACTATACGTTCAAAGTCACTTTACGAAAAACTTCATCTAAACGACCCTTCTCAGAATAAAGCTGCTCCACTTGAAGCTGTTGCTCCTGGATGAACTGCTCTACCCCACTCAAGATGGTCTGTCCCTGTTTTGGAAATAATTGAAATGACGCAGAATTGGCCTGTTCTGACTCCATAACCTGAGCGAATTGCACGCCTGGAATGCTTTGTAATTTTGAGAGAAGCCCGTTGGGATCTGAATTTTTCACCGTCAAAGAAATCGCGTTGTGGTAGCTGGAGCGTGCTAACAAGTTTTCAGGAGTGCCATCTGCGACTACTTTTCCTTCCGCAATAATAATCGCTCGACTGCAAACGGCTTCGACTTCTTCCAAAATATGAGTAGAAACCAGAATGGCACGTTTTTCACTGATTCGCTTGATCAGCGTACGCACCTCATGCTTTTGATTGGGATCAAGGCCATCGGTGGGTTCGTCTAAAATCAAGACCGGTGGGTCGTGGAGGAGGGCTTGCGCCAAGCAAGTCCGTTGACGGTAACCTTTAGAAAGCGTGTCGATCATTTGAAACCGGACTTCTTGTAAAGACGTTTGCTCCAAGACCCGATCGACATGTTTTTGCAGATCCGCGCCATTCAATCCGCGAACTTCCCCAGCGAACCGCAAAAATTCTTCCACGAGCATTTCCTGATAAGACGGTGCGCTTTCAGGCAAATAACCGACATTTTCACGGACCCGCAAAGGATTTTCTAAAATATCATGCCCACATACTTTTGCGGTTCCTGAAGTGGGAGGGATGAAACAGGTGATCATTTTCATGGTTGTCGATTTTCCAGCACCATTGGGACCCAAAAATCCTAAAATTTCCCCGGTTTTCACTTCAAAAGAAATATTATCCACGGCTTGAATATTACCGAATGTTTTGCATAATTTATCGACTTGAATCATGGTTTCTCCTTGTCTTCGGCAATCAAATCGGAACGCCCTTTTAAAAATCGGTTTCCCATCCAGGTCTGCAACCCGTATAACCACGGTTTTGAACGTTGATTGAATTCTGCTACTTCTCTTTTGAGGGTTTCATCGCTGACATCATCTCGCAAAGACATCTCAATCGAGAGAAAATAATGCTTGTCCTCACTCTCCACTTCTTTGTCTCCAATGCTGACACGCACCATCCGCCCATCAAATGATTCAGCCATATAATGCGTCAATTTTTCACGCCCGGTCTCAACCACCGCTGATGATGCCGGAACAAATTTGTCAAAATCTAAATCGCTCAACGCATTGCTCAGAGATTTAATCGCGTTTTGATCAATTTTTTCCGCTAATCCTTCCGCCTTCCAGTCATCTTCCTTCTTTTCACGAACAAATCGAAAGCCGTCATCCGCATTTTTCAACTCAATGGTTTTGACCAATTCACCACCATCCCAATCAATAATATTCTGATTGAGCCATTCTTTGCTATCCGTCTCCGCATCAATGTTTTCTGTAATCAGAAACACCTCCGGTTTGTCGGCATAACGGATATAATTCCCCGTTTTAAACCCTTGCTTTTCACTGCGGGATTTCCCCAGAAGCAACTCTAGTAAAGGCTCGCCAGTCTTGCCTTTGAACACCAAGAGTTTTCCGGTTTTTTCTTCCTGCCATTGATCCTTATTTTCTTTGACATGTACCAGATGAAACCGAGCGTGGTGCGTTTCTTTATCAGTGACCTGCTCTCCCAATTTGGTATCCAGGACTTGCAGAAGCAGGACTTGAATTTTTTTGGAATCGGCCTCGTAATTTTGATTTTTGACTTTCCAGGATTGATTCGTTTCTTTGACTAGCTCCACTTTTTCCTGTGCCCCATTTTGAATCAGGATTTCAGACAATTTTTCAGTATCCAGACTGGATAAAATGGTCGCATTTTCCGTCCTCTCACTGGTGGCAGGAAAACTTCCTTGAATCACCCATAAAGCTATACCAAGCATTACTACCACACCAGTAACAATGGACAACTTTTGTAGCATAAATCGACTCCTTCTCCTCTTAATCCAAACTAAAAATTCTACCCATTCAATCCATCAAAATTTATGAATCCCTTGTAAAAAAACTCTGAATTTAGCATGGAATCAAACCTTGGTCAAGGTTCTTACCAAAAACCTTCAATGCTCAATTGACTGGGAAAGTTTTCTCTATTTTTGAAAATTTGATGGCGCTCTAATGGCATTTTATAAAATTGATTCTTGATAAATCGGGAACGGCTATTCCTCACTTTGTGAGGGCATAAGGATTGCATAATGAGTAAAATCGAGTGAAAATTTGACAAGCCGTTCAAACATCATTTTTTTGTTTTTCTATCACGATTAGCCAGGGCAGGATCTCATGAATTTCAAAGGACACATTACAGGAGGAATCATCACAGGAGCCGCGATCACAGCGACTGCTATTTTACTCAGTGGCCCCCTCGCCATCCCGGCCCCGCCTTTAGTGCTCGTGCAAATTTTTGCAGTCGCGCTTTTTTTCAGCATGTTTCCAGATTTGGACATCAGTTCTATTCCACAGCGCTGGTTTTTCCGAGGGGTTTTTGTCATGCTCCTCCTGTTGAGTTATTATGACCGCTATGAAGAAGCGACCTTATTGGCACTCATCGCCATCACGCCTTTGCTGGACCACCATCGCAGTTGGACACATAATGTCTTTTCCGTCCTCGTCTTTCCGGTCGTGATGGCCTGTGTTTATGAGTACCTTCTCACAAGAGAACAATTTTTAAATCAATGGTCTCTCGATCAAGTCGCAAACCACCTGACCACTCACATTTGGTTAGTCATCGCTTGTATTGGAGGTTGGTACACTCACCTCTCTTTAGATTTTTACCAAAAGAAGAGACTCGGTTTCACCAGGCAGAAACGTTCTAAAGGGTCTTTATTATAAATCAAACTCGATTCGCAAACCCTTCAACAACCTCTGTACAACCTCAGAAAAATCATGCTAAAGTAAGGTTCTCGCACGTTGCCTTCCATTCAATCAAAAAATTCTTCTTGAATTAGTTGACGTTTTATGTAGAATTTTAGGCTTCCTTACCGTTCATGGTTATCAGCAGGTGCTTTAACTCCTCTCGTCTGAACGCTTCCACTTCAACTTTTATAGAAAATCAATCATGAGCCACTCATTAGTGATTGTTGAGTCACCGGCAAAAGCGAAAACAATCAATAAATACTTAGGTTCTGGCTTTAAAGTCCTGGCCTCCGTCGGTCACGTCAAAGATCTTCCCAAAGATCGCCTCGGAGTGGATATTGAAAATGATTTTGAGCCTCAATATGATGTGATTCCCACAAAAGCAAGTGTGCTCAAAGACATCCGAAAAGCGGCCAAATCCGCCAGTAACATTTATTTAGCAGCGGATCCAGACCGTGAAGGAGAAGCCATCGCCGCTCACCTGGCAGAAGAAATACAACACTATTATAAAGGCGATATTCACCGACTGTTACTTTTCGAAATCACTAAAAGTTCCGTCCTCGAAACCATCAAAACAGCCGGCACGCTCAACGTTCATAAATATGAAGCACAGAAAGCCCGTCGTGTCTTAGATCGTTTAGTCGGTTATCAGATCAGTCCCTTGCTCTGGGAAAAAGTCCGTTTTGGCTTGAGTGCCGGTCGTGTACAATCCGTCGCGGTGCGCTTGATTTGTGAACGAGAAGCGCTCATTCGCCAGTTCAAAACGGAAGAATACTGGAAAATCACCGCCATTGCCCAGACTCAGGAGCAGAAATCTTTCCAAATCCGATTTACGCAACAACATGGGAAAGCCATCATTATTCGTGATGAAGAAACCGCTGCCGCCATTGTCAAGCAATCTCAACAGGAAACCTTCACAGTCAGCAAGATCACGAAGAAGCAACGCTTACGCAATCCGGTGGCGCCTTTCATCACTTCCACCCTGCAACAGGAAGCCGCTCGCAAATTCGGTTTGAGCAGTGCGCAAACAATGCGAATGGCACAGCAACTCTATGAAGGCGTCAACGAAGAAATCGGCGGCTTGATCACTTACATGCGAACCGACTCATTGCGCATTTCTGATACGGCTTTAAATGAAGTGCGTCAGATCATCACAGAGTCTTATGGCAAAGAATATTGCCCCAACAAACCCCGTCTTTACAAAGCCAAGCACGCAAAAAAAGTTCAGGATGCTCATGAAGCCATTCGGCCAACCTCGATGGAATACCCGCCTCGAAAAACGCGCTCGTTCCTCAACAATGAACAACAAAGGCTTTATGAATTGATTTGGAATCGCTTTGTCGCCTCTCAAATGGAATCCGCAAAATTTGATCAAACGCAGGTTGAGATCACAGCGGGTGAATTTTTATGGCGCGTGAGTGGCTCGGTTCAAGTTTTTTCTGGATTTCTCAAACTCTATGAAGAAGGAAAAGACGATGTTAAAAAGGATCCCGATGAGGAAGACGAGCAATCCCTCCCGGCTCTTCAAGAAGGCGACGTGCTTGAGGTCAATCCCATTACTCCGACGCAATACTTTACAGAACCACCGCCTCGTTACAGTCAGGCCACTCTGATCAAAGAACTGGAAGAAAAAGGCATTGGCCGCCCAAGCACCTTTGCAGCGATTATGGAAACGATCACCAAACGTGAGTATGTCGAGCGCATCAAGAAGCGTTTTCATCCCACGGCCATTGGCTTGCTTGTCAATGATTTGCTTGTCGAAAATTTTCCGGAAATCCTTGATGTCAGTTTCACCGCTCATTTAGAAGAGATTCTCGATTCTGTCGAAGAAGGCAATGCCGATTGGACAGAAGCGATTCGGACGTTTTACAAAAAATTTAAAGTGGATCTAGAAACCGCTCAAACGGCCATGAGGGATGTCAAAAAACAAGAAATCCCCACAGACATCGAATGTGGCAATTGCGGCAATATGATGGTGATCAAATGGGGAAAGAATGGGGAATTTCTCGCTTGTTCAAACTACCCTAACTGTAAAAATACTTCCGAGTTTGAACGGGATGCCGAAGGGAAACCTCACATTGCCAAACCGGTGTTGAGTGATATCGCCTGTGACAAATGTGGCAACCCCTTTATTCTCAAAACAGGCCCTTACGGTAAATTTTATGCCTGCTCCAATTACCCTGAGTGCAAAAACACGAGATCCTTGGAAGAAACGCAAGTCACTCCTGTCGAAGGAACTTGCGAGGTTTGTGGTTTTGGCTTGGTTCGCCGTAAAGGGCGTTACGGCCCGTTTGTCTCCTGTGTCAATTATCCTGAATGCAAATATATCCAAAAGAAGGCTCAAATCGACACCGGCATCGCGTGTCCTGAATGTGAAACAGGGAGCTTGATTGAGAAAAAATCACGGAAAGGCAAAGTATTTTACAGCTGTTCCAATTATCCAAAATGCAAATACGCGCTTTGGAATCCTCCTGTAAAGGAACCCTGTCCTCAATGTGGATTTCCCATTTTAGAAGAAAAACAAACCAAAAAAGATCATTCTATTCAATGCCCTCAAGCCACCTGCAACTACACGCGCTCGCTTGAAGAAGAAAAGGAAGCGGTATGACACTTTCTGAGAAGTATTATTTATGAAAATAAAAAACGTTGCAAAAAATTTGAATAAGGATGGGTTGATTAAATTATCGCATTTGTTTGCAAGAAAAAGTTTCAGATTTTGGGAAAAGCATTTTTCATTGCATATTACCCCAGCACATTTTTATTCTCCGATTCCAGTAACTTATGAACTGGACTCAAATGTATTTGAAAAAATATATGATTGTACAGGAATTGATTTGAATCTAGCAGAACAGTTAGAATACTTGTGTAAAATCTTTCCAAAATACCAGACAGAGTATACTCCCTCCACAAATACTGGATTATCTTTAGTTGATGCCTTTGCTCTTTACGCAATGATCCGAGAGAAAAAACCTAAAGTAATGATAGAAATTGGAGCGGGAGATACGACAAAAATATCTTTAAAAGCCCTTCAAATGAATAAAAATGAAGGACATTCGTATAAATTCTACTCCATAGAACCGTATCCAAGGGATGATGTCAAAAAAATACAAAATGAAGATTTTGAGTTGATTCACGATAAATTGCAGAACGTGGATATTGAATTGCTCTCTACGGCTGATTTATTGTTTATCGATTCTAGCCATGTCAGTAAAATTGATAGTGACGTCAATTATGAAATATTGGAGATTATTCCCCAATTGAAAGTAGGGTCATTCGTGCATTGGCATGATATTGTCATCCCGACAAATTACTGGAAAGAATGGATTGAAAGTGGTAACAAATTTTGGAATGAGTCTTATATGGTACATTCTTTCATGTTGTTCAATGAATCTTTCAAAACGATCTGGGCCGCTCGATATATGAAATTAAACTACCTCAACGAAATGCAACAAACATTTCCATATCTTCAAAGTAATCATTATTTGATGTCCTTTTGGATTAAAAGAATAAAGTAGAATTGAATCAATCCACCGAATTTTTTCCCGCTTAAAAACCTCTCCCCTTTTTCCCTTCATTTTCGACAAATGCCGGGCAGGGATTCCTCGCCAAAACTGGCATCATAAAAAAGAACAATCTGACACTTTTATCCAAAGAGGGAAGTGCTATTTTAGAGCACTTGACATCGTAGCAATTGCGCTTTGCCAGTTGAAAAGCTATTGCCGGTACTCAATTTTAACCTTTCGTATCAGGAGATCAGATGAAACTCACGAATGAATATACGACCTTGGAAAATCATTGGATGCCCTTTTCATCCAATTATGCTTTCAAACAATCTCCTCGAATGGTGGTGAAAAGTGAAGGCATGTACTATTGGAAAGATTCTGGAGAAAAGGTGCTCGATGGCGCTTCCGGTTTGTTTTGTGTCGCTCTGGGACATTGTCGTAAAGAAATTGCGGATGCCGTTTACAACCAAATGAATACGCTGGACTATTCATCTCCGTTTCAAATGGGGCAACCTGGGCCTTTTGCTCTGGCGGAGAGACTCTCATCAATACTTCCAGGAGATATTGATCATGTCTTTTTTGGCAGTTCCGGCTCGGAAGCAATTGATACTGCGATGAAACTCGCGGTGAATTACCATCAGGCCAACGGACAACCACAACGAACCAGGTTTGTATCTAGAGAAAGAGCGTATCATGGGGTGAACATCGGGGGCACGTCGCTCTCTGGTATCATGGGAAATCGAAAATCGTTTGATGGGATTACGCTGAATACCTACCACATGCGGCACACTTGGACTGGAGAAGAAAAATATAAAATGGGGCAACCGCAAAAAGGGGCGGAGCTGGCTGATGATTTACATCGGATCGCGACGACGATTGGAGGAGAAAATATAGCGGCCTGCTTTGTCGAACCGATTGCGGGTTCCACGGGGGTTTTGGTGCCACCCGTCGGTTATTTGGAAAGACTCCGAGAAATCTGTGATGAGCACGGGATTCTGCTTGTTTTTGATGAAGTCATCACAGGATTCGGTAGAACAGGGAAGGCATTTGCCAGTGACACTTATGGCGTTTTACCCGATATCATGACGATGGCCAAAGCCTTGACCAATGGCTCTCAACCGATGGGAGCCGTTGCGGTGAGAAAACATATCTATGATAAATTGGTGAATGAGCCTCAAGGAAAAGGGGTTGAATTTTTACATGGCTATACGTATTCAGGGCATCCTGCCGCCTGTGCGGCCGCTTTGGCAACACTCGATATTTACGAAAAAGAAAATATATTTGAACGGGTTGCTGAACTCGCACCCTACTTTTTAGAAAAAATCGCCACTTTGAGTGATATTTCCGCATTTACGGACATTCGGGGTTATGGTTTGCTTGCCGGGATTGATCTGAAACCTCAAGGCGCACCGGGAATGGCGGGCTTGGAAGGCATGGCAAAATTATTCGAGGCCGGATTGCATGTCAAATTTACCGGCGACTGTGCGCTCATTTCACCCCCGTTGGTTTGTGAAAAACCTCATATTGATCAGATTGTCGATACTTTCCGAGAGGTTTACGGGTGATTAAAAAATGAGCAAAAATAGATTGGCGAGCTTGCACAATTTTTCAAAATTTGTGGGTGATTTTTAATATTCAAGACAGAGGAGAGAGCTATGTTAATAGGCGTTCCAAAAGAAATCAAAAGCCAAGAATTTCGTATTGGAATAACACCGGCAGGGGTTCAGGAACTTGTGCAAAACGGCCATCAGATCATGGTTGAAAAAAATGGAGGCTTGGGGATTGGAGTCAGCGATGAGGAATTTAAAGCCGCAGGCGCTCTTATCATCGATACCGCACAAGAAATATTTTCCAAAGCAGAGATGGTGGTCAAAGTCAAAGAACCGCAACCAGAGGAATGCAAGCTATTGCGCAAAGATCAGCTTCTCTTCACCTATCTCCATTTAGCGCCGGATCCGACTCAAACAAAGCTCCTTCTCGAATCAGGAGTGACGGCCATTGCTTATGAAACAGTGACGGATAATCACCACCGGCTTCCCTTGTTAACGCCCATGAGTGAAGTGGCGGGGCGGTTGTCAGTCCAGGCAGGGGCGCATTGCTTGGAGAAAGTAAACGGCGGAAGTGGGGTTCTGCTCGGAGGAGTGCCAGGGGTGCCTCCTGCCAAAGTCGTGGTTATCGGCGGCGGTGTTGTTGGGGTCAATGCGGCAAAAATTGCGATTGGGATGGGAGCGAATGTCTCTATCATTGATCGTTCTTTGGAGCGATTGAAGGAACTCGATTTGATCTTTGGAGGCCGCATGGATACCATATTTTCAACTTCAGAATCGATCAAGACTGCGATTCAAGATGCGGACTTAGTGATTGGAGGGGTGCTCATCCCCGGTGCCTCGGCCCCAAAGTTAGTCACAAAAGAGATGCTGAAGCAAATGAAAAACGGTTCTGTGATTGTAGATGTCGCGATTGACCAGGGCGGGTGCTTTGAAACGAGTCGTCCGACCACTCACAAAGATCCGACTTATATCGTCCACGATGTCGTGCATTATTGTGTCGCCAATATGCCGGGCGGCGTGCCTCGTACGTCCACTTTTGCCTTAACCAACGCCACATTGCCTTACATCCTGGAATTGGCAAACAAGGGCTATCGGGAAGCCTTGCTTGGCAATGAACATTTACTCAATGGCCTGAATGTCCATAATGGGAAAGTCACTTATGAAGCCGTCGCCCGCGACCTCAATTATGACTATGTTCCTGCTCGTGATGCGCTCTCATAATTTTAGCAATGATGCGGTCAGGGAAACAGCCCTCATCCCCAAGTCACACCCACTTGGCTATCGGTAAAGGCTCGTTCATCATGAGCCATCCGCCAGGATAACAGCTTTTGAGCATATTCGAACATCGTAGACATATAAGCAGAGTCTTGAGCTAAATTGTGGAGTTCTTGAGGATCGTTGCGAATATCAAAAAGTAAGGGGGACAAGGCGGAAAAATGGATATATTTGAAATGATCATCACGAATGACATTGAAATTACACTCATGAAACCCGATCCCTAAAACTTTTTCAGGCTCGCGATTTTTAACACTGCGAAAGTCAATTTCCCAGTGAGCGGCATCTCGCCAATTTTTGGGAATTTCTCCTCGCAGAAAGGGGAGGAGCGAAGAGCCATCACATTGATTTGGCAACGATGCCTCAAAATAATCCAGAATGGTGGGCAGGATGTCAATATTTTCTGTGAATCGCTCCACTTGCCTACCACGAGCGGCATTGAATTCTGTTCCAGGAGCGCGAATAATCAAAGGAATATGCGCCGATTGATCAAAATAGCTCCCTTTGCCTAGCAGATGATGGTCCCACATTTGTTCCCCATGATCACTCCCAATCACGATCAACGTTTTTTCATAAACTCCCGACTGTTTCAAGTGGGCAATGATTCGTCCAATCTGATCATCCAATTCTGTGATAAGCCCATAATAAGTGGCGCATAGTTGGTGCATCGAACGATCTTCTCTGGGATAGCAAGCACTGGACAAATCACGGCTCTTCAAATTATTTTTTAGAAAATAATTCAAGAACGGGTGTTGTTGCGCTTCTTGTTCTAGAGAAGCCGCGCTCTGGAACTCCTTTTCATCAGGTTCATACAGACAATTATACGGTTCAGGAGCAACCCAAGGTGGATGCGGACGCAGATAACTGAGATGCAAACACCACGGCTGCATTCCCTGTTCTTGGATAAACCGCAATCCATGCTCTGTCAAAAAGGCTGTGTCACTCAACTCCTTGGGATAAAGCGCGGGCGCATAACTAGGCCCTCGTTTTTCGGTGCCGGGGTAATCCGGTCGTGGATCATAAACGCCCGATTTGGATGGAAAATCAAAGCCTTGTTCTTTCACCCACTGCAACCATTCGGCATTCGTCTCATTAGAATAATGAGTCAAAATACGATGATTTCCTGGGCCAAAACCTTCGTATTTTTTCAAAATCGGGTCATTTTTGTGATGCAAGCGGGGATCTGGCGGGAAATCCATATAACCAGCGACGGTGAATCGATAACCAAGCTTGTTCATTTCCAAGGCAAGATTGGTATATCTTGCATCAACTGGGGTTCCATTGAGTACCGAACGATGATTTTGCAGATACATTCCCGTAAAGATGGAAACACGGCTCGGCCCACAAGGTTGAGATTGACCATAATGTTTTCGAAAAAGCACTCCTTCTTGAGCGAGAGCGTCTAAATGCGGAGTTTGGACGATTGGATGCCCCACTCCCGACAGGCATTCACTGCGCCATTGATCGAGAGTGATGAAAAGTAAGTTCGGTGATGCCATCAGACCTCTTTCAAGGATCATGGAAACAAGCAAACATGCACAGTAAGATTCAATTAAACTTCTTCCCAGCGATGACACGCCACATCGTGTTCCTGGTCGCTATGTTCGAGTTTCGGCTCTTCCTCGCGGCAAATATCTATTGCAAATGGGCAGCGTGTATTGAATTTGCAACCTGGTGGTGGATTGGTTGGGGAAGGAATTTCACCTTCGAGTTTTTGTGCTGTCCCTTCGTTGTCAGGATCAAGCGAAGGAATCGCTGATAATAATGCCTTCGTATAGGGATGGCGCGGGGCCTCAAACAGTTTTCGTGTCGGAGCCGTTTCAACCAACCGCCCCAAATACATAACAGCCACACGATCGCAAATATGGGCGACGACTGATAAATCATGGCTGATGAACAAATAAGTCAATCCCAATTCTTTTTGGAGATCTTTCAGCAAATTGAGAATGTCAGCCTGAATGGAAACATCCAGCGCGGCCACACTCTCATCCGCCACAACAAATCGTGGATTCGAAACCAGCGCACGAGCGATTGAAATCCGTTGGCGTTGGCCGCCAGAAAAAGCGTGAGGGAAACGCCTCAAATGTTCCAAATTGAGCCGACATTTGCCAGCAATTTCACGCACTCTCGCATCGGTTTCTTCACGGGATGAGGTGATGCCCATCACCTCTAGCGGCTCGGCAATAATATCGCGCACGGTCATGCGCGGACTCAGCGCTGCGTAGGGATCCTGGAAAATAAGTTGGGCGCGTTTGCGGTAATCTCTCAACTCGGCCTTGGGCAATTCCTTCAAAGAATAGTTCACTTCACCGTCAGAGTATTCAACCTTCCCGTCTGAAATCGGAACCGCCTTGAGGAAGGCCCGGCCAAGGGTCGTTTTGCCTGAACCGCTTTCACCAACCAATCCGAAAAAGGAGCCTTTCGGGATAGAAAGATTGACGTTATTGACGGCGCGCAAAAATTGTTTCTTGGTGAAAAAATCCCCACTGAGCTGAAAATCGACTGATAAATTGTTCGCTGAGATAATCGGTTTGTCGCTCATGCCACCCCCATTTTGTCCGCTTCTACAAAACAGGCGGTGTTGTGTTGATTGCCAAGCGAGGTCATTGGAGGCACCGCTTGCGAACAGCGCGCCTCAGCCACAGAACAACGAGTACGGAACACACAGCCACTTGGCCGCTCTAACGGGCTTGGAATGTCACCAGGCACCGGCGTTAAAGGAACATCGAGATCGTCCAGTTTCGGGAGCGCATTTAAAAGACCTTGGGTATAAGGATGGGAGGGTTTGCGAATCACATCACGCACGGTGCCTTGTTCAACGATCTTGCCCAGATACATGACGGCGACTCGATCCGCAGTTTGCGCTATCACTCCCAGATCATGAGTGATGAAGAGAATCGCCATTTGAAATTCGCTCACCAGATCCTTCATCAGATCGATGACCTGAGCCTGGATCGTCACATCGAGCGCAGTTGTCGGTTCATCGGCGATAAGCAGCTTTGGTTTGGTCGAAAGCGCCATGGCGATCATCGCGCGCTGGCGCATACCGCCTGAGAACTCGAACGCATACTGGTCGAAGCGCTGCGCCGGGTCCGGAATTCCCACCCGCGCTAGCATCTCGATGGAAATTTCCCTGGCCTTTGCCTTGTTCATGTTCGAATGGATCAACAACTGTTCCACCATCTGTTCGCCAATGGTGATGGCGGGGGCAAAACTTGCCATCGGTTCCTGAAAGATCATCGAAACTGCACCACCGCGGATCACCATGCGCTCCTTCGGGTGGGTCAGTGAAAGTACATCCACTTGCTCTTCGCCGATGTTCAGTGTAATGCTGCTATTGGGGTCGTAAACAGCGTTATCCGGGTTCAGAAGCATCAGCGACTTGGCCGTCACCGACTTGCCCGAACCGCTCTCGCCGACCAGCCCGAGCACTTCGCCCGGTGCTATGTCGAAAGACACCGATTCGACGGCGGTTATCAGACCTTCGTCGGTTTTGAAGCGGAGGGTCAAGTCTTTTACTGAAATCAACGGTTTTGTCATTTTTTGGTATCCGCGTAAGGGTCAGCAGCGTCACGCAGTCCGTCGCCAACAAAAACAAAAGCAAGCACAAGAGTGATGAAGAAAATAACTGGTATGAAATACCATTGGTAATTGAGCAAAACATCAGCACTGGTCACGTTCTGCAACATGACACCGAGTGAATTCACCGGTTCTTTTAAACCCAGACCGATAAAGCTAAGCGCTGTTTCGGAGAGCACCATGTAGGGGAATGAAATAATCAGGTCGACGATAATATAACTGGTAAAACTCGGCAACAGGTGACGCCCAATGATATGGCTAGGAGATGCCCCACACAACTGGGCTGCGAGCACGTATTCCTGATTGCGTTCAGTCAGCAGGTGTGTTCGAACCCGTCTGGCCAAGGTAGGCCAACCAATGAAACCGAGGATTATCGAGATGATTAGAAAACGTCCCTCAGAGCTCACGGTATCCGGAATGAATGCCGCAATTGCCATGAATAGCGGGATTGCGGGAATCGTTCGCACCGCATCGGTTACCATTTGCAGCATGGAGTCGATCCAGCCTCCGTAGTATCCGGAGAATCCGCCGATCATCAGCGCCAGAACAAAGGCAATGAAAACCCCGATCGTGCCCACCGCCAAGGAAGTATTGATGGCATGGAGAGTTCTGGAATAGATATCCTTACCCGTGCTATCGGTGCCAAAAATGTGGATTTTGCCCTGATCGACTCCAAACAAATGAGTGTTGAAGCTCATGCCGAGGAATTTGTATTTATCCCCTGCCGTGAACAGGACCACATACCGGCGTTTTTCCCTGTTGATCTTTGTCACCCAGCGAAAGTTGGTCTTGATCGAGCGGGATCGTTTAAAGGTGTAGATAAATGGTTGGACGGAAAAGCCATTTTCATCCCAAAACTTAGGGATTTGCGGAGCACCGTTTTGATAGTCTGGATCACGGCCCTCAATCGTTGGATCATATGGCGTCAGGAAAGGCGCAAAGAAACCCGATAATATAAGTATGATCAGAACAGCCGCACCCACCATTGCAGCTCTTTGCTTTTTGAACCGGGTCCAGATTAACTGTCCCTGCGAGGCGGTAAAATAGGCCTCTTTGCTCTTCTGATCTACATTGATATCAACGTTTGCAGTATTTGATGTATCAGTCATCTCGCTTACCCCAGGATGCTACGGCGAATGCGCGGGTCGGTTAATGCGAGTATGATATCGGTGACAAAATTGATACCCACAATACTTGCGGTTAGTAAAAAAATTATCGCCCCCGCTAATTGCTGGTCATTGGATCGAGCCAAAGCCTCGATCAACAGTGACCCCGCTTCAGTGAGGGTTAAAATCAACGCGACAATTGGCAATTCGTTGAAAATACGGTTTAGATCAAAACCCAAGGAGTTGATGATTGGCCCAAGGGCGTGTCGTGCGGGATAACGCCACAACAACCTTCGCCCGGTAACTCCACGAGCGGACGCAGCAGTGACATAGAGCTTACCGACCTCGTCGGACATAAGCGCACGCACGGTCTGAATGGCAAAGGCTGTCGCCGACCAACCGAGGATAAATACCGGTAACCAGGCGCGTGATAGAAAGTCCTTGAGCCGTTCATAAGACCAGGCGGCATCGCGGAATTCTTTGGAAAACAACCCGGTCAGACTATCGCCGAAAACCATGGTTGAAAACAGCATGATCATCAACGCCAGTAGGAAGTTCGGCATTGCCAGGCCGAGGTAGCTGACGAAACGCAGGCTGTTGTTCATCAGAGCACTTTTCGATGTGGCTGAGATGATCCCAACGGGGATTGCAATCAGGTAAGCGACCAGCAAGGATGACAGGCAAATAGCTAGGCTGATCCAGAACTTCTCCCCTAGAAGTTGGGCGATATTTACCCTTAGAATACAACTATCGCCATAATCTCCCTGGAAAGCGCTAACAATCCAGTTGCCCCAGCGCACAACATAAGGTTTATCCAGGCCCAGGCGGACGCGCTCTGCATCGATATCGGCGACTGAAATACCGCTTCCCTGACTGTTTTTAAAGGCCAAATAACGTTCAGCACAGTCTCCAGGCACCAACTCCATCAAGCTGAAAACAATAAACGAGACCATTACCAGGGTTATAACTGCCAACATGGCGCGAATGGCAGCGAAACGAGCAAATTGATACATTGGTGCTTCTATGCCCCCTTCAAGATTTTTCTCTTTTGGCTTTTCAACCGCAAAAAATTATTATTAGGCTGTGGACAGCATAGCCCGCAGCCAATTTTTTATCGACCAATTAGTACTACTATTCGTCCAGCCACCACTGCGTGGGGCGGTAAGGATAAGAACGATAGTACTCAAACGAGTGCGTTTTATAGGTAGTAAAGTTTTTCACGACATTCCGATGATAAATCGGCGCCGGTGCCTGAATGGTACCGATGAACAACAGATTGCTTACCATATTCTCGACCAGGCGCGCACCAAGCTTATTGGATTCAGCCGAGCCTACCGGAGCGGATTGAAAACTGGCAATATCATCTATCATCTGTTTCGCATAATCCGGCGGTTCAACGCCCTTAGCACCTTTTGAGTCTACCCACTCGGCCCACAACATGTTTGTGCGTAGCGTAAAGTAGTCGTCATAAGGCGGTACCCAGATTTGGTTGGTACCCAGTACGATCGCCAGCGGCTGACTCTTGCGCCACATGGTGACATCCAGCTTGTTGGACGATTGGCTGGAGCGAAATTCGTCCGGGGTAACTTCTTTGACCGTGGTCTGGATGCCGACAGCACCCCAGTGCTGGCCGACAAGTTCAACCGTTGCAGCGGCAACTCCCTGGACCGAGAACTGAAGATTTATAACAATCTTTTCGCCATTGGGCAGTTCGCGAAAGCCGTCACCGTCGATATCTTTCATGCCGATTTGATCGAGCAATGACATTGCCATGTCCTTATCAAACTGGGCAAAGTGTTGCGTCCATTTTTTATCAACGAAGTCGGGAGCTGGAGAGAAGCCAATATATTGTTTGGGTTCACCCATACCGAAGTAGGCGACTTCATTGATCTCTGCACGATTGAGCGCAACCGACATGGCCTGGCGGAAACGCAGATCACTAAACACTTTGCGTTTTTCCATATTGTCCGAGGTCATGTTAAAGGCAAAAGTAGACAGCGTAACTTCCGGGCGCAGATCAATTGTGTAATTACCCTTTTCCTGGTTTTCCAGCAACAGCGGCGCGGTGGACAATTGCAGGGATTGCGCTTTAAAATCCGCTTCGGCGTTTACCAGCTTGAGGAGGCGTACTTCATCTTCGTTAACAAAAATTTCATCTTGCTCACTGACATAAGGGAGCTGGTTACCCGCAGTATCAACCTGATGGAAATACGGGTTTGCAACCAGGTGACGACCTTCGGTCGACTCAGAGATCAAGATGTGAGATTCGAGCGTCGGCATCGTATCTGCGGGCAGTTTGCCGACCTTATCCGGACTTCTCAACATTGGTGACGGGGTGTCCGTCCAGTCCGAGTTGCCGTAATAGTTGGACAGAACCTCAAGACCGTTTTTGAAACCAGCTGCTTGCGCCATCTTGTCCGCATCCGGGTTAATTTTTGGATCCCATTTGCCGAGGAAGTGTTTGGGCTGGAAACCTTGAGCGTAAGAGTTTGCGAAGTGCGCCAGCAGGCCTGGCTTCGGCGAGGGCAGATTAAACTGGATAGTTTGTGGATCAACGACCACGAGATTCATTTGCTTTCCACCCACCAACGCGTAATTCTTCGGCTTTTCGATCACATCGGGATTGAGCGCAAGATTGTCGTACCAGTACTTGATGTCTTCAGCGGTAAACGGCGCACCGTCGGACCACTTGTGACCCTTGCGCAGGTAGAAAGTCAGCTGCGTGAAATCACTATTCCAGCTCCAGTCTTTGGCGATGTTTGGCACGATCGTGGCCAGGTCGTCGGAAAAGCGTACCAGGTTGACGTGGCGTATCGCGAGGAAGTCAGAGGTACCCGCTTCGGTCGCGTTCGACAACATGTCGAATGTGCCACCGTATTTTCCGATCGAGTCGTAGGGAGCCACGACAAGCGGCTCTGCTGGCAGGCGATCCTTCAACGGAGGCAAGGCCGGGTTTCCTCGGATTTTTCCATTGAGCGCTTTGATTGCCGGATTCTCCTGAAACGTCAATGTGCATTTCGCAGCAGACTGGAATTTGGACAGTTCATATTGTTGAGGGTATTTCCCACCGGCAACTCCCATACTGTCCTTCACAGTGATTGCCGGACAATCTGCCGCTTGTGCCGCAGTCGTGATCGCAAACAATGCGACGCTAAATATTAATATTTTTTTCATAAATTCTCCTCCAGAATTTAGTCTCATCGCCGGATTATTCCAGCCTATGTCAGCTTTATTGTTTCACACATGTCACTCTCAGAAACGGATGTCAAGGTGAATGTTTTTTAAGAAGCTCGGTGGTATGAGTTTTGCCATGGATCGCTTTTCAGACCACACCCCTAATATTAGCCCCTGGAACAGGGCCACTGAATTCGAAACGTTGCCTCTCATCTGGTTTGTTTTCTGTGAAAGGAAGGCATTCAATTTTCTTTTATCGGTTTACCTGATCTAATCAAAGTACCAGTTACTTATTTTTTATCATGCCAGTTCATTGGTAATACCCCTTTTTTTATGTTAAAAGAGAAATTCAATCTTTCAATCATTTGCTCATCCACGGTGGATCGGAAATAAAATGCAGCAAGAACACCTTTTTTACCTGGATCCCAATTCAGATTTGACCATCCAAGAGCAATTACGACGCTTATTAGTCGATGCGATTCTTGATGGTTCTTTTAAATTTCAACACCCGCTGCCTTCCTGCCGCAAGTTCGCCAAAAGCCTTGGAATCTCACGCAATACCGTGGTCTTGGTCTACGATATCCTCACCAGTGAAGGGTTTTTGATTTCTTATGAGCGCAAAGGTTATTTTGTCAATACAGCGATCCTCAATGACAAAATTGGAGCAAAAAAAGCCCTGCCCGCCTCCATCGATTCCACGCCAAAATGGCAGTCTCGATTTCAAAAAAACCTTTCAAAACAACGCAATATCGTCAAACCGTCGAACTGGCAGGATTATCAGTACCCCTTCATTTATGGTCAAATTGATCCCGCACTCTTTCCCATCAGCGAATGGCGGCAATGTTCAAAACAAGCGGAAAGCATGCGGGTTGTCAAAGAATGGTCTGAGGATCGCTTTACGATAGATGACCCCATCTTGATTGAGGAGATTCGCACCAGTTTGTTGACACGACGGGGAATCCAAGTCGCTCCAGAAGAAATTTTGATCACTTTGGGAACCCAGAATGCCCTTTATTTGATCACGAGTTTGTTAGTGAATGAGCAAACCACAATTGGCATGGAAGATCCGGGATATGTTGACGCGCGCAACATTTTTTCTTTAAAAACCTCCAATTTAGTCGGACTGCCTCTGGATCAATCAGGGTTGATCACCGGAAAGCATTTGGCGCCTTGTGATTATATCTACACCACTCCCAGCCATCAATCCCCGACCACTGTTACGATGCCGTTGGATCGCCGTTTTGAACTCTTGAAACAGGCCGCAGAATTTGACTTTATTCTGATTGAAGACGACTATGAACGAGAAATCAATCACTTCGGAAAAGTCACTCCTGCGCTGAAATCGCTGGATAATAATGGGCGGGTGATTTATCTCTCTAGTCTCTCAAAATCCCTGGCTCCCGGCTTACGCATCGGCTATATGGTCGGCCCTCAAGAATTCATTGACAAAGTGCGGATGTTGAGACGTTTGATGTTCCGCCATCCCCCCACAAACAACCAACGGACTGTTGCCCTGTTCATCTCTCGTGGCAATCACACCTCCGCGCTCTTACGGATTAGAAAAGTGTTCAAAGAGCGTTGGCAAATCATGAAACAGGCGATTGAAGAACATCTCATTGATTGTATCTCGCTCCCAAGCGTGGGAGGATCGGCTTTTTGGATAGAAGGGCCCCAAGAATTGAATGCGAAAGAATTGGAAAAAGAAGCGGCAAAAGCCGGTATTTTGATCGAATCTGGAGATGTCTATTTTATGTCCAAAAATCCGCCACTGAATTTCTTTCGCCTTGGCTTTTCATCAATCCCGTCATTCAATATCAAACCAGGAATCGCACTGCTTGGCGAAATTCTACGTCAGCAGTTAAAACAGTCATAAGCCGATTTAAAATTTTCTACAATTGGCAGTAGGAGGAAGCACAATCACAAAACCGATTTGGCAATGGTCTGCTGTGCAAACAGCACAAGCGATTCAGGTCGGTGAAGCCTCATGCGAGGAAGTGATTCAAGCCCATGTTGACCGGATGCATGCCGCCAACCCTGCTATCAACGCTGTCACGATGGATTTATCCGAAGAGGCTTTGGAACAGGCTCGAACAGCAGATCAAATGAAAAGCCAGGGCAATCGCAATGGAGCTTTGTTCGGTGTCCCAATTACGATCAAGGAGAATGTCGATGTCAAAGGTCAAGCGACAACAAATGGCTTGCCTGCCTACGCAAATCTCATCGTTCCTGATGACTCTCCTGTGGTGCGTAATTTAAAGAAGGCTGGAGAGCCTATCATTATCGGGCGCACCAACACACCTGAGTTTTCTTTCCGTGCTTTTACCGACAATCCACTGAGGGGGTTGACCAAAAATCCTTGGGATGATCGCATCACCAGTGGCGGTTCCTCGGGTGGTGAGGAATTATTATGGCGTCCCAACCTTGTTATGATTATAGCAGTGGGATTGATCGGATCTCTTCTACTCAAACAGGTGAAATATAAACAGTGGATTGGTCTATTTACTATTTTCATTTTCCCTTTCATTGCGGGTATTTTGTTTTATGGGGATTACTTTGGTTTAGAGGTGGTAGAAACCAATGATTGGGGAGGATTGGTAATCACTCTCGTTCTTTCATGAGTAGGGATTGTGGCATCTTTACCCATTGGTATTGTCTTGGCCCTTGCAAGACGTTCTCAAATGCCCGTACTTCGGACAAGTGCTGTGATATATATTGAGTTCTTACGTGGAGTCCCCTTAATTACTATTTTGTTTATGGCTTCAGTCATGCTTCCATTATTTTTACCCGAAGGCACCGAGTTCAACCGATTGCTTCGGATGTTAATTACAATTAGTTTATTCCAATCTGCATATATGGCTGAAGTGGTAAGAGGAGGTTTACAGGCTATACCGAAAGGACAGTATGAGGCAGCGGATGCGTTAGGGTTGAGTTATTAGAAAAAAATGGGTTTGATCGTCCTCCCTCAATCATTGAAAATTATGATCCCTAGTCTTGTAAATACAATTATTGATTTATTTAAAGATACCACACTCGTTTTTATTGTAGGATTATTTGATGTACTTAACATGATTGTCACTGCAAGCCGAAACTCGGAATGGGTCGGTTTTGAAACAGAAGGTCACGTGTTTGCTGCAATAATATTCTGGCCTTCTGCTTTTCTATGTCTCAATATAGTCAAAACTTAGAGAGAAAATTACATACAGGTCATAAACGTTAAACTTCAATCTAGCATAAAAAATGACAGACTCTGCTCCAGAAGATTACATTATAAAAATCAATGAAATGCACAAATGGTATGGGCAATTTCACGTACTCAAAAATATTAATTTGAATGTAGCAATAGGCGAACGGATTGTGATTTGTGGGCCATCAGGTTCTGGAAAATCGACAATAATCCGTTATATTAACCGATTGGAAGAGCATCAACAAGGGCAAATCATAGTTGATACAGATCTTTTGCCTTATTTTATATATAAGCTAAATTCGTCGGATGTACTTCCCCATTAATTGGGAATACTATCAGTCACTTTTTGTAAGCAGTTCACGTTGGCATGGTGCCAGTCCATAAACATATCCGCAGTACAGCCCAATTTTGTTGCATCGAAACTACCAACGGCATCGAAGTGGAATTTATTAGCAAGTCTATGGGCTTCTGCCTCAATTTTTTCTAACCCCCGCATATATTCAGTTCCTTGTATTCCCTCATAAAAAGCAGGATGAAAGGGGGTCTGTGCCAAAACGACACGGACATTTTGTTCTTGTAGATAACGGATTAAGTTTTCTAAGGCTTTTACCGCATTAGGATCTATATATAGTTTCTTTTTTTTATTTTTTTCAATCCGTTGTTGAGAATCATTGAGTGCATAGTCGACATTAAATTCTTTTTGATGTTTAGTTGACCAACGTAAAGAACCATCAGCACCAAGTACGTCTAATGACTCCATACTATAATTATCAGTAGGGGCGGGAGAATGAGTATTACTTATTCTATAATTTATTTGGTTCCATAGTCCTTTTACTGAGAGTAAATCAAACCATCTTTTCACTTGTAAAGTATCCACCCAAGAATGAGTATCTACATTTAGTCTGTTAGCCATCTTGCGATACTCAGGTACAAAATTGAGCCATAATGCTGAATTTTTCTTTTCTACAGGAGAAAATGTCATATATCTGACACTCATGATTAGCATATCAGGAAGTATGTCATTTTCTGTTAATAATTCAGCAATTGCAAACATGTCTTCTAGCATGTCACTGTGAATGTGAGCATTATAAAATGTCTTACCAAGAAACATTTCGGAAGATGCCACCTGCCAACGACTCCCTCCACTAATCATCACTTCAACTGGTTGTTGAGTAATATTTAAATGTTCTCTTCTCAGTCCGCGCATATCTATATTGGGATCATAAATTGAATAGTTTTTCCCTGTCTCTAGGACTGCTGCTACAAGGGCTTTATGACTCTCCTTATATACCATTGAATCAAGATGGTAATTGGCTATAGCGATGAGAGATAACACAATGATGACAACTCCTAGAAAAATGAATAATGCCTTTTTCCCTATTACAGCATTCTTTTCTTGTATTTCCTCTATTTCATGGGGAATTTTTGCTGTTTTCATAATATACTTTGATTAAATTGTTGGCAAATAGCTGAATTGATTAATAAAAAAACCGAGAATCTTTAACAAAGCTTAAACAATAATTCCTTTTCGATTTAAACACCTCCTTAAGTCCCCAACATTCTCAAATGAGGCCACTTCAGAAACTGAAAACCTCGTATTGAATGCTTGTTCTATATTAATAATCACTCGAACATGATTCATGCTATCCCAATTACTTAAAGTATCGGCACTACTATCATCCGTAATTTCAGATGGATCATGGTCAATTGCATCCGCAATAAGCTCTTCGAGAGTGATTGTTGATTGCATAGTTTTCCTTTCTCGTGAAGACTCATTATCATCTTAGATACCAAATGAGTAGTTCGGTTTTAAAATTGGTAATATAAAAATTCAGTATCTCCACTAATTGATAAGATTGATATAATCAATACACCAGCACTTACAACAATCCAAGCTACAGAGGGTTTCCATATAAGATTGAATTTGGAAATTGATTTATTTTTTGGAGAGTCTGAACTAATCCAAAAATTCTGCATCACTTCTTGTGTGTTTGGAAATAGCAAAACAATCGCAAGTAAGAATCCTATCCAAATCATTGAATCAGTTATTCCAAAATTTAGGGGAGTTGCACCAGCATGGTTAGAATACTCTCCTAGCCCAAGCATGGGAAGCAAAATATCAATGGCTATTTTTACATTTGGAGCACGGAAAAAAACAAAACTGATCAATACAATGAAAAAAGTCATCAACCAACATACGATCTTGGGAAGTTGTGGTAATTTGGCTTCACGCCAAGCATAATTACCAGCTAGTGCAAGGCCGTGAATTGCTCCAAAGATCACAAAGGTCCATCCAGCACCATGCCAAATCCCTGCAACAGTAAATGTCAATATAATGGGAAAAGCAATAGCTAGAAGGAATTGTAAAACTCGGCTATAATGATTGGTGATACAATATCTGGTCATAGAAACAGCCATCAATGAATAAATGTATTTTGAAAAAAAACGAGTCATTGTCATATGCCAACGTTGCCAAAAATTGATAATATTGGTTGCCTTAAAAGGAGAATTGAAATTAAGGGGCAACTTGATCCCAAAAATATAACCTAACCCTAGTGCCATATCAGAATAACCTGAAAAATCAAAATACAACTGTAAGCTATATGAGGCGATTCCAAGCCATCCCATTAATGGGGATATATACAGCTCTGTAGCAGCTCCATTAAATAAACTATCCGCAAATACACCGATTTGGTCTGCAAACAACACTTTTTTAAATAACCCCATACTAAAAAATGTTAGTCCAACAACTAAACGGGATTCACTAAACAGGTGATTATTGTGATCCAATTGAGCGAATATTTCTTTTTGTAACACAAGTGGACCTGCTGTTACATAAGGAAAAAATGATGAAAAAATAAAAAAATTTGTGAAACTTTCAGAATGAACAGTTTTATTGCAACTATCGATCAAATAACCAATTTGAATGAATGTATAAAAAGAAATTCCTATAGGAAATAGGCTAGATGTTGGCTGAATAGAGAGAGTAAACCAAGAATTAAGATTATCAATAAAAAAGTTCAAATATTTAAAGTATGAGAGATAAGCCAAATTCATCATGATACCAAAGACAAGGATTAATCCAGAAATTCTGAGGTTATCAATTCGGCAAATCAAACGACCTATCACATAGTTAAATCCTATGGAAGTAACGAGTAGCAATACGAAAATAAAATTCCAGAATGCATAGTATATAACTGATAGTATTAAAAGAGAGAGTAGTGCTTTTTTTCTGCCTGCCAAACGTTCTACTATAGCATATATACATATACTAATTGGTAAGAAGGCGAAAATGAACTCATGTGAATGAAAGAGCATTAGATAGATTCCAAAGTCTGAGATAGTTTTTTGCGATCAATCTTTCCATTAGAGGATAACGGCATCTCTTCCAAGGAAATAAAAAGGGTAGGAATCATATAATCAGGAAGTTTTTTAATGAGGAAATACTTCAATTCATTAACGAAGTCGATATTCTCCTTTCGTGTCGTAAAGAAAAGAAAAGAACCAACTGTTTTTCACGGTTTCTTTTGCTTTTTGCTAACGCAACAGCTTGATCCAGTTTAGGGAATTGACTTGCGCAATGTTCTATTTCCCCCAGTTCAACTCGAAAACCTTGTATTTTAACTTGCAAATCGTCTCTGCCTAAAAACTCAATACAACCGTTTGGTTTATACCGTCCCCAATCACCTGTTTTATAAAGTCTTTCTTGAGTAGTAGGATGAACCAAAAAACTTTTTTCAGTACTATCTACATCTTTATAGTATCCTTCACCAACTCCAATTCCTCCTATATAAAGTTCACCAGGAACCCAATTTGGCTTTGGTCTTAAATGAGCATCTAAGACAAAAAATTTCTGATTGGAGAGTGGAAAGCCATAGGGAATACTTGACCAATTAGGGTCCACTGCTTTTATTATATAATGAATTGACCAAATAGATGCTTCTGTTGCTCCCCCTAAACTAACTATTTTGAGTTGTTTATTTAAAATTTTTAATGTTGATGGAAGGTTTATTGGAATCCAATCTCCACTCATCATCGCTAATCGAAGGCTTGATAGTGACTTTGACTCTCTATGAAGAATGAATTCAGAAACGATTGCTAAATAGGCAGGAACAGAATTCCAGATTGTGATTTGATGCTTTTGAATTAATGAATCTAAATAAACAGGGTTTTTTGTCATTTTTGCATTTGGTATGACAATACATCCTCCAACGGCTAAAATACCAAATATATCATACACAGAGAGATCGAAATTCAATTCTGAAAGAGAGAGTAACCGATCGTTTTCATTAACTTCAAAGCGATTATTGATATCTAGTATTGTATTTGCTGCACTTTGATGAGAAATGACGACGCCCTTCGGAACACCAGTAGAACCAGAGGTATAGATGACATATGCAAGATCCTGAGGTGTTTGAAAAAGCTGAAGTTTATCCACATTCTGCTCAAAAACAGGTTGATTATCAACTAGAATTGTTTTCACTTTCTTTGGTAACTTTACTTTATCAACTATACTGGATTGAGTTAAGACGAATCGGACATCACTATGGTCCATAAGAAACTCTAAACGTTCTTGAGTCACATCAACTGATATTGGGAGATAGGCCGCACCTGCATATAATATAGCTAAAACACTAACAACTTGTTCCCATCCTTTTTCCGCAAATACGGCAATTAATTCGTTTCTTTGTACACCTGATTTTCTCAATTGGTTGCCTAAACTACAAGTATAATTCAATAGTTCATGGTAAGAAAATCTCTGGTTTTCCGAAATCAGTGCTGTATTTGATGGATATTTTTTAACAGATTCAAAGAAGGGGGCATGTAATAGGGAGTTCAAATAATTTTTGTTTGAGACAAGATTGATTTTGTTTCTTAGGATTAATTGTTTTTCGGGAATCAAAGCCATTGGATGCACATCCCACAACTCTCTATAGTTAGAAAGATTTTCTAGAAAGAAAGTATATGTCTCCCACATGTCATCTAAAAAACGGTCGGGGAAATATTCGTCTTGGGCATCCCAGTAAATGATCAGTCCATCTTGGGTTTCCTCAACTTGATGTTTTATTAATATCCAAGAATCCTTATCTGGAAGGTATCCAAAATCGTTATTAAACACCACTGACATTTCTGAAATGTCATGCTTTGATTTTAGTTGCGTGAGTTCTTGACAGACTGGACTATCATTAGCACTCTCGTTTTCTATCTCCTGCAATATAGATTGTTGGAGTTGCCTGATTCTCGCTGTAAAAATCTCTTGCGTGGAAAATTGAATTTCCAGTGAGAAATGATTCACAAAATTACCACGTTGCTTCGTTTTCAAATCAATAGGCCATCTATTCCCCAACACCTTAATTGAAAAAATGGGAGTTTTACTCCACTGAGCCAAGATGGTACAGAATGCAGTACAAATTGCAGCCAGAGGATCAAGAGTTTTCCCTTGAGCTATCTTCTTAAAACTAGCCCATTGTTCAATCGGAATTTGATGATTTCTATGCGTTAATCCATGAAACCATGTTCTATCTAGAGATGTTGCTCTAGGCAAATCTGGTGGGCCGAGTGGTTCATGAAGGCCAGAGAGAATTCCCATCTTTTATTATGAAGAGATTTTTATTGAATTGATAATCATGAAAAATGTGTTTTTTCCATATTTGTGAAGTTACTTGGTTTTACTCAGCGTTGTTGAATAAATAGAATTTAGTAATTTCAACATGCTACAAAAATAATTCTTGTCAGAAAAATGTCAAAATAGTTTGTCTTACAAAATATGAATTTTGTAAGACATTGAATTCATTAATTTAAAATACAATTATTTTATGCAACAGCACCGTTTTACTCTAATTTTCTCAGCAAAATAATAAAAGTCACTGAGGTTTCATAAAACCAATGTCTTACGAATCTGCATTGGAATTAATACAGATCATGTCATCTTTCCCAATTTTATAATAATACATTCTAAAATATAAAAATTTACCGAAAATTAAATTTCATTTAGACATAAGTCAAGATAAATTTTTTACATTTTGAAGGGGAAAACATTGATCCACTGCGCATTGCTGTGACCACTAATGGGCATGGCCAACTGGTCCCCTCTGTTATATAAAGATGTTGTCTCCCATGCAGCAGATCTGTTAGCAAATGCGGGTTATGTTGTAGAAGAACACGAACCACCTCATGTGAGATTAGTCTTGGAACATATGATCAATATGATTTTTAGTGATTTTAGTGAGATGAAGGTCCATGATGGATAAAACAGTACGGCAACTCTCTAGTACGGAAATGCTACAGGTTTTAGAAGGGTATTACAACATGTCGCAGATTCAGGATTTTGAAGGCTACATGAGAGGGCTCTCCAGGCGCAACGAAATGCTTCGAGAATGGAATCTCTTTCTTCAAGATTATCCGCTGGTGTTGACCCCTTCCATCCTGGAGCCACCTTTTTTGGAAAACGAAGACCTCCAAGGAGATGAGGAGGTTCGTCGTATCTTCAATGCTTTACTGTACACATCTAGCATGAATTTATTGGGTTTACCCGCTACCGTTACACCAGTGTTGCTTGATCAGGGATTGCCTATTGGTGTACAATTGATTGGACTTCGTTACCGGGAAGATCTTTGTTTGGACGCCGCAGAAATCATCGAACAAGATGTTGGTATCCTGGTAGAACAACTCTGGGTTCGAGAGAGTTGAGCTTCACCATCATTCAATATCAAACCAGGAATCGCACTGCTTGGCGAAATTCTACGTCAGCAGTTAAAACAGTCATGAGCCGATTTAAAATTTTCTACAATTGGCAGTAGGAGGAAGCACAATCACAAAACCGATTTGGCAATGGTCTGCTGTAACTGCTGGTCTGATCAAAAATGTCAAACTGGCTCTATCATAAAAGGGGGTAAATCGCTAAAAGGGTTTTCAGTTAAATAAATGTTTCGAATCACACTACATGAGGAGCAATAAAATGAAAAAAAGTTTCCCAGTAATGGTTGCGGCGTTCCTTTCGGTAGGAATTTTCGCACCTACGGTCCAGTCTCAAGAGCCAAAACGTGGTGGTACGGTGGTCATGGCGATTCAGTCAACACCACGCCACTTGAATCCGGCGGTCCAGTCGGGAACAGCAACAGGTGTGCCCGGCGCACAGCTTTTTGCCGCACCGCTAAGATACGATGAAGGTTGGAACCCCCAGCCATATCTGGCCAAATCCTGGTCAGTCTCTGAAGATGGTCTTTCGGTTACTTTAAATCTGGTTAAGGGCGCAAAATTTCACGATGGCCATCCGATAACTTCGGAAGATGTGGCCTTTTCAGTAGAGACGGTCAAAGCCAACCATCCCTTCAAATCCATGTTCGCGCCGGTTAAAGCCGTTGAAACGCCGGATGAGCATACCGCCATTCTGAGGTTGTCTCAGCCGCATCCGGCTTTGATGCTGGCGATGTCCTCGCAATTATTGGCGATTATCCCCAAGCATGTTTACGGGGATGGTCAGGATCCCAAGAGCCATCCGCAAAATTCAGAGAATGTTGTCGGATCCGGGCCGTTCAAGCTGGCTGAATTCGTACGTGACCAGCATATCATTTTAAAGCGCAATGATGATTTCTTCATAGAGGGTCGTCCTTATCTGGATGAAATTGTGATGAGGATCATCAAGGATGGTTCCGCTCGAACCCTTGCCCTGGAAAGCGGCGAACTGCTTGTTTCCACATTTGAGCAGAATGCGCGGGATCTCGCTCGTATGAAAAAGAATAACAGCCTCAATGTGAACGGCGAAGGCTATGCCGCCATCGGTTCGGTCTCCTGGCTTGCTTTCAACACTCAGGCTAACGGCCCCACGGCTGACAAACGTGTCCGGCAGGCGATTTCCTATGCGGTGGATCGGAATTTTCTCCTCAAGGCTCTCATGCTTGGGACCGCCAAAGAGGCGAAAACAGGCATTCATCCCGGTAGCCCGTTTTATAACGGTGACGTCAACGGGTACGAGCTCGATCTGGAAAAGGCTAGCAAGATTCTGGATGACGCTGGTTACAAAAAGGGGAGCAACGGCATGCGTTTTTCACTCAAGGTGGATTACGGCTGGGCCGCGGCCAAACCTTTCGCTGAATATCTGAAGCCACAGCTAAAGAAAATTGGTGTCGATGTCACTGTCAGGGCATCCGCTGATTTTCCGACATGGGCTAAGCGTATCTCGAACCATGAATTTGATATGACGATGGACAACGTATTCAACTGGGGTGATCCGGTTATCGGGGTTCATCGCACCTACGACAGCACCAACATCAAAAAAGGCGTGATCTGGTCGAATACTCAGCAATATTCCAATGCGCGAGTCGATGAACTGATGAAACTCGCCGGCTCGACTTACGATAACGACGAGCGCAAGAAATATTACGCCGAATTCCAGCAAATCCTGGCCGACGAATTGCCGATCTATTGGTTGTTTGCCAACCCTTATCATACGGTTTCCAATAAAAAAGTAGGCAATCCACCGAATACCATCTGGGGTGGGTCCGCGCCTATGGATCGGATGTATCTTAAAGACTGATTAGTCTAACCAAATCTAGGGATCAAACTAGCGATCCCTGTAGCTTCTGCGTGCGGATATTATGGGGGTCTGGAAAATATTATTAAAGCGAGTCGGATACGGCCTGCTCTTGCTTATTGCAGTCCTGGTACTCAATTTCACTCTAATTTCGGTAGCACCCGGTGATATCGCCGACACCATCGCTGGTGATATGGGTGGTGCCGATGCCGAGATTCTCTACGAAATCCGCCAGCGTTACGGACTGGATCAGCCATTTCACGTGCAATTGGGAAAATATTTATTGCGAGTGGTGGTTCTCGATCTCGGTTATTCCTATTTTTACAATACCCCAGTCACGACTCTGATCCTGGAAAAATTACCAGCCACATTACTATTGGTATTCTCAGCGCAAATTCTGGCAATTACCACCGGAACCCTGCTCGGCGTGCTTGCGGCGAAGAACCCCAACGGTATCGTCAGTCTGACAGTTACCTTCCTGTCTTTGTTTGGATTTGCGGCACCGGTATTCTGGACCGGAATCCTATTATTGATCCTGTTTGTCGGAACTTTTCAATTATTCCCGATTGGGGGCATGGTGGATGTCACCGTTGAGGGCGGTTTTTTTATAAAAATGCTCGATGTGCTCTACCATTTGTTTTTACCAATGATCACCCTCTCTTCGATATTTCTAGCTCTCTACAGTCGGCTCGCTCGCGCATCAATGCAGGAAGTGCTGGGCACCGACTATGTCCGCACCGCACGCGCTAAAGGGGTTCCAGAAAACGTGGTGCTTTATAAACATGCCTTGAAAAATGCCCTCGGCCCGGTTGTGACAGTGGCGGGGCTTCAATTTTCCGCGGTTATCTCCGGTGCCGTAGTCGTGGAAACTGTTTTCAGTTGGCCCGGACTGGGCACCTTGGCATTGCAGTCAATTCTGGCCAGGGACACCCCGACTATCATGGGTATCCTCTTCTTTTCATCATTGGTGGTGATCATTTTCAATATTCTCACCGATTTTACAATGCGAATGCTTGATCCCCGAATCAAGTCGGGATAGGAGCAAGAATGCCCGAGTCAAGCGGGAACAACAATGCAGAGATTGCGGCAAATCAGGGTGCTCTCAAGATCAGCCATCCTTTAAGCGAGATGACGGCGATGTTTTTCAACAACCACGCCGCCGTCATCGGTCTGGTTATGTTGATTTTTATCATCCTGTTTGCATTTGCTGGTCCCTATATTTACCAGGTTGATCCTTTCGAAATGGTCTGGGCGCCATTCACCCAGCCGGGCCAGGAAGGGTATCTGTTTGGCACCGATTATCTCGGACGCGATATCCTCGCGGCGATGATGGCTGGCGGCCAAGTGTCGATGACCATCGGCCTTGCGGCGGCTGTAATTTCGATGGCGATTGGGGTCATCGTCGGCGCCTTCGCTGGTTATTACGGGGGCGTAATCGAAGAAGCCTTGATGCGCTTCACCGAATTTTTCCAGGTCTTGCCAACCTTACTGTTTTCGATGGTCATCGTGGCTTTATTCGGCGCTTCACTTTTAACCGTCACCTTCGCCATCGGTGTGGTCAGCTGGACTGCTGTAGCGCGTGTGACCCGTGCCGAGTTTTTGCGTATCCGCGAACTTGAATATGTCACTGCGGCCCGTTCTGGTAGCGCACGCGATAGTTATCTCATTTTCCGAGTGATCTTGCCAAATGCCCTGCCCCCGATCATCGTGCAGGCAAACCTGATGGTGGGGTCAGCAATTCTATTCGAGGCCGCCCTGAGCTTCCTGGGTTTGAGTGACCCCAATGTCATGAGTTGGGGTCAGGTGATCGGTTCAAATCGTCCCTATATTCTGGATGCGGGATTTGCCGTTGCCATTCCCGGATTTGCCATTTTTCTAACCGTCCTTGCGATTTCACTGATTGGCGATGGTCTCAATGATGCTTTCAATCCAAAACTCCGCCAGAGGTGACCATGAGTGCTGACCCTTTACTGAGCGTCAAGCAAATTGTAGTCGATTTCAAGACCCGGCACGGTAACGCACGAGTGCTCGACCATGTCAGCCTGTCTTTAGGGAGTGGCGAGATCCTCGGTGTTGTCGGTGAATCCGGTTGCGGTAAATCGATGACGGCGCTCTCGATTATGGGACTGGTGCCCGATCCTCCCGGTAAAGTGACTTCAGGCTCGATAAAACTGCAAGGGCGCGAATTGGTTGGGATGCGAGCTGAAGAAATCAGCCAAATCCGAGGCAAGGAAATCAGCATGATTTTCCAGGAACCGATGTCTTCGTTAAACCCGGTTTTTACAGTGGGTGAACAAATCGCCGAAAGTGTCCGCTTGCACGAAAAAGCCAGCCCTAAAGCCGCGATGGCAAGAGCCGTTGAAATGCTCAAATCCGTCGAAATTCCGGAAGCCGCCACTCGTGCAAAAGCCTATCCGCACCAACTATCAGGTGGAATGCGGCAACGTGTCATGATCGCCATCGCGCTTGCCTGTCAACCACGGGTATTGATTGCGGACGAACCGACAACCGCACTCGATACTACGGTGCAGGCACAAATATTTGACTTGTTGCAAGAATTGCAACAGAAAACCGGGACGGCGATTATGATGATAACCCATGATATGGGGGCGATTGCCGAGCTTGCTGACCAGGTTGCGGTCATGTATGCAGGCAGGATTGTCGAGCAAGGAATGGTTGAAACCGTACTCAGCGCTCCGCAACATCCCTATACCCGTGGCTTGATCAACTGCGTGCCGCATCTTGAACCCGTGCCGCCACCTGAGCGGATCGAATTGCTCGAAATTCCCGGCGTGGTGCCTGCTTTGACAGAATTGAACAATGGTTGTGCCTTTGCTCCCCGCTGCAACGAAGTCCTAGAGCGCTGTCCCGCCAATCAACCCGACCTGGAAGCGACCGCCGATGGTCATTTAACGGCGTGCTGGGC
>WASW01036809.1_pt1 | contig 40154 bp, 31 predicted proteins | sample 5698521 | NCBI WGS metagenome assembly WASW01 (sample SAMN11175560, study PRJNA528189) | sponge metagenome | isolation source: marine sponge | host: Leucetta | place: Antarctica: Western Antarctic Peninsula, King George Island | collected 2013-01
TTTCCTTAGTTTCTTCTAAATAGCTTGTTTGATTTCACCTGACTTTTTAGCAAAACAGACATAATCTTTGTCTGGAAATGGCCTGTTCACCAATAATTCACTCACGGAATTTTATGACTGAAACGAATACAAACCTGCCTCTGTCGCGCTTCAAAGTCTTGGATTTGACACGTGCACGAGCGGGACCGACAGCCGTTCGTCAATTGGCGGATTGGGGAGCTGATGTGATTAAAATAGAAATGCCGACCAAAAAAGGGCATGAAGGGATTGGGGGAACCCGTCACGGAGCGGATTTTCAAAACTTGCAACGGAACAAGCGAAGCATGACTTTGAATCTCAAAGATCCGGAAGGGGTGGCGTTATTTAAAAAAATGGTGGAACGATCCGATGTTGTCGTTGAGAATTATCGGCCAGCGGTGAAGAAGCGTTTGGGGATTGACTATGACACGCTTCAACAGATCAATCCTCAATTGGTTTATGGCAGTATTTCCGGTTTTGGCCAGGAGGGGCCTTATGCGAATTTACCCGGATTTGATCAGATTGCTCAAGGCATGGGAGGCTTGATGTCGATTACCGGACTGCCTGGCCAGGGGCCGGTCCGTGTTGGCATTCCCATTGCGGATTTAACAACGGGGATGTATTGCGCGATGGGGATTTTGGTCGCACTGCTGGAGCGAGAAGTCTCTGGAAAAGGGCAATGGGTGCATACTTCTCTTCTCGAATCACAAATTGCTATGCTGGATTTTCAAGCCGCTCGTTGGTTACTGGAAAAAGATTTGCCGCAACAGGCCGGGAACAATCACCCAACCAGCATCCCCACCGGGGTTTATCCAACCCGTGACGGACATATCAACATTGCCGCGTCAGGCTCTGTCATTTTCAAACGGCTCTGTCAGGCATTTAAACGCGAAGACTGGTTGGAAAATCCAAAATTTGCATCAGGAGAAGAACGCTCAATTCATCGGGATGAATTGCATGAAGAAATGTCTAAAGTGACCGTCACTTTTTCCAGCAAGGAAGCGATTGTCCTCTTGAATGCCGCCGAAGTCCCTTGTGGTCCGATCAATGCCATCGACGAAGTTTTTGAGGATCCTCAAGTCAAGCATTTGGGGATGGCCCATCCAGTCAAGCATCCAAAATTGGGCGATATTAAAATTCTGAGTCAGCCGGTAAAATTAGCACGGACTCCCTTTCAAATGCGATCCGCCGCTCCTGATGAAGGAGAACACACCGAGGAAATCCTGGGCGAGCTGGATTTTGCCCCGGCTCAGATTGCGGATTTGCGCGAAAGAGGAGTGATCTAATCACCTTTTAACCTACGAGGATAATGCAATTATCGACAACCAAAGTCATTGCCGAAAAAGACGATCAGATTGGCTGGTTGACCTTCAATCAACCCGAACGCCGTAATGCCCTTTCCGTGGAAATGTGGCAAGCGATTCCAGCAGTGATCCACGAATTTGAAGCAGACCCTCAAATCCGCATCATTGTTTTGAAAGGGGCCGGGAACAAAGCCTTTGTTGCTGGAGCCGATATCTCTGAATTTGAAAAAATGCGTTCTTCCCAAGAGAATATTGAATTTTATGAACAGCAAACGCAAGCGGCTTCGGAGAGCCTCTCTACAGCTTTGAAGCCGACCATTGTGATGGTTCGCGGGTTTTGTGTCGGGGGTGGTTTGGGCATCGCGATTGATTGTGATATGCGCATCGCCAGTGAGGATTCGCAGTTTGCGGTCCCTGCCGCAAAATTGGGAGTTGGCTACAAATATGGAGGCTTGAAAACATTGGTCGATTTAGTCGGGCCTTCTTTTGCCAAAGAGATTTTTTATACAGGCCGCTTGTTTTCTGCAAGTGAAGCCCTAACGATGGGTTTAGTGAATCGTGTGGTTCCCAATGATGAATTGGAAAACTATGTGCGGGATTATTGCAAAACCATCGCGAGAAACGCCCCAATCACGGTAAAATCTGTCAAACAGATCGTCGGAGAAATTGTCAACGATGCTGGCCCGGATTTAGATTTGTGCGCACGCGTGGTCAAAGAATGTTTTGATAGCGAAGATTACATCGAAGGGCGGCGGGCTTTTATGGAAAAGCGCCACCCTGTTTTTCAAGGCCGTTGATCTCCATCAAAGAAAGGAGCGACTGATCCATGAGCGGCCTTCCTTTCTTTTGATCATTTCAACAAGTCCCCGTCTTTTCTGATTCTCCCTCCTGGTATTGGGTTTATTGAAAAATAAGCCCCATCTCTTCGGCTCTTTTCCCAGAGATAAGATCTCCTGTAAATAACATTTGTTTGGCCTTTTCCGCACCCAAGCGATAGACCCACATGGCGGTGGTCGGGCAGTGGCTCATAAAATTGTAATCAATCATCGGATCCCACGGCATCTCTTGGATGGCCAAAAACGCTCGCTATCTCTTCCGGCATCGTTTCATTGATGGCATTAAAACGCTCTGGGCGATTCAAGGTAATCGTCGCAACTCGTTCCTTTGCTTCATACAGTTCCAAAATCCATCATCACTTTTCCTTAAAATAAGAGCGTTTCAGAAAATAAATTAAATGAAGAATTTTGTTAGACCACCACCCAAGTCTCTTCTTCGATCTCACGGACACGTTCCTGATTCTGGAGGCGGACGAGATGCTGGGACATGCTGCGGCGTTCCACTGGTTCGGCGAAGGCCACTTGATCTCCAGGCCGGTAGACAAAGCGATGTCGGGCAATTTCATCGAGTGTGCGGGGTTCCTCAATGTATTCGAGGAGCCGTTCTTCACGCCGCTTGATCACGTCAGCATAACGTTCCAGTCGAGCCAAAAAATCAGCACGATTGAGCACGCCAATATGATGAAAAGTCGCATACCACTGAACTTCAATCTCACGCACCAATTCAATACTGCGTTCAAAGTCTTCAAGATTCGACCAATCATCTCCGTAGTAAGGGCCAAAACTGCTGAGATCGATATCCCCCAAATAGAGCATCGAACCGTCCGCTTCAGCGCCTTCGATTAAAAAACAGGAATGCCCTCGTGTGTGCCCAGGGGTATGAATCACACGGACCGTTTTGCCTCCCAGATCAAAAACATCTCCATCCCGAAAAGCCACTGCGTCCTTTTGGGGCGTGAAATGAAATTTTTCCACCACCACCTGACGAAATTTTTGTGCTATTTCCCCTGAAAGTCCATAGATTTTCATCAGCCCATCCAGTGAATGGATCCCTGGAAGATCGAATTCGTGAAAAAACCAAGGAACGTTTGGAAAGAGATGATTGCCTGCGATATGATCTTCATGGCAATGACTGTTGAGGACGCGATCCACTTGCGGTAAACGATGGCGGCGTGGCATCATCGCAATCGAAGGGTCAATGATGAGGGCTTCTTCCCGCCCTTCGATGAGCAGGGGATTGCCATCGGGATATTTCCCCCGACGCTCTCCAAAAAGAACCATCGCGGGGCCGATTGGCCAATCTTCGACACCTGCCGAAACGGGTTTCGTTGTTCTGATCGATGCCATCCAAACTCCCAATAATTACAAATTTTAATTCATAGATGAAGTGAGGAAGAGGTTTTTTTGAGCCAGCTCTTTCATTTGTTTGTAACTGATTTTCAAGCTTTGATTTTCAACTTCTTCAGGCCAGGGAAAATAATAATCGGGGATTTTATAACGAGCGAGCACCTCTCCCAATTGCGAAAGTGCCCTTTCTCTCGTCATGATTGGGGCGTTCTGCATTTTCAAAAAAGCGGCCGGGCGCAAGCCATACTCTTCGTCGTTCACAGGAACCACCACGATTTGTTCCACTTCTGGGATGGCGGAAAAAGCGCGTTCAATCTCTTCAGGATAGATATTTTCTCCTCCTGAAATGAACATGCGATCCATCCGTCCCAGCAAGGTCAAGGAATCGTTTTTCAAAAAACCGCGGTCTCCTGTATGGAACCAGCCTTCCTCATCGACAGGAGCGGTCAATTTTTGTTGAGACAAATAGCCAAGAAACAGCGTCTCTCCTCGTGTCAGAATTTCGCCTTCTTGAGAGATCTTTATTGAGCGATATTTGAGCGGAGTTCCCGCGGTTTGCAATTCTTCTAAAGACGCTCCTGGGGGAGTGGTCGCAATCTGAGAGGACATTTCTGTCAAGCCATAACTCGTAAAAACAGGCAGATTTCGCTCAGTGGCTTGTTTCAATAAATCTGGAGAAAGCGGCCCCCCGCCCAGCAAAATTGCTTTGAGGTTTAATTTTTTTTCTTCAAAAGAAACTTCTTTCAAAAGCCTGAGCAGTTGCGTATTGACCAAGGAGACGTGGGTGATTTGATAAGGTTCTAAATGATTTGCGGGATCTTGGGCGTTTTCAAGAATAACGACGGTGCCACCTCCTAAGAGAGTGCGGAAGATAATCGCCAGCCCGCCGACATGAAATTGAGGCAATGAAAGGAGCCAACGGTCATTCGGAGCAATCGGGATATTCTCATTCGACCCCAAGGCGTTATAATAATGATTTTTATAACAATGCAAAGCCGCCTTCGGTGCTCCAGAACTCCCAGAGGTGAAAATAATAGTCACAGGTTGATTCGGGGCGATCAAGATTTTTTCTAATAGATCCCCCTCCTGGGAGGAGCGAACTGTGGGTAGATTCCCCTCCTTCGCAGTCCGGTAATTCCCCTCCTGGGAGGGGCGAACTGTGGGTTGGCCTGTTTTGGGTTTGATCAATTCCTGACAAGTGAAGACCTGAAAAGAGCTGGGGTAATCTTGCCGGGATTCTTGATCGGTCACCACAAACCGCGTCTCCAATTGGCTCAAGAGATCTTCAATTTGCTGTTTAGGGAATCGTGTATTGATAGGAGCGGCAATCCCCCCAATCCGAATGAGGGCAAACAACAAAACTAAGCATTCAAGACCGTTTGCTAAAATCAAGCCAACGATGTCTCCTTTTTTGACTCCCTTTTCCAAGAGGGCTTGTTGAGTTCCTTGCACCAAAGCCTCCAATTCTGCGAAGGAAACTTCTTTTTGCTCCGTCAGGACTGCGGGTAAATTCGCAAAACGCCGAGACGCGTCATTCAAGAGGCAGGGGAGTTTTTCCATAATTTTCCTATTGGTCTCATTCAAGATGGTCGCTTTGCCAAAGCAATTCGAGGCATTCTTCGCGAATGATAGCTTTTCCTGGCTCCAGTCTCTTGAGGGAAATCATCCCCTGCTCGATGGAAAATTTCGGTTCACAGAGGTCAGTTCGAAAACTATCATAGGTATCCAAGCCGACCGCGGTTTCAAGATCGAGCGTGGCGGCCAAATTCGCCAGCATGATCAGCCCTAAACTACTTTCATAGGAGGAACTAATGACTGCCGGAATTTGATAAGTGGCCGCTTCTCGTGCCAACATTTTGACCTTTTCAATCCCCCCGATAATGGTTGGTTTTAGCACCAAGGCTTTCATTCCTTTTTGAAACTCAAATTGATAATTCGGATCTTGCAATGTTTCATCTAAGGCATAGCCGATCCCTGTTTTCTCTGTGAATTCTGGGCATTCGACAGAATTGATGACAGGCTCCTCAATATAACGAATCTCACAATCAGCAACATGCTTGCCAAAATAGACGGCTGTTTCTAAATCCCATGACCTGTTTGCATCCAATTGTAGGGGTCTGGAGCCGATCATTCTTTTGATTTCCCGAACCAATTTAATCTCCTCATCGACAGGGAATCGTCCGACCTTCAGTTTGATATTTCCCCCAGCAGATTTATCAATTTGAGCGGCTTTGTTTCGGATGGCATCGGGTGTCCCCGCTAATAACCGCGTCAAGGAAAGGAACATCGGGCAGTGAGGAGAAAGCAGGCGTGCCACGCTAATTTGATGTTTGGCGGAGAAAAGATTGAGCACGGCCATTTCGAGACCAAACTTGACAGAAGACCTCAAATTCGGAGAGGAAAACCATTGTTCAAAGGCTCCCTGGAGTTGTCGCACTTCGTCAGGAATCAATTGATGCAACAGTGTTTTGGCAAGTTTTTTCAACTGAGTTTCACACTCTGCCAAACTTTCCGGGCTAAATCCTGGCAAGGGCGCAATTTCGCCAACAGCGGTCGTCCCTTCCGCATCAAAAATCCGCAGCAACAACCCTTCCCGAAAATAGTGTTTTTTTTTCGCTAAAGTGACGGGGTTGACAAAAGGGAGTTGATAACGAAAAATTTGCAGGGATGAGATTTTCATGCGCCTTTTTTAATAATGCCAGGGAAATTTCGAGTATTGTTTGTCACGTTTTTCGAGAAAGGCATCTCTCCCTTCCTGCGCTTCTTCCGTCCCGTAAGCCAAACGGGTCGCTTCTCCGGCAAATAACTGCTGTCCCACTAAACCATCATCGGCAAGGTTGAAGGCATATTTAATCATTCTCATCGCCGTCGGGCTTTTATTCAGCATCGTTTTAGACCATTCCAAAGCGACCTTTTCCAAATCTTTGTGAGGAACCACTTTATTGACCATCCCCATTTCAAAGGCTTCTTGAGCCGTATATTGAGATCCCATAAAAAAGATTTCTCGTGCCCGTTTTTGCCCGACGAGTTTTGCCAAATAGGCCGAACCGTACCCGCCATCAAAACTAGCGACATCCGCATCGGTTTGCATGAAAAGAGCATGCTCTTCGCTGGCCATCGTCATATCGCAAACCACATGAAGGCTGTGGCCTCCACCGACCGACCATCCTGAAACCAACGCCATCACAACCTTGGGCATGAAGCGAATCAACCGTTGCACTTCTAAAATATGAAGTCGCCCTAAAGCCGTCTTTTTTTGCTCATCGTCCCCTTCATATTGATAACCGTCTTTTCCACGAATACGTTGATCCCCACCAGAGCAAAACGCCCAGCCCTGATCTTTGGGAGAGGGGCCATTGCCCGTCAGTAAAACCACCCCAACATCGCTGGTTTGGCGGGCATGATCCAGGGCGGTATAGAGTTCATCAACCGTTTGTGGGCGAAAAGCGTTTCGAACTTCCGGTCGGTTGAAAGCGATTCTGACAGTCCCTTGATCTTTGGCTCGGTGGTAAGTCACATCTTGAAAATTGAAGCCTGCCACCTCATTCCACTGCGCCGCATCAAAAATCTCTGAAACCATAAACCTCCTTTAAATTTTTGTGATTATTTGTTTACTCATTTAAAAATGAGGCGCCGCTAGAGAGATCGCCTCTTTTCAAGGTTGGCTTGTTTGATAACTCGCTGAAGTTCCTTGATCGAGCAGCGATAAGAAAGGGGTCATTTTTGCTTGAGCCTCTTCCCACTCCAACTGCGGAATCGAGTTTTTTACAATCCCTCCTCCGGCAAATATTTCAAGTTTATTGCCTTCAAGATAACCACTGCGGATCACTAAGGCAAAATTCGACTCATCTTCCCAGGTGAAATACCCCAATCCTCCTGTAAAAAAACTACGTTCGAATGGTTCAAAATCAGCGATGATTTGTTCACTCCATTCTTTGGGAATGCCCCAAATGGTGGCGGGGGGATAGAGATTGCTCAAAACATCAAAGGTGTCATTTTCTTCTTTCAAATAGCCATAAATTTCACTTTTGATATGGCGAGTATAACTCAAATGGAGGACATTTTTTTCTGAGTAATTGATCAACTTTTCGTATTCACAAATATCTTTCAAATCCAACATCATTTGATCAACCGCGAGCTTGTGTTCCAAATTTTCTTTGGGATCATTTATAAAATTGGCAATGTCTTGAATCCCGTCTTCCTTGTGGCGTTTTCGTGTCCCGGCAAGGGGTTTGGTGATGATATGGCGCTCTGATTTTTGCAAGAGAATTTCAGGAGAAACCCCAAACCAAAGTTTTTCAGTGTTCCATTGAAAGGAATAATCATAGACTTGCCCATAATCCTTCGCGAGCAGAAAAGATATTTCCAAGGGATCCGGAGTTTCTGTCAACAGCACACTTTTTTTTTGAGAAAGCACAATTTTCGAGGAGTCTCTTAAATTTTCCAAAACCCGATTGAGTTTCTCAAGATAATCCGCGTGTTCCGGGGTATTGGTGATCTGAGAGACCTTCAGACGCGGCTGAGAGGAATCTTCTATCACGGGCAATAAATTGATGGTTTCCAGAGAAAATAGGGGAACATCCGGGAAAACAAATTGCCAGACTTCCAAACCATCTTTTTGAGAGAGCGTCATTTTAGGAAGTGTGAAGATGGCGATTTCCTGGTAGGATTCTGTGATTTTTAATGATTTCCATCCCCCAAAAAAACAAAGCGTTTTTTGATCTTCCTCCATGATCTGAAAATGTTGCGTGATGATTTTTTTTGCTTTTTTGACGATTGTGCTCAAATTTTTAAAAAGGGCGGGATAACAAAGGGATGGGCTGGCTCGCTGAAAACAGTTCGTAAAAATAATTGTATTCTCAATTTTAAACTGATACTTAATTTGAGTTTTATTGATCAGAACCTTGATTTCAGCAGCAGCACCAATGGCGCAAAAGCAGGCAGACTCTATCGCAATCGGGGCATTTTCTTCTTTTTGATATTGAAAAACACTGATGAATTCTTGTGAAAATTTCGGCCATAAAGTTCGTAACCGCATTGCCAGGAAATAAGGAGAGACCCGTGGAAATTCTGGGTGGCTTTGTCTTTCGTAATGGCCCCTGCTCTTCGATTCTGTCGGAGTTATCATTTTTACCTATTTTTATGTCGTGTTGAGGACAATCGTCGCAGATAAAATTGATCAAAATTTTAACATGCGATTTATATTGCCTTCCTGATCACCGAATTTTCTCCCTCAGGAGGAACGTTACTATTTGAGGATTATCGCAGGGAATTGCCACTATGAGCGATCATGCCAACCATTCCTTTTCCACCATGAATTCCTTGTGGGGAGCCCTTATCATTGAGGAGCTTTTCCGTTGTGGGGTGGAACATTTTTGTCTTTGTCCCGGCTCAAGATCCACCCCTTTGACCCTTGCTGCTGCCGCCCATTCAGGAATAAAAACCACGGTTCACTTTGATGAACGAGGGATGGCTTTTTATGCCTTGGGACTTGCGCAAAGCGATAAAAAAAAAGTAATCGCCATCATCACCACTTCCGGAACAGCCGTGCCCAATCTTTTTCCCGCCACGGTTGAAGCCGCTGAATCCGGTCTTCCCTTACTGTTAATCACAGGAGATCGCCCTCCTGAATTGTTAGATACAGGAGCCAATCAAGCGATTGATCAAAATAAGATTTTTGAGGGATATCTCAAGTGGCACACCACACTTCCTTGTCCTACTTCTGAAATTGAACCTGCGATGGTTTTGACGACAGTGGATCAAGCGGTTTACAAATGTTTGAGGAACCCAGGAGGACCCGTTCATCTCAACTGTATGTTTCGAGAGCCTTTTCTTTCCGAAGAAGAGCATACTTATCAGGAGTATTTGAGGCCGATCAAGAATTGGCAAACTCAGCAAACCCCTTTCACGAGTTACCTCAAAAGCACCTCTCTTCTACAAACAGAAGAACGCCTTGGTTTCATTCAGGAAAAAATCAAAGGTAAAAAAGGGATTATCATAGCAGGTGCTTTGCTTTCTATCAAGGAAAGTCAAAGCGTCTTGGAGTTGTCTCAAGCACTCAATTGGCCGATTTTTGCCGATATTACCTCGAACCTTCGCATGAGCGACGCTCCCCAAGTGATCCCGTATTATGATTTGATGCTCTTGAATCCGACGGTGCGGGATTTGTTGGGCAATGTCGAAAGTCTGCTTCAACTGGGTCTCCAATTGACCTCAAAACGACTGCTCACTTTTATGAAAGAGCAGGGAAATCATGATTTGATTGTGGTCGCTGACAATCCTTCCCGGCATGATCCTTCCCATCGGGTTTCCGTTCAAATCGAAGCCGATATTCAACTTTTTTGTCAAAGTCTGCTGACAACGCTTCCCCCTCAAGAAAAAGAAACGCCGTTCGTTTGGTGGCAGAAATTCCAGAAAATTTCCGCGCAGATTGGAGCCGATTTAGAGCGATATTTTGCAGAACATTCTGAACTGACGGAACCCGCAATTGCCCGGTTGCTATCGCAATGTTCAGCAGAAGGGAGCCGTTTTTTTATAGGAAACAGTATGCCCATCCGTTTAATGGATATGTTTGCCGCAGTGCGTCCTTTTGTCTTAGCAGTGCAAGCAAACCGAGGGGCGAGTGGCATTGATGGTGTGCTGGCTTCCGGTGCTGGCTATGCCTCTGAAAGTTCGCAACCGACGACCGTTTTGATTGGCGATCTTTCGTTTCTGCATGATATGAACTCGTTGAACTTGGTCAGAAAGAGTGAATCGCCTCTTGTGATTGTCGTCTTGAATAATGATGGTGGCGGAATCTTCAGCCTGCTGCCGATTTATCAGCAAAGCGAATTTTATGAAAAATATTTCCAAACGCCCCATGCTCTTGAATTCCAGCAACTCTCACAAATGTTTGGCATTGCCTATCAAAACCCTCAGACTCTCCTAGCATTTAAAGAGGCCTATCTCACGGCTCTCCATCAAAACCAAGCGACTATTATCGAAGTGCGTACCAACTATACGGAAACGAATCACGTCATTCGTTATTTTACAGAAGCCTTCACAGAGCAAGGCTATGTTTCAGACACGGATCTCCTTTAAAACGGATTGACCATGCGCCTCCATTATCAAATTCGAGGAAACCGACAGCATCCCTCGCTGCTTTTTTTACATGGATTTCTCGGCAATCATCAAATGTGGCTTCCGCTGATTTCCTCCCTACAAAAGCAATTTTGTTGTCTCCTGGTGGATTTGCCAGGGCATGGCAATTCCCCCATCCCAGGTTCCTTTAAGGAGTATTCGTTTCCTCGGCTGACGGATGCCCTTGTCACTCTTTTGCATGAATTACAGATTTCGTCTTGCTCCCTAGTCGGTTATTCTTTGGGGGGAAGACTCGCCTTGCATCTCGCATTGTCTCATCAACATTTAATAGATACCCTGATTTTGGAGTCCAGCAGCCCTGGCTTGAAGACCGTTGAAGCAAGAAAAGAGCGGCTTGAAAATGATGAAGGTTGGGCTAAAAAACTAGAGACTCTGCCGATGCCTGAATTCATTGAGGCGTGGTACAATCAGGGCATCTTTGCCTCTTTGAAACAGCACCCTCGCTTTGCAGAATTGGTTCAGAAACGATCCCTCAATAATGGCCCTAACCTTGCGAAAGCCTTGAGAGCGATGAGCGTTGGCAGGCAAAAATCATTGTGGGGTGATTTATCAAAATTGCAAACGCCCCTCTTGTTGATGACAGGGAGGCAGGATCATAAATATCAGAAAATTTTCCAACAAATGCAAAGCCTTGCCCCCAATGCCGAGCTTCAACTTGTCAAAAACGCGGGACACAATGCCCATTTTGAACAACCTGGCGAATTTACGACAAGGCTTCATGAATTTTTTAATTTGAAAAGGAGCAAGAACGACCTCCACTAAGATCTGGATTTCAGTATCACATTTTGATCGTGATGAAATCCATCTCCATTGCTGAGAGAGATGCCTTTCAACAGGGGGATTTTGCGATGATCTGCACTTCCGGTTCGAGAGAAATTTGGTACTTTTTCTGAACCGTTTTCTGCGCCAATTCCATCAATGCTAAAACATTCTCAGCTTTCGCGTTTCCGAGATTGACGATAAAATTGCTATGGAATTCACTCACCTGAGCACCTCCAATAATATGCCCTTTCAAACCAGCCGATTCAATCAAAGCTGCCGCATAATGCCCTGGAGGGTTTTTAAAAACCGAGCCACAATTTGGAATATTTCTGGGCTGTTTTTCTGCTCGAAAGGTCTGATATTCTTGAATATGTTTTTTGACGGTTTCAGAATCGGATTCCCTCAGTTGAAATAAAGCCGACGTAATGACGGTTCCAAATTTTCCGTTCAAGGGGGAATGGCGGTAGGCAAAAGACAAAGATTTTCCTTCGGCCTTATGTGAATTACCCTCCATATCCATCCAGCAAACTTTTTTTAAAAAATCACTGATTTCCCCGCCATGTGCCCCGGCATTCATTGCAATTGCCCCACCGACGCATCCGGGAATCCCAATCAAAAATTCCAAGCCTCCCCATCCCAAAGGAACGCAACGTTGAGCCACCGTCACATCGGCCAAGGCCGCCCCCACATAAATTTGCCGATCCGTTTTGAAAACCTCCCACTGTTTGAAATTGGTGGACAATCGTAAAACCACTCCAGGCCAACCTTCATCAGGAAAAATCAAGTTGGAGCCTTTGCCCAAAACAAACCAAGGGATTTGGTATTCTCGCAGAAACGGCAGTAAACAGGATAAATCCCCCAGATTTTCGACCTCAATGAAACAGGCCGCCTCCCCGCCAACCCGAAGAGTGTTGAAGCGTTTCAAGGAATGGTTCCAATTCAATTTGGACTGCAACGGTAAATCCAGTAATTTGGCTTTCCAAGTTTTCATTTCAAGAGCAAAGGAATCTTTTGTCATTCATGTTTCCATAGTGTTATCAAATAGTTAAATATATCAAAAAATATTAGAAAAGGCACTCACGCTCTTTCAAGGTTTATAATCTCAGCAGAGTTTATTCAAAAATTTTGCTTTCATCTTGTAACAATATCTGGATATTTGTGTGACACTTTCTTGAGAAATCGTCACAAATTTAACTCTTTTATGATATACGTACAAAGCTCTCTCTTGCTTCGGTTTGGATTCAATAACTTTTGAAAACACACCCTAATTATTAGGAAAGGTGAAATATGACAAGTGTTGAAAAAACTCTTTTTATAGAAGGAATTAAATTAGAGGAAATAATGGGGAAATTCTAATATTCCGACTGCTCTTCATTATGAAAAACAAGGGACTCTATTCGGTTATGACGCTATAAAAATGCAAACGGAAAATGCGCATGTTAATACTAATTTTAAGATTGAGTTAGGTGAATTTATTCCTAAGAGCAATAAATCGGATATTAAATATTTTGAAACAGCTGATGATGATTCTGAGAAAAGCGCATTTGGGCTAACAAAAGATTTTTTTGATTTAGTTTTAAAAAACCTGGAAGGACAAACAGATACCCCTAGTCATAAGAAAGAAGGGTTGAAGATAATCGTAGCAGAACCTCTAGCCTTCCAAATAGACAGTAAAAATGACGATTGGATTAAAAACTATAGAGAGAATATTCGTCTAATTTTAAAAAGATATGAGGTTGTAGAATTCCTTCCTGAACCTTTTGCTGTGTACCAGTATTACCGTTATGGAATGAAAATCCCCATTCTCAGTGGTAAAACAAAAAATATAGCATTTATTATCGATTTTGGTGGTGGAACTTTTGATGCTACAATTATTGAATCCACTCAGGATGGAGATATAAGTAAAAAAGGTAAACATTCAAAACCACTAGGAGCTGACTCAGAATCCATTGGTGGTTTTTTCATCAATCAAAAAATTGGGGAATATTTAATAAAAAGAAATCTTAAAGAAGGTAGCAAAAGAAAGAAAGCTGATCAATTTATTAAAATATCTTACCGTGTGAAAAAAGGAAAAATTGAATTGAGTACTCTTTCGGATGAGAAACAAGAATTTATAAAAAACCTGAGGAGACTTATACAAAGTATCGAAGCAAAGAAGATTGAGTTGTGTCGTAAAATTACAAATTGGAAATTAGAAGAGGAATGCTATGAAAGAATCGCTATCGACCTACCATCAGATCCTTTTTCTGAAAATACCAAATGGTATAGTACCGATTTTTTTGGACACGAATTAGCAAAAATATTCAAAAATGAAATTTGGAATAAACACATCAAAGAAACTATTAGATCGGTATTAGGAATAGCTAAAGAAGCATTAGTTGGAAAAGAAATTACTGTAACTCTTATTTCAGGAGGTTCATCTAATATCCGTTGGTTAGAAGAATATATTGCTTTAGAATTTGATGATGATCTAGCACATGCTAAACCAACTCCCTTATTTGGATCTTTCCAAGAGATAGTGGCTAAAGGGTTAGCAATCGAATGTGCAAGAAGAAAGTATGAACCAAATAGCGAGTTTGTGTCAGTCACATATAATCCAGTACGTTTATTGTTAAATCCAGATGATCGAGGGATTGAAATTAAAGACTTCAAATCAATACAAAATAAAATTGATATGCAAGCTGCAAAACCAGGCGATTTAATTCCATCAGCGCAAGCATTAAAAAATTTCAAAAATGAACCATTACAATGGAAAGTAAAACTTGATCACCCACCGAAAAATTCTTTGAATTACTATTTTTTAAGACCTTCTGATGAACCAACAGATGAACAACCTGATAATACTCAAAATTTGTATAATATATCAGATCATACTGTTTATACTTCTAATAATTCAAAATTCGATAGTCAGATAAGAGTTGAGATCACTATCAGGGATGACAATACAGCAGTCCCTAAATTTATTTATAAAGTAGGGAACGAAAATTCAGAACAAGGGACTCCATTTGTTCTTGATATGACAAGTGATTCTAAAATTAAAGACGCAGGTGATATAAACCGATATATCGGTTTTGATTTTGGTACAAGTAATTCTTCTATATGCTATTTAACAAATGAACAACTAAGTATAATAGAAACAAGAAGCCGTGATAATAGTTCGATGGAATTAAAAGATTTAATTCCAAAATTACCATACCCCGTTTCTCTCCCGCTCCGTAATTATATTGGCCAATATTCTGAAGATAAAATTGTAGACAATGCCAGAGATGCTTTTGAAGCATTATTAGCTTTTGAAGCATTTATTTCTGCTTCAGAATTATTGGCTATAGGAGGTTTGGGTAAAGTTCAAGAAAAACTGAAGCAGTTCCAACGTTCTACGGGACCACTAAAACATCTATTGGAGGCATGTTTAAGAGAACTTGGTAAGGACGCTGAATTTTCTAGTCATTTCAATACTTTATTTGAATATCGAAAAGAATTAGATGAAGCAATAGAGCAATTCAATCAACACAAGCACAAAAAACTGTCTGCTCAAAAAGTTGCTCATCAGCAACATTTGACCCTACTTTCAAGAATCTGTTTTAAAGCAATGGAAAATAAAACATTTGGATATTTTAGGCATATGGAGCCTGTCAAATATAACACAAAGGCGTTTACTGGTAAATTTGTGAAAGCCTTTGATAATCAGCCATTTATTGATATTTATGATTATCAGGGGAAAGATAGTTTTGATACAAGTATTCCTATTTTAATCGATACAAAATCAAATAAGAGTCTTTCATTATTTCCATTTTTCTTTTGGGATGAAAGTGACAATCAAGCACAATGTTATGTGCTTAATCAGTGTACTGAAAAATCTTACAGTTACAAACTCATAGATAAAGAAAGTCAATTAGAATGGGGTGAAGAACATCAAGGAATTAAAGAGTACCTCGAAATGATCATTTCAGATAAGAGCTTTTCAACAGAATTCTTTTCAATAGAGTTAAAACAAAATGATTAAAAGTTGAACGTTGCCGATCAAAACATTCAATTAAGAATGGCGGATCAGACTTCAGGTGACTTGACAAAACCAGAGAGAGTGCCTAACAATAGAGGGCATTCTTTATTGATTTCTGCTGATCAGACTTCAGTTGACTTGACAAAATCGGAGAGAGTGCCTAACAATAAAGAGCATTTTTTATTGATTTCTAATGTTACCCACAATTCGGAGAAACGCATGTCTGCGGCTGCTTTTGTAATTGTCACTATTTTGCTTCCTTTGGTTTTTTATATTTTTTAAAAAGAACGCAAATTCCTGACATGGACGGTCCCTCCTTTTTCATTCAGGAACCATTGGCACTTTGCCGATCTCACCTGAAGGGCTGGTTCAAAATACCCTCTAAAATGAAATCCCGCCGTCCTGATTGAAGCTCCACTCCAGGCTTTGGAAATCCTTCAATGCTCTTAAAAACAGCGTTCCAGTTCGGGTTCAATGATGACTTTTCCTCGTTTGTTTTTCCCAACATTATCTGGGAATACCAGCCAGCCGTCTTAAATGTCCCTCCACCACCTGGAGAGAAATCAAGCCCCTTGCTTCACATTTTAATATTGATAGTCTTATGAGAGCTTTGCTGACGTTTTTATTGATTGGCCTTCTTTTTTCATTTCAAATTTCCACCCTTTGGGCAAAAGACAAAGTAGATCCGCGTTATCAAGAACGCCAATACCGTCGCTTCATTTTGCCGAATCAGCTCAAAGTGATGTTGGTTTCCGATCCGACGGTCAATGAAGGAGCCGCCTCACTAGCGGTGGGAGTGGGATCTTTGAGTGATCCTCCTGAACGGCAAGGGTTAGCGCATTTTCTAGAGCACATGCTATTTTTGGGAACTAAAAAATATCCAGAAGCGGACAGTGAAAAGAAGTTTTTAGCGAGTCATGGCGGACATAGCAACGCCTTCACCGCCAGTGAAATGACCAATTATTATTTTCAAGTTACCAACAATCACTTGGAAGAAGGGCTGGATCGATTTGCGCAATTTTTTATCGCGCCGCTTTTCAACCCAGACTATGTCACCCGTGAAATGAAAGCGGTTCAGTCCGAATACTCCAAAAACATTCCCAATGATTTCTGGCGCATTCAGCAAGTGGAAGAATCCTTGTACGAACCGAATCACCCGGCACGCAAATTCAGCACTGGCACTTTGGAAACTTTGAAAGAGACCAGCCGCGAGGAATTGCTTGAATTTCACAGTAAATATTATTCTGCAAACCTGATGACGCTGGCAATCGTGGGAAAACAAGACCTCGATACTTTGCAGAAATGGGTGGAACAGTATTTTTCGGAAATTCCTAATTTCAATGTCCCTCCGCTCACTTTTCCGCAGACCTATCTCAAAAAGAAACCCTTGTTGAGAGTGGCTCGAATTGAACCGAACAAAGATCGGCGCACCCTCAAACTCACTTTTGCTTTGCCGAGCATACGGCATCTTTATGAAAGCAAACCGTCCAGTATCTTAGGGCACTTGATTGGCCATGAAGGGAAAGGGAGTTTGTTGTCATTATTAAAAAAGGAAGATCTGGCAACGGGACTTTCAGCAGGGGGCGGTTCAGGATCCTCTTACGGAAGTTTTGGCATTACGGTTCAATTGACTCCGAGAGGTCTCAAAAATTATAAAACAGTGATCACCCGTATTTTCCAGTATATTCGCCTTTTGCGCGAATCAGGGCTTCAAAAGGAATTGTATCAAGAAATTAAACGGATGGCCGACATCAATTATCGTTTTCAAGAAAAGGGACAAGGGACAAACCTGGTGACAAGTTTTACAAGCCTGCTCAGTTATATTCCGATGCCGTTGGTGGAAATCGCGCCTTTTTTATACACGAAATACGATCCCCATCATTTTGACAGTGTTTTGTATCGGTTGACTCCCGATAATATGTTTGTCACGCTGATTGCAAAAGGTTTCAAAACGGATCAAGTGGAACCTTATTTTGGTGCTCACTATTCTTATACAGCAAACAATGCGGCATTCATCGGCAAACTGCAACGCGTTCAACCCCACCCCGAATTAAAGTTTCCTGAAAAAAACACCTTAATCCCCGACGAACTCCAACTGCTTCCCACTGCCACTTTTTTTACTTTGAACTATGAATCTCTGCTGGGATTGAACAAGGAATCCATCCCTCAGCCGTTACTCAGTATTTTGAAAAACCATCTAGGAGAGTCCTGGAATTCTTGGGCCGATTTTCGTCAGAAAATTTTTTCCAACCAATCCCAAAAAATTGAACCATTCCGCCAATTGATCTTTAAACATGCTGCGGCGCAACCTGAAAAAATTCTAGACAATGAGCAAGGAGAAGTTTGGTTTCGACAGGATTTGAGGTTTGGGACTCCAAAAGCAAAAATCCGCCTCTTGATCCACACCCCTCAAGTTTATCAATCTCCACGGTCGGCAGTGTTGGCGCAATTGTATGCCAGCGCGATCAATGAAGGGTTGAATGAGTTTGGCTATGCCGCCCATATTGCGGGGTTGAATTTTGGCATCAGCTATAAAAAAGAAGGGCTCACCCTCAGTGCCAGTGGGTATTCGGATCGGATTTTGGACTTGTCAAAAAATTTATCAACCAAACTCCAGAAAATCACCATTGATGAAGCAACCTTCGCCTCCTTAAAAGAACGGCAATTGCGGCAGTATCAAAATTTTCCGTTCAATCAACCTTATCAGCAAGCGTTTTATATCCGCTCTCTTTTGATGGAAGAACAAAAGTTTTCCATTGAGCAATATCAGCAAGAAATCCAGACAATCACGCTAGCTGAGTTGAAACAATTCACTGAAACGCTCTATCAAAAAATTTATGCCCAGGGAGTTGTGCATGGTAATTTAAAAAGACAGGAGGCTCAGCAAGCAATCCAAACGATCTTACAAAATTTGTCGAGTCAGCCATTGCCTCAATCCGAGCTTTTTATGGAAAAAATTGTCCAAATGAAAGATCACGCCGATTATGTTTATTCCAGAAAAGCGATTGTCAACAATTCCGCGACGCTGTTCAGTCTTCAAGTTGGAAAAACGAATCCTAAATTACGAGGCGCAATGCTGATGATCGCCAAGACGTTCCGCTCTCAAGCTTTCACAGAATTACGCACTCAGCAGCAGTTGGGCTATACGGTCTTTGCGGATTTTTCACAAATGGAAAAAACACTAGGCTGGATGGTGATGGTTCAATCTGGTAAATACCCAACGGGTGTTTTGCAAGAACGGATTGAGGCATTTATTCCGACGTTCATCGAAAATTTCAAAAACATCTCAAACACAGAATTTGAAAATTTTCGACAAGCCGTCATCAATGCGAAACTCAAGAAAGCCGCTGGCATTTCAAAAGAAGCCGACGAGTTGTTCTACACGGCATTTGAAAAAGATGCGGATTTTGATTTTGTGAGCAAAGATATCAAGGCAGTGGAAAACCTCACACGCCAAGAAGTGATTGCGGTTTTGGAAGAAACCCTGACTCCTCAGCACAAACCCAAATTGGTGATTCGGATCGTGGGAAGTTCTCATCAAGATACACCAATTTCTGGAAAATTAATAAAAACTTTTGCCGGATTTAAAGCGGAACAAAAAGAATAATATATTCAACGATTAGCAAATGATTGAGCATTATAAAATTCTAATTGTGGATGACAGCAATTTCATCCGACTGGCACTGCGTCGGTGTTTAGACACCAACAAAAAATCTCCCATTAACGTGACTGAAGCTCACGATGGAGTCCATGCCTTGGAAATTCTTTCCAGTCAATCATGATCTTATTGTAACCGACCTAGAGATGCCTAAAATGGATGGTCTTGGTTTGATTTCGGAGCTACGGAAACAAGCCAAATACGACGACATCCCCATCATTTTCCTCACGAGTGAAAGTCGCTGCTTTTGAATCAGGAGCGACGGACTACCTGATCAAGCCTTTTATCGCGGAAGCAACTAATCGCGCGGATCATGGCGCACTTGGAACGAAAATTTAAGGAGAGCGGGATTCGACTTCGGTTTCTACACAGACCTGCCCACCTTCTTCGTAACGGTCAATTTCTTCAAAACTGGTGCGATAACGTTTGTTCCCAAGCAGAGAACGAAGATTGTAGCTCGCTGTATTTCGGGATGTCAGAGTCGCCGTTTGAAAATCTAAAGCGCATCCAGTCCCCGTCACCTTCATCCTCACAGAATCTTTATATTTGATCGAATGATCTGTCAGTGAACGCGTTCGCAAACGCTCTGAGGTAGAATCGCACGACAGCATTGCCAGCGCGCACAATCCGATACTTCCCAGGAAGAGCTTTTTTTTAAAGACATTCATAAATCTATTCCACTATTTATAGCATGAGAGAGTCATTTCATATTAGCATGATCTTCTTTTATTTTCACAGAAGAAGCCATCAACAACCTTTCTGGTACGCGATTTGTATACTAGGAAAAGAAAAACATCGGGAGCACTAAGTGTGGCCTTGGAACCTTAGCGCTTCTCAAAATCCAACAAAGGGCCACTCATCTATGAAAGTGTCATGGGAGCGACAAAAAATAGCAAAAGGACTCCAGAACAATTTCCTCATAATCAAGCCATCCCCTCTCATTTGATTCATAATCAGAATCCCTCTGCTTCTCTTGCTGAAGAAAAAGATTCTTTTTCTGAGTCATCGCTGAGCACCTCCTTTGAGAACACATCACTTGAATTTTCCAACTCAAGTATGGATCCACTAGAGGAAGAAAAAGGGGGAAATCTTTTGGCAAAACCGACTTTACCAGCAAACACATCTGAAAATCATCGCAGTGGGGGTTTTTCTCTGGATGATCCCATCAATTCGTATCTCCGAGAAGTTGATAAAATCCAAATGCTGAATCGGGAAGAAGCCACGACTGTCGCGAAAAAGCTAGAAGATCATAAAAATCAACTCATTCATATCTTCAGTAACTCAATGGTGATTGTCAAGCATTTGCTCGATTGGATTCCGAAATTTGAGCAAACAGATGTTGACGTGGGTCAATATGTTTCAATAATCGACTACGAAACTAATGAACTCCAGGATGAAGAAACGGTTCGAGAACAAGTTTTAACTGACTTGAAAAAATTAAAAACTTATTACGATCAATGGCTTTTCACACAAGAAACCTCTCAAGAGGAAACAGGGATTACTCAACAGAGATCTCAGGATCTTTTTGTACAAATTTCTCAAAGTATTCGTGATTTTCGATTCACGACTCGACAGGTTCAAACGTTCAATATCTTAATTGCGCGTCACCATCAATTGGTTACTGAAACCATTGATAATTTGAAAAAATATAACAAATCTTTGGAAATTTCTTTGCAAACACAAACGTTATTTGAAGCCTGGAAAAGTGCCCCTCTTGAAGCAAAAGAAGCCTTAAGAAACAAAGCAATCACGGCAAAAGGGGTCGATTTTCGGCATTTACAACGCTATCAAGAATGCCGCCTCATGTCAGAAAAACGCCTGCAACGTTTAGAAAGACAAACAGGAATCCCGGTTGCCGAATTCTCAAAAGATTTTCAAACCATCGAATTGATCCAAAAAAAGATCAAATCAATGACGCATGGATTTATCGAAGCGCATATGCACTTGGTGGTTACAATTGCCAGGCGTTATTGCAATCGAGGATTACAATTCCTGGACCTCATCCAGGAAGGAAATATTGGTTTGATTCGAGCTGTCGATTCTTTTGAATACAGGCGTGGTTACAAATTTGCGACTTACGCTACCTGGTGGATTCGACAATCGATTGTGCGCTCAATTGCCGATAAAGGACGCACCATTCGGATTCCTATTCACATGGTTGAAATAATCGCCAAACTTCAACGAACGCGACGAATGCTGGTTTCTTATTTAGGATGCGAACCTAGCGAAAAGGAATTGGCCGATCAAACCGGAATGCCCTGGGAGAAGGCTAGTGCGGCGCTCAGCATCGTTAAAGAGCCTGCCTCCCTGGACTGCCAATTCGAAGAAGAGGGAATGGATCTCCTTGATATTATCGAAAATACCTCCTCCCCAACCCCCGGAGATTGGGCCGTTCTGCGCAATGACCAAGAACGAATCGGCTATGTGCTCTCTTCTTTGACACCGCGTGAGGAAAAAGTGATCAAAATGCGTTTTGGCATCGATCATGAGTACAATTATACTCTTGAAGAAATCGGCCAAACGTTCAATTTGACCCGTGAGCGTATCCGTCAAATAGAAACCAAGGCCTTGAAGAAATTGAGCCACACCTCTCGGAGCAGCCTTTTATCCAATTGCCTTGAAAAATGAATCCGATTGCAATATTTTTTATCTTTAGGCGAGTGACATCCATCAGATGCTAAAGTGAGGCAGGGTGTTCTTCCCTTGAGCGCCGATTTGGAGCGAGAATGGCAAAGATGCAACGGATTTCTCTAATTTTATCTTATCTTTATTGGTTCGGCTGGGCTGTGATTGTCGGAGGCCTCCTTTTGATTACCCTCTTGGCACCGCTGGCTTTTTTCACACTACCGCCTCTCACCAGCGACAGCACTCAGGCTGTTGCGTTTTCCGGAAAATTGATCACATTGCTCTTAGGGCGTTTTATTCCTATTTGCGCCTTAGCTTTTTGGTTCCTGACCATTTTGGAGCTACGTCACACCAAACATGACTGGCAATTCCAAAGCAAAATCCGTTTCTTTCTCCAGGCATTTTTATTTCTGATAACGAACCTCTTATGGGGCTACCTCGCTTTTCTACTGATTCCAGAAATGCAGGAAGTGATCATGAACCAAACCGATTCGGCCGGCTTGAGTGGCACGACAAAAGCGGTTTTTCGTCAGCAACATCAATGGGGCAGTCGTTTAATTTTCCTCTGCTTAGCCATTACTTTCTTTGTTCCTTATTTTCATTTAACACGGTTCCGGCAGATCAGCCCGATTTCGGAATCGGCTATAGAAACAGCCCCAAATTCGGCAACGACCTGATAGACTTTTTGTAAGGATAACCTCATGCAATTCAAGCGCTCTCTGCAACTTTTTGAACGTGCTCAACAATCAATTCCCGGTGGTGTCAACAGTCCGGTTCGTGCTTTTAAATCCGTGGACTCCCACCCTCTTTTTATTCATAAAGGGAAAGGTTCTAAAATTTATGATGTCGATGGCAATGAATACATCGATTATGTCGGATCCTGGGGGCCTCTCATTCTGGGACATTGCCATGAAAAAGTTATTTCTGCTGTGGAGGAGGCCTTGCATTCCGGCACTTCATTTGGAGCCCCAACAGAAAAAGAAATCATCTTGGCAGAGATGATCAAAGAAGCCGTACCGAGTATTGAAATGATGCGCCTCGTCAATTCCGGAGGAGAGGCAACAATGGGGGCAATCCGGGTCGCACGAGGGTACACGAGAAGAGATAAAATTATTAAATTTGAAGGGTGTTATCATGGCAGTATCGACTCGTTGTTGGTGCAAGCCGGTTCCGGTGCGACGACTCTTGGAAAACCCGATTCAGAGGGCGTGCCTCAGGCCTTTATCGACCTCACGCTCTTAGCCCGTTACAATGATCTGGAGTCGGTTGCAGAATTGATCGACGGCCATCCTCAAGAAATTGCGGCCATCATCGTCGAACCGGTTCCTGGCAATATGGGCATGATTCTACCAGAACATGGATTTTTACAAGGCTTGCGACGCTTATGTGACCGCGAGGGGATCGTCTTAATTTTTGATGAAGTGATGAGTGGTTTCCGTGTCGATTATGGAGGAGTTCAGGCTTTATTGAGTATCCAGCCTGATTTAACGACTTTCGGTAAAGTCATTGGAGGCGGTTTTCCTGTCGGGGGTTATGGAGGCCGTCAAGATATCATGCTTCAGGTTGCTCCAGTCGGCCCCGTTTACCAAGCAGGCACTTTGTCAGGCAATCCGATTGCGGTGACAGCAGGGATTGCCACACTCAGCCTCCTTAAAGAAGAAAGGGTCTATGCGGAACTTGGTCAGAAAAGTGCCTGGTTGGTGAACGAGACAAAATCTTTATTTGAAAAAGCGGGGATCCCTCTTCAAGGGAATCAAATGGGAGGGATGTTTGGATTTTTCTTCTCAGAAACCCCTGTCCGGCATTATCAAGATGCCTTGGAGACCGATGTCAACCGTTTCAAAATATTCTTTAAACAGATGCTCATGCAGGGAATTTATATTGCTCCTTCCGCCTTTGAAACCTTCTTTGTTTCCACGGCTCATACAGCAGAAGATTTGGAAAAAACGGCCAAAGCCATTGAACAAGCCTTGCCGCACCTTTAAAGGTCAGGCTCCCCTCTCTCAGAATGGTGAGAGGGGTTGCGGGAAAATCAATTGTGTGAGTAGTTGGGCACTTCCGGCTCAACGAAAGATTCCTCTGTAATGACATTTGCCGCTGCTGATTCTTTTTCTTCTTCCTCAGGAGGATCTTCAACTGCGACAGGGAAGTGCTCAAGGGCCAGTTTGAGAGCATCTTCTGCAAATTCCACCGGAATAATGTTCAACTCTTTCGTAATTTCATTAGGAATTTCTACCAAATCTTTCTGATTTTTTTCTGGAATCAAGATCGTTTGCACGCCTCCTCGTTTGGCCGCTAGCAATTTTTCTTTCAAGCCCCCAATGGGTAAAACTCGCCCCCGGAGGGTGATTTCTCCTGTCATCGCCACTTCTTTTTGTACAGGAATACTGGTGAAGGCACTGATCAACGAAGTCATAATGGTGATTCCGGCAGAGGGGCCATCTTTGGGAACGGCGCCTTCTGGGACATGGATGTGAATATCCGTTTCTTTAAAGACCGCAGAATAAATCCCAAATAAATTCGCATTGCTGCGGACATAACTCAATGCCGCCCGCGCTGATTCTTTCATCACATCTCCGAGCTGCCCCGTCAATTTCAGATGGCCTTTCCCTTTCATGATAGAAACTTCCGTCGTCATCAATTTTCCTCCAACAGAAGTCCAAGCCAATCCTGACGTGACTCCGATTTCATTTTTTTCACCGATTTCTTTATGTTTGAAGCGGGGCACTCCGAGGAAATCATGGACACGTTTCGCCGTCACTGTCAGGGATTTAGTCTGTTCCTTTTGCACAATTTGCCGGGCGACTTTACGGCAAACTTTGGAGATTGAGCGTTCAAGATCACGAACCCCCGCTTCTCTCGTATAGCGCTGAATGATTTCAATCAACCCCTTTTGTTGAAATTTAATCTGCTCTACTTTTAAGCCATTTTCTTCAATTTGCTTGGGAATCAAATGTTTGATTGCGATATGTTCTTTTTCCAGTTCTGTGTAACCCGATAAGTTGATTATTTCCATGCGATCCCTCAAGGCAGACGGGATATTTTGACCCACATTCGCGGTACAGAAAAACAGAACATCCGATAAATCAAATTCGATTTCTAAATAATGATCCATGAAGGTGCTATTTTGTTCACGATCCAAAACTTCCAAGAGGGCCGCAGAAGGATCTCCCATCACGCCATGCGTCATTTTATCCAATTCATCGAGAAGCATCAAAGGATTGTTACTTTTGGCTTTTTTTAGTGACTGGATGATTTTGCCAGGCAAAGCGCCAATGTAGGTTCGTCGGTGTCCTCGTATTTCCGCTTCATCCCGCACACCTCCTAAACTCATCCGCACAAAATTCCGACCAAGCGCTTTTGCTACCGAACGGGCCAATGAGGTTTTCCCGACTCCGGGAGGACCCACCAAACAGATAATCGGACCATTCATTTGCCCAACCTTTTGGGCTACTGCCAGATATTCGATAATGCGATCTTTGATTTTTTCTAAACCATAGTGTTCAACATTCAACACTTTTTCTGCTTCATCTAAATCAAAATGATCTTCTGTTTTTTCTCCCCAGGGCATCGACAGCAACCAGTCTAGGTAATTCCGAACCACATTCGCTTCTGCCGACATGGGTTGCATCATTTTTAATTTTTTCACTTCTTTTTCAGCAACTTCTTTGCCTTCTTTAGACAATTCGGTTTCTTCAATCTTATTGACATATTCCTCAATTTCCGCTTTGCCATCTTCCCCTTGTCCGAGTTCCTTCTGAATCGCTTTGATTTGTTCATTGAGGTAATATTCTTTTTGTGTTTTCCCAATTTGCCCTTGAACACGTTCTTTGAGTTTTCGTTCAACTTTCTTCAGTTCCCCTTCTTCCAGCATGCGTTCATAGACAATTTCCAAACGCTTTTGAGGGTCTGCGATTTCTAAAAGTTCCTGTTTTTTCACCAAATCCATATTCAGAAACGGGGCGATGCGGTCTGCCAGATAATAAGGCTCTTCCATGTCGAGCGCCAATTTTTCAATGCCTTCGGTATGTTTTTTGACTTCCTTGAGGTAGCGTTTCAGTTCATTTCGGACGTTTTTACTCAATGCCACCAATTCCGGACTTCGATCAGTGATTTCGTGAATCGGCTCCACAACAGCGGAGTAAAAAGAATCGGTCAGGCTGGCTTCAATCAATCTGCCACGGCTTTTGGCTTCAAACAGCGCCTTGATGGTGCCATTGTGCAGACGCATGATTTGTAGAATTTTCCCAATCGTCCCCATTCTAAATAAATCTTCCTCCTTTGGGGATTCCACCATCGGGTCTTGCTGAGCAACCACGAAGACCCGGCGATCCGTTGCCAAGGCTTTCTCTAATGCCGCCATTGAAGGGGCTCTTCCAATAAAAAAGGGCGCTGTCATCCTAGGAAAAACCACAATGTCCCTCATGGGCAACATCGGAATAGTGACTGGTCTCTGGGTGCCTGGATGTTGGTCTTCTGTTGACATAGCAGTCCTTTCTATCATTCGAAAATAAGGGCCTCGGCCCGGAATCTACACTGATGAGCTTCAGAATAAAAAATCGAAATCGTTTGCGAGCTTATCCGAATCTCTTCCTTGATCAAGATAAAGATCCAGAGTTCCAATAATAGCGCATGTTCTTTTCAAAATCCAGTTGTCATCTTTCTCTTGCCTTTATTTTCCATTTTTCAAGCGGTTTTAATCCTGGCATTTACCTCCTTGGCATTGCCAACAACTTGGGCTATAGTACGAAAAAATGGTGAAACCCAAACAAGCGTTATTAGCACGAAGGGCAATCATGGAATTTTCAGAAAAACCCAATGCAGTCTATTTTTTTGGCACTTGTCTGGTTGATATGTTTTACCCCGATGCCGGCATGTCGGCCATTCAACTGATTGAAAAAGAGCACGTCAAGGTGATCTACCCGCAGGAACAAACCTGCTGTGGGCAACCGGCTTTTAATTCAGGATATCGCCAGGAAGCCCAGACAGTGGCCTTGCAGCAAGTTAAACTCTTTCCTAAAAAAATCCCAATTGTGGTCCCTTCCAGTTCCTGTGGTGCGATGATGAAGCACCATTATTTGGAGTTGTTTGAGGATCACTGGGCTTTGGAATCCATCAAACTTTTTTCCGAGCGGATCATTGAATTTTCTCAGTTTTTGGTGCATGTCTTGAAAATCAAAATGCAAGATTTAGGGCAACCCGTCGAATTGACCTGGCATGCCCCCTGCCACGCTCTCCGAGAAATGCACATCCGCGAAGAACCGAAACAATTATTGCAACAATTAAAAAATGTTAAACTGATCGAGCTGGAACGGGAAGACGAATGTTGTGGTTTTGGTGGCACGTTTTCTATAAAATTCCCTGAAATTTCTAAAGCGATGTTGGGGGACAAAATCGATGATATTTCTCAAACAGGCGCCTCTTGTGTGTTGAGCGGAGATTGTGGCTGCTTGATGAATATCGACGGAGGATTGAAATTTCAAAACAAGCCGATTGCCGGTAAACACTTAGCCAGTTTTTTATGGGAGAGAACCAATGGACAATCCTAGCCAAACGATTCCTGGCCCTAAAGAAAAATTCAAACAAGGCTACCAAAAAAGTCTCAATGATCCGCGCTTGCGGAAGAATTTTCGAAATGCCAGTTTTGCCTTAAAATCGATGCGACAAGCCGCTTTTCCTGATGAAGCCGCCTTTAAGAAATGGCAAGATCTTGGCCATCGCATCAAAATGAAAGCCTTGAAAAACCTTGGGCCGTTGCTACGTCAATTAGAAAGCAAATGTCAGGAAAAAGGGATTCAAGTCCATTGGGCCGAAACGACAGAAGAGGCCAATCAGATTGTGTTGGAGATTTGCCAGCGAAACAACGCCAGCAACGTGATCAAAGGCAAGTCGATGGTCACTGAAGAAATGCACTTGAACCATTTTCTGGAAAAACACAAAATTGAAGCCATCGAAACCGATTTGGGAGAATATATCATTCAGTTGGATCATGAAACCCCGTCCCATATCATCGCGCCTGCCATTCACAAGGATAAAAAACAAATCGCGCAATTGTTCAATGACAAGATTGAAGGGGCGGGCTACACGGAAGTTTATGAGGAATTGAATGCGATTGCTCGGCAGTCGTTGCGGAGCAAGTTTTATGATGCCGATGTCGGGATCACCGGCGTCAATTTTGCGATTGCAGAAACGGGAACGATTTGTCTGGTGGAAAATGAAGGCAATGGCAGAATGAGCTCGACTCTCCCACCAGTGCATATTGCCGTGATGGGCATGGAAAAGGTAGTTTCGACTCTAGAAGAACTTCCTCCGTTGCTGAGTCTGTTGACTAGATCGGCAACCGGGCAACCGATTTCCACCTATTTCAACATGATCAATTCTCCTCGAAAAGCAGGGGAAAAAGACGGACCAAAAGAAGTCCACCTTTTGATTTTGGACAATAACCGCACTCAGATTTATCAAGATGAGCATTTGCAAAAAACCCTCCTGTGTATCCGTTGTGGAGCCTGCCTCAACCATTGTCCGGTCTATTCTCGGATTGGTGGGCATGCTTACAATCAGGTCTATCCTGGGCCAATCGGAAAAATATTGGCGCCTCAGATGAATGGTTTGGAAACCAGCGGAGGAGTGCACAACGCTTCGAGTTTGTGTGGGGCTTGTGGAGAAGTCTGCCCCGTAAAAATTCCAATCCCGGATATCTTGCTCCGCTTGCGTTATGAAGGGGTGAACAAATCACGTTCTTCCACCGTACGAGAACACGGCTCCCAACAAAATTTTAAGGAAAGTCTGGCGTGGAAATTTTGGGAAAAAATTCACGCCAATCCTCTGCTCTACAAAACCAATACCGGAGTGGGGAGTTTGCTCAATAATGTCATTCCTAAAAATGTAGGCCCGTTGAAGTCATGGAGTGGGTTTCGGGAAGTTCCTCAATTTGCGGAAAAATCATTGCACCAACTCGCACGAGAAAAAGGAGTCGCTCATGAGTGACCAAGCACGTCAAAATATTTTGAAGCAGTTGGATGAAATGAAGGGAGAACCCGTCTCAGTGACCCTCCCGTCCGTGGTTCTTGAGGAACGAACCCTTTCTGAAAGAAGCGAGCAACTGCAAACGATGATGGAGAAAGTCAGAACCGAAGTCCACCGTATCGAACCCGTTCAACTCCTCGACAAATTGGCTGAAATCGTTGCACAAAAAAAAATCAACTCCTTAGTTTTTGCCAAAGATTCGGTCTTGGGAAAAAGTATTCATCAGGAATGGTCTGAGAAAAAAGGCCCCAAACTGATTCCCTATGAAAATAGTATCGAAGCATTCAAAGAAAAATTGTTTGAAGTCGATGGCGGAATCACGACGACTTTCGGAGGCATTGCCGATACGGGGACTCTGGTGCTCTGGCCCAACAAAGAAGAACCACGATTGATGTCCCTCGTCCCTCCGATTCATATTGCCATCTTGGATTCCAAACGGATTTTCCATAACTTTCGAGAAATGCTCGTCAAAGAAAATTGGAATCAGGAAATGCCCACCAACATCCTCCTCATTTCCGGCCCCTCTAAAACCGGTGATATCGAGTTTTCCTTACAATACGGTGTCCACGGTCCCAAAGAATTGGTTGTCGTCATTTTAGAAGAAGCGTGAGCATGATCAAAGCGGTTTTTTGGGATTTTGGAGGCGTTTTAACGACCAGCCCTTTTGAGGCGTTCAATCGGTTTGAGCAAGCGCATCAGATTCCGCAAAACACGATCCGGAGAATCAATACTGCCAATCCTGATAACAATGCTTGGGCGAAATTTGAAAGCAGTCAAATCACTTTGGATGAGTTCGACGAAGCCTTTGCCAACGAAGCGGAACAGCTGGGCTATCGGATCAGAGGACGGACCATGATTGAATTATTGTCTGGAGATCTGGTTCCTGAAATGGTTGCCGTTTTAGAACGCTGTGGTGAGCATTTCAAAACGGCCTGTTTGACCAACAATGTGAAAGCAGGAGCAGGGGCCGCCATGCAAATTTCCACAGAACGCGCAACAACCGTGAGCCAGGTGATGGCGTTATTTGATTTTGTCATCGAGTCGAGCAAAGTTGGCATTCGCAAACCAGATCCACGATTTTATCAAATCGCCTGCGAACAATTAGAAGTCGCTCCAGCAGAAGTGGTCTATCTGGATGATCTCGGAATCAACCTCAAACCTGCCAGGAAAATGGGAATGAGCACCATCAAAGTTTTGAATCCTCAACAAGCCATTGCGGCCTTGCAATCCTATCTTGATATTCCTTTAGTTGATTGAAATTATTACAATAATTCCTCTGTTCTAATTTTTCTCGGATCTGTTCACAAAACGGTTCTTCCTGAAAAATTTAATCCATTGATCATTAGAGCAAATTGCTTTAAATAAAGAGGCAACATCCTTGAATTTGGGGCATCAAGTCAAGCGCCCCTTTATATTTGTAAAAGGATTTCATCACGACAAACATGCGGAAAGGGAAAACATGGGGGAAGTTTTGGAAGGGATTAGAGTGCTGGATTTTGGCCGCTACATTGCTGGACCATTTTGTGCCGCATTATTAGGCGATTTTGGCGCAGAAGTGATCCGAATTGAAAAAGTCAACGGGAGCGAAGATCGGTATCTCTCACCGATCAATGATGCCGGAGAAGGCGCGGCTTTTATGCAAATGGGGCGTAATAAGCTCGGCCTGACATTGAATCCGATGAAACCAGAAGGGCGCGAGGTGGTCAAGAAATTGGTGGCCACGGCTGATGTGGTGGTGGCCAATCTTCCTCCTGATACGTTGGTCGCAATGGGGCTGGACTATGAAAGTTTGAAAGCCGTCAAGCCCAATATCATTTTGACCACCGTCTCCGCTTTCGGACATGGGGGGCCTTACAGCAACCGAGTCGGATTTGACGGGCTTGGCCAAGCGATGTCAGGCGAAATGCACATGACTGGCCCTGAGGACCATCCGATCAAATCCTATATGCCTTATGTCGATTACGGCACCGCGTCCCTTTGTGCGTTCGGCACCATGGCCGCTTTAATGGAGCGGCAAAAAACAGGCAAAGGCCAAATCGTTGAAGGTTCTCTTTTAAACACCGCCTTGACGTTTGCCAATGGCCCCCTGATTGAACAAGGCGTGATTCAGGCAGACAGGGTCGCTTCGATGAACCGTTCTCAGGGATCGGCTCCTGCGGATACGTTTCAAACCAAAGATGGTTGGGTCTTAGTACAAACCGTCGGGCAGCCTCTTTTTGAGCGTTGGGTCAAATTGATGGGAGAAGATCACTGGCTGGAGGATTCGCGGATGCAACACGATCAGATGCGGGGAGATCATGGTGAGGTGATTAGTGAACGTCTGGCAGCTTGGTGTTTGGAAAAAACGAGTGAGGAAGTGCTCGCAACTTTTGAAGAAGCACGTCTCCCGGCAGGACCGGTGCTGACATTACAAGAAGTTTTGGAAGATGAACACATTGTTGCCAAAGGGCTTTTGAAACCGATTGATTATCCCGGATTGCCCAAACCGGCTCCCGTGATGGACACGCCGATTGCTCTTTCAGAAACACCGGGAGGGATTCAGAAACGCGCGCCGACACTTGGAGAACACACGAATCAAATTCTGAGCGAACTCGGTTATACGGAAGTCGAAATCAAGGAACTGCGCCAAAAAAGAGTGGTTTGATTCGCATTTGAAAAAAAGCAAAATTCTTGACATCGAAAACCCTCTTGGATATATTATCGGGTTTGCTCTATCCAATAAATTTTGATGGAATTTTGTATTTTGCTCAATCAATAATCAATTTACCTTTTTAATTAAAATTGATGGATCTTTCATAAAATTCAAGGAGTTACTTATGGAGTTTACCGGCTCGGAGAAATATTATCTCAATCCTGATTTAGGGTTGATCGTCAACATGGCTGTCAAGATGGAAAAGCCATTATTGCTCACAGGAGAGCCAGGGACAGGCAAAACCCAATTGGCTTTTGAAATCAGCCAAACCCTCGATATGGGCATTGAAGTGCTCCGTGCAAAATCGACCATCAAAGGCGAAGAAACCTGCTATATCCAAGACACGGTTTTGCGTTTGAACGATGCTCGTTTTGGTGCAGGAGAGTCTGAGCGAAATATCAATGAATTTTATGATTATGTGATGTGGGGGCCGATTGGCCGGGCTTTCAACAATGAATCGAGAGTGGTTTTGCTCTTGGATGAAATTGATAAAACCGAATCAGATGTTCAAGACAACCTCCTCGACGTGCTGGAAGACTGTGAGTTCACGATTCGTGAGGTCAATGATGTGATTAAAGCCAAAATCCGTCCGGTGATTGTGATCACTTCCAATGCCAAAAGAGAGCTTTCCGATCCTTTCCTCAGACGTTGTTTTTGCCATCACATTGCTTTTCCGAAACCAGATGAGATGGAAAAAATCGTCAAACTCCATTTTCCGGATGTTGATGCAGGGCTTTTGGAAGCGGCTATGAAAATTTTCTATGATCTGCGTGAACGTGGTTACGAAAAGCCTCCGGCGACAGGAGAATTGTTGAATTGGCTTGAAGCCTTGCAGATTTCGGGAGAATTCCCTGAAGATGCCAACAACATCTCTTATTTAGGAACATTGCTCAAACGTACCAACGATATTCTGGCTTACCGAAAAGCGGATAGAAATCCTCACAAACGCTGGTAATTCAACTCTTCACCCTTCATCAGGAAAAAGCGATGTTGACTGGATTTTGTAATTTGCTTCGAGAATACGGGGTTCCGATTTCCATGCATGAAGTGATGGATCTTCACCGCGGGATGCAGAAGGGAATTGTCACTAATTTAGACGAACTTTATGTTTATGCACGCTTGGCGATGGTGAAGCGGGTGGAGCATATGGATCTTTATCAACGGGCTTTTGCTTTTTATTTTTATGGAATTGATCTCCCCTCGGTTGATGAAGACGATCCAGAGCTTTTCAAAACGGCTCAATTCCAAGAGTGGTTGCGCAAGGCGATTCAAAAAGGGGACATTCCGCGGAATGCGTACTGGAATATGCCTGCCGAAGAATTGATGAAAAAATTCTGGGAGACCATGAAAGAGCAAATGAAGGAGCATCATGGCGGGAACAAATGGATTGGCACTGGAGGCACCTCTCCGTTTGGGCATTCCGGGAAGTCAGAACGTGGGATTCGAGTGATGGGTTCCTCTGGAGGCCGTTCGGCCATCAAAGTGATTGGGGATCGCAATTATATCAATTATTCTGCCGACCAAACTTTGACTGCGGACAATGTTCGACAAGCCCTCGAAAGTTTGAAACATTTGAAAAAAACCGGTCCGGAAGACGAGCTTGACCTGGATGAGACGATTCGGAAAACTGCTCGCAATGGGGGCGAAATCGACTTGGTTTTTCGTCGTGAATTGAAAGACAAAATTAAAGTCGTGCTCTTGATTGACAATGGCGGCTACTCGATGACGCCTTATGTCGATGTCACCCGTTTGCTGTTTTCCAAATTGCATGCCCGTTTCAAGGAATTCACTACTTATTATTTTCACAATACCATCTACAATCGCGTCTACAAAGATCCCGCTCGCACCAAACCCATTTTCACAGAACAGCTTCTTAAAAAATCCAGAGACACTCGTTTCCTGATTTTAGGAGATGCCAGCATGGCCCCGGAAGAATTGGCACATCCTCATGGTTCGATTTACATGGACGATCTGCAACCGGAATCCAGTCTCGATTGGCTCAAAAAAATGAAAAAACGGTTTCCCTACATGGTTTGGTTGAACCCGATCCCTCAACATGAATGGGACCTCGGCGTTTGGAGCTTGGATAAAATCCGTGAGGTCTTCCACATGGAAGAATTGACTCTCCGTGGCATTAAGCAAACCGTGGATTACCTCAACTCCCGCTCCGAAGTCGATCACTAATCCTCCCACTCCATCAAAACGCTCGTTTCCTTTGCGATCTGGAGAGAGTTTTCCTCCGTTTTTTGCCAATGCTTTCACCCGATTGCTCAACTGAAGAAAGGAAAAGAACGATGAAAACCCAATTACAATATGGAAAAGAGACCCTCGCTGTGACGATTCCCAGTGAGCGCGTCGATGAAATTCGGCCAAAATACATTGAAGGATTCGCTGATGAAGAGGGCGCATTTCAGGACGCGGTCCGTCATCCGATTGAAACGGCACCTTTGAAAGACTTGATCCAAGCCGATGATCGCGTGGCGGTAGTGATCCCTGACATCACACGAGCACTCCCTTCAGATCGGTTGCTCCCCTGGTTGTTTAAAGAATTGAGCCATGTTCCTGATCAAAATTTTACGATCATCATCGGAACAGGAACTCACCGTGGGAACACGCCGGAGGAAATTGCAGGGATGGTCGGGGAAAAAGTGGCGAAGCAATACCGAGTAGTGAATCACAACGCCTTCGATCCCACAACACTTGAAATTGTCGGAACCAGTGAAGCAGGCAAACCGATTCTAATGAACAAAGAATTTGCTCAAGCAGACAAACGCATTTTGATGGGATTTATTGAACCCCATTTCATGGCGGGGTTTTCTGGAGGATACAAAGCGATTTTTCCCGGCATTGCGGATATTGATTCGATCATGCACTATCACCGCGCCTCTGTGATTCAAGATCCGCTGAGCACCTGGGGGGTTCTGGAGAACAATCCAACTCAGGAGCAAATCCAGAGAAACGGATCCGTGATTCCTGTCGATTTTTGTATCAATCTCACCTTGAACCACCAGCATCAGATCACTCGTTATTTTTGTGGAGATGTTGTTGCCGCTCATCAAGCAGGGTGTCGGTTTACCAAATCCACGGTCATGGCAAAATGCTCGCACGCCTACCCCGTTGTGATTACGAGCAATAGCGGTTTTCCGCTGGATCAAAATCTCTATCAAACCGTCAAAGGGATGTCAGCCGCCGCACAAATTGTGGCTCAGGATGGGGTCATTATTATTGCCTCGCGATGCAATGATGGCTGGCCCAATCATGGAAAATTCCGTCAATTGTTATTTGACTATGACTCCCCCCAGGCGTTTCTCGATGCCCTCCACAGTCCTGGTTTCCACAGACAAGACCAATGGCAAAATCAACTTTTATCGCTGATTCAATTAAAAGCCCGTGTCGCTGTTTTTAGTGAATTGAATACGGAAGAAGTGACAAAAGCGCACATGGAGCCGATTGAGGATCTCAACGACTTCATTGCCAAAGAATTGCAAAAATGCGAAGTCAATTGCCCGATTGCTGTTTTACCAGAAGGGCCCATGACCATCCCTTATTTGGCATAATCCTGATTCTGAATTTCGCCAAGAAAATGGAGACAATTTTTAGAAAGTCACACCGCTTTAATTTCGTAAACACACCTCCGCTGTCCTTCCAAAATATGCTCAATGCGTTGAACCGTTGCTTCTGTTTTTAATATTCTTTGAAAGAGGTTCAATTCTGCCGAACAAAAATTCTGACAAGTCTGTGCCGCCACGCAAATCGGGCAATGATTCTCAATCAGCAGATACGCTCCATCCTCCCTCTGTTGGACTTCTGCCATGTATCCTTCTCCTGTTCGAATGTCCGCCAGAGTTTGAAGTTTTTCTGCCAGGGAATGGCAATCTTTTAATTGTTGTTGATACAGAGTCAATTGATTTTCAGCTCTCGCTTGAATCAGTTCAGGCAGGGCCTTCTCGCCATAGACTTTGCTGACAAGATCAATCATCTCTACCAGCAATTCCGAATTTCCATCGGGGAAAAATTTGCTCGACGCAGGAGTGAGTTCCCATAATTTGGCAGGGCGTCCCATGGGACGAGGTTGTTCTGTGTAAGTGAGGAGCTGTTCTTTCTGTAAAGTATATAAATGTTGCCTCACTCCCATGGCGGTTACTCCAAGCCGGGTGGCCAATGTTTTTGAATCTTGCGGGCCTTCCTGCTTTAAAATATCCAGAATGGCTTTTCGGGTGCGAAATTCTTTCCGCCTTTTTTTCAGATTTCGTGATTTTTCCATCATTTGTCATGGTTTCAATTGATCAATTGAGCGACTTTCCATTATTTTCTTTTATAATTTATAAATAAAAATATTTACAAAATCAATTTTATAACACACATCATTGCTCGGAATCAGGAAGCAGCAGAACAAATTGCCAAGGGAAGAAACATTCATTTCATTCAATCTGAATCTTCTTCCCTCACGATGGAAAGCAAGATAATCAATGAATATTTACGTTGCCGTTGGATCAAGGTCTCGGCTTCTGCCGGAAGCTCCAAGGTTTTCTTGCCCCCTAGTTTTCCATGTTTTGAGGAAAAGACGCAAAAACGTATTTCAAATTGTTTGCAATTTCCATTCTCCTTTAATTCGATTGATGTTTCAATGCTCTCCTTGTATTTAATATAGATAATTCTACTTTTCTGCTACAAGATATTTTGATCACTTTGACAAGGAGTATTGGATGGTTTCTTACAAAACGTTGAGTGTCGATTTAGAAAATAAAATCGCACATATTGCAATCAATCGCCCTGAAAAGGCCAATGCTCTCAATGGGTTACTCTGGAAAGAATTCAAGGAATTTTTTGAGTGGGTGGAGGAAACGCCTGACGTTCGAGTGGTGATTCTCAGTGGCTCAGGCAAACATTTTTGTGCGGGAATTGATCTGGAGGATTTTAGTAGCTTGATGGCGGAGCCAACCGGTTGTGGGGGAAGACGGAGAGAAAAACTGAGAAAAACGATCTTAGCACTCCAGGATTCATTCACGGCGATTGAGCAATGCGGGAAACCAGTCATAGCCGCGATTCACGGAGGCTGCATTGGGGGTGGCGTGGATATGATTTCGGCCTGCGACATGCGATTTTGTAGCACGGATGCCTACTTTGTGATCAAGGAAATTGATCTAGGAATGGCCGCGGATGTTGGTACGCTCCAGCGACTACCTCACCTGGTTGGAGATGGTATCATGCGTGAACTGGCTTATACGGGGCGTCAGGTGGATGCCGTCGAAGCCAAAGAAATCGGGTTGGTCAACCGTTACTTTGAAACGAAAGACGTGATGATGACGGAAATGCAAACCCTGGCTCAGCAGATCGCCGCAAAATCGCCCTTAGCCATTCGTGGTACAAAAGAAATGATTTTATTCACTCGTGATCATTCTGTTCCAGAAGGCTTGAATTATATTGCGACTTGGAATGCGGGCATGTTGCTTTCTCAAGATTTAAAGGAAATCATGGTTGCCCAAAAGGAAAAGCGCGCTCCTGTTTTTGAAGATTGAACCGATTTTTTTTCTCCCTGCATCCAAGAATTGGATGGATGTGGGCATCATTTCGCATGTCTTCACAAAGGTTCGTGAATTTCCTACATTTTGAGATGAAACGATTGTTAGGAGTTGTTTCAGAGTATTGTATGAAAAAATGCTTTTGTATTGTGCTATTTTTGTTCTCTGCTGGAGGAATCAAATTGTCTGCCGAACCGTTTAATCGGATCAGTCAAGGAATCCGAAATCTGGGAATGGGAAATGTCGGTGTGGCTCTCAGTCATGATGAAAATGCCCTCCATTACAACCCTGCCGGCTTGATCGGAGTGGATGAATTTTTTGTGAATTTAGGGGTGATGGGAGAAGTCTCGGACGATTTATTCCATTCACGTGACAAAATTTCTACCATTCAAAAAAAAAACAATGCTAACACTTATGATATTTTAGAGCTCGGTTTAGGCAAAAAGATACACCTGCGTCTTATGGTCAGCACCAACATCCTGATTCCTTTTGACACATTCACTTTCGGTTTTTCTTCTCTTGGAGAAGGGAGGATTCGTTTTGGTTTTAATAATCCGGTCTTACCTCGATTCAATTTTTCTTATCAAGTGGACGCTCCCATTTATACTTACGGAGTCGCGATCCCCTTTGGGAGTGGCGGTTTTATCTTAGGATTGGGAGCCCGTTATGTCACTCGTGTTGGGCTTCCTGAAGTGGAATTATCCATCGATAACCTCATCCGTTCAAACAAGAGTAAGGAGGCGTTGGATGATTACAGTGGCGCCACCAAATTCGCAACCGCACAAGGGTACGATGTCGGCCTTCATTGGCGAGTCAAGGGAGATTTGAGCCTGACCTTAGGGATCGTCGGTCAGAATATAAATTCCTTAGTTTTTGCCAATGGGAAAAACAAATATCCGGAAAATGTTCCTGGAGAATACAGTGCGGGGGTTTCGATTCAGCCCAGCAGCGATTATTTGAGACTTTTATTTGCCTTTGATCTTCGAGACATCACCACGGAAGGAACCGATGACAGCTATTATGCCAAACGGATTCACACTGGAATAGAAATTGGGATTTTACCAATTGACTCAGCCACCAGTTTTGTTGCTCTCCGATCCGGCTACAATCAAGGGTATTTTTCCTATGGGTTTGAAATCAACCCCTTCGTTTTTTCTCGTTTTGTGACTGTCCAAGTGGCGGTTTATGGAGAAGAAACCGGAACCTCTCCAGGAACCGGAAAAGAGGGAAGACGAGCGCTTCAGCTTTCTTTTGCTTTTTGAAAAAAGTCAGATTACAGGAAGATTACCAAGAAGATTACACGCAGTATCAATCGATTTTTTAAAAGTATTGACCGCTGTGTTTAGCTTCGATACGTCAGTGATTGTATCAGAAGACGAACCGGAAAACGCCGCATTGAATCGAGAAATCGCTGTCGTCAAATTTGAAAGTAGCGTCAGAATTCCCTTGCCAACCGGATCAGAACTGATTTTGGAGTCGGAGGAACTTCGGCAAACAGTGGGTAGGTTTCCATAAAGATTGATCGAATTTTGAGGGGTTCCTAGAAGCGCTTGGGTTGCGGGACTCAAGCCAATGGATTCCGGCATCAAAGCAGAATTTTGCTCCTTTGCCCAGATGCGGCCATCCAGTTTTGCCATCACAACATCAACAGAACTCGTACTATTCGCAAAAGTCACTGTTGAAACGGCAATGCTACTCGATGGGATGGTCTTACTTCCTGTGATCAGAATTTTACCACGAGACGCGAGCAAATCGGCTCGAAAAGTTGCAGAGGTGATGTCAATAATGGTGGCAATGCCAACGTCGAGCAATAACAAGATCTCTAGATTGGTCGCATAAAGGGTTCCCAAAGTTTGCAAAACCAATTCTTCTTTGGTTTGATCCGTTTTTCCATCATATAAATCAATCACATTTTCTAAATTGAACTTTGATGCTTCCATCGCTTTTTCACGGGCAGTCGCCTCAGGATGAGCAGATTTTGTCAATTTCAGCGTACGGAGGGTCTTCACAAAACTAACGTTTTCCTTGCCAAGCAGAGTGGTTACCGTGGATTCCGTGATGGCAGTCGTGGACGATGAGGAAGCATTGATTAAATTGATCACATCAAAGCCCGCTTTTCCCATATAGGCGGTGGCAATATCTTTGCGTGCGGAACATTTACGGAGGGCGGTATCGTAATCTCTGTCGTTCAAGGCATTCTCACATCCAGACTTGGCATCATCTTCCTTAACAAGATCATTGCACCCCCAGATCAAAAAGACCCCACTGCTCATGATGCTCAAGAAAAAGATTTGAGAGAGGCGTTTCATTTTTAATTTTACCCACCACATGATTAGAAGGAATTACTCAGCAGCCATTTTCTATCAGAAAAGAAACCTGAAAACTACTCTTCCATGGTCATATAATTCGCTTGTGCTTCAACTCTTTTCAACCAATTTTTGATTTGAGGGTATGCCGTCAATTCAAATCCCCCTTCAGGAGCGACATGAGTGTAGGCATAAAGGGCGATATCGGCAATCGAATAATCATTCCCGGCAAAAAAATTATGCGCGGAGAGGTGGGATTCCATCACATCCAAAGCTCCGTATCCTGGGGGTTTTTTCTTTTCCAATTCTTCTTTGTATTCCGCTTCTGCTTGCAAAATCGCGATCCAAAAACGAGAAGTCGCAATAAACGGTTCATGGCTGTATTGTTCAAAAAACATCCACTGCAAAGCCCGCGCTCGTTCCAGACGATCTTTTGGGATAAAATTGGTGCCTTCCGCCAAATACCACAAAGCGGCATTGGATTCTGGCAAATAAACCCCTGCTTCAATTTCTAATACAGGAACACGGCCATTGGGGTTTTTCTTGAGAAATTCAGCAGTCCTGGATTCTTTGTTCAAAATATTGATGTGGATTCTTTCAAAGGGATGGCCAAGTTGAGTCAATAAAAGTCTCACTTTATAGCAATTCCCTGAATCCGGCATTTCATAAAGTCGGTACATGGTCGGCCTTGATCGCTTAAAATTTTTTGAGGGATTTGATAGATTTTCAGAAAATGAATCGCATGGTGTGTCGCCTCGGAATCCTGTCTGCCTGGATTATTTTTTTACGAACTGAGTTCTCTCGGTCTGAGATGAGCAAACCATTTGAACTCTAATTTTTTAAAAAGCCAGACCAGAATAAAAGTCAGCGCCATATAAAAAACGGCGGCAGTGATATAAGCTTCATAGGGGCTGTAGT